>WNFZ01001011.1_pt1 | contig 44819 bp, 40 predicted proteins | sample 5400081 | NCBI WGS metagenome assembly WNFZ01 (sample SAMN13153365, study PRJNA577476) | soil metagenome | isolation source: 80 cm soil or saprolite under grassland replicate 1 | place: USA:California | collected 2016-06-15
GCGCTGGCTGATGACGCATGGGCAAGCCGACCGCGCCGAGGCCGTGATCGCCGGTATCGAAGAGGGATTCCGCGCGCGAGGTTGCGCGCTGCCGCCGCCGCAGGCGTCCCCGGTGCGGCTGCGCGCCCGGCACCACACGCCGTTGCGCGAGGTCGCCCTGACCTTGTTCCAGCTCCACCGCCAGCGCGCGCTGGTCGGCCTGAGCCTGATGGCCGCCCAGGCGTTTTTCTACAACGCGATCTTCTTCACCTATGCGCTGGTGCTGACCGACTTTTTCGGCATCGCCACCGACGCCGTCGGTTGGTACCTGCTGCCGTTCGCGGCCGGGAATTTCCTGGGTCCGCTGCTGCTCGGCCGCCTGTTCGATACGGTCGGACGCAAGCCGATGATCGGTTTTACCTATGCGCTCTCCGGCATCCTGCTCGCCGCCAGCGGTTATCTGTTCATGCAGGGCGTGCTTTCGGCGCAGATGCAAACGGTAGCCTGGACGGTGATCTTTTTCTTCGCCTCGGCGGCAGCGAGTGCCGCATATCTCACCGTCAGCGAGACCTTTCCGCTCGAAATCCGCGCGCTCGCCATCGCGTGCTTCTATGCACTCGGCACCGCCATCGGCGGCATCGCCGGGCCGCTGCTGTTCGGAGCTCTGATCGATACCGGCTCGCGGGCCAGCATTTTCGCCGGCTATCTGTTGGGATCCGCACTGATGATCGCCGCCGCCGTCATCGAGGTGCGCTGGGGCATTGCGGCAGAGCGCAGGCCGCTCGAGACGGTGGCGCGGCCGCTGGCGTTCGTGGAATGAGCGGGTCGTTGGCGGCGGTCCGGCAAGGCGCCGAACCATGGTCCGGCTTGACCGCGGGCACGCCGCACGAGTACATGCCCGCTTTCCAATCGAGCGACGCGCAGGCAATTGCGGCACACGGACCTCGAGGTGCCAGGCGCCGGCGCGCTTTGCTGCGAATCCCGCGCTGAGGGAAGCTCCGTTTGTCGCCGAGAGCCAGCAATCCTGCCATGACGGAGATCGTGCCGGGGCTTCCCGCCCCTCCCGCCGAGCTCGCCTTCCTGCTCGACATCGACGGGACGATCCTCGATATCGCCGCCACGCCGCCCCAGGTCCGCGTCCCCAACAGCCTGCGGGAAACCTTGGCGCGGCTCGACCGGCTCAGCGGCGGGGCATTGGCCCTGGTGAGCGGCCGCTCGCTCCAAGACATCGACCGCGTCTTCGCCCCGTTGCGCTTGACGGCCATCGGCGGCCACGGCGCCGAATTGCGTCCGGCCAAGCGCGAAGCTCCGATCGTCGGCCGTGCCGCGCCGCTTCCCGCCGAGCTTAGGCGGCGGCTCGCCGGCATCGCGGCGCTGGGAACCGGCATCATCGTCGAGGACAAGGGCTATTCGCTGGCGCTGCACTATCGTCTCGCGCCGAAACTCAAGGATGCCGTCGAGAATGCGGTTGCAGAGATCTGCGCAAATGGGCCGGCCGGCACGCTCGACGTGCTCCCGGGCAAGGCGGTGATCGAGATCAAGCGCGTCGGATTCGAGAAGGGCACGGCGGTCCGCGAGCTGATGCACTTTCCGCCGTTCGTCGGGCGGCGACCGGTCTTCGTCGGCGACGACGTCACCGATGCGAGCGTGTTCGCGGTGTTGCCGGAATTCGACGGCGTCGGCTTTTCGGTCGGACGCACCTTTCCCGGGGTGGCCGACTGTTTTGCCGCGCCTCGCGACGTGCGCAAATGGCTTACGCGGATTTCCAAGCTCGAGGCGGTTGCGACCCCATGACGGATTACGGGCTCGACCTCGCCGTCATCGGCAACGGGCGCACCGCGGCGCTGGTCGATCCGGGCGCGCGGATCGTGTGGTGGTGCTTCCCGCGATTCGACGGCGATCCGATCTTCTGCCGGCTGCTTTCCGGCGACGAGGAGAAGGGTTTCTCCGACATCGTGCTGGACGAGATGGTCGAGCAGCGTTCGGAGTACCTGCGCAACACGGCCGTGGTATCCACGGTGCTGACCGATGCGCGCGGAGGCGCCGTGCGCATCACCGATTTCGCACCGCGGTTTCCCCGATTCGGCCGGATGTTCCGGCCCCCGCAGTTGATGCGCATCATCGAACCGCTGGCCGGGCTGCCACGCATCACGATCCGGTTCCGGCCGGCGTGCAATTACGGCGAGCCGATCCACCATCATTCGATCGGCAGCAATCATATTCGCTATTCGGCGGAGAACCACGTCATCCGGCTTACCACGGATGCTCCGCTGTCCTATATCGAGCGCGAATCCCCCTTCGTGCTGACCCGGCCGGTGCACCTCGCATTCGGCGCCGATGAGCCGTTTCAAGGCGATCTGCTGGCGACGTGCCGGGAATTCTGCGACCGCACCCACGACTATTGGGTGGACTGGGTCCGCAGTCTGTCGATCTCGTACGACTGGCAGGACGCCATCATCCGGGCCGCGATCACCTTGAAGCTCAGCAATTTCGAAGAGACCGGCGGCATCGTCGCCGCGCACACCACCTCGATTCCCGAGGCGCCGGGATCGAACCGCACTTGGGATTATCGTTATTGCTGGCTCAGGGATGCCTATTTCGTCGTCAAGGCGCTCAACCGGATCGGCGCGACCGAGACGATGGAGGAATTCATCTCGTTTACCCTCGGCATTGCGGCCAATCGCGACGAAGTGCTGCAACCGGTCTATAGCGTCGTTCCCATCGATCCGATGGAGGAGCGCATCGCGCCGAAACTCCGGGGCTATCGCGGCGATGGGCCGGTGCGTATTGGCAATGCCGCCGCCGGGCAGCCACAGCACGACGTTTATGGCAGCTTGATTCTGGCGGCGATGCCGATGTTCTACGATCGCAGGCTGCCGCGGCCCGGCGATGAATCGCTGTTTCGCCTGCTGGAGACGCTCGGCACCAAGGCCGCGCAGCTCGCGCTCGAGCCGGATGCCGGAATCTGGGAATATCGCGGCCGTCGCCGCATCCACACCCATTCGGCGGCAATGTGCTGGGCGGGATGCCACCGGCTCGCCGCGATCGCGGCGCGGCTCGGGTTCGACGACCGTGCCGCCTATTGGACGGCGGCCGCAGACCCGATCGGCGAGGCCGTGCTCGAGCGGTCCTGGAACCAAGAGCGCAAAGCCTTCACCGCCGCGTTCGGCAGCGACGACCTTGACGCCAGTCTGCTGCTGCTGCCGGACCTCGGCCTCATCGACGCGGAGGATACGCGGTTTGCGAGCACCGTCGCCGCCATGGAGCGCGAGCTCGTGCGCGAGAAGCACGTCATGCGCTACGCCAGCGCCGACGACTTCGGGCTGCCGGTGACCGCGTTCCTGATCTGCCGATTCTGGCTGATCGACGCGTTCTGGCTGCTCGGGCGGCGCGAGGAAGCGCGCGACCTGTTTCTCGACGCGCTCGATCACCGCAACCGATACGGTCTCTTGTCCGAGGACATCGATCCGCAAAGCGGCACGTTGTGGGGGAATTTCCCGCAGACCTACTCGATGGCAGGATTGATCCTGACCGCGATGCGGCTCTCCCGCAGCTGGGAGGATCGCTACTGGCGCGGCTGAATCGCCCGGCCAAGCCGGGCAAAACACCATTTGGCCGAGCGCTTTCGCGGGGCGGGGGGCATTCGGCCCCGCCCGCGATCGTCGCTTCCCATTGATCGCGATCCGCTTCACCTCCTCCTGAGCGGGCGCCGACTTCGTGCCGTCCCCGCCGCCCGTCTTCGGAGCACAACCACGCCCGCACCCGCATGATGAGACGATGCGCGCCAAGCGTGCGCGCCGGCTGTCCGTCGTCATCGAATTGTGGAACCCGGTCGCCCGAAGCGAATTATTTGCGTTGGGGCGCTCTTCTCCTTTCCCGTAAAGCCGGAGTCCCGAAGGGTGGGGACGCTCTTGAAATCCAGGTTCACCAACATAGTTCGAGTCCAGACAGGGTCGGCAGTTCTCGCCTGCCAGCAAGAATAGGTGTCCCACGAGCCGGAGAGGCGATCGCCTCCCAGGCGAGCGGGCGCGTGCTCAGTGCCGTCGGCCGACCGCCGACCGCCGCATGACATCTGAACCGGGTGCCGGACATGAAGATCGCGCAGATCGCTCCGCTGTTCGAAAGCGTGCCTCCGCGGCTTTACGGAGGAACCGAACGGGTGGTGTCGTACCTGACCGAGGAGCTGGTCAACCAGGGACATCAGGTTACGCTGTTCGCGAGCGCAGATTCGGTCACGACGGCGGAACTTGTCGCGTGCTCGACCCGCGCCTTGCGGCTCGATGCTTCCGTGCGCGATCCGATCCCGCATTTCATGCTGATGCTCGACGAGGTTCGCGAACGCGCCGAGGAATTCGACGTGCTGCATTTTCACATCGATTACCTGCATTTCCCGCTGTTCCGGCCCGACGCGACCAGGATCCTCACGACCCTGCATGGACGCCAGGACCTGGCGGATCACAAGGGCTTTTACCTGCGCTTCGACGACATGCCGCTGGTCTCGATCTCGGACGCGCAACGCGCTCCGATCGGCCGTGCGAATTTCGTCGCGACGGTGCACCACGGCATCCCGCTCGACCTGCACCGCCCGAATTTAGGCGCGGGCGGGGGCGGCGGCTATCTCGCGTTCCTCGGCCGCATCTCGCCGGAAAAACGCCCGGATCGGGCCATCGCGGTCGCACGCGCCACGGGCATGCCGCTCAAGATCGCCGCCAAGGTCGACAAGACGGACGAGGCTTATTTTCGCGAGACGATCGCTCCGCTGCTGGAAGGACCGCACGTGGAGTTCGTTGGCGAGATCAATGAGCGAGAGAAGAGCGAATTTCTCAGTGAGGCGAGCGCGCTGCTGTTCCCGGTCGATTGGCCCGAGCCCTTCGGGCTGGTGATGATCGAGGCGATGGCATGCGGGACGCCGGTGCTCGCGTTTCGCTGCGGATCGGTGCCCGAGATCGTCGAGGACGGCGTGACCGGCCGCATCGTCGAGACCATGGACGAGGCGCTCTGCGCCGTTCCGCAAGTTCTGGCGCTGGACCGACGCGCGGTGCGGCGGCGTTTCGAGGAGCGCTTCTCGGCCGCGCGCATGGCCCGGGACTATTTGCGGATCTATCGGTCGATGCTGCGCAAGCAGGACGCGCCGCAGGAGGATCTTGCAGAAGATTCGCTTGCCGAGCCGTCGCTGCTGTCGCCGATCAGCGACGCCAAGTACCGCGAAGGCGCTGAGAAACGCGCCGCGGATTTGGCTTGAGATTTTGCCGCGTCTTCACGACCGCTGCGGCCGATCGGCGGCCGCCGTCTCCGGTGCGCCGGGCTCGCGCGGGCTCTGCCGCCTGCTCAAGCACATCGCGCTGTTGACCAGCGCCATATGCGAGAATGCCTGGGGAAAATTGCCGACCAGGCGCTTTTCGCGCGCGTCGTATTCCTCGCTCAGGAGCCCGACGTCGTTGGCGAGCGCAATGAGCCGCTCGAACATCCGCTTTGCCTCCTCGACGCGCCCGGTCAGCGCATAGGCGTCAACCAGCCAGAAGCTGCATGCCAGAAACGCGCCTTCGCCCGGGGGTAGCCCGTCCTCGGTGACGCCGGTGTCGTAACGCAGCACCAGTCCGTCCACCAGGAGCTTGCGTTCGATCGCCGCGATCGTGCCGCGCACGCGCGGATCCTCCGGCGGCAGGAAGCCGAGCGCGGGAATCAGCAACAAGCTGGCGTCGAGATTGCGGGCACCGTAGCACTGGACGAAGCTGCCGAGCTCGCGGTCGAAGCCGTTGCGGCAGACGTCGTCGTGGATCTGCGCACACAACGCGCGCCAGCGATCGATCGGGCCTTCGAGCTGGAAGCATTCCGCGCTCTTGAGCGCGCGATCGAATGCCACCCAGGCCATGATTTTCGAATAGGTGAATTGCTGCCGACCCGAGCGCACCTCCCAGATGCTCTCGTCGAGCTCGCGCCAGATGGTTTCCAGATGCGCGAGCAGCTCCAGCTGCAATTCCCAGCCGGAGCGGGTCGCGCCCAAGCCGCCGATGCGCGCATGATGCAGCGCGTCGACGACTTCGCCGTAGACGTCGAGCTGCAGCTGCGTGTGCGCCGCATTGCCGATGCGGACCGGCTTCGAGCCCTCGTAGCCCGGCAACCACGGCACGATCCATTCCAGCAGCCGCCGTTCGCCGCCGATTCCATACATGGTCTGGACCTGGTCGGCGCTGCCGGCCACCGCGCGCAACAGCCACTCGCGCCACGCCCCCGCCTCGTCGTAATAGCCGGCATTCATGAACGCGAGCAGGGTCAAGGTGGCGTCGCGCAACCAGCAGAAGCGGTAGTCCCAATTGCGCTCACCGCCGAGCTGCTCCGGCAGCGAGGTCGTGACGGCCGCGACCGTCCCGCCGGTCGGCGCGTAGGTGAGCGCCTTGAGCGTGATCAGGGACCGATGGACGGTCTCGGATAGCGGGCCTGTCATGCGGCATTTCCGGCACCATTCCGTCCAGAAACGTTCGGTCTCGTCGAGAGCCGCCGCTGCATCGAGCGCTTCCGGGGCCGGCAGATGCGAGGGCGCATAGGTCAACGTGAACGGCAGAGTCTGACCGGACGCAACGGTGAACTCGCCCACGGTCTTGAGATCCTCGCCACGGACGTCCACGGCGCTGCGCAACAGCACCATGTCGGGTCCGGCAATGGCCCGCAGCGTTCGCTCCTCGAGCCGCGTGACCCACGGAACGATGCTGCCGTAGTCGAACCGGAGCACCAGCTCGAAGCACATCGCAACGCGTCCGCGCTCGCCCCTGACGATTCGCACGAGATGCGAATGGCTGCGCCGCAGCGGCATGAAATCGATGACGGTGGCCGCGCCCTCCTCGGTCTCGAAACGGGTCTCGAGAATCAGCGTGCCCGGCCGATAGCGCCGGCTCACCCGCGCGCGGTCCTGCACGGGCCGCAGCAGCCAGCGGCCGTTGTCGCGGCTGCCGAGCACCGCGGCGAAACACGCATGAGAGTCGAAACGAGGCCAGCACAGCCAATCGATCGAGCCGTCGCGCGCGATCAGCGCCGCCGTCCCGCAATCGCCAACCAAGGCGTAATCTTCGATCCGCGAGGGCATGGTCTGCTTTCAAGCGAACTCGATTACGACCTTAATATCGTCGGGTCGATGCTCGAGCGCTTCGCGCCAGTGCCCGAGCGGCACGCGGCGAGAGATCAATCCGCCGAGCCAATCGCGATCGGCTTTGGCCAGTGCGGCGGCGGCGGCGCGATAATGCGCACGGTTGGCGTTCACGGTGCCGAACACCGCATGATTCTCCAGCACCATGGTACGATTGAGCCCCCCGGTGTCGAGCTCGACCAATCGACCGCCGGCAGAAACTCCGGTCAGGCACACCACGCCACACGCGGCCGAACGACCCAACACGGCAGATACCAGAGTCGGCGCGCCGGTGCATTCCATGATAACGTCCGGCGCCAACCCGTTGAGCGATTCCAGTGGTTCGGCGTGATAGGTCGCCCCGAGCGCCCGAACGAGCCTGGGCTTGGGACCTTCGCCGACGCGATCGAGCACGTGGACCTCGAGCCCGCGCTGCACGCCGAACAGCGCGGCCAGCAGCCCGATCGGGCCCGCGCCGGTGACGAGCAGGGTGCGCGGCTGCCACGTTCCGGTGCGATGGCCGACGCGCTCGACCTGATCCCATGCCTTGGCGAGAATGCTGGTGGGCTCGAGCAGAACGCCGAGCAAGTCGAGCGCCGGCTCCACCTTGACGGCGAACTCCGGCTCGAGCCGGTAGCGCTCCGCGCCGTAGCCGTGACGCTGCTTGATGCCGCGCTCGGTGTAGCGGCCGTTACGGCACATGTCCCATTCGCCCGCCGCGCAGGCCGGGCACGGCACCGGATCCGGCCGGCGCACGATGCCGACGACCCAATCGCCGCGCGCAAAGCCGGAATCGTGCGGCGCCTGCTCGACGATGCCGAGCGACTCGTGTCCCAGCACCAGCCGCTCCTCGCCGGGCGGCGCCCAGCCGTACTCGCCCGACACGATTTCGCGGTCGGTGCCGCACACCCCGAGCGCCCGCGCACGAACCAGCAGGGCGCCCTCCGCGAGCCGCGGCTCCGCAACTTGTTCCAATCGTGCCGAATTTGCCGTGCCGGGCCGGACGGTGATCGCGCGCATGAGGACCGTCTATTCTACGCGGGAACTCGCCGGAGGTTCCGGGGTAATAGCCCAGGAGACCGCATACCTATGCCTGCTTGGTCAACGCCGGGCCGGAGCGGCATCCATCTCGGGCTCCGAATGGATGCACGGCTCGCAGCGCCCAGCGCGAGCGGGAGAAATCCCGAGGTACCACATGAAACAAATCGGTCGCCGACGCTGGGCTATCGCGGAAGGTTATATCCCGTCGGAAAGCATGTTCTCGGATCGCGCGCTCGTTTCCCACGAGACTGCGTGCATCCTCAACCCGGGAGACCGGGACGCTCACATCTGCCTCACGCTGTTCTTCAAGGACCGCGAGCCGGTCGGGCCGTATCGACTGACGGTCTCGGCGCGGCGCACGCTGCATCTGCGTTTCAACGATCTGGAGAATCCGCAACCGGTTCCGCGCGATACCGACTATGCCTCGGTGTTCGAATCCGACGTTGCCATCGTGGTGCAACACACCCGGCTGGATTCGCGCAAAGCCGAGATCGCCCTGCTGTCCACGATGGCTTACGCCGAGGAATGATATCCGCCGGTCGGCAGCAGGACCGAGCAGTCGGCAGCAGCACCTCGCCGGAGCTCGCCGCTCCGCGGCGCTGCGTCCGGACCTACGATCGCGATCGGATCAAACGGAGGTCCGCTCAGGCCCGCGAGGGCTGCCTCTCCCCCGAGCTGAGCGCGGCCGCGATCTCGCGTTTGTTGAGGATCGTGCCGTCGTCGCCCTCGATCAGTAGCGCCACGCCACCATGATCATTGACGTGCTGCGCCCAACCGAGCGCGTCATCGAGTGCGGCGTATTCCTTGAACAGCCAGCGGTCCTTCTCGAGCGGAGACACGGATTCGGAGCCGCGCGGGCCGCTGTAAACCCGATACCGCATGATGATCTCCTCCTTCGCATGGTCCCTGGAGCCGTCGGGGCGGATGGACGAGATTGGCAACGCCGCACCGCCGCGTCGGTTCCCGCATGCTCGTGCCGCACGCTCGGGAGCATGCACATGCATGCTGATGCTGATACCGAAACGGAATGGCGGATCGGTGGTAATTAGACACGTCGAGGCCGCCAGTCTTCGCCGCAGCGCCACCGGAACCATGCCGCGGGCGGTCGGTTGCTCCAGCAAGAAGACACTCCGACCGCGCAATCCGAGCACGCTCATGTCGACGATATCGACCCGCCACGATTTTCATCTCGATCACCCGATCGGTTGGCGCCGCTATCTCTATTCGACCAACCACAAGGACATCGGAACCATGTACCTGGTGCTCGCGCTCGGCGCCGGGCTGATCGGCGCCGCGTTCTCGGTCGTGATCCGAGCCGAGCTGCAGGAGCCGGGGCTGCAGATCCTGCAGAACCCGCACACCTACGACGTACTGGTGACCGCGCATGGTCTGACCATGATCTTCTTCGTGCTGATGCCGGCGCTGATCGGCGGCTTCGGCAACTGGTTCGTGCCGCTGATGATCGGCGCGCCGGACATGGCGTTCCCGCGCATGAACAACATCTCGTTCTGGCTGCTGCCCGCGTCGTTCTCGCTGCTGATCGCCTCGATCTTCTTCGAAGGGGAGCCGGGCGCCGGCGGCGCTGGAACCGGATGGACGCTCTACGCCCCGCTGTCGACCACCGGGCACCCCGGCCCTGCGGTGGATTTCGTCATCCTGTCGATCCATATCGCCGGCGCCTCCTCCATTCTGGGCGCGATCAATTTCATCACTACCATCTTCAACATGCGCGCACCCGGGATGACCATGCACAAAATGCCGCTGTTCGTGTGGTCGATCCTGGTCACCGCGGGGCTGCTGCTGCTCGTGCTTCCCGTGCTCGCCGGCGCCATCACCATGCTGCTGACCGACCGCAATTTCGGCACTACCTTCTTCAGCCCCGAAGGCGGCGGCGATCCGCTGCTGTTCCAACATTTGTTCTGGTTCTTCGGCCACCCCGAGGTCTACGTGATGATCTTGCCGGGCTTCGGCATCATCAGCCAGGTCGTGGCGACTTTCAGCCGCAAGCCGGTGTTCGGCTATCTCGGCATGGTCTACGCGATCCTGGCCATCGGCGCGATCGGCATGGTGGTGTGGGCGCACCACATGTACACGGTCGGCATCTCGACGGCGAGCCAAGTCTATTTCGCCGTCGCCAGCATGGTCATCGCGGTGCCGACGGGCGTCAAGGTGTTCTCATGGATCGCCACCATGTGGCGCGGCTCGGTCGAGTTCAAGACGCCGATGCTGTGGGCGATCGGCTTCATTTTTCTGTTCACCATCGGCGGCGTCACCGGCGTGGTGCTGGCCAATCCCGGCGTCGACCGCCTGCTGCAGGATACCTATTACGTGGTGGCGCATTTCCATTACGTGCTCTCGCTCGGCGCGGTGTTCGCGATCTTCGCGGGCTGGTACTATTGGTTCCCGAAGATGACCGGCTACCGCTACGACGAAACGCTCGGCAAGCTGCATTTCTGGCTCACCTTCGTCGGCGTGAACGTCACGTTCTTTCCGCAGCATTTTTTGGGGCTCGCCGGCATGCCGCGCCGCATCGTCGATTACCCCGTCGCATTCGCCGGCTGGAACTACATCTCCTCGATCGGCGCTTATGTTTCGATCGCCGGGCTGATGGTGTTTCTCGTCAATATCGCGCTCGCGTTCGCGCGCAAGGAAAGCGCCGGCGCCAATCCGTGGGGCGTCGGAGCGACCACGCTCGAATGGACGCTGCCTTCGCCGCCGCCGTTCCATCAGTTCGAGACCCTGCCGCACATCGACAGGCACGCGGCCTGACGCGAGCATCACCCGCCGGCGAGCCGCTTGGTTTCCCGCGCGGCCGAGGCGTCCGGCGCGGCGGCTTCCATCGCGCTGCGCGCCGCCGCGCTCAGGTCGACGTCGGCGCGATGCCGCGGCAGTGCTGCCGGGTGCTCGTCGCGCAGAAACGCCAACAGCTTCTCGCGAACCTCGTTGCGCAGATCCCCGAGCGCCCCGGCGCTTTTCGCACTGACGAGAGCCCGCACCACGATCGTCGCCTCCTTGGCGTCGGCGACCTGCAAATTGGCGACGCGGCGGTCCCATAGCGACGACGACGAGACGATGGCTTTGAGCTTTTCCCGGATGCGATCGACCGGCGCCGCATAGTCGAGATGGAGGTCGACGGTTCCGATCAGCTCCGGGTTCTGACGTGTCCAATTCTGAAACGGTTTTTCGATGAAATAGCTCAGCGGCACGATCAGGCGGCGCTGGTCCCAGACGCGGATCACGACATAGGCCGCGGCGATCTCCTCGATCCAGCCGAATTCATTCTCGACGATAACCGCATCTTCGAGCCGGATCGGCTGGGTCATGGCGATCTGCACGCCGGCGATCAGGTTGCTCAACACCGGCCGCGCCGCGAGCCCGACGGCGAGCCCGACCACGCCTGCCGACGCGAACAGGCTCACGCCGTACTGGCGAACCGATTCGAACGTCACCAGCGCGGCAGCGAGCGTGATCACGAACACCAGAGTATCGGCCGAACGCTGCAGGATGCGCACCTGGGTGATGTGCTTGCGGGCCAGCAGGTTGTCCGCAGTGTCGAGCTGGAAGCGCTGCAGATAGGTTTCGGCGGCGAGATGCACGGCGATGATCGCGAACCAGCCGACCAGCAGGATGAAAGCGATCAGCAGCAGGTGGCCGATCGAAGCGCCAGCGGCGGGGTCGAACGGCGCCGCCTGCAACGCGCCGCTCATGACGAAGACAACGAGCGCGAGCCGGGTCGCCGCGCTCGTCCGCACCAGCAGGGCTCCGAGGAAGAAGTGACGTGTTCCCACGACGCGGCGCACGATTGCCATCAGCACAACGTGCGCCAACAGCGCCGCGATCGCGGAAGCAACCAAGACCAGGATTCCGGCAAGCCAGCCGGGCGCCCACGCCAGAAGTGACTGCGATTGCGACCAGATCGTCCGAAGGTCGAGCATGCTACGGCTCCCGTTTGCGACCAGCAGGACGGGCTCCGCGATAGCACCGAATCAAAGATTTGACACGCCTATGGTGATCCTTTGCGCCGCAATTTGCCTGCTGCTCGGATGCTTCGGCAGTACAACGTCAGCACCTCGCCGCATGTCGCGCGCCGGCCAGCAAGCGGCTTGCCTCGGCGAGCCGCCGCTCGAGGCGACCGTGCAAGGGCCCGCGCCAGGCCGCCGATGCGAGCTCCCGGCGCCAGCTTTCGATCGCCGCCAGCTTCGCTTCGCTCGGCACCAGCCGGCTTGCAAGCAGGCGATTCACGAGAGCGTCGGTGAGCATCGGCGCAAGCCTCCGGTGTAGTGCACAAAAAAGTACCCCGGCCGGGCTGGACCGAACCGACCGGGGCTATGCCGAGCGGTGTGGGGACAGGGGGCTGGGGGACCCGCCCGGCACGACCTGAAAAGGCACGAACGGAGCTTCCGTTCCGACCTGCTGCGCTTTGTCGCGGGCGGGGAGTGCACGCAAAACTCCGCGACGCGGGCCACTTGACCGGGCCAGCTCAACGGCTGATCGGAGACAGGCTCACCGGCGCCAAGCCGCTGAACCCGAGCTGGCTCGCGGCAGCGGGCGTCAGATCGATGATCCTCCCGCGGGTGAACGGACCCCGGTCATTGATCCGCACCACCACGCTGCGGCCGTTGCGCCGATGGGTGACGCGCACTTTCGTGCCGAACGGGAGCGAGCGATGCGCCGCGGTCAGTCCGCTGGGATTGGAATGCTCTCCGCTGGAGGTTCTCCCGCCGCGGTAGGAATAGACGGCCGCGATCCCGCTTTGCTCAGCCAACACTTCGTCGATCCCGAACGACAGCACAGCCAGAATGGCTGCCAACAGCACGCCTCGACGCATGATCAATCCTGCCCCTCGTGAATGAGCTGGGTTGAGGCGCAAACCGGGCAAATCGGGCGGTGTTCCGCCGTTGGATCGCGATTCGCCGAAGGGATGGCTGGTATTTACGTGCGGCATATCTCGCGATCCAGGAACAGAGCGGAACGCCGGGCGTTCTCCGGTCCAATCGTGGGGAACCCTCGATGCATAGACATTCCGCGGCGTTTCCACGCACGCATGCGGCGACGATGGGCGCGCTGAGAACGTCGACGCGCCCGATCGCGGCTGCGGACTAGGCCGCCGCAATCGGCTGACCGATGCCCGTCCATCCCGCACGGTTCAGCTGGACGCGACCGCTGCGCTGCTTCGCAAGCCGCGCGGCGTGCGGGTGGCTGCTCTTGTTCGCCGCCTCCGCGGCATGGGGCGCCGAGCCGGCGACCACGTCATCCAGCGCTTCGGAAGTCGTCTTTCTCGCCGAAGTCGTTCTGCTGCTTCTCATCGGCCGCCTACTCGGAGAGGCGATGCAGCGCATCGGCCAGCCGGCGGTGATCGGTCAGCTTGTGGCCGGCATTCTGCTCGGTCCGTCGGTGTTCGGCGTGATCTGGCCGGAGGCGCAGCACGCGATCTTTCCGGCCAGTGGCGCGCAGAAGAGCATGATCGATGCGGTCTCGCAGCTCGGCATCCTCATGCTGCTGCTGCTCACCGGAATGGAAATCGACCTGCGCCTGGTCAGGAAGGTCGGCCGCGCGGCCGCAAGCGTTTCGCTCGCCGGCATCTCGCTGCCGTTCCTGTGCGGATTTGCACTGGGGGAATTCCTGCCCGATGCCATGCTGCCCAAGCCCGACCAGCGGTTGATCACGTCGCTGTTTCTCGGCACTGCACTGTCGATCTCCTCCATCAAGATCGTCGCCATGGTCGTGCGCGAGATGAACTTCATGCGCCGCAACGTCGGCCAGATCATCGTGGCCTCGGCGATCATCGACGACTCGATCGGGTGGATCATTATTGCCATCACCTTCGGCCTGGCGGAGCACGGTGCCATCGATTTAGGGACGCTCGCCCGCAGCGTGCTCGGAACGGCGCTTTTCCTCACCCTGAGCCTGACTGTCGGGCGACGCATCGTGTCCAGTCTGATCCGCTGGACCAACGACAATTTCGTCAGCGAAGTCCCGGTCCTCACCGCCATCCTGGTGATCATGGGCGCAATGGCGCTCACCACGCACCTGCTGGGCGTTCACACCGTGCTCGGCGCGTTCGTGGCGGGAATCCTGGTGGGCGAATCGCCGATCCTGACGCGCCACATCGGCGAACAGTTGCGCGGGCTGATTACCGCGCTGTTCGCGCCGGTATTCTTCGGGCTGGCAGGACTCGGCACCGATCTGTCGGTCCTGAGGGACCCGTCTCTGGTCTGGCTGATGCTGGGGCTGATCGTGATCGCCAGTGCCGGCAAGTTCGGGGGCGCGTTCGTCGGCGGCAGGCTCGGCGGGCTGACGTTTCGCGAGTCGCTGGCGCTCGGTTGCGGAATGAACGCGCGGGGTCAGACCGAAGTCATCATCGCGACCATCGGCCTGTCGCTGGGCATGCTCAGCCACAGCCTGTTCACCCTGATCGTCGCCATGGCGGTGGTCACCACCACCGCGATGCCGCCGACGTTACGGTGGGCGCTCGGCCGATTGCCGCTCGGCGAGGAAGAGAGGCGGCGGCTCGAGCGGGAGGAATCCGAGGCCAAAGGCTTCGTCTCGAACATGGAACGCCTGCTGATCACGATCGACGAAAGCGCCAACGGCAAATTCGCATCGCGCCTCGCCGGGCTCATCGCCGGGTCCAAGGGAATGCCCGCCACTGTCATTCATGCGCAGCCTGCCGACGGCTCCGCACCAAAACAGTCCGGTCACGTCAGCGGCGAGCATGCAATTCAAGTCGCCGCCGAGGCGGCACGGGTGATGGAGGCCGAGCAGGAAAGCGGCGCGCCGGCAAAGGTGAGCGTGATCACGCGAACCGGCGACGCGCCGGCGGAGGAAGCCGTCGCCAGCGAAGCGCGCAAGGGCTACGACCTGTTGGTCATCGGCATCGAGAACGTCGCCCGCAACGCCGAGTTTCACGAAAACGTCAACCGGATCGCGGCGGAATTTGAAGGCCCCTTGGCCATCGTCGCCGCCCGCGGCATCCATGTCGAGCGGCCGTTACAAAGCGCGCTGAACATCCTGGTCCCGGTCACCGGAACCGAGGCCTCGCGCCGGGCCGCCGAGATCGGGATCACCATTGCCCAAGCGGTGGGGGCGCCGGTGACCGCGCTGTACGTTTCCACCGGAAGATCCAGGAAGGCGGCGCGAAGTCTTCGCAACGCTCTGCGCTCGCGCCGGCAGCACGAGGCGATCCTCAGAGACGTGGTGGAGATGGCCGAGCGCTACAACATCGATGTTCGAACCGACGTTGAAATCGACGTTGCGGCCGATGACGCGATCCTGAGGCATGCGAACGCCAACCGCAACACCCTGATCGTGATGGGGGTCAACCGTCGCCCCGGCGATACGCTGTTTTTCGGCAACGTGGCGGCTGCCGTTCTGGAGAAATCGCGGCGTTCGATCCTGTTCGTGTCGAGCGCCGGCTCGATCGGCTCGGCGCAGCCGGCGGGCACGCAGGCTGGCAGGCCGGCCCGCGCGACGGCCAAATGACCCTACCCGGCCCGAAACCGACGCGCAGCCATGACGACGCCGCAGATCTCCGAAAATCCTAGCCCCGCAAGCCTGCAAGCCTCGCCGGGCGTTCATTTTCGGCGATACAGCGGCTCGGCATGCGCGAAAGCGATGGCAACGTCAGGGGGCTGAACGCCGAATCGCAGCCGGGGGGCAGCTTCGGGCGCTCCGGCGCGCGGGCAGGGACTTCGATCGGCACCGGGTTGACGGTGCTGCGCCCGCTATCCCGGATGGTGATTTCGGGGAGAACCACGTCCTTGGCAACCAAGGTGGCGTTGCTCAGGGGGTCGGTACGGAACAGGACGCGGCCCTCGCGATCCCGGTAGACGACCGCCGTATTGCGCAAGCCGACCACCTCCACCGCGGTAATCGCCGGTCCCTGCCTTGCCGCCGCACGGGCGGGCATCAGCCGATCGGACTTATGGGCGCGGTCGACGGCGTTCACCGCAATCCCGGGGCCCCCGAGCCAATCGGTCACCGCCGATCCGATGGAGGGCATTGCCAGATGGTCGACCATCAGCACGGCGGCGAGCCCGCCGGCGATGTAGGGAGCCAAACCGTACATGGGATTTCTCGATTGTGCTTGAAACCCCTCCCCCGATGTGTCCGGCGACAAAACGCGGCCGGCAAGCATTGGTTCCCTTGAATTTCAGTGAAATCAGACGACGCGCGTGCCGCCCTCGACCGGCGGCGAAAGTCGGCTGGCCGGAATCATGATCTTGCAGCGCACACCCTGGGCGGCGAACGCCAGGTCGACCCGGGCATCCAGCGAGCGCGGCAGGTTGCCTTCGATGACCAAGGTGCCGAAGCCGCGGCGCGCCGGCGGGCCGACGTCCGGGCCGCCGCTCTCGGCCCATAGCAGCTCCACGGCCTCCCCGTCGCTTTGCGGCACGCGCCGCCAGGCGATCGAGACCCGGCCGTTCGGGACCGAGAGCGCGCCGAATTTCTCCGCATTGCTCGCAAGCTCATGCAGCGCCAGCCCGAGGCTCTGCGCGACGTCGGGCTTCAACAACACGCCATCGCCGGCAATGAGGACCTGGGGCGTGGTGCGATCGAGATAGGAACCGAGCTGGGAACGAACGAGCTCGTCCAGCGACACGCCGTGCCAGCTCTCCTGGATCAGGAGATCGTGCGAGGTCGCCAGCGCCTGCAGCCGAGCGCCGAACTGGTCCAGGAAAGCTTCGATGGAACCCGCATGCCGCGCGGTCTGCCGCGCCATCGCCTGGATCACCGCGAGCAGGTTCTTGGAGCGATGAGTGAGCTCGCGCAACAACAGGCGCAGGTGGTCCTCTCCCCTGCGGCGCTCGGTGATGTCGACGGCCGCGCAAGTCAGGCCGACCACGGCTCCGGCGGAATCCAGCAGCGGCTCGACGTGAAAGTCGTACCACAGTGCCGTCGGGCCCGTGCCGATGCTCACCTCGGCGTCGGCCGGCAGTCCGCTGTCGAGGGCTCGGCGCTTCAATGCGAGGATTTCCTCGCGACTTTCCGGCGGGAGAATGTCCTCGTCCGTGCGGCCGACGACGTCGCCGAGCTGCAGTCCGAGCATCGGCTCGGTGATGGCTATGTAGCGCAAGTTACGGTCCTGGGAAGAGACGTAGACCTTGGAGCCGCGTAGCGCGGTTTTGAACCGCGCCGTGACCAGGCCAAGATCCTTGGTGCGTTCCGCGACTCGGCCCTCCAGATCCCGGCGCGCGATTTCCAGCTCCAGCAAGGTGGATTCGTGGGCCGCGACCTCGCTGCGCAGCCGTTCGTTGGATTCGTGCAGCTGGCGACCCGATGGCAGTCGCAGCAGATTGGGCAGCAGCGGCACCATTGCGATGATCGCGGCCGCGAAGAAGACCGCCGCCGCGGCCTTGCTAAGCACCAGCATTCCGGCGACGGGACGCCAGGCCGAGACCGCATCCGCGAGCTGGACGACGGCGCTGAGCGCAAGGAAACAACCGATCAGATACGCCAGGAGCCGATGGTCGCGGACGAGGTCGGGGCGGCGGCGAAAAAACCAGATCAGCGCGGCGAGAATGCCAAGATAGCCTGCGGCGAGGATCAGGTCGGCGGCGATCTGCGGAACGAGACTCTCCGGCCGTCGTAGCATATCGCCTTCGAGCGGGGTTCCACCGTCGAGCCCAAACAACCAATCCAAAACGGCGCTCATCAGCAAGCCTCGAGCCCTCGGAGAGGATCAGATCGCATGCTCGCTACGAGATGCAAATACCGCAACGATTCGACGTCCGACAGTACAGGCTGGCCGGGCGAGCTCGCGCTCCAAGTCCAATGCCGGACCACTCACGCAATCAAGGTCTCCCAAAGGAAACGCAGAAGCGAATCGAATCGTTTCCGTTACGAATCGATGTCCGAGCCGGAGGACAGGCCGACACGGTGCGCGGACCAGCCCCGGAACCTATTTTTCATTGGACGCTTATAGATACGACCGGCCGCATCCCCCTCCCCTCGTGCTCGGCCGGCCATCCTGGACGTAGCCGGATTTTTGCCGGCTACGTCCTACTTTTGTGTGCGCCGCGATGGCGCCAGCCCAAGCAGGAGACGACGATGAACTGGGATCGAGTTGAAGGAAACTGGAAGCAAATGAAAGGCAAAGTGCAGCAGCAATGGGGCAAGCTCACCAATGACGATCTCAATCTGGTCGAAGGCAAGCGCACCGAGCTCGTCGGCCGGATCCAGGAGCGTTACGGCATACAGCGGGATGAAGCCGAGCGGCAAATCGACAGCTGGTTGCGAAATCTGACCTGAGCCGATCGTCATGAGCAATGAGCCGTGCCGCCGGCTGGCGCCTGCATAAGCTCGCGTTATGAGCAAACAAATATAGGCACGGTCCCGCGAGATTGATGCGCGGGCGAACCGGGGCAAGTCGCAGCGCAACATGAGGTTTGTCGCGCGGAGCGGCCGGCCAGAGATCTGGGCGAGGGTGCGTCAGTTTGGTTCGGAAGCAAACCAAACTTGGACCCACCGCATTGTCCGATCATGAAAAACTACGACTTGGACGACAGGCTGGTCGAGCACACGCGGCGTCTCGTCGAGCTCGCCCGACGCCAGCGCGTTGAGCTTGAAACCGACCTGAAGCAGGCAAGGGGAATGATCCAGCGCTCGCGGGACCTGCTGAGCAAACTGCGAATATGGCCAAAAACCAACGATGGGGACGGCTAGGGCCTGACCCGTTGCTCACTCACCTCCGGCAGGCGCCGGCGGCGGCGTGCCTGCGGGCGCGCGCGGGCGTTGCCGGGCGCCGCTCAGGCGGTCGCCCGACGTTCGCGTGGCTTGGCTTTGCGCTCGAAAAACAAGGCCTGGCTGATCACGGCGGAGACCGTGGCGGGCTGGAACGGCTTGGCAATCAGGAAAGCCGGTTCGGGGCGCTCGCCGGTGAGGAAGCGTTCGGGATAGGCGGTCACGAAGATGACGGGCACCTGGACGGATTGGATCAGCTCGTTCACCGCGTCGAGACCTGAGCTGCCGTCGGCAAGCTTGATGTCCGCAAGAATGAGGCCGGGACGCTTTGCCTTGGCGAGCGTGACCGCTTCGGTATGGGTGCGAGCCACTCCGACGGTGCGGTGGCCCAGACTTTCGACCAGGCCCTCGAGATCCATGGCGATGAAGGTCTCGTCCTCGATGATGAGCACATCGGTGGCGATCTCGGCCGCCAGCTCGCGGCCGGACTCTTCGACCAGCGCCCGCAGCGTCGGCACATCCGTGTCCAGAACCAGCGCGGCATCGTCCTCGGAAAAGCCTTCGAGCGCGATCAGCAGGAACGCTTGGCGTGCACGCGGCGTGATGTGAGCGAGCCGCTGTTCCACCGGCAGGCCTTGCTCCGCCGGCTCGACGGCGCCATTGACGCCGACCGAATTCCATATCTTGGTAAACAACCGATAGAGTGCTACCCGGGCGCCGATGGCCTTCTCGAGGACCGAGGGATCTTCGATCAAGGCTTCGAGCGTGGCCGCCACATAGGCATCGCCGGAACTCTGGTTGCCGGTCAGGGCCCGGGCGTAACGGCGAAGGTAGGGCAGATGCTGAGCGACTGCTTGCGATGTGGACACGAAACCCTCCCGAAACTGGCCGAGCTGCCGGGCCAACGCAGGCCTTGGAATAAAGTTCCGATAGCCGGGAACCAATCGGCACCGTGGGCGTTCGGGGTTGACGTATGGGGACCCCGCGGAGCGACTGTCATATCACAGTATTATAGGGCGGGTGGCGAGGATTGAAATGAAGAATCCGAAAATGGCGCGGCCGGAGGCGCGGATGCAGGACGGGGCCGTCCCGGCCGAACCCAGCCTCGGGCGGGACATTCAGAGCAAAATCGGCCAACAGCTGCGGGCCATGTACGACGAAGTGGTCAGCCAGGGCGTTCCGGCGCGTTTTGTCGATCTCCTGGACCGTCTCGAAAAGCGGGACGACAGAAGCTCATAACGGCCGGCAAAGGACCAGCTCGTGAATCTCGATCCATCGGTGCGTGAGGCCGTCCTGGCGGCGGTTCCGAATCTGCGGGCGTTCGCCATCTCGCTCAGCGGGAATGTCGACCGCGCCGACGACCTCGTGCAGGAAACCCTGTTGCGCGCCCTCGCCAATATCGACTCGTTCCAGCGCGGCACCAACATGTCGGCGTGGCTGTTCACCATTCTACGCAATCTGTTTCGCTCCGAATATCGCAAGCGCCGGCGTGAAGTCGAAGATACCGACGGCAGCTATGCCGAACGATTGAAGTCGCAACCGGAGCAAACCGGAAGAGTGGAATTCATGGAGTTCCGCGCTGCGCTCGCCAAGCTGCCGGCCGATCAACGCGAAGCCCTCATCCTCGTGGGTGCATCCGGATTTTCCTACGAGGAAGCCGCCGAGATCTGCGATTGTGCCGTGGGCACCATCAAGAGCCGCGTCAATCGCGCGCGCGGTCGGCTCGCCGAGCTGCTCTCGATCGAGAGCATGGATGACTTCGGCCCGGATCTGGCGACCCGGGCCATCCTCGCCGGAAACGATCAAGCATAGCGCGGTGGTGAAGGGGCGCAGCGATGTCGCGCCGCTTCGAATGCGTCCCCGGGGCCGGCGACGGCTGACGGTTGAATGATCGCAACCGGATCGGACGCCGGAAACGTCTCCTCCAAGCCTCGTTCCAGCGCGCGCTCGCGCGCACGCCGATTCTCGTCGTCGATCCGTTCGACCTTGGATCGACGCGAGGCCGGTGACTTGAATTGCGGGACCAATTGCGGGACCGAACTCATCGCTGATCTCCGCCGATACCGCGAAGCTTGTGTCTTCGCGAGAACGACAGCCGGATCGCGATCAATGCAATCCGAGCATGCTGTCGATCGACCGGATCTCCGCCGGGCGGTTCAGCGCCGAGTGCGCCACCACCACGGAATGCAGCGCGCCGTCGAGCGATCTTCGCCAGAATGCCAGAAAATCCTGCAGGATCGGGAGGTCCGGCCAAGTATCGTACTCCTGCCATACATAAGATTGCAGCAGCCACGGGTGATCCGGCCGGCGATACAGAATATGCGCAGTAGTCAATCCAAAGCCCGCAAGTTGACGACGACAGCTTTCGGAGATCATCGCTCGTTGCTCCATTACGCGCGACGTAATCCAGATGATCGCCTCCCTCCGACGTCTGATCATCTGTCGCGCACTCGGCAGCATTAACTCGAAACGAGCGTCACCAGTTCCAGAAGTTGCTTCCGGCGCGACGCAGGACTTCACCGGTCGAGCAAGCATCGGCCGGAACTATTGGGATCATTGCGCGTTGGTCCACGCCGATATGGTTCGCCTCGAGCGGGCCAGCTGGAACTCATGGCCGCTGGAGATCCCATATGGCTGTCCCACGACTGGCATCGGCTTCGGCGGACGCTGCTGCCGGCACGCGCGCCGGCGTTGTTGCGCGCCAGGCCAACAAGTCCTTGCGCCGCCCCACGAAGGCCCAGCGGGAGGCCTCCGGCGGCCGTTCGAAATCCGGCACGGCCGACCCGAGTCGGCAAACGCGGAACGTGAAAGCGATCGAAGAAATTCTGCTCGACAACGACCTCTCAAGTTCAAGACAGAGACCGCGCGCGAATCGGTCGCGAGGTGCGAGCGAAAATCGGCCAGCGGCTGCGAGCCATGTACGCGGCATGGATCAAGCAAGAGCTTCCCGAAAATCTGCGCGGACTGATCCGGCGCCGGAGCGTGCCGCAGCAGCGGCAATGAACGGCGCATGGGCGCACGAAGCGATCCTGGCCGAAGTCCCCAAGCTGCGCGCGTTCGCGATTTCGTTATGCGGAAATTTGGACCAGGCGGACGATTTCGTGCAGGAGACGCTGCTGCGGGCCTGGGCTCATATCGACCAGTTCCAACGCGGGACCAACATGGCCGCTTGGCTGTTCACGATCTTGCGCAATAGCCTGCGCTCCAACTACCGCAAGTACCGGCGTGAGATCGAAGACGCGGACGGCAGCTACGCCGAAAGGATGATCACGCATCCCGAACAGAACGGACGGCTCGAATTCGAGGAACTGCGCGGCGCGTTGGCCAAATTGCCTTCCGACCAACGCGAGACCCTGATCCTCGTGGTCGCTTCCGGCGCCTCCTACGAGGAGGCCGCGGAAATCTGCGGATGCCGCGTCGGCACGATCAAAAGTCGAGTGCACCGGGCCCGTGCCCGGCTGGCGCAGATGCTGGCGATCGACAGCGTGGACGATTTCGCGCCGGATCGAACCACCCAGTCGGTGTTGCGGGGCGCGCTCGGGTGAGGCGCCCGGGCCGAGGATTCGTGCCCCACCCGGCCCCTGAAAGAAAATCGAATCGGGCCCGGAACCCGTCCCAACATCGAGCGTTCTACCTGTGCCGGGCGGGTTCCCCCCATCCCCCGTCCCCCCGCCGCCCGGCACAGCCCTGGTCGGTTCCAGCGTGAACCGGCCGGGGCTTTGTTTTTTGCGAGGCCCGGCTAAGTCCCTGGCACGTCTCCAAATCGGCTCTCAAAGGAGCAGCATGCCGCCAGTTGCGGATCCCTCCGGTCGACCCGATCCTCTCGATTTACGGGCTTTGCCGGCGAATGGGCGCGGTCGAATTTCGTCCGCAGCCGCCGGGCATCGGCAATGACGATGATGTGATCACATCGCCCACTGCGCCGGTTGCGCGCGTTCGTGCGACCTCGCGAACTGGTGCCGCTCGCAGTCGTGCTCGGCGGGCTGGTTTGCGGCGTCGATCTACCGCACATGGTGCCGTTCGGGCTTGGGCCGGGGAACGTCCGTGCGACCGCAACTCGATCCGGGCGTAGCGATCCTCGTCTTGGTGCACGACGGGTTTCGCCGGCGCGGGGGGCTTGCTGCGCCCGGCCCGGCGCCTGCCGAGGGCGCGATTTGGACCTCCAGGCCGGGAACCGGAACCAGCCATCGGGGTTTAGCCGCCATATTGATCGGTCTCCGGGAGGGCTCCATGCGCATCACTTGGATTACGGCCGCGGTTCTCGCGGCGGGCTTGAGCGCGCTTTCCGTACCGGCTCTCTATGCGGGTAGCACCAGCGAAGGCCAGTCGGCCCGCATCGCCGGCGTGCCGGAATCCGGCGAGACCAGCACGGACGATACTTGGAAGACCGTGCTGCCCCATCAGGATGTTCAGGCAGTGCTGGGGAAAGAGATCCGCAGCAGCGCCGGCGAGCACATGGGCCGCGTCGTCGACGTGCTGGTGGATCAGACCGGGCACGTGCGAGCCGCCGTGATTGATTTCGGCGGGTTCTTGGGCGTGGGAAACCGCAAGGTGGTGGTCGACTGGGCCGCGCTGCATTTTGCTCCTGCCGATCAGCAGGACCGCATTTCGCTCGACCTCACCCGAAATCAAGTCAAACAGGCCCCCGAATATAAACCCGGCAAGCCCGTCGTCGTGCTGGGAGCATTGGGGCCGGGCCTCTAAGGCGGAATCTGCGGCAGGCCGCCGGTGCACAGGCTCGATGCCGGCGGGGCCAAGGACCACGCCACGCCGAAGCCCCCGCCCCCGCCCCGCCGCGGCCCCGTCCCATCGCGCGCCAGCGAGCGCGGGCTCGACTGGTTCGTGTTCTTCCTGGCGGATGTGCAGACCGGATTCGGGCCGTTCGTCTCGGTCTATTTGACCACGCAGGCTTGGACCCAGGTCGACATCGGCTTGGTGCTCACGGCGGGCGGTCTGGTCGCGCTGGCGGGCCAAATGCCCGGCGGCGCAATCGTGGACGCGGCCCGCTCCGAGCGGGTCGTGGCCGCCTGCGGCGTCATTGCGATTGCGGCGAGCGCGATCTCGCTGGCGGCATGGCCTATCTTCCTGCTGGTTCTGCTCGGGCGGATCTTGCATGCCGTCGCGAGCTGCGTGCTGGGTCCCGCCATCGCGGCGATCAGCCTCGGGCTGGTCGGCCATGCCGGCATCGGCGAGCGGCTCGGGCGCAACGCCCGCTTCGCCTCGGTCGGAACCGGGCTTGCCGCCGCCGCCATGGGCGCGATCGGGCATCTGACTTCCAGTCAGTACGTCTTCTTCGCCACCGCGGCGCTGATCGTGCCCACCCTCATCGCGTTGTTCCAGATCCGTCCCGGCGAAATCGATCCAGAACGAGCGCACGGCGGCAAGCACGGCATGGGGCTTCGCAAGCTCGGCGAGGGACTCTTGTCCCTCCTCGGGAACCGCCCGCTGATGATCCTGGCGGCCTGCGCCCTGCTCTTTCACCTCGCCAACGCCGCGATGCTGCCGCTGATGGGAAGCCTGCTCACGATGCGGTCGAGCGATTTGGCGACCGCGTTGATCGGCGCGTGCATCGTCGTGCCGCAGCTCGTCGTCGCGGCGTTCGCGCCGTGGGTCGGACGGCACGCCGAACAATGGGGACGTCGGCCGCTGCTGCTGCTGGGCTTCGCCGCGTTGCCGCTTCGGGGCGCGCTGTTCGCCGTCGTAGCCGATCCCTATCTCGTGGTAACGGTACAGTTGCTCGACGGCATTTCCGCCGCGGTGCTCGGCGTGCTGGTCCCGCTCGTCGTCGCCGACGTGACCCGCGGTACTGGCCGCTTCAATTTGGCGCAGGGGATCGTCGGCAGCGCCGTCGGGGTCGGAGCTTCGCTCAGCACGACGCTCGCCGGCTACATGAGCGATTACCTGGGCAGCGGCGCGGCCTTCTTGGGGCTCGCCGGCCTGGGGCTCGCTGGCTTGGTGCTGGTCTGGGCGTTGTTGCCGGAGACGCGGCCGAACGCGGTGGATTGACGGCGTTTTCGGACTGTCCGCTCAGGCCCTGGAGCGCGTCGCGGCGGCGCTTTCAGTGCAGCCCCTGCACGGCCACCAGCTTGGGGCGCGGCGCCGCCTCCTCCATCAGGCTGCGGTAGACCGCAAGGTAATCGATTGCCATGCGGCGGGCGGTGAATCGCTCCTCGAAACGCTTGCGCACCCCCTCCCGGGACAATTGGGACAGTCGGTTGACCGCGCCGATGGCGCTCGTCTCGTCTTCGACGACGAAGCCCGTCAGACCGTCTTCGATGATTTCCGAGACGGATCCGCGATTGAAGCCGATGACCGGCGTTCCACACGCCAAGGCCTCAATCATGACCAGGCCGAACGGTTCCGGCCAATTGATCGGCATGATCAAGCCGATCGCGCCGCTGAGGAACTCGGCTTTTTCCCGGTCGCTGATCTCGCCAATATATTCGATGAAGGGCAGGCTCAGCAGCGGTCGAATCTCCGTCTCGAAATAATCGATGTCCACCCGGTCGACCTTGGCGGCGATTTTCAGCGGTATCTCGCAACGGGCGGCGATGCGGATAGCGCGATCGACCCGTTTTTCCGGAGCTATGCGGCCAAGGAAGGCCAGGTAGCTGGGTTTTACGGGTCGGGGGCGCAGTAGATCCTCCGGCAGGCCGTGATGAACCGTGCGGACCCATCGGGCTTGCGGCACCGGCCGGCGTTGAGCATTGGAAATCGAGATCACCGGAATCGATGAAAACGTCGTGAAAACCGGTTGATGCTCCGGCAGATCGAGCCGCCCGTGCAGCGTCGTCACGAACGGGGTCGGCTGACGCGAGAACAGCGAGAACGGATAGTAGTCCAGGTGAAAGTGCAGAAAATCGAATTCTGCGGTGCGTTGGCGTACGCGTTCGAGCATCATCATGTGCAACGCATTGGGATCGCGGATCGAGCCGTCCAGGCGCAACGCCTTCGGCCACATCGGCTCCAGCGTGCCCGAAGTAATCGAATCTCCGCTGGCAAATAACGTCACGTCATGGCCGAGCGCGACCAGTTCCTCCGTCAACCAGTGAACCACGCGCTCGGTACCGCCATAAAGCTTCGGCGGCACGGCTTCGGTCAGTGGCGCTACCTGGGCGATGTGCATCAAAAAGCCTCCTGTCGCACGGCAAGGGCAGTCTTCGAGCCACTCGGTCACGGACGAGAAGGGTTGCCCCCCACGCATGTCTAACCGGGTGACGCCGCGAAAGTTCCGACAACCAACCTCGCGGGTGTGACGTTGAGGCGCAACCAACCCGGCAGTGTGGCGTTGAGACTGGATAGCTCGACCGGGCTGTGGGCTTCTTCGCAGGGCCCCCGGATCCAACGTCGGCGCGCACGTGACGGAGTCGGGGTACGATGCAATCGCTCTGCGCTTACGCTCATCGGCCGGTGGCCTTTTTCCTGCGCTACATTCACTTGCGGCCGGTCTCGCACTCGGTGATCCTGGCCGCGGTGCTCGCCGCGGTGATGTGCTCGGTGAGCACGCAGTACGGCGTCAAGTTCCTGGTGGACACGCTGTCCGGCAGAGGCGGCGGCTCACAGAACATATGGGTCGCGTTCGCGCTGCTGCTCTCCCTGATCGCGGCTGACAACCTGCTGTGGCGCCTGGCGAGCTGGATCGCAAGCTACACGTTCGTGGCGGTCACCGGCGACATCCGCAGCGATCTGTTCCGGCACCTCACCGGACACGCGCCGAGCTATTTCACCGAGCGCCTGCCCGGAATGCTCACGAGCCGCATCACCGCGACCTCCAATGCCGTGTTCACGGTGGAGAACATGTTCATCTGGAACGTGCTGCCGCCGTGCGTGGCGACCGCGGGCGCGATCATGTTCCTCGCCACGGTGAGCTGGCAGATGGCCGCCGGGCTGACGCTGATCGCGGCCGTTCTCGTGCTGGCGATGTTCCGCCTCGCGGCTGCCGGCAGGCCGCTGCACCACGACTTTGCCGACAAAGCCGCGGCGGTCGACGGCGAGATGGTGGACGTCGTCGGCAACATGCCGCTGGTGTGGGCGTTCGGCGGGCTCAAGCGCGAATACCGCAGATTCGACGCTACGGTGGGGCGCGAAATGGGCGCGCGGCGGCGCAGCCTGCTCTATCTGGAGAAGGTACGCCTATTTCATGCGGTGATCACCGTGGTGCTGACGGTGGCTCTGGTGGCCTGGGCGCTCGTGCTGTGGGAGCGCGGGAGCGCGACCACCGGAGAGGTCGTGCTGGTCTGCACGCTGGGCCTGTCGATCCTGCATGCCACCCGAGATCTGGCGGTAGCCCTGGTGGATGTGACCCAGCACATGGCCCGGCTCTCCGAAGCGCTCGCGACGCTGCTGGTGCCGCACCTGGTGGGACCCTCCGGCAGCGGAAAATCGACGTTGTTCACGCTGCTGCAGCGGCTCTACGACGTGCAGCGCGGACGCGTCCTGCTCGACGGCCAGGACATTTCGCGGGTCACCCAGGAGAGCCTGCGCGAGGCGATCGCGGTCGTGCCCCAGGATATCTCGCTATTCCATCGCTCGATCCTGGAGAATATCCGCTACGGCCGGCAGGACGCATCGGACCAGGAGGTGATGAACGCGGCGATCGCGGCGCGCTGCGACACCTTCATCGAGGCGCTGCCGAACGGGCCGGCAACCATCGTCGGAGACCGCGGCGTGAAGCTCTCCGGCGGGCAGCGGCAGCGCATTGCCATAGCGCGCGCTTTCCTGAAAGACGCGCCGCTCCTGCTGCTCGACGAGGCAACATCGGCGCTGGACAGCGAGTCGGAGGAGGCGATCCGCGAGGCGCTGGATCGCCTGATGCGCGGCCGCACCGTGATCGCCATCGCGCATCGGCTGTCCACCTTGCGCAATTTCGAAAGAATCGTCGTGCTGATGGCGGGCAAAGTCGTCCAGGACGGGCCGCCGGAGAAGCTGATGCGGGGAGACGGCGTCTATCGCGAATTGGTGAGGCGCGAGGTGTTGCGTCTGCCGCGTCAGGCTGCTTAATACCGCGGCACCAGGGCTACTGAGTCGGTGACGGCTGAGTCGGTGACGGCGCGACGCGCGAAAATTCGGTTCCTCCACGGGCATACGGCGGCGTTCGCAGCGTTCCTCTGCCATATCCATGGCCGGCGGCGTTCTCGCGTCGGATGTGCTCGAGCCAGATCCGCGAAGCTTGAGGGGAGGAGATGTCCACCGAAACTGCCGCCAAGGCAAACCTAGCGCTCGTCGAAGCCGTCGCCGAGGATCCGTTCTACATCCCCGCCACCGCGCTCACGTCGCGGCCGCGCCGGATCCTGAAGCATGGCGACAGTTTCGTCGTGCTCGACAGCCACGGCGATATCGGCGCGACGGCGGGAGGCACCGACGGGCTGTTCCATTGCGACACCCGCTTCCTGTCGAATCTCGAGTTGCGCGTCCAAGGCATGGCGCCGCTGCTGCTGGGCTCGACCATGCGCGACGACAACACCGTTTTCAGCGTCGATCTGACCAATCCGGATATTTATGAAAACGATCGCATTGTATTGGAGAAGGACACGCTCCACATCGTCCGCACCACCTTTCTTTGGCACGCGACCGCTTATCAACGGCTCGGCATAAAGAACCACGGCGACCGCCCGATCTCCATCCACCTGGCCGTCGGCTTCGGAAACGATTTCGCCGATCTGTTCGAAGTGCGCGGCAAGCGCCGCCAGCGCCGCGGCAAATCTCGATGCCTTGCCGTCGATGCGGGCGAGGTTTTGCTGCACTACAAGGGTCTCGACAACGAGCTGCGGAGCACCCGGGTGCTGTTCGATCCGGCGCCGACGCGGCTCTCCGACCGCGCGGCTTCGTATCGGCTCACCCTCGGCTCCAAGCACAGCTTGGCGATCTTCGTGAGGGTCGAATGCAATCCTGCGAAGGTCAGCAGACGCCCACGGTTCTTCCCGGCAATGGTCGCCAGCCATCGCGCGCTCAAAGCAGCGACCCGACACAGCGCGACAATTCAAACTTCGAACGACGTCTTCAATGAGGTCCTGTGCCGGGCGATGGCCGATCTTTACATGCTGATCACCGATACGCCGCAAGGACCTTATCCCTATGCCGGCATTCCCTGGTATTCGACCACGTTCGGCCGAGACGGCTTGATCACCGCGCTGGAGATGCTGTGGATCGACCCCGCGATCGCGCGTGGGGTCCTGCGGCGCCTCGCCGCGTATCAGGCCAAGCGCGACGACCCCGACAACGACGCGCAGCCGGGCAAGATTCTGCACGAGATGCGCGGCGGCGAGATGGCCGCCCTGCGCGAAGTGCCGTTCGGGCTCTATTACGGCAGCGTCGACTCGACCCCGCTGTTCGTGCTGCTCGCCGGGCTGTACGCCGAGCGCACCGGAGATCTCGAGACCCTGCGCGAGTTGTGGCCGGCGATCGAAGCCGCGCTGGCGTGGATCGACGGCCCGGGAGATCTCGATGGCGACGGCTTCGTCGAGTATTACCGCGCGACCGAGCAGGGGCTTGCCAATCAGGGCTGGAAAGATTCGTATGACGCCGTGTTCCACGCCGACGGCCGGCTCGCGGAAGGACCGATCGCCCTCGCCGAGGTGCAAGGCTACGTTTACGCCGCCAAATATCTCGCCGCCGAATGCGCGAGGCGATTGGGGAATCTGGATAAGGCCGCGGCGCTCGAAGCGCAGGCGGCGCGGCTTCAGAAAAAATTCGAGGCGGCATTCTGGCGCCCGGGCCTGGAGACCTATGCGCTGGCGCTCGACGGCTCGAAGCAGCCGTGCGAGGTGTACAGCTCGAACGCCGGACAGCTGCTGTTCACCGGCATCGTTCGGCCCGACCGCGCCATCAAGGTGGCGGAAGGACTGCTGCGTCCGCAATTCTTCTCCGGCTGGGGCATTCGCACGGTGTCCACCGGAGAGCGCCGCTACAACCCGATGTCCTATCACAATGGATCGATCTGGCCGCACGACAATGCGCTGATCGCGCTCGGGTTCGGCCGCTATGAGCTCAAGAGCGGCGTCGCGCAGGTATTCACCGCGCTGTTCGAGGCGGCCGCCTATATGGATCTGCGGCGCTTGCCCGAACTGTTTTGCGGGTTCCAGCGGCGGCGCGGGCGCGGCCCCACGCTCTATCCCGTCGCCTGTTCGCCGCAGGCGTGGGCGGGCGGCGCGCCGTTCCTAATGCTGCAGGCCTCGCTCGGCCTCGAGTTCGACGTTGCCCGAAACGAGATCCGCCTGCGCAATCCTTGCCTGCCGTCGTTTCTGCAGGAGGTCGCGCTCTCGAACCTCAGGCTCGGAGATTCCAGCGTCGACCTCGCCGTCCATCGGGAAACCGACGGCAGGGTGTCGCTCCGCGTCAACCGCAAATCCGGCAATGTCCAAATAGGTCTGGTCTGAAGCCCGCGGCTCGCTCGTGCGGCTTATCTTTAGCTCGATCGACTCAATTGCCGGCTCGGCACGCGGCGCCGCGGCGGGTCGGCGGCCCCCAATCGATATCCAAGACATCGCGGCCGAATCAACGGCTGCCGCCGGTCTGCGGCCGAGCCTCGATGATCGCCGGTGCGGATCGGCGCACCGGGATCGTTTGATCGATGATTAAATCGAGATTGAAGTTGTGAACTTCCGGACCCGGTCGATCCAATTGCTGATTCCTGCCATGATTGCGCCAAAAATGCCGCCTTAGGGTCAATTTGCAGCCATGGTGCTCCGGGGATATTCCTGCAAATCCGCATGGCAGGAGGGCGCAATGATCGGCGTTCGCTTCGGTGCTGTGTGCACAGTTCTGGTTGGAGGCATGCTGGTCTCATCCGCCGCTCCCGCGGTTCAGGCCTGCGACCAACGTTTTCCGCGGACCTGCAAGCCGGCAGCTGCGCAAACCAACCGGGAAGCGCCAAAGGCAACGAGCACCCAACGCGCTGCAACGGCCTCTCGTTCGCGCCGCACGGCGCGGCATCGTCCCAGCGTCAGACACGCCCAGTCGGCAAGGCCGGCTCGGCACGCGGCGGAAACCAGTGTCGCGCCATCGGTCGTGCCGCAAGAGAGCTCGCCCGCGGCGCGGCGCTTCAGCGAGTTCGTGAGCCCGCGGTTGCTGGCGGGCAATCCGGTCGAGGAACTGCGCAAGCCCAGAATGAACGTATCGGAATTCTCCGGCCAAACTGCCTATCCTCTGGTCGACGGCATCGATCGGGAAGCGAGCGGCTCGGGCGGCCCGGCCGCGAACCCGGAACGCCCGGCCGTGCGCAACGCGGTGGACGAGGTCGTTCCGGTCGAAGTCGCTCCGGCCACCGATCCGCAATCGCCTGCGATCGCTCGCGCTGAGACCGGCGCCCAAGTATCGACCAGCGCCGTCAGCCGCGCCGGCGAGCGAGTTTCCTCCGAGGGTTCCACCTCGTGGGTTCGAATCGTGTTTCTCACCTGGGGCGGCCTTCTTACGTTGGGATCGGCATTGCGGCTGTTGATCGGCTAACGGGCGAAAACCGCAACGACTTGCGGCTTGACCTTCGTCACGCGATTCGACCGCCTGCCTGTCAGCTTGGTTTGCCGGCAACTTGGCTCGCCCCGCACGCCGACGTGCGCCTACGGCATGCAAGCAGGATGCCGAAATCGGCCTTGACGACTTCAAATGTTCCCCAGAGCAAGCATTTGATGTTTTTGCCTCGAACTGCAGCGGGCGGCGTGGCTGCGGTGTGCACATGTCCCTTGTCGATCCGCCGCATCCAGCAATGCTGAAGAACCGCGGTCATTGTATTGTCCGGCTTCGGAACCTATCGAAGCTCGCATGGAACCTATCGAAGCTTGCATAAAGCAAATTCTCGGGACATGATGCTTGTTCTTGTTTGACCGCCGTAAGCGGTGATAAGCTCAAATTTGCGTTTCAACTCAGATCGGAGATTTCCCGTGGCCAAGAAGCGAGCAAAGCGGCGAGGATGGACGAGCAAAGACGTTCGCGAGCTGAAGTCGATGGCGCGCGCACGCACGCCTGCCCGCGAGATCGGGCGAAAGCTCGGCCGGACCGAGGGAGCCGTACGGCAAAAAGCCTATGCGGAGGGAGTGTCCTTCAATTCCAGGACTCGTGCCCGCCGCAAGCGCAGAAAGTGATGGCGAGCAACAAGCCCGCCGTGGATGTCGGGCTTGTTTGTTTGGCAGCCGCCGGCCATTTGCAAAGTTCGTTGCGCCGTGACCCGCGGTGAAAGCGGCGTGTCGCGCGTCCTTCCCGTTCAAACCCGGAAACGCAGCGCTCGGCTGCGAAGCGGTGCCGGCCGTGATGGCGAACGAGACGCCGCAGGGCGGCGCGTCGCCAGCGAGCGCTCGGGATCAGCAAGCATAGATCGGCTCGAGCAGATCGCCTGCGGAGCTTTGCCCAATGGGCGACGACATTGCTTTCGACAAAAGCTTTGACCTAGCGGCGGGCCAGGTCGAGGAGATCATGCCGGGCCTGCGTCGGCTGCTGGCCGACAATCCGAGCCCGTTCACGTTCAAAGGCACCGTGAGCTACATCATTGGGCGCGGCCGGGTTGCGATCCTCGATCCGGGGCCCGAAGACGACCAGCACATAACGCGGCTGCTCGACGCCGTCCGCGGCGAGACGGTGACGCACGTGTTCGTGACTCACACGCATCGCGACCATTCCCCGGCCGCGGCCCCCATCAAGGCGGCGACCGGCGCCACGGTCGTGGCCGAAGGCCCGCATCGCGCCGCGCGAGCGTTACAGCTCGGCGAAAGTCAGCGGCTAGAGGCCAGCGCCGATCTCGCGTTCCGGCCCGACCTCGCCGTTCCCGATGGAGAAAGCGTGACCGGCGCCGGATGGACCTTAGAGGCCGTCGCGACCCCGGGCCATACCGCCAACCACATGGCATATGCCTATAAGGAAGGCCGCCTGCTGTTCTCCGGCGACCATGTGATGGCATGGTCGACGCCCGTGGTGGCGCCTCCGGACGGCGCCATGGGCGACTACATGGCATCCTTGCACAAGCTCGCCGCGCGCCCGGAGACCACGTACTTTCCGGGGCATGGCGGCGCGGTTCGCGACGCTCCTCTTTTCGTTCAGCATTACATTCGACACCGACAGGCGCGCGAAGCCTCGATTTTGCGTCGGCTCGCCAAAGGTACGGCCGATATCCCGACGATCGTGCGGGCGGTCTATATCGGACTGGATCCGCGCCTCGTCGGCGCGGCCGGGCTCTCGGTGCTCGCGCATCTCGAGGATCTGTTTGCGCGCGGGCTGGTTGCGACGGACGGCGAACCCTCGCTCCGAGGCGTCTATCGTCTGGTCGGCGCCTGAGCTTTCTTTGGCGGCGGGGCCTTGGCCGGAGCGGCTTTTTTGGTCTTCTGCTCCTCGGTTCCGGCGGCGTCGTCGATGTCCTCGATGAGGGCGCGAACCCGGGAGGCATTGGCGCCGAGATCGCTGCGGCCGTAGCGCGAAGCCGAACGGATGTCGACGCGCGCCCCTTCCCGGGCGGGGCGGATGCGCAGGGCGACATCGTCACGAAACCCCATGATCGGCGTGCGCGCCACCGCCTCGATCAGGCCGTCGCGGCGTCCAGGCTGCGGCGGGCGCGCGTCGACGATGCGCCACTTGCGCCGGGTGATCACCGCGAGCGCGGCATCGTAGGCTTCCTGCGGAGTCACATTGAGCAGCAGCGGCTCGATGTCCGGATAGGCGCCACGCTGCAACTCGGCCGCGCGCAGGCCGGCATAGGTGATTGGATTGGACTCGCGTGAGCGCAGCCGCGCGATCGCCTCGAAGCGAGGCGGATCGATCGGGTCGGTGGTGACGTCGTTGATGACCGGCAGGCGATAGGCGCGCGTGCCGAGATAAGCCGGATAGGCCAAGATCCCGATCCCGATCAGCAGCGCCAGGATCGCATGGCCGCCCCCCCTCAGACCCTCCCTCCAGATCACGATGAAGGCGCCCAACGCCAGCAGGATCGCGACGAGCGCCAGAGCCAGCGCGCCGCCGAACGTCGCCAGGGCCGGCACCAGCTCCAACAGCCCCGAGCGCACGATCGTGACCGCCAGCAGCACCACCGGAATCGAGAACACGGCGACCCGCCGCGACCAAACCGCGAGTCGGGACAGCGGCTCCTCGGGAAGGCGCGAGCGGATCATGAGCGGCACGCCGCGACAGCGAACCGGATCCGAGCCGAACCGGCTTTGCGTCGAGCCATCCGCTCATTCCGCCGCGGCTGCGGTGGGCAGCACGTAATCGCCGAACCGCTCGCGCAGCGTGATCTTCTGGATCTTGCCGGTGGCCGTATGGGGGATCTCGTCGACGAAAACCACGTCGTCCGGCATCCACCATTTGGCGATCTTGCCTTCCAAAAACGCCAGGATTTCCGACTTGTCGGACGATTGGCCCGGCTTGAGCACGATGATGAGCAGCGGCCGCTCGTCCCATTTGGGATGTTTGACGCCGATCACCGCCGCCTCCGCCACCTTGGGATGCGCGATCGCCAAATTCTCCAGATCGATCGAGGAGATCCATTCGCCGCCCGACTTGATGATATCCTTGGAGCGGTCGGTGATCTGCATGTATCCGTAACTGTCGATCGTGGCGACGTCGCCGGTGTCGAAAAAACCGTCCGCATCGAGGATCTCGCCGCCCTCGCCCTTGAAATACGCCTTGGCGACGGCGGGGCCGCGAACCTTGAGACGACCGAAGGTCTTGCCGTTCCAGGGTAGCTCTCGACCGGCGTCGTTGGTGATCTTCATCTCGACGGTGAACGGCGTGTGGCCCTGCTTCTGCTGGATGTCGAGCCGGGTTTCGCCGGAAAGATCCGCGTAGGCGGGCTTGAGCGTGCACACGGTGCCCAGCGGGCTCATCTCCGTCATGCCCCAGGCATGAAATACTTCGACGCCGTAGATGTCCTGGAACTTGCGCGTCATCTCCCGCGGGCAGGCGGACCCGCCGATCACCACTTTCTTCAGATACGGCAGCTTGGCGCCGGTCGCCTCGAGGTGCTGGAGCAGCATGAGCCACACCGTGGGAACCGCCGCGGTGCAGCTGACCCGGTATCGATCCAGAAGTTGATAGATGGATTCCCCATCGAGCTTGGGACCGGGCATGACCATCGCGGCGCCCGTCATGGGCGCGCTCAATGCCAGCGACCAGCCATTGGCATGGAACATGGGAACCACCGGCATGACGATTTCGCGCGAGGAAAGCCCGATGCAATCCAGGGATATCGCCGTCATCGAATGCAGGACATTCGAGCGGTGCGAATAGACGACGCCCTTGGGATTTCCCGTCGTGCCCGACGTGTAGCACATGCCGGCGGCGGTATTTTCGTCGAACTTGGCCCAGGTGAAATCGCCGTCGACCTCCGCGATCCAATCCTCGTAGGCCACCGCGTTGCGCAAGGCAGTCTTCGGCATATGGGCGGCATCGGTCAAAATCACGTAGCGCTCGACCGACTCGAGCCGATCCGCGAGCTTCTCCAGCAGCGGCACGAAGCTGAGATCCGTCATCATCACCCGGTCTTCGGCGTGATTGACGATCCAGACGATCTGATCGGTGAACAAGCGCGGATTGACCGTGTGATAGATCGCGCCGATGCCGACAATGCCGTACCACGCCTCGAGGTGCCGCCACGTATTCCAGGCGAGCGTCGCCACGCGATCGCCCATCCCGATGCCGTCGCGGGCGAGCCGCTGCGCCACCCGCAGCGCCCGGGCCCGCACCTGCGGGTAGGTCGTGGCGTGGATCTCGCCCTCGACCGAACGCGAGATTACTGGCCGGTCGGCATGGTTGATGGCGGCGTGGTCGATGACCCGATGGCACAGCAGCGGCCAATCCTGCATCAATCCCAGCATGATGTTTCCTCCCAAGGGGCGGCCTGTTCCCGTCTCCATGGTACGGGTGAACGGCTCCGGGGCAAGACTTGCCGGCGGGGCCGAGCCGGCGACCCGCGCGAGTATAGCGCAAGCACCTCGCGAGGAGGCGCGCGAGGTGCCGCATCGGCAGCGAAAGCCTTGGCGATTGCTCCCATCGTAGTCTCGTGCTTCGTTCGGGTGCGGCCACAATAGCCGGCTGCCATCCGCATAGAAGATCGCACCATGCTCAGCAACCTCGCCGTTCGCGACATCGAGACGTTGGTTCACCCCTACACCAATCTCGCGCTGTTTCGCGAGAGCGGGCCGCTGGTCATCGAGCGGGGAAAAGGCGTATTCGTCTATGACAACCGCGGCAAGGCCTATCTCGAAGGCATGGCGGGGCTATGGTGCACGGCGCTCGGCTACGGCAATGAAGAGCTGGTCGAGGCCGCCGCCGCCCAGATGCGCAAGCTTTCCTTCGGCCACCTGTTCACCGGGAAGAGCCACGACCCGGCGATCGAGCTGGCGGAACGGCTGAAGGAAATCGCGCCGGTTCCGACCTCCAAGGTATTCTTCTGCGCTTCCGGCTCGGAGGCCAACGATACCCAGATCAAGCTCGTCTGGTACATGAACAACGCGCTCGGTCGGCCGAAGAAAAAGAAGATCGTCAGTCGCATCAAGGCCTACCACGGCGTCACGATCGCGGCCGCTTCGCTCACCGGCCTGCCCAACAATCATGCGGATTTCGACTTGCCGATTCCCGGCATCCTTCACGCCGGCTGCCCGCATCACTATCGCTTCGCCGCCGATGGCGAGAGCGAGGAGGAATTCGCCGTCCGACTGGCGGACGAGCTCGATCACCTGATCGTGCGCGAGGATCCGGAAACCGTGGCGGCATTCATCGCCGAACCGGTCATGGGCGCCGGCGGGGTGATCGTCCCGCCGCAGAGCTATTTCGAAAACATAGCGGCGGTCTGCGCCAAACACGACGTCTACATGATTGCCGACGAGGTGATCTGCGGGTTCGGGCGCCTGGGGACGCTGTTCGGATCGCAGGCGCTCGGCTTCCGCCCGGACGGCATCTCGCTCGCCAAGGCCTTGTCCTCGGGATACGTGCCGATCGCCGCCGTGCTGGTTCCCGAACGCATGTACGAAGCGTTGCTGACCGAAAGCCGCAAGATCGGCACGTTCGGACACGGCTTCACCTACTCCGGACATCCGGTCGCCGCCGCCGTGGCACTCAAGACGCTGGAGATCTATGCCCGCGATCACATGATCGAGCAGGCCGCGGCGAAGGCGCCGCAATTCCAAGCCCGGTTGCGCGCGCTCGGCGAGCATCCCCTGGTCGGAGAAGCGCGCGGCATCGGGTTGATCGGCGGGGTCGAGCTGGTCGCGGACAGGCGGACGAAGCGGGCATTCGAGCCGGCTTGCGGCGTGGGAGCACGCTGCGTGCGCTTCGCCGAGGAAAACGGGCTGATCGTTCGATCGATCGCGGGCGACGTGGTGTCGATCTGTCCGCCGCTCATCATTCAGCCGCAGGAGATCGATGAGCTGTTCGATCGCCTCACCCGGGCACTCGATCGGACGCTCGATTGGGCAAAAACCGAGAGGCTGCTCGCAGCCTGAACGAGCGCTGCGGGTCCGAGCTCAGCTGTTGGGGCTGTCGTGGTAGGCGACGCGCGGGCTATCGCCGGGTGCGAGCGTAAAGATACAACGCGCGCGCCCCCATCGGGTTGTGCGGGCCGGGGCTGACAAAATCCGGAATATTGGCGAGGCGGTGCTTGATCTGGGCAGTGGGCGTCCACGACGGCCATTCCTCCATGCGGCCGATCTTGGCCACGCCCGACCATGCGAGCGCCTCCTCGCCTACGGTAACGCCGTAGCGGATCGCCTTGCCTTGCGGCAGCACATAATAGAGGAACCGATTGTCGCTATCGATGACGACCGTGCCGGGGGCTTCCTTGCGGTGATAGCCGACGAAATGCCGCTGATAGGTTTCGGGAATCGCCGCCTGTGCATAGGGCGCATTGGCCAGCAATTGCCGGTCCCTCGGCTTCAAATTGGCATCCGAGGCCGGAGCCAGCGTCGATTCCACACATCCGCCGAGCCCCAAGCCGATCAAGCCCAGGAGAGCGAAAACAACCCCAACCCCACGCCCCATCATGGTTTTCCGTGTCCCCCTTTGACCGAGATCAAGGCGACGACCTTTCGGTGGGTTTTGTTAACTGAAATGAGGTCGCCATGCCAGATCCCCCGGGACTTCTTCCGCATCGCGTCCAGAACTGTTGCAAGAATGCCGCACTCCCGGCAGTCATTCGCGCACGTAGCAGCCTGACATAGCGGAGGTAAAGAACGCTTTAGCTTACGTTTCCTATCATTTCGTCGGCGTCCCGAAGGGCACCGAAACGGCACCACTGAAGCACACAGAAAAATCCCAGAATGCGGCTTTTTTCGTGCCCATTTCCGCCCCAGTCGCCACGCACCAAGCCCGCGGACAGTCAGGGGCCCAAGCACAACCGGAGGAAAGCCATGAGCAAAGAACGTCCGACGCCCCGCCATGACCCGACCGACCTCGGCGCGCGTTATGGGGAAATCGGCATCTCGGCCGTTGCCGCAGCAGTCCGCTACCAGGGCGACGCCCGAAACCCAGCCTACGCTCCGGCCGTACCGGATCCCGACGCGCAGGCCAAGATCGCCGAGCAAGAGACCTCGTAGGCGGGCGGGCGCAATCCACGGCGCTGTCAGCTGGGGGCATCACACCTCAGTTCCATCAGGCATCCGCTGCCCACCAGGCCCGCGGCGCGATTTTCCTGGCGTGATCCTGCCCGTATTCGGCGTGGCCCGCGGATCAGACGTGTTGGCCGCCATTGATGTGAATCTCGGCCCCGTTCAGGTACGACGAAGTCTCCGTGCACAGCACGTAAATGATCTTCGCGACCTCATCCGGCGTGCCGAGCCGATGCAGGGGAATTTGCGCGACGATCTTCTCGGTCCCGGGGGACAGGATCGCGGTGTCGATCTCGCCGGGCGCGATGGCATTGACGCGGATCCCCTGCGCGCCGAAGTCGTATGCCATCTCACGGGTCAAGGCAGCGAGCGCCGCCTTCGAGGTGGCATAGGCGGCACCCGCGAACGGATGCACCCGCGAGCCGGCGATCGAAGTCACGTTGACGACCGATCCCTTGCTCGCCTTGAGCTCCTCGATCAGGCCTCGTGCGAGCATGATCGGCGCGAAGAAATTCACCCGGAATACCTGGTTCCATACCTCCAGCGTCGTATCGATCGAGCCCAGGCGAGAGCTGCCATCGGCCTTGGGCGAGATGGCGGCATTGTTGACCAGCGCATGCAGTTGACCGTGCTCGAGCCGGCGCTTGATCTCGGCGATGGCGACCGTGGTGCTGTCCGGATTCGCCAGATCGACCTGGATGTGATCCTCGGGACCGGCTTCCCAGGGGCATTCCTCCGGGAATGGGTGGCGCGAGCAGGTGATGACCCGCCAGCCGGCGCTGGAGAATCGCTTCACCGTCGCGTGGCCGATGCCGCGGCTCGCGCCGGTCAACAGCAAGGTGCGGCGGGGTGTGTTCGGCATGCGGGTCTCATATGGTGCCGCAGTATCTTCAGGGATAGAGCAATGCCTTGCTCCACGGCGCGGCCGGTCCGCTCCGGCGGAATTCCAGGCGATCGTGAAGCCGGAACGGCCGCTCGCACCAGAACTCGATGACAAGCGGCACGACGCGAAAGCCGGTCCAATTGGGAGGGCGGGGAATGACGCCGATGTTGAACTTGGCGGTGTAGAGCGCCACCGCCTTTTCGAATGCGTGGCGGCTCTCGAGCGGGGCGGACTGCTTGCTCGCCCAGGCGCCGATCTGGGCCAACCGCGGCCGGGTCGCGAAATAGGCGTCGGCTTCCGCATCCTCGACCCTCTCGGCCGCGCCGCGCAGACGCACCTGGCGCGCCAAGGACTTCCAGTAGAAAACCAGCGCGGCCTTGCGATTGGAGTCGAGTTCCCGCCCTTTTTGGCTGTCAGTGTTGGTATAGAAAACCAAGCCACGGTGGTCGAAACCCTTGAGCAGCACCATCCGAACATTGGGAAGCCCGTCGGCGTCGACGCTCGCCACCGCCATCGCGTTGGGGTCCGCGGGCTCCGACTGCGTCGCCTCCTCGAGCCAGGCCGCGAGCAGGGCGAACGGATCGTCCGCGGCCATGAAATCACCGGACGTTAACCAAGCCGGGCGTTCTATCGTCTGCGACATTCCGCGGAGCATCCCTGGGGCCGGCCCGTGACCGCACGAGCGTTGCTCGAGCCTCGTTATAGTCGAAGGCCGAGCCTATGGCATCGATCCGCGCGAGGGACCAGCTTCGCGTTGGCTCTCGCACTGGGGCTGGCGGCCGGGGACTGCAGCTACAAGCTCGGATCCCTGTTCAAGGACAAGGAAGCGGAGAATCCCGGCTATACGGCCACCACGCCTCCCGGCGCGCGGACGGACCCCGGCAAGGCGCAAGCGGCCGGACTGCCCTCGGAAGGCGACTTGGCGTTCGCCAGGGCGGCCGCCTCCGAGGCCCTGACCCGGGGCGGCAAGGACGTGAGCGTGCCATGGGAAAATCCCGGGACGGGAGCGCGCGGGACCGTCACGCCGCTGCCATCGACTTCTAATCAGGATGGCGTTCCCTGCCGGGACTTTCTCGTGAGCTATGTGCACGAGGCGAACGAGTTGTGGCTCCAGGGGGAAGCGTGCCGCATGCAGGACGGCAAATGGGACGTCCGCAACCTGCGACCCTGGAAGCGTTCCTGAGCACGGGTCGGTAGCGCCGCTCGTCGAGCGGCGCAGCGGATCGATGCCGGGCGCATCATGTTGCGGCGCCCGCGAATCGCCCCCACATTGAAGCCGAACGGGGGCTGAAGCCTCGCTTTCCCGGGAAATCGGAGAGAATTGGATGCGCGACCCCTATGAGGTCCTGGGGGTGCAAAAGTCGGCGAGTTCGGAGGACATCAAGCGAGCCTTCCGGCGGCTGGCGAAAAAGCTGCATCCCGACGCCAACAAGGACGCGAAAGCGGCCGCAAAGTTTGCCGAGCTCAACTCCGCCTACGAGCTGCTGGGCGACGAGAAGAAGCGCAAGGCGTTCGACCGCGGCGAGATCGATGCCGAAGGCAAGCCGCGGTTCCACGGTTTCGAACCCGCCGGAGCCGGGCGCGGGCCGGGCGGGTTCGGGCGCGAAGGCCATTTCGAGACGTTCACCTGGGGGCCTGAGGGGTTTCGCCGCTCGACGGGCCGCGGCGGCGGGTTCGGCCGGTTCGAAGATATTCTCGGCGATATGTTCGGGAGCACCGCCGCCGGTTCGGGGCGATGGCGGTCAGCCGGCGTCGAGGTGGAGGATTTCGACGCGCTCCAGCGCGGCCAGGATATTGCGGCCGCGTTGACGATCACGCTCGAGGAGGCCGCGAGCGGCGCCACCAAGCGCATGCGGCTGCCGACTGGCAAGGACGTCGACGTCAGGATCCCGGCCGGATTGATCGACGGCCGGCAGATCCGACTGAAAGGCCAGGGCTTGCCTGGGCATGGCGGGCCCGCCGGCGACGCCTTGATCAGCGTCACGATCGCCCCGCATCCGCTGTTCAAGACCGAGGGCGCGAACCTGCGTCTCGATCTTCCCATCACGCTCTACGAGGCGGTCTTGGGAACCAAGGCTCGCGTTCCCACCCTCGACGGCACCGTGGAACTGGCGATCCCGCCGGGCATCAACGCCGGCCGGACCTTCCGGCTCAAGGGCAAGGGCCTGCCGATCCGAGGCGGCCGCGGCGATCTCTTCGTCACCACGCGGATCGTGCTTCCCGAGAAGAGCGATCCCGAGCTCGAGGAGATGATGCGGCGTTGGCGCGAGACCAAACCCTACGATCCGCGCAAGGCGATGCGGTGAGAGACCGAGACCGTATGGCCGGCCCACCCTCTTTCGCGGCGCTTCGTTCATAAAACTCGCGAGGAAAACCAGAGGCTTGCCTCATTCCATTTTACAAACGGAACACCTTTCGATTGCAAATACAAGACGCTGTAACTTTAGTGCCCGGAATGGATCGTCACCGGCATCGATAGCGGCGACGACCCGGACCAGCCCGGGCGCGGCAGCTGTCCGTCTCCGGTCAGATGCGGCCTTTGCCCGTACCCCGGTTTTCGAGCTGGTCGTAGGCCAATTGCGCGATCTTGCGCAGCCGGTCGCGGTCAGCCGGCCCGCTCATCACATAGGCCTTGTTGTCGTCGACCCAGTAGAACGCCGCGATCTGGCCGGCGTCGCGGTAGCGCAGCGCAGTCTCCGGCGCATCCCAGCGCGCGCAGTAGAGCGTGAAGCGCTCGCCCGAGGAGCCCTCGTACATCAGGAATCCGGCGGCTCCGCTCGGTCCCGGCAGCAACCGGCCGCCGACCAGCTTGAGCCCGATCGCGCCGAGATCGGGCGCGCGTAGATCGTAGCCGAGCCGCTTCGAGAGCCATTGCACCAAGTGCGCGGACTCCGCACCCGGCACCTCGACCGGATGCCGAACTTCGACGACATAAAGCTTGTGCGCGTCGATGGCGTCCGTGGTCAGCGTCTTGCCGAGCACGGCTCCGCCCTCGACCGCGTCGTGTCCGAACCAGCCCAATAGACCGCCGATGAGAAACGCGGCGATCGCCGCGGCCACGGCCGACCGCGTCCAGCGGCGCTCGAGACGGCGTAGGCGCGCGAGGTCGAGCCGCGCGGGAACCGGCTCGAGCGCGATGCCGCCGTAGCGCGCCTTGATCAGCTCGGCTTGCGCCCGCCAGGCGTTCACGAGGGCGGCATGCTCCGGATGCGCGGCGAGCCAGGCCTCCACCGCCGCCTGCCGATCCGCCGGCAGCTCGCCGTCGATATAGGCATGGAGCTCCTCTTCGGTGACGGGCGATTCACGATCCATCATTGGTCCTCATTCATTTCACGCGGCGGAGCGCGGGGCGCTCCCCGTCGAGATAGGATTTGATTTGCGCGCGCGCGCGCGCGAGGCGCGACATCACGGTGCCGATCGGCACGCCTTGCACTTCGGCCACTTCGCGATAGCTCAACCCCTCCAGCACGACGAGGAGCAGCGCGGAGCGCTGGTCCTCGACGAGCGCCGCGAGCGCCCGCTCGATGTCGCGTCCGCCGGCCTCGGGACCCGCCATCTGCGGCGCGTCGGCGTCGCCCAGCGGCGAAAGCGCGGGCCGCCGCGCCAGCGAGCGCAGCCGGTTGCGGTTGAGGTTGGTCAGAATGGTATAGAGCCAGCTGCGCACGTCGCCTCCATGAAACAAATGCTGCGAGCGCAGCGCCCGCACCAACGTATCCTGGACGAGGTCGTCGGCGATCTCCGCATCGCGGGTGAGCGCGCGCGCGTAGCGGCGCAGCGCAGGGATCGTCGCCTCGAGATCCTTCGCGAACGCGCTCAATCCGCCTCTCCTCGACCCGCGCGGCATCGTCGCGACGACCAGGCAGCGGCCCAGCCGAGGATCCGCTCGCAGGACCCTCGGCGCGGCGCCATCGCTGCATGGTGAAGAACACCCGAGGATTCCCGGTATTCCCGCGGCCGGCAGGCTGGGCCGGCCGTGCTTGAAGGGCCGGGAACGCTGTGCCATAGGAGGCCGACCCGCAGACTCCGCGTTCGATGCAGGAACCGCGGAGATTCTGCGTTCCATGTAAGCGGCAGGATGGCATTCGTCGAGCCGGATCCGGCGCGATCGCCATCCCGGCATCGCTGCGCGAGGCGCGTCATGGTCGAAGCCGGCGGTCTGCTGCGGGGCAAGCGCGGATTGATCCTGGGCGTCGCCAACAACCGGTCGCTCGCCTGGGGCATCGCCAAGGCCGCGCGGGCGCACGGCGCGGAGCTGGCTTTCACCTACCAGGGCGAGGCGCTCAAGAAGCGCGTCGAGCCGCTCGCGGCCGAGGTCGGCGGGCTCGTCGCCGGCCATTGCGACGTCACCGAGGAGGCCTCTCTCGACCGCGTCTTCGCGGCGCTTGCCGAGGCCTGGGGCTCGCTCGATTTCCTCGTGCACGCGATCGCCTTCTCCGACAAGGGCGAGCTCGACGGACGCTACATCGATACGTCGCCCGACAATTTCAACAAGACCCTGCAGATCAGCTGTTATTCCTTCACGGCGATCGCACGGCGCGCCGAGAAGCTGATGCGAAGCGGCGGCTCGATGCTCACGCTGACCTATTACGGCGCCGAGAAATGGATCCCGCATTACAACGTCATGGGCGTCGCCAAGGCGGCGCTGGAGGCTTCGGTGCGCTATCTCGCCGCCGACCTCGGCGCGAGCAACATTCGCGTCAACGCGATTTCGGCGGGCCCGATCAGGACGCTGGCCGCCTCCGGCATCGGCGACTTCCGCTACATCCTGAAATGGAACGAGCTCAATTCGCCGTTGCGGCGCACGGTGTCGATCGACGAAGTCGGCGAGACGGCGGTCTATCTGCTCTCCGACATGTCCCGCGCCGTCACCGGCGAGATCCATCACGTCGACGCCGGTTACCACATCGTCGGCATGAAGCATCCCGAGGCGCCCGACATCAGCGCCGTCCAGGATTAGCGCATTTCCGATCTAACCGAATCGCTACGATACGGTTTGTCCGACCCGCATACTCGCGTCCCCTCTCCCCTTGCGGGAGAGGGTGGCGCCGAACGAAGTGAGGCGCCGGGTGAGTGGTAGCTTGCAAATTCCGAGGAAAATCAACAACCCCTCACCCGCCTCGCTGCCTTCGGCAGCTCGGCACCCTCTCCCACAAGGGGCGAGGGAAAGCGCGTTTGCGGCTCAGGCAACCCGTGTTGTCGCGATTGAGTTTCACCGCAACTTGCTCTAGCGGCGCGCCTCCGGTCATGTCCAAGCCCCTGCTCTATTACGTCCGCCACGGCGAGACCGATTGGAACCTGGCCGGGCGGCTGCAGGGCCGTTGCGACACCTCGCTCAATGCGCGCGGAAAGAAGCAGGCGGTTCGCTGCGGAGAGATCCTGCACGACCGCTTCGCCCGCGACGGCCAAAGTCCGGCCGCGTTCGACTATGTCGCAAGCCCGCTCCTGCGCGCGCGGGAAGCCATGGAGGGCATGCGCGCGCCGCTCGGGCTGTCGCCGACGGCGTATGGGATCGACCCGCGGCTTGCCGAGATGAGTTTCGGCGATTGGGAGGGGCTCACGCTCGCCGAAGTTGCGATGCGCGACCCGGAGCGGCTTG
>WNFZ01001841.1_pt1 | contig 44771 bp, 32 predicted proteins | sample 5400081 | NCBI WGS metagenome assembly WNFZ01 (sample SAMN13153365, study PRJNA577476) | soil metagenome | isolation source: 80 cm soil or saprolite under grassland replicate 1 | place: USA:California | collected 2016-06-15
ACACCAACCAGGTGGTCATCTTCCAGAATGGGTTTGTCCAGGACTTTCAGCGGGCGCAAGGGAACTTGGCCGCGATCCGAGCAGAAAATGCGCGCCGGCAGACTGCGGGATTGACAGCGCTTCCAGTCACAGCTGCCTTTAACGGGGCGATCCCAGGCAGTGTACCGTTGACGATTTTCCCGAAACTTGGGTCTGGCGGCGGCACTCTAGGTAACGCGACCATTATTAGTTTGTTTGATACCGGCCAAGCCGGAGAGTTGGTTTCCAACTACCTTTCGAGCCGTTGTACGTTCTTTATTCAGACGCCGCCACAACTTTGCCAGAGCGTGTTTGGCGTTGGTCCCAATACCGCAACCATCGGGGTGGGATTTTTCCTGCCGACGAATCCAAATGCCTTCGCGACGGACTATATCGGCAGCAGCGGCTGGTCCAACTACCACGGGTTGCAGGCCGAGATACGCAAGCGCGTGACCAATGGTTGGTACTACCAGGTCAACTACACCTGGAGTAAAGCCTTCACGAACGCAGAACAGGCGCAGGCCGAATTTTCGCCTTATCTTGATAACACCATCGGCGACCCCCTGGAAAAGAAGCGCAATAACCAGGATGTTCAGCATGTGTTCAAGGGGAACGCGGTGTACGAACTGCCTTTCGGTCCAGGTAAGAGGTTCTGGAATGGTGGCGGATTTGCCGGCAAGCTGCTTGGCGGCTGGCAGATCAGCACCATCGCTACGGCTAGGACTGGAAGGCCAATCTCATTTATCGCCGGATCATGTACTCCCGGGAACTGTACCGGTACGCAGACAGCCTATCGTGGCACCGTCAATCGCAGCGGTCGGTCGAATAACAACACCGCCAATACCACGCTGACACTACCTCAATTACAGAGCATGACCGGAGTGTTCCACGACCCCAAGACCGGACTCCCGCTACTGGTTGACCCGAGCCTGATCGGATCTGACGGCCGAGCCAACCCGGCCTTCTTTACAAATCCAGTTGCAGGTACGTTCGGTGGTCTGAGCCTGACCCCTGTTGACGGCCCTGGTTACTGGAGCGCGGATGCTGCGCTTATTAAGAGGACGAAGTTCAAAGAAAACCTCAATCTTGAATTGCGGCTTGAGGCTTTCAATATCTTCAACCACACAAATTTCAGTGTGGACAACGTGCTTGATATTAACAGTACGAACTTTGGAAAGATTACCTCCACCAGCTTCGGGGGTAATAACAATGAGCGCATTATCCAGCTAGCGTTCAAGTTCAACTTCTAACGGCAACATCATGGTGGCTCCGGAGACCGAGCCGCCAATGAGGTGTTCTATCTCCGGGCGTTGTTTTTAAAGAACAACGCCCGGCTTTTTTGTTTACGTGGCAGGCGGTATTTCGCATAATGAATTCTCTTGTTCAATCCGCCATTCGATGCCGCGGAGTTCAGTGCATTGAACAGGTGATGATTCAATCGATCCGCTGTTCAAAGCATTCAGACATGCCATCATCCATTGCTTCCCAACTTCCGCTTGCTCCTTTGGGTGCCGGAGATCTCATCGATCGTGCCGTCAGACTCTATCGTCGTCATCTCTGGACGCTGATGCGCATCGCTGCGCCACCGGTAATCGTTGCCGCAATCGGCAGTATTCTCTGGACTATTGCCTGGCGCGGCATCCTAAGCGCGCCTGACAATTCACGGCTTGCTCTTTATCTCCTTCTCATTGGCATCTCGTGTCTCCTTATTGCGGGCGGCCAAATCTTCAATCTGTTAGTGATGGGTGGAGCAACAAGGAATCTTGTCGCTCATCTTCTAAGGAATGAGCCGGTCTCTGCGCGAAGCACCTACTCAGCTGTTCGTTCCCGTTTCTGGGGTCTCATGGGCGCGACAATGATTATAGTGATCTGGGGTTCGATATCCGCGATGGTCGCTTTTGTCGGGTGGTACTTTGTCTTCATAATAATTGCAATCGGAATAGTTGGCCTGGCGCAGTTTGCACCGGGATGGCTAACCACGCTGATCTTCGTAGTCGGGGCAATCGGGGCCTCGATCGTCGCGCTCTGTTTGTTCTTTTTCATGATAGGGCGCGTGGCTTATGTGCCTCAGGTAATGTTGGTAGAAGGGAGGAGCGTTCTTGAATCTGTTAGCCGCAGCTTCTCTCTCGCCCGAGGCAATGTCAAAAGACTCATGGCGATGACTCTTTTCGTTACCTTTGCCACTTACGCAGCCTTATGGATTCTGGTCGTACCTTTGGGTTGGTATGGTTACTGGGAGGGTGTCGATCCTTCTCCGTGGAACTCGACGGCCTGGCCCATGTGGTACTCGATCGGCTACAGCATTCTGGGTCCACTTAGTTCCATCATGTTGGCGCCGGTCTGGATGCTCGGGCTTTCGTTACTTTACGTAGACGAGCGAGTGCGTCACGAGGGATACGACATTGAGCTGATGGCTGCCAGGCAGCTCGGTGAAATGCCGAAGTTAAATGTTGAGTCACCGTTTGGACCAGCCATCTCAGAAGTGGTTCGCAAAACACCACCGCCGCCACCAATGGCTTCCGGTCGCGTGCTCGGACTTTAGTTAGTGAGACTTGCTAATAGAGTGATTCTAAAAGTGTCCCACCTACCGTCGCTGCAACAGCGCTTTACCCAGTTTCCCTCACGCCGGCATCTTTTATTTCTTTTTTCTGCTTTTCTGTTGGTGTTGGTTTGGTGCCGCACTCTTCTAGCGATCCCGGTCGGTGATTACCGCAGGAATATTGAACAGGTCATCGGAGCACTCGACACCGTGAATGTTCAGGACGAACACGAAAGCATGTCTGCATATCAAGCCCGCTTTACGGGGACCGTACACGCGATTCGTACCGTGTTGCCGCCAAGGCAGACAGTCGAATGGAGCAGTGCAACCTACAACGTCGATAATTCATGGCTACATCAAAGCCTCGAAGAATTTGAAAAAGCAGCAGAACCCGATCGACGTAAGCTCCTGGTCCATATTTTGGAACGCTTGAAAGCTTTGGATGAACGCCTCAACGAGATTGAAAGGAACTCAGGCGCGGTCGAAGACAAGAATGAGGCAAAACGAAAGCTCAATGAGATCCTGGCACGTGGGGAATACGCGACGAAGCCGCAAGAAACCAGCGCCCTTTCTCGGTTGTGGCTGAGGTTCTTGAGATGGCTATTAACTCTTTTCGGTCGTCCCGGGCCGGCGCAATCGGGCAGCTCTCGCCTGATAACTAATTTATCCCAAATCTTCGTTGTCGTGTTGGCGCTTATTGTCATTATCTATGTGTTAAGAATGTTTGCGCCAAAACTCTGGCGGACCCGAGGCTCGAAGAAGCTGGGCAAGCCGGAACCACGAGTGGTCCTGGGAGAACGTCTTGAGCCGGATCAGTCAGCCGTCGACCTGCTCAGCGAGGCTGAAGCGTTGGCGCGCAAAGGTGAGATACGAACAGCGATTCGTAAAGCTTACATTGCTTTGCTCGTCGAGCTAGGTGACCGCAAGGTCATCAGTCTCGCGCAGTACAAGACCAATCGGGATTATCTTCGCTCTCTCCGAGAGCGAGAGTCGTTGCACGGCAAGATGATGAAGCTCACTGATAGTTTTGAACGTCATTGGTATGGTTACGCTCAAGCAACAGATTCCGATTGGACCGAGTTTCGGGCGGGATATCGCGAAACTTTACAAGAATAAACAACCTATTTTCCATTCATCATTTGACATTATTTGACATTGATCATTTGGTAAATTTCTGCTGCGCAATCCGAGTCCTGCCATGGTTCGGGTCGGTACCACCTCGCGTCGGGCGGATTACCCGTCGGGTTCTTGCGCAGCCCGGACTCGCACTGGCAAGAGGTCATCAGTACCGACACGCGGTAGCGTCGGGTCAACGATCCACCTCGAGCGTTGATGCCCATCGTTGACCCGACGCTACCGCGTGTCGATACTGACCTGTTGAGCCGCAGCAACTTTAGAACCTGAAACCTGAAACGCGTTATGCGTCAGAACATCATTATCGCGCTAACAATTCTGATCGTCGTTACGATACTGATTGTGCTTAACGCGGCCACCTACATCAGTGAAGAGAAACTGCCGGATTCTGAATTGGCGCCCAACCGTTCCACATACCACTCGGGTCCGACTGGCACGCGTGCTTTCTATGATTTCTTGAGCGAGTCAGGACAGCAGGTGATGCGCTGGCGTCAACCACCCGCACAACTACTCGGTACCGTCGGACGTCAGGTTCAAACTTTTGTTGTCGTTGGCCCAACGCAACTCCGCTTTGAGGATGAGCAAGCGGCAAGTTTGTTGAAATGGGTGGCAGATGGTGGTTGGCTAGTTGTGATCGACAGGGCCCCGCCAAAGGGATTGTTGCCGAAGTCAGGCGCCTGGGTGATCGGCACGGAGTTCGCGGACTCTTCCGCCTTCGGCACCGATCCCACAGATGCTGACAACATGACGAAGAACGTTAATACCTTGCAGCCAACCCAACCTTCTATCCTGACGCGTGAAGTGGAAGCGGTGAGCCCCTCGCGGCTGGCATCGAAAATCACAATTTTCGCCGACCCGACTCAGGAAGATGCGGTAACCATCGAGGCTGAACATAAGGAGTCGCATGAGGATCAGGCGTCAAAGAAAAGCGCCAAGGAGTCTTCGAGCATAGAGGCCACTTCGCCCGCTCCCGTGGTTTACCTGGGAGATCCACAGGGAGGACTGCTGGTTGACTGTCGACACGGGCAGGGCCGAATTGTGCTGCTTAGTGATCCTTATCTCGTCGCAAACAACGGCATTGGGCTGAAAGATAACTTGCAGCTTGCCTTGAACCTCGTCACGGCTTCGGGCGGCTTGATCGCGTTCGATGAATACCACCAGGGGCGCGGGGTTACCCGGAATGCGTTGATTAACTACTTTTCAGAAACGCCGCTGCTGGTCCTTTGCGCCCAGCTCGGCTTGCTGGTGCTGCTGGTCCTGTGGACTAAGAGTCGCCGCTTCGCGAGACCGCTGCCTTTACCCCATATTGACCGGCGATCAAAGCTTGAGTTTGTTGCTTCAATGGCCGAGTTGCAGGAACGTTCACGAGCGTTTGATCTGGCGATTGAAAACATCTACTCGCGCACGCGCCGTGTGTTGGTCCGTTACGCCGGTCTTGACTATAACAGTCCTCGTTCGGAGATCGCCGCTCGTGTCGCTTCCCGCTCGACGCTTGATCGTCATCAGTTAGAGACATTGATGCGTCAATGTGAAGAAACGATCAATGGCGCACGAGTGAACTGGCGGCAATCAATTGACCTGGTAAAACGGCTGCGAGAGGTGGAACGGACACTCGGCCTGCGAATGCGATCGCGGGACGTGCGTCAGGCAGCGGAAAATGTTTGACGAAAGGTTGATCCGAACCCAATGCTTGAATACGTCTCCTCGACTGTGGCACATATCAGAAGCGAGCTAGCCAAAGTCATCGTGGGCCAGGACGACGCAGTTGAACAGATTCTGGTTGCCGTGCTGGCCGAAGGTCACGCATTGATCGAAGGTGTCCCGGGAACCGCAAAGACACTAACGGTCAAAACTCTCGCGCGCATTGTCAACGCCAGCTTCAACCGCATTCAATTTACTCCGGATCTCATGCCATCGGACATCACTGGTACCAATGTTTTCAATATAGCAACGTCGACCTTCAATCTCAGACGTGGGCCAGTTTTCACTGACATCTTGTTGGCTGATGAGATAAATCGCACCCCACCCAAAACGCAGGCAGCTTTACTCGAGGCAATGGAGGAGCGACAGGTAACGATTGACGGTGAAGTCCATGCTCTATCGCCGATCTTTACAGTGCTGGCAACGGAAAATCCGATCGAGTATGAAGGCACATATCCGCTGCCCGAAGCGCAGCTTGATCGATTCCTGCTCAAAATCCAACTCGACTATCCGGAAGAAGTGCATGAGCGACAGATCGTTGCGAACTGGGACGCCGGTTTCAACTCGCGACGTCTGGACCAGGTCGACATCCAACCGCTACCCGAGCCTGAGGCGATCTCTCGCTGCCGCGTGGCCGTCAGCAGCGCTCATATGGAACCGGGCGTGCAGCGTTACGCCGTCGATATCGTCAGGCGCACCCGCACGCACCCTTTTATCCACTACGGCGCGAGTCCGCGAGCTTCGGTAGCGCTCTTTCTCTGCACCAAGGCGCTTGCGGCTATCCGCGGCCGGGAGTTTTCCACTCCTGACGATGTTCGCGACATCGCACGTCCAGTTTTGCGTCACCGCCTCGCATTACGCGCTGAAGCCGAACTCGACGGCGCAACGCCCGATGCGGTAATAACAGACATCCTAAAATCGGCAGAGGTTCCACGGTGAGAGCACTTTTTGAAAACTCAGAAAGCCCCACGGCAGAAAATGTATATTTATCAGATGATGTGAAGATAATTGGTTGTAGATCAAATATGCGCGAAAAGTTTCGACGGGTTTCACCCCGTCGGGGTGAGATGTTTATAGCTTTTGGCACAATCCGCATCGGGCGACGTTCGGAGGAGCGGAAATCAGGTAGCCAGGTACTCCGTAGAATCATTCCGCTCCTCCGAACGTCGCGTGGTCTTTTGTAATGTTCCGGTCTATAGACATGTCACCCCTAACGGGGTGAAACCCCTTGACTCCTTCCGAACGACCAACGAATGGGGAAGAAGAAGGAACTACCGTTCCGCGTCCGCGCTTTCGGCGCAATAAAGAATCTGGACCACTGGTATGCGCTTCGTCTTCGCGAAACTTTTCTACCTGCTGGTAGCTCTCGGCTTTATCCCGCTAGCGTTCTCGTGGGGGCGCCCGGGTTGGCGCTGGCTGGCCTTCGCCTACGATGCCGCGTTGCTGATCATTGTTTTCGTCGACGCTCGCCGCAGCCGGCTGCCGGCTGGTATCAGTATCGCACGTGAATTTAGCGGTCGTTTCGCGGTAGGCGCCGAAACGGAAGTCCAAATTCACATTCAGAATCCCACCGCTGGTCCAATCCTACTGATGGTCAAAGACGAATATCCCCCGCAGATGAAGCTCGCCGGAATGCGTGAGGCGCGCCTTCGCGTCGAGGCGCAGACTTCTGCCAGGCTGATCTATGGTCTCACACCGCCTAGGCGTGGAAGATTCGAGTTTGGTCAAATTGCGGTTCGTTTCTTATCGCGTCTGAATCTAGCCTGGTGCGAGATGAGGGTAGGAGAAGTGACAATGGTCAAAGTCTATCCAAACATGCGGCGTGCTCGAGAAGCCGAATTGAAGGCGCTGGGGGCACGAGCGCTTGTCTCGACTCACCGCAAGGCTTCGTGGCGAGGTGAGGGGCGCGAATTTGAGTCGATGCGCGATTACGTTCGCGGAGATGAGCTGCGGCATATCTCCTGGACCGCAACAGCGCGGCGCGGGAAGTTAACCACCAGGCAGTATCAAATTGAACGCGACCAAACGATCCTGATTGCCCTGGACGCGGGGCGCTTGATGACCGCGCGAATCGAGCAGGAGACGAAGCTGGATTCCGCGGTGCATGCGGCGCTCGCCCTGATGTCTGCGGCTGCAAGATCGGGTGATAACGCTGGCCTGGTTGTCTTTGGAAGAAGGATCAAGAGCTATCTACCGCCGAATCGTGGTCGCGATCACCTGGACGCGGCGCTGGAAGCGCTACACGCCATTGAGCCTGAGATGATCGAGCCTTCGTACGCAAGGGCATTTGAGTTCATCGCCGCGAATAGCAAACGACGATCGCTGGTGGTGCTGCTTACGGACCTTGTAGACGAACAGGGCTCGAAAGAGCTATTGACTTCGTTGCGTTTATTGCGGCCCAGACATTTGCCTCTGGTTGTAACGATCGCAGATCGTGATTTAAAGGCGGTAGTACGCGATGCGCCGGCAACGGTCCGCGATCTTTTTACGCAATCGGTTGCGGAGGAGATCATTCACCAAAGGGAAGCAGCGTTGCGACTGGTGGAATCTCAGGGTGGCCTGGCGTTGGATGTAACTGCGGTGGCTTTAGCGCCGGCACTATTACAGACCTATATGCGAGTGAAGGAACGAGGTCTCCTTTAAACAAACCGGGGAAGAGGGGGAACAGGGAAAAAGGGAAAGAGCGAAAAAGCGAAGCTAGAATCGATTAAGTCGCTCCGCCGGAGCGAAGCGACTTCATTTGATTAAATAGGCATGCGCTTACCCTTGCGGCTGTTTCGCGTAGTTGTTCGTAATCAGGGTTGTCGAGGTATCCGATCTCAAAGGCTACTCTGAGCAAGCTTCTTAACTCGCCGGCAGAGCCTTTAGCTATATTCAGAATTCCCTATTTCCCTGTTCCCCTGTTCTCCTCTTCTCCAGTTCTACCTGCAAGCAACAGATACGAATACAACGCCAAGCCCGTAATCCCGCCAATACCAAACTTGACGAAGGGGCTGATCGGCGCGGGTGAGATAAAGCCTTCGATGATACCCGCGAGAACAAGGAGCACCGCGACGCCGACCATCAAACGTACGGCCTCCATTCCGCGTGACTTGAGAGCGTCGGCCCGTGACAGATTTCCGGGCATCAACAATGCCGTTCCGATCAGCAGCCCTGCCCCACCCGCGATGAAGATGCAGGAGAGTTCAATCACGCCATGGCCAACCATGAACGTAAGTAAATCATTCCCAAACCCGGCGCGGTAAGTTAGGGCCAGCACTGCAGCGTTAACTGCGCCTTCGTTTGCGAGAGAAAGGAGCGTGCCCACTCCAAACAATGCGCCTACCGCGAAAACATAAATCGTCACCCGGATGTTGTTTTGCATTATAAAGCTGGCGCCCATCTGATTGGCCTCGTTGAGTTCTTCCCACCAGTGGGTCTTTGTTTCAATCTTCAGCTCGCGAAACGCAGGTTGCACGCCCACGATCTCTGAGAACTCAGGATCGTACTTCGTTCCCAGGAAACCGATGAGAGCAAAGGCAAAGAACACGCTGAAAGAAACCGCCGTGTAACGCCAGGTGCGACGAAAGGCGCGGGGGAATTCGCGCGCAAAGAAATCCCTTATGCGGCGACCGCCATGGGCCTCAGCTCGGTAGATGCGGCCATGCGCCCGAATAACAAGACTGTTTAGGTAATTAATTAAACGCGGGTCGCGTGATTCAGCGCGCGCAATAGCCAGGTCGGAGGCCGTACGCCGATAGATGCGACCCAACTCGCGCACTTCTTCGCGATGCAAGCGGCGCAAGGTGGCCCGGTCAAGGAGTACGAGCAGATCTTCCAATCGCTGCCATGAATTTTTTCGTTCATCGATGAAGCGATCCGTAGGCATGAGAGAAAGATAAGGGAAACGGCGAAAAGGCGAAAGGGATAGTGGGCGGCCGCGTGAATAGGATGAGGACAATAAGTTGGTTAGGACACTGTCGGGAAAAGCATTTGCTGATTCTCATTCACGCCGTGGCTTAAAGGTTTCACCCCGTTTGGGGTGACATGTGTATAGACCGGAACATTATAAGAGACCATGCGCCGTTCGGAGGAGCGGAATGTTTCTAGATGGGTAACAGTCTACTTGAGTTCCGCTCCTCCGAACGGCGCCGGATGGGGGTTGGACACCAAAGCTATAAACATTTCACACCTAACGGAATGAAGACCAAGAGGATGCGTGCTCCAGTTCTATAAACATCTCACCCCTAACGGGGTAAAACCTTAAAGCCGCGGTATGAGTCAGAAATCAGGGCCTCTTTCCCGACAGACTCCTAGTCTAGAATCAGGCTAGAATGAGCTAGGCGAATTCATGCTAATTCGACATTTCAAAGACCAAAAGCCAAAGAGCAAAGACCAAACACCAAAGACCCAAAGCCATGGATCACATCGTTGAATGTGTCCCCAACTTCAGTGAAGGCCGGCAAGTGAAAACCGTTGAGCGTCTGGCACAGGCGATCGCGTCGGTCGATACGGCCTGCGTGTTAAACACACACATCGATCCTGACCACAATCGTTCGGTGATCACTTTTGTTGCCTCACGGGAAATGATCGTCGAGGCAGCTTTCGCAGCCGTATCACTCGCAACTGAGTTGATTGACATGCGATTGCACAGTGGGGTGCATCCGCGACTGGGCGCAACTGATGTCTTGCCCTTTGTACCCATTCGCGGTGTCAGTCTTGACGACTGCGCGACTCTGGCCCATCAAGCAGGTGAACGCATCGCCAGAGAACTTTCAATACCGGTCTTCTTCTATGAAAAGGCGGCGTTACGACCCGACCGTGTGAATCTTGAGGACGTGCGGCGCGGAGCCCTGGAATTATTGAGAGAGCAGATCGCTTCAGTTTCCGAGCGCGCCCCTGACGTTGGTCCTTTTCTGGTTCACGAAACTGCCGGGGCGATTGCCGTAGGAGCACGGCCGTTTTTGATCGCCTTCAACGTCAATCTAAAAACAAACGACCTCAATATCGCTCGCCAAATTGCCCGTAATGTGCGTGCGCGCAGTGGGGGACTACCTTTTGTGAAGGCGCTGGGGTTCGAACTGCTGACGCGCAGCCTCGTTCAAGTTTCAATGAATCTTGTTAACTACGGAGTCACCGGCCTTACTCACACCTACAGCGCGGTGCAGCGCGAAGCCGAGAAGTTTGGAGTCGACATTGCCGCAACGGAAATCGTCGGTTTGGTTCCTCAAGATGCACTGGACCGACATGCAGAATATTTTGCAAAGCTTGAAAACTTTAACGAAGGCTTGATCCTGGAAAACCGACTGGCAGTCTGCCTCGGTACAGGGTTTCACTCCTGAGGGGTGATCTGGAGTTTCACTCCATTAGGAGTGAGATGTTTATAGACTTTAGCGTGCAGAATGCCCCGGCGCCGTTCGGAGGAGCGGGACGCAACTGGACTTGAATCTGGGCTACGTTCGTCCCGCTCCTCCGAACGGCGCCGCAGCGGGTTTGGCTCGTGGATCTATTTCGAACCTCGACCTGGACGGCTTTTCTTAAAGGTTGAACTCTTAATTACCTACCGATTCCCCGGAGGTTCTCAATGAGGTCACACTTTTCTGGATTACTCCTGATCCCCTTCCTGCTAACCATTGGCTCAGCAACCCAGGCAAAAACGAACCCGGAAACGCTCGCCCGCGCAGTTCTCTCAGAAGATGCTAACGAAGCGGACTCAGCCATTGCCGAATTGCGCACGCTGGGACCTGAGGGGCTGAGGATCCTCTTTCGAGTCTATGCCGATGACATCAATCGCGAGACGGCAACTTCCGAGATAACCGCACAATCGATGCGACTCAATGCAGCACTCGATGCGGTAAGCCAGCAGAAGGACAGCTACCTTTCAGGCCTGTACTGGTACACAGACATCGCTCAAGCCAAGGCGGCGGCTCGTGCCGCAGGAAAACCCATTCTGTCGCTACGCCTGCTGGGAAAGTTGAGCGAAGAATTTAGTTGTGCGAACAGCAGGTTTTTCCGCGCGGTCTTATATTCCAATACCGAGGTTTCAAAGATTCTGCGGGAACGATTCATCCTGCACTGGCAAACCGTCAGACCCGCTCCGCGAGTGACGATCGATTTTGGAGATGGCAGAAAACTCGAAGGAACCATCACCGGCAACAGCATCCACTACGTACTTGATGCCGAGGGGCAACCGCTCGATGCTTTGCCCGGTTTGTATGGACCGCAAGCATTTCTGCGCTCCCTGTCCCAGATCCAGGAAGTCCATGAACGTGTGAAAGGGATGGGTCCCGAAGCACGCGCTCGAACCCTGAACGATTATCATCGCGCGGCCGTACGGTCGCTTACCCAAGATTGGATCAAAGATGCCGAAAGGGCGGGCGGAAAAATTCCTGAATATCTGATACCTAAGACCACGGCTGACGGGAATCGGAGAGCCGTTGAGATCGCTCCCCTGGCAATTACCAAGAGTCTTACAGAAGTTAACCTTCTCAGGGCAATCACCCGGGACGCGGATGCCCTGGGCGTGGTAACCGATGAAGTCACCTGGACCAGAATCGCCCTCCAGCACATCCTCGATGCGAAGTTGGACGATCAAAGCATTGGGTTGATTCGTCGACAAACTCAAAGCTTGTTAGCAGCGAGAGATAGTTCTGGAGTAACCCCCGATATGAAGTTGATGAATATGGTGCAAAAGCTGCAGTTAAGTATCGCGCTCGACACAGTCCGTAACGAATACATGCTGCGCCCTAAGCTTCATGCTTGGCTTGTTGCTGATCCTGTTCGTTTCGATGTCGATAAGCTGAATGAGAAAGTGTACGCAGAACTTTTTCTTACGCCGAAGACAGATCCATGGCTTGGTCTGTTTTCGCCAGAGACTTATATGGCGTTGGAACGAGGGGGAGTGTCTCCTTAGTGAAAAGGGCGGATCCATTTCCCATTTTCCATTTGACATTCTTCATTTGTCATTCAAGAGGCGTATGGACAGGTTTTGTTCCAAGCGTATCTTTTCAGCTTCCTCAGGTAAATAACGTTGTGGGGTTGTCTCTATAGCCATCCCCACACCTAACTTCCTTGGCTCCCCGCTAATTACCACTGAGCTCCCCGCTGATCACCACTGAAATCCTTCGGAGGCAATCGTAATGAAAACTGCGCTGCTCTTCCTCGCTATATCTCTGTCTGCTGCTCAGCCCGTTCAAGCTCAGGCGCGTCTACTGCGCAATAAGCCGGTTGCGAAGGCGTCAACTTCTCCGCTGCTCCAGCAGTTACCCCTGCGTCGCGTTGTTCTATACAGCAATGGCGTTGCTTTCTTTGAGAGACGAGGGACTGTTTCTGGTAAAGCGGAAATCAACCTGCAGTTCAAACAATCGCAGGTTGATGATGTGCTTAAGTCGATGGTCGTATTGGATCTGGGGCGTGGTGAGGTCGGCGCTGTCAGCTACAACTCGTCCGCGCCGCCATCAGCACGATTGGCTGATATCCCGTTCGGCATCGAGGCAGGGACGGAAAACGACACGCAGGGCGGCCTCGCCGGCGTACTACGTCAACTGCAAGGCGCTCACGTTCTGGTCACAACCGCAACTCGATCGGCGAGTGGCTCCATTCTTACTGTCGAAGAACGTAAAGCGCAGATCGATACCACCAAATTAACTGCTACGAGCTACGCACTGGTGATCGCGACTCCAGCAGGTGACATCAGCAGCTTTGACCTGACCGACCTGCGTTCTGTTCGGCTGCTGGACGAAGGAGCCCGACATGACTTAAATGAGTTTGCCAACGCCTCGGCCTCAGCTCGCCGGCGCGACGCTAAGACGATTGTTATTACTTCCGACGGCGTAGGCCCGCGCGAGATGGTCGTCAGCTACACCGTCGCCGCGCCGATCTGGAAGACGACTTATCGGGTTGTGCTCGACTCATCGGAAAAGCCTTTCTTTCAAGGCTGGGCGATCGTGGATAACGTTGGCGACGAAGATTGGCAGGACGTTTCGCTTTCACTCTTTTCCGGGACTCCCGTCTCGTTCATTCAGCAACTTCAAAAGCCTCTCTACCGCTATCGACCGGTAATTCCGATACCGGAGGATCTAAATCTTGATCCGCAAGTTTATGAGTCCGCGGAAGGTTGGGGCGGCGGTCGCGGCGGCAATAGCGGCGGTGGCAACAGAGTCGAAGGCGGTGGCGGTCCGGGCGGTGGAGGCGGTGGAAGCAGCGAGTTCGTGACTGTAAATTCCGGGCCCGTAACAACTCTTAGCGATGCGATAACAGCTGAAGAGTCACGCATCAAGATGGCGGCAACGGGAAGGGAGGTGGGAGATCTCTTTGAATATCGCATTGAAAGGCCGGTGACTGTTCGACGAGACCGCTCAGCGCTTATTCCCATCTTGCAAACCCGCATGGAGGGCGAAAGAGTTTCGATCTATCGCGAGGCAGAACGGCAAGATCGACCAATGAGCGGCTTGCTGTTGAAAAACACGTCACCGCTAACGCTCGAAGGCGGGTCCCTAACCGTAATAGATGGCGATGCGTACGCCGGAGAATCCCTTATCGAACGGCTCAAACCACGCGAAGAAAGATTTATTTCGTTCGCGGTTGACCTTGCTACGCTTGTCACGGTTCACAATCACAATGGCCGCCAGCCGGTTTTTCTGGTGCGAGTCGTAGACGGGACGTTTCAGGCCCATTACTACAACTCAGAAGAGAAGACTTATGTAATTACAAATCAAACGGACAAGCCGCGCATAGTTTATGTCGAACATCCGTTGCGTGAGGGCTGGCGTCTGAGTGATGAGACACCCCGGCCGGTCGAGAAAACTCAGAACGCCTATCGCTTCCGTGTTGAGCTTGATCCGCATAAAACTGAAGAGCTGCGCATCGGCGAGCGGCAGGCATTAATGGACAAATACCTGGTTTCAAACCTGACCCCGCGAGATCTGGAATTGTTTGTTTCTCAGCGCTACCTGGACGAAACGTCACGGCTTGCACTTGAGAAGATCATTGGCATCAAAGGACAGATTGCCGACGTCGATACACGAATCCAGGCAATCGATCGCGAAGCAACTGAAATTACTACGGACCAGGCTCGTCTGCGGGAAAACATCAAGGCGCTGGGCCAAAACACGGAAGCGCGTCAACTGATTGCGCGATACGTGGCCAAGGCGAATACGCAGGAAACGCGAATGGAACAACTGACTGAAGAGCGACGAATAAAATCTGAGTCGCGAGTACAACTTCAATTACAGCTCGACGCGGCGATAGGGTCGCTCGCTGTTGATCGCAGGCTTTAAAGCAATCACAAGTTCATCTCGTTGATGATCGCGTTGGCAAACTCAGCAGTCTTAGCGGTGCCGCCGATGTCGCGAGTGCGAACTTTGCCGTCGGCAAAAACTTTCAGCATCGCTTTCTCAACCCTGATCGCCGCCTCCCGTTCACCCAGGTATTTGAGCATGAGGACTCCAGACTGCAGCAGCGCCGTGGGATTCGCGATTCCCTGGCCGGCGATGTCCGGCGCAGAACCGTGCACGGCCTCGAACACTGCACCGCGTTCGCCAAAGTTGGCACCGGGAACCAAACCCAGGCCACCAACCAATCCAGCACACAAGTCAGACACGATATCGCCGTAGAGATTCTCGAGCAACATGATGTCAAACTGCTGAGGCCGCATCACGAGCTGCATGCACGCGTTGTCAACAATCTTATCATCGGCTTCGATCTCGGGGTACGACCGTGACACATTGCGGAAACAGTCGAGAAAGAGGCCGTCCGAGAGCTTCATGATATTCGCTTTGTGCGCACAGGTTACTTTCTTGCGCCCTTCGTTACGCGCATATTCGAAAGCGAACCGAGCAATACGCGTTGAAGCTTTCTCTGTAATTATTTTTAGACTTTCAACCACACCAGGCACCACAACGTGTTCGATACCCGAGTAGAGGCTCTCAGTATTCTCACGCACAATAACCAGGTCGAGCTCCGGATAGCGGCACGGCACATTTGGCAGCCCGCGCACCGGACGCAAGTTTGCGTAAAGATCCAGCGCTTTGCGGAGGCCAACGTTGACCGAAGTGAAGCCTTTGCCGATCGGTGTCGTAATCGGACCCTTCAGCGCTACTTTGTTTCGCTTGATAGATTCGAGCAGCTCCTGCGGCAGCGGTTCGCCAAATTTCTCGAGGGCCTGCGCGCCGGCGTAGTGTGTTTCCCATTCGATTTCGACGCCCGAAGCTTCGATGATACGCACTACATTGGAAGCGACTTCGGGGCCAATGCCGTCGCCCGGAATCAGTGTGATACGATGTTTCATAAGAGGTTGTCAGTGGTCATTGGTCAGTTGTCAGTAGGTCAGTTGTTGTTTGCTAACCACAGAATAAAGCTCCGACCGACAACTGACAACTGACTACTGACAACGGACCAACACACATGCCAATACAGTCAGCAGATATCGTAATTGTGGGCGGAGGCGTGATTGGTCTGTCCGTAGCACGAGCGCTGGCCCTTAAAGGTGTTACTAACGTTCTGCTGGTTGAGCGCGCGAGTTTGGGCCGAGAAGCCTCGTTCGCGGCCGCCGGAATGCTTGCGCCCCAGGTTGAAGCCGACAAAGAGGACGATTTTTTCCACTTAGCGTCTGGGAGTCGAGACTTGTACCCCGCGTTCGCCGCGGCTCTGTTTGAAGAAACGGGAGTTGACGTTGAATTTGATACCACAGGCACTCTGTTTCTCGCTCTCACCACGCACGATGAGGAAGAGATGCAGAAACGCTACGAATGGCAGACGAAAGCAGGTCTGGCTGTTGAGAAATTATCTACTGCCGAAGCCTGTGCACTCGAGCCCTGCATCTCAAGCAATGTTCGCGCTGTCCTGAGATTTCCTCGCGATCATCAGGTCGAGAATCGTCGTCTCATCAGTGCGCTGGCGATTGCTTGCGAGCGCTACGGCATTACAACGATGACTGATACGACGGTCCTATCGCTCAGGGTCAAGGAAAACACGATAGAGGGCGTCGAAACTTCTCGAGGGCTGGTACGTGCACCTATCGTAGTTATAGCAGGTGGCGCCTGGACCAACACGATCCGGGGACTACCGGATATTCCGATCGAGCCGGTGCGCGGTCAGATGCTTTGTCTGCAGAGTGGACCGAAGATGGCGCGACATGTGATCTACAGCCCGCGCGGCTATCTCGTCCCTCGGCGCGATGGTCGGCTGCTGGCTGGTTCAACCACCGAATGGACAGGATTTGATAAGACCGTTAGCGCCGCTGGAATGCGAGCAATTCGCGATAATGCTATTGAGATTTCTCCGCTCGTTCCGGCTTTACCGGTGGTGGATTCCTGGGCGGGGCTGCGGCCGCGAGCTGCTGACAATTTGCCTGTGCTTGGGCCCTGTGGTGAAATTGAAGGCCTGGTTTATGCAACCGGGCATTATCGGAATGGAATCCTACTCGCGCCGATTACCGGTGAGTTGATCGCCAGGACAATCACAGATAAGGTACTACCGCCCTTGCTGTCCGCCTTTTCTGCCAACCGCTTTGGGCTAGTGCCAGTAAGTTGATCAAAAAAACACTGTGAAGATCTTCAATCGAGTTTTCCTTGTCCTGCTTCTTGGCGCTTTGCTGGTGGCTCCCCGATTCGCACAGTCGGGGCGTGCCAGGGGCGAAGGCGCAGACAACGCAGAAACCAGGTCGGCGCAGGCGTTGTTCGAAGAAGCAAATACCTACCTCAATAAAAAGTTTAAAGAGTTCGACCAAAAGAAGGTTACATACGATCCGAAACTGGTGGTCGTGATTGAGGAACAACAGCGCGACCTGTCCGTTAAGTACGCGGCCGTCCTTCAAACTCGGAGCCCTTTAGCCGGAGATGACTACTACTATCTGGGGATGCTTCACCACCTTTCGACAAACGGAGACGGTGCGCTTGATTCAATGCGCAAATTCCTGTCCGGCAATCCCGCAGGCGAGAAGGCCCAGTTGGCCCGCGCAGTCATCGTTCTTTACACCGTCAAGAAGGATTTGATTCCGGAAGCTGAGGCAATGGCTACGGCATATGGTGAAAACCAGCCACAGGATCCGAAAGAGCGCTACGGGATCGAACACCTGCTCACTGATGCCTACCTGAGAGCAAAGAACTACGAGCGCATGTCCCTGCATGCAAAACGAATGTTTGCGGCGGCGAAGGTGGTTGTTACCACGAGAAAGCTCGACGTTTTCAAACGCGATGAAATGCTTCTCAAGTCAGCGACTTTTTTGGCGGAGGCGTTTGTCAGGTTAAATCAACCTCAACGAGCCGGTGGCGCATTCCAGGAACTTCGTAAGTTTGCGGTGTCTCTACCGTCAGGCAATCTGTACAAGATGGCAAACATGCGACTGGCCACCGTGGATCCTAACGCTGACTTTGGCAGCATTTTCGATGAAGCGGCAAACTCGGAAGGCAGAACTCCCCCCGAGATCGTGGGATCAAAGTGGATAGACCAGCAGCCCATAACACTGGAAGAACTGCACGGTCAAGTCGTGCTATTGGATTTTTGGGCCCCGTGGTGCGATCCCTGCCGTTTCACTTTTCCCAAACTGCAAAAGTGGCACGACTCGTACAAAGACAAAGGGTTGGTAATTCTTGGGGTTACAAACTACTACGGCGAGGCTGATGGTAAGAGCCTTACGCATGAGGAAGAACTCGATTACTTGCGAAACTTCAAGAGGAAGAATCGTCTGCCGTATGGCTTCGTAGTCGCAGATTCATCAGTGAACGACATGAACTACGGTGTGTTTTCCATTCCGATGTCCTTTCTGATCGATCGCCAGGGCAACGTAAGGTTCATCGCAACTGGAGCTGGGGAGTTGGAGATTGCGCGTCTCGGAAAAATGATCAAGAAACTACTCGACGAGCCGGCCAGTGGACCAACGGCGGCCGGCGCCGGGGCAAAGAAGTAACGCTTCATTGTAGGGGGTGGCACTCCGTGGCCACCCCTCGGTGCCAAAATGAACTCCTCTCGAGTAACAGTGCCGTAGGCGTGTTCTACTGGTGTCTTAAATCAACCGAGGGGTGGCCACGGAGTGCCTCCCCTACAACGTTGACTTATAATCGAAGCAACCGTTCTGGGGTTATTTAATGTCAGGCTCAAACATCACCATTGGAATTGCTTTCGCTGCCGGCTTGCTGTCGTTTCTATCACCATGCGTGCTGCCCCTCGTGCCCGGATACATATCTTTGATATCGGGCGTGAGCGTAGATCGACTCAAGGAGGGAACAAGCGCCCGCGGGGCGGTTATCCTCAATTCATTGGCCTTTAACGCCGGCTTATCGCTGGTTTTCCTGGCGCTAGGAACAACTGCGGGTCTGGTAGGCGCAGCCATAATCAATAATGTTTGGGTGAGAATTATAGGCGGTCTGGTAATAATAGCCTTCGGTTTGCAGTTGATCGGCCTCCTGAAAATCACCGCACTTTACAAGGACACCAGGGTCTTTTCGCAAGAGAAACCGCGGGGGCCATTGGGTTCCTTCACTCTTGGGCTCGCATTTGCTGCAGGTTGGACGCCGTGCATTGGCCCAATCCTTGGCGGAATCATCGGACTTGCGGCAACCAGTGGCGGCTGGCGTAGTGGTCTAATCCTTTCGGCATTCTATTCTGCCGGCTTAGCAGTGCCGTTTCTTCTGACTGGCCTGGGCATCAATCAATTTCTCGGTTTCTATTCCAACTTTCGCAAACACCTCCACAAAGTTGAGATCGTTTCCGGCGTCATCCTTATTTTGATTGGTTTTCTCGTGATGACCAACCGCGTCACCTTGCTGGCGAGCTCCACGCTGGCAAAATGGATGCCCAATCTTGAGTCGATATTGAAGGTAAACCCGGATACACCGTCCTCGGCGAAAGCCACGACGGCTCAACCCGCCCCGGACGTACAATTCCCTAAACTCGATGGTGGCACATTAAAGCTGGCTGATCTTCGCGGAAGAGTCGTGTTATTAAATTTTTGGGCGACCTGGTGCATCCCGTGCCGCTCTGAGATCCCCTCATTAAGTGGAATGCAAAAGGATCTTGAATCGCGCGGCCTCAGCGTAGTGGGTGTTTCCTACGATGACACAGCCGACCTGGTCCGAGAGTTTCAAAAGGACATCAAACAGGATTACGCGATCGTGCTCGGCGGAAAAGATGTTGGCGCGCAATTGCCTGCCTCGCCTCTACCGACGACATACATCATCGACCGTGAAGGGCGTATTCGCGAAAAGTTTATCGGCGAGAAAAGCCGCGCAGCGTTCGAAGCGATTATTAAACCTTTGCTTGATGAAGCGCCGGCAACGGCAAAGAGTGGAACCTGAGCTTCTGGAGTATTACTTATGAGTAAGTTATTTGGCCTGATAGTTCTTGTGTTTGTATTGGGCCCGGCAGGCACTTTCGCGCAGGGGGGACACGAATATTCTCCGCTGGTAGAAAAGACTGTCAACTATAAAAACTGGACGCTTAATGACCTCAAGACAGGCGCACCGGTTGATCTGCGCTCGCTCGTCAAAGGAAAAAAGTTGGTTATGGTGCTTTACTTTGCGCCATGGTGTGGCAACTGGAAGAACGAAGCTCCCGTAGCCGCAAAGCTGTATGAGAAATACAAAGACCAGGGCTTTGAAATTATTGGTGTGAGCGAATACGCGACCCGCGACGATGTGAAGAATTATTTCGGTCCGACTGGCTCCGCCTATCCGGTAGTAAGCGAGTCGGAATCACGCGATGATAAGACCAAGACTCCACACTATGGCTATCGCCAGTCGACAGGTGATACACGGAATTGGGGCTCACCCTGGAACATATTCCTGGAACCCGCGAAGCTGTCCGCCGATGGCGACGTGCTGATTGAAAAAGCCTGGGTTGTCAACGGCGAGTTGATCGAAGACGAAGTCGATAAATTTATCGCCGACCACCTGAAACCGACTGCCGCGACCGCCATCACTCCTTGCAAAAACTAAGCCCAACATCCACAGATTACGCAGATTACTCTGTGTAATCTGCGTAATCTGTGGATTCCTCCCTCCGCTTTGCCTGAAAAGGTTTCGTTGCTAAGATGGCGCGCTTTGATTGATGCGCGTCTCATTGAACAGAATGAAACTACGACTTCTCTATCACGGCCATTGTTTTGACGGTGTTGCTTCTGCCGCCACATTCTCTCGTTTTTACAAAGAGCGTATTCGCCCCGAGGCCGAGATCCAGTACGCCGGGTTGCTGCACCGGCCGGGAACGCTTTTCGACCTCGAAATGTTTGATGGCGATGAAAACGCCATCGTCGATTTTAAGTACGCAGCTACTGAACGGTTAACCTGGTGGTTCGATCATCACGAATCAGCATTTCTAACGCCTGAAGACGAAGCTCACTTTAAAGCCGACCGATCCGGCCAGAAGTTTCTGGATGCGACGCGAAAGTCCTGCACTGAATTTATCGCCGATGTAGCGCGCGAGAAGTTCGGTTTCGACGACGGACCGCTCAGGAACCTGGTGGATTGGGCACACGTGATCGACGGCGCGCTCTATGAGTCTCCAGCTCAGTGCGTCGAACTGAAAGAGCCGGCGCTCCAAATGATGCAGGTAATCGAGGCCGATCCAGACGACTTGTTCATCGAGGAACTAATCCGCGACCTGACTGTGAAGCCGCTTGATGAAGTCGCCACGAGTGCAGAGGTGCAACGGCGCTTTGCGCCGATACTTGAGCAGCATTGCACCACGCTCGAGACCGTTCGGCGAAAGGCGACATTTGCAAACCGCGTGGTCCAATTTGATCTCGTCGACGAGGGTTACGAAGGCTTTAACAAATTCATTCCGTACTACCTTTATCCCGATACTACCTATTCGGTGGCTTTGACGCGAGGCTCTCAAAGAACAAAGATCTCCGTCGGCTCAAACCCCTGGGCGCCGCACCCGCGCACTCACAATATCGCCAAGATCTGCGAGCGTTACGGTGGTGGCGGCCACGCGGTAGTCGGCGCCGTCTCGTTCAAACCCGATGAAGTCGAACGCGGCCGCGAGGCGATGCGAGAGATTGTCACGGAACTTTCGTCGTAGCTATCCGCAGATTAAGAACAGTAGGCAGGAGCACGGGTTTCAGGTTTCAAGTTTCAGGTTTCAGGTTTGTGACCAGCTTTTCAGTCGCTCACCTGAATTTAGCTTGGAGGAAACCTTAAACTTGAAACCTGAAACCCGTGCTCCTGCCTACTGTTCTCAATCTGCGTAATCTGTGCAATCTGTGGATGTCGCTACCGCGCCATTAGCGCTTCAATTTCTTCCGGCTGTTTGGGAACTTTACTGGTGAGCACTCGCGGGGCTTTTTCAGTGCAGAGCACGTCGTCTTCGATGCGCACACCAATTCCCAGGTATTGCTCTGGAATGTCTTTGGTTTCCGGCGAGATGTAGATTCCCGGCTCCACGGTCATTACCACGCCTGGCTCCAGAGCGCGGGATTCTTTGTCGAAGTAATATCGTCCGACGTCGTGAACGTCGATGCCCAGCATGTGACCCAGTCCGTGCATGTAAAACTGTTCGTACTTCTTGTCTTTGATCAACTCTTCCGTCTTGCCTTTTAACAGACCAAGCCGAACCAGGCCTTCCGTTATCATTTCAACAGAATGCTTTTTCAGCTCATCATGAGTCGTTCCGGGGCGAACCATCTCGATGCACGACACTTGCGTTTCCAAAACTAAGTCGTAGATTTCACGCTGCGGTTTACTGAAGCGTCCGCTGATCGGAAACGTTCGCGTGATGTCCGAGGCGTACCCTTTGTATTCAGCACCGGCGTCGATTAACAACAATTCGCCGTCGCGCAGTTCGCCGTCGTTATTGATGTAATGCAAAATCGTGGCATTTGCACCGGCACCGATTATGGACGTATACGAGGGTCCCGACGCGCCGCTGCGCCGAAAGATCTGTTCGATGAGCGCCTCGACTTCGTACTCTTTCATTCCTGAGCGCACCGTTTTCATGGCTTCGCAATGCGCTTCAGCGGCAATATCCGCGGCCCGTTGCATCAATTCGATTTCTTCAGGGCTCTTTAGAACTCGCATCTCGTGCACGATCGTGGCCGGGTCTATGATCGTCTGTGGCGGATGAATAGGCTTTCGATTCATCGCTCGCATGCGTGCAATCCCGCGAATTATTACGTTATCGAGATCAGCGTTTACACCGAGTCGGTAGTAAAGCGTGTCTGCGCCATCCAGAATGTCTTGAAGCTTGTCACCAAACTCGGCGATCGGAAACGACTCGTCCGCGCCAAAGTCTCTCTTTGCGCCTTCAACACCGGCACGTCGCCCATCCCACACCTCCCGTTCGGGATCGCGTGGCCGGACAAACAGGGTGTACGTTTGCTCGCTTCCAGGGTTGATCACCGCAATTGCTTCGGGTTCTTCGAAGCCAGTCAAGTAATAAAAATCTGAATCCTGCCGGTAACGATAGTTGGTATCGTTTGAGCGGACGGCCTCACGCGCGGCCGGAATGATGGCGACAGAGTTTCGACGCATGCGGCCCATGAATTCCGTCATTTGTGGTCGGACCATTCCATTTCTCCTGTTGGTATTAAATTAAGAAGGCCTTGCTATTGTACCCGACCGATTTGCAGCATCGGAAATAGAGCGTCCACTTGTGACTTATCGGATAGAGCCCTAATTTGAGTTTCTCAGTGCACCCTCCGTGTTCTCTGTGCCTCCTTGGTGAGAAAAGCGTCGAAACCATTCACCACAGAGACACGGAGTACACAGAGACCGCAGGGCGAGTGAAATTTAGAATCACTGGCGGCTTATGACACAGGCTAGGCAGCAGACGCCGCTTGTTGGATAATCCTGAAGGGCTCGCCTATGCAGCATCTAAAAGCGCAAACTCAAGAGATCATCTCCAGCAATCCAGCCACTGGCGATGTAATTGGCCGCGTGCCGCTGACTTCAGCCGCTGAAGTTCAATCTGCAGTGATGCGCGCACGGACGGCTCAATCAGGTTGGGCCACTCTCTCGTTCAAAGAACGCGGTCGGGTGATCTTAAAAGCACGCGAGCTAATCCTGGCCGATATGGAAGGCATTGCGGAACTCATCTCGCACGAGACCGGCAAGCCCATTGCTGAAGCCGTCTCGATGGAGATCGTTCCCACCCTTGATCTGATGCATTACTTCGCGCATCACAGCGCGAAGTTGCTCAAGCCGCAAAAGATCGACATTGGCCAGTATGGACTAATGGGCCGTTCTTCACGAATGGTCTATCAGCCGCTCGGAGTCGTGGGCATCATTTCGCCTTGGAACTTTCCCTGGGCCACGCCAATTGACGAGGTCGTCATGGCACTGATGAGCGGTAACTCTGTGGTGCTTAAGCCGAGCGAACTCACTCCCCTTACCGCTTTGAAGATCGCCGAGGTTTTCGAACGCGCCGGACTCGCCAAAGGGTTGGTGGAAGTTGTTACCGGCGATGGCTCAACCGGAGCAGCCTTAATCGATGCCGGCGTTGACAAGATAATGTTTACCGGCAGCGTCGCAACGGGCAAACGTGTTGCTGAGGCAGCTGCGAAACATCTCACGCCCGTTGTACTCGAACTGGGCGGTAAAGATCCGATAATCGTGTTCGCGGACGCGAATATCGAGAATGCAGCTCGGGCGGCGGTTTGGGGCGCCTTTGCCAATTCCGGGCAGGCATGCGCGTCCATCGAACGATGCTACGTGGACGAATCCATCGCGGCTGAATTTATCAAAGCGGTTGTAGGGGAAACTGAAAGACTCAAACAAGGCAATCCAACCGAGACCGACATAGACGTCGGCGCCATGTCGAATGAACGCCAATTGCACATAGTTGAAGACCACGTGGCTGACGCCTTGAAAGGCGGGGCCAAAGTACTTTCGGGCGGCGCGCGTCTGAAAGGCAGCGGCTGGTTCCATGAACCGACTGTGCTCACCAACGTCAGTCACGGCATGAAGATCATGCGCGAAGAGACGTTTGGACCAACGTTGCCAATCATGACCTTCAAATCAGAAGCCGAGGCTCTGCGGCTCGCAAATGATAGCGTCTATGGATTGACCGCATGCGTGTGGACCAACAACATCACGCGCGGACGCCGAGTTGCAGAACGGATCGATGCAGGGACAGTCATGGTTAACGAAGTCGTCTATACCCATGGCATAGCACAAACACCCTGGGGCGGTGTAAAGCAGAGCGGGTATGGCAGAACGCACGGCAGGATGGGTTTGCTTGAAATGGTCTCGCCGCGCCACATTCATGTTAACCGTTTTGGTTTTGTGCCCGATCTCTGGTGGTTTCCGTATTCGCCGAACGCTTCAAAGCTTTTTCGCGGGTTAGCCACCCACTTCACGACCGGCTCGATCCTCAGAACGGCCCGACTACTGCCGCAAATGATCCGCCGCCTGTTAGAGCGAAATTGACGCACTTGCCGCGGTCGGCTGACGGCGATTCAGCGCTACGGTCAGCTTGCTGCCTAAATGATGTCCTAAATTCCAATTCTTCGTCTCTTCGTGGTAAACCTTCCGGGTTTTCGACCACACACACGGAGAAACGGGGGATTACGTGTTGAATTAGGACTCTATTCAATTCGCCAGTCACACATTGACTTGAGCAGATTGCCGCCCGTATCATTTGGTGCCCAAATTAGATCATCGCCCATTCCTTTTAGTAGCAAATGGTTAGCCGGGCGTTCAGATAGCTGGGTCGGCATCAAAATACGGCGGCCGGTAGGAGAGCCATCAGGGCGAGCCCTCTCGGTCCTCACTTTCCAGGAGAAAACATGAGAAAGAACACCCTTGCGTTACTATCTTTGTGTATTGCAACGTTCTCACCAGGTCTAGTACTTAGCCAGAGTAAAGATTCACTGCCCCCTCAGGCTTTAGAGCATCGCGCCGAGGTGAGCCAGTCCGTTTATCATGACACCACTCCACGCCCATTACGGGAGATGTTCGAGAGGGGAGAGCGACCTTCTCCTGCAAGAGGTGGACGAGACTTCGAGCCGGGCCGTCCTGAGCCCGTAGGCAACGTCAACCCAGGGGGGGTCGATCCGCTGGCCGAACGAAGCGTCGGTTCGCCGTCCGCCTTCGCCGAACCGAAAGCCGCCACGGGTGGAACACCGGTTGATCCTGCTTTCCGAGTAGCTCCGCCTGATACCACCGGTGATGTCGGACCCAACCATTACGTACAGTGGGTTAATTTGCGCTACGCGATTTACACTCTAACCAGGGATGCAAACGGGATCTCGGGTTTCACCCTGGCTCCCGGCTTCCCAAAGCAGGGCAATGTGGTATGGCAGGGCTTCGGTGGTCGTTGTGAATCAGATAACGATGGCGATCCCATTGTGCAGTATGACCAGTTGGCCGATCGCTGGATACTGACGCAGTTTGCCGTCTCCGGCACGCCTTACACTCAGTGTGTCGCCGTCTCAACGGGACCCGACCCAACTGGCACGTACCATCGCTATGCATATTCCTACAATAGGGATTTTCCAGATTATCCGAAACTAGGAGTTTGGCCAGACGCTTACTACATCACTTACAACATGTTCAAAAACGGCCGCTCATTTAGCGGTAGCAGGGTGTGCGCTTTTGAGCGCGATAAGATGCTTATTGGGGCAACAGCGAGACAGCTTTGTTCGCAGACGAGTAATAGCAATCACAGCCTCGAACCTGCAGACTTGGAAGGCACAACGCTGCCCGCAGGGACGCCTAATTTGCTCCTCAGCATCACATCAAGCTCATTGAACTTTTGGAGGTTCAGTGTTAACTGGAGCGCAGGTACAGGCACACTGACAGGACCGACGGCCATTGCTGGCGTGTCCTTCAGCAGAGCCTGCGGCGGCGGCACCTGCATCCCCCAACCTGGAACTTCGCAGCAACTTGATTCATTAGCCGACCGGCTGATGTATCGTTTAAGTTATCGCAATCTGGGTACTCGTGAGGCCCTTGTCATTAATCACTCCGTTGCTACGAGTGGTGTCAGCGGTATCCGTTGGTACGAACTACAAAACGCTCCGGGCCAGACCATGGCTAGCGCGACTCCTGTTGTCCGTCAGCAGGGTACATTCTCGCCGAGCCAAGACTACCGGTGGATGGGTAGCGCCGCGATCGATAAGACCGGTGGCATCGCAGTCGGCTACAATCTATCGAACAGCAGCACTATCAAGCCCAGCCTTCGTTATGCCTACCGTGCTCCAGCTGATCCGTTGGGAATAATGGGTAATGAGACTTCGATACTGGTGGGAACGGGTTCTCAAACGACAACTCTTGCACGCTGGGGCGACTACAGCACAATCAGTGTTGATCCGGTTGATGGCTGCACCATGGTGTTTACGGGTGAGTACATACCGACCAACGGCACGTTCAATTGGAACACCTACATTTACACATTCAAGCTGAGCACCTGCCAGTAAGCCCAGCTACTTGCCGAAACACAGCGGGGTGAATATCTTTGGATATTCGCCCCGCATTTTTGGTGCGCTCTAAAAAAGAGGGACGAGCGTGAGACCTCGCTCGTGAAAAGCAGGTACAATGACACTCTGTTCAATCGCCAATCGGAGATAAGGTTTTGTGGAAAGCACACATGCATCGGCGCGAGCGCTGGTATCACGAACGTGACAATAATCGCATCGTACGCCCCTTTGAATGGGGTCTGCCGTTCGTCACCGACCATGTAAATGGCGATGACCCGAAGGAATTCCTTCAACAGTTCACACGACAGGTGCTGGAAAGGAGCGAAGATTTTTACTCACTTCCACACATTACAAACTATCAATTGACGGGCGAGCACCTTACCTGGACTAGCGCGGTAAACACCGCCTCGCCCGAAAACAACATTGCCCGAGCCCGGTTCTTTCCTGCCAAATCTCGGAACGGGTCTCGGCCGCGCCGAGCAGTCGTGGTTCTGCCGCAGTGGAACGCCCAGCCCAACAGTCACGTCGAAGCCTGCCGCATCTTTAACTTCCTGGGTATCTCGGCACTGCGGTTGGCTTTGCCCTACCACGACCAGCGCCGGCCTCCAGAACTCGAGCGTGCCGACTATATGGTCGGCACAAACATCGGTCGCACAATCCAATCGTTCCGACAAGCGGTACTTGACACTCGCGCCGCCGTACGCTGGCTAAAGACTTACGGAGGCTACGATAGCATTGGAATTCTCGGTACCAGCGTCGGGTCATGCATCGCGTTTCTTACCTTTGCTCACGAACCGGCAATTAATGCGGGCGCATTCAACCATGTTTCCGGCTACGTCGCTGATGTGGCGTGGCATGGCTTGTCGACGCAACATGTGCGAGCAGGTTTTGCGAATCACATTACGCTCGAAGAGTTGCGCAACTACTGGTTACCGATCAGTCCGTTCCCATTCATGCCAAAGGTGGCGGGCATGAGTCCAAGACCGATGCGATTTATTGTCGCCCGCTATGATCTAACTTTTCCGGTGGAACTTTCTCGCGCCGCGATTGCCGAAGCTCGCCGTCACAAATTGCCGCTCGACGTCGTGTGGCTTCCATGTGGACATTACACGACCGGCGAGTGGCCGTGGAAAGCAATCGACGCCTGGAAGATCGCTACATTTTTCCGCAAGCAGTTGTGAAGAAGTCAGCGGCGGCTGCTTGCAGATCTGATTGCTCTTTCCAACGGTGTCTGACCCTTCTTGTCAAATTGGGGAATAGCAGCGGCTCGGATCGAAACTCGCCCGATCTGGCCGATTTCCGCTGAGGAACACTAAGATCGTAGACTAGATAGCAAAGCGATTCGGTAATTCTATCGATAAGTTGCGGAAGGCTTTGAAAAAAACCTAGTTTTTCCGAGCACACGTGGCATCTGACAACAGCAATCGCTTACTAGATCAGCTTGATCAGTCAGTACACAGTTTTGCTGCACGCGACGTGGCAATCGCTGAGAAGTTACTTGTCAGGCTCAGATCGCACAATTTCAAGGACGCTCAATCACTCATTCGCTTTCACGAAATCCTGCTTTTTCTCCGCGCGTATCCGCCGAGCGCGCGTGTGGCGAAGGCAGCCGATTCGCTTTTGGCGACCTTCGCTCAGCGGGTTGAAGAGCTGAATAAAGCGGGCGTTGATACTTCTCCTTTGGATCACCCCGATATCTCGGGCATAGCCGGAACAACGGTGATTGACACATTCACCTACAACATCGTGCACTGGCTGCTGGAACGGCACCCAACCCAGATTGCTTTTTATTGGGAGTGGTTTGAAGACGAGAATCGTCTCGCTGAAACGTGGCCGCGCTTTATGCCGCTGCTGGAAGAGGACGCGTTCGTCGAAGCGAACGTTCCTTATATAAGGTGGCTAAGCGCCGCAAGAGATGGGAAGCGTGAAATTGAATGGGTCATCGAACAGTTTGCACGCCTTACTCTGACGGATCGGGAAAGGGCAGAACTCTACGATTCGCAAAAACTCTATGTCCGCTGGAAACCGTCGTATCGCGCCACGCGGACGGGAATGCGACTGCAGGCCTGTGAGATTTTCTACCATCGCGGTCCCCTGATTCAGAGAAGAGAGCTCGTGCTTCGTGATGAGTTGGAAAAGTCCGCACCACCCCTCGAACGACTCTCGCAGATTCAGGGTCGCCGAATCCTGGACATGGCCCGCCAAGCTTCTACAGTTCGTTATCGAGAACTCTACGGCTTTACCCACGGCGATGAGAAAGGAGTGCTCCGTGGCCATCTGGGACGCGGCGTAGATCTGTTTGTAGTTGGAGTCCCGCCTGAACGCCGCCTCCCGATGCGCGCTTATCATGCGGCGATGATTTTCAAGAACGGTGTACCGGTTGGATATTTCGAGGGGTTGTCACTTTTTGAGCGGATGGAGAGCGGCTTTAATCTCTATTACACCTTCCGCGATGGAGAGACTGCCTGGATTTATGCGCGCACCTTGAACGTGTTTCGACATCTGTTGCAGGTAACAACTTTCTCCCTCGATCCATATCAGATTGGACACGAGAATGAAGAAGGGATCGAGTCAGGCGCATTCTGGTTCTATCGCAAACTTGGTTTTCGTCCGACCAACTCCGATCGATTGCGCCTGACAGAGAATGAAGAACACAAAATAGCTTCGCGTCGTCGGTACCGCACACCCGCCCGTGTGCTTAGACAGTTGGCAATGGGTCCAATGATTTTCGAACTCGACGAGTCAAAAGCCAGAGACTGGGATCGATTCTCGATTAGAAACATTGGCTTCGCGGTGCAACGACGTATGGCAAAGAAATACGGAGGAGCCGCGGACAAGATCCGGCTCGAGTCGGTGAGCTCAATCAGCTCACTGCTGGCAATTCACCCGGCGCACTGGAGCGAAGTTGAACTGCGTGCGCTGACCAATCTTGCTCTTGCGCTGAACCTGATTCCGGAGGTGGATGAGTGGACCAAGAGCGAAAAAGAGAGGTTAGTGCGTATCATTCGTGCTAAGGCCGGTATAGACGAAAGCCGTTATTTGAAGCTCCTGCAGCAGCATCCCCGGCTGCGCAGTGCGATGATCGGATTGGGAGAGTAACGCAAGCTGTTAGCTTGCGTTGTGGTGATAAACTCGACTAAAAAATCAAACATCGACGCAAGGTAACAGCTCGAGTTACGGTTAGTCCAAGCTTGACGGTTACCAACCGACGCAAGCTAACAGCTTGCGTTACTACTTGAGCTGATTCTTGATCTTTTTCGGCAATTTTTCGCGGACCAGTTCGTAAGCAATCTTCAACTGGGCCGTCAACTCGCGCGCCGGCAGGGCGTCAAATCGTTCGAGAGCGACCCAATGATACCGGGCGACGTAAGGCGCGGGAATAATACCGTCTTCTTCAATCAACTCTCCGAACTTCTCAGGAGTACATTTAAATGACAACTTTATGCCGTGCTTTGTATCCAGTCCCGCGACCGCAAACATTTTCTCGCCAATACAGAACAACAGATCGTTGCCCCATTGAACTCGCTCCGTTACATGCGGAAGCGACAGACAATATTCTCTGACCGACTCTATGTCCATAAGTTCCCCCGAAGAAACCAGCCACGGATGAACACAGATAGACGCGGATCAGACTCAACAAATAATCCTTCACGCCAGGACAAGCCGCTCAGAAACCGTATCCCATCGCCATAAATTCTCGCGTCCCGCCAGGTGCACTCCGCCAAGCCAATGATCGACTCCGTTGAGGCTTACAAAATCAGCTTCTCGCTTGAGCACCGCACGGCCCGTATCAGTGATCTCAAAGTCTATCTCTTGCACCCCATCCGAGTTGAGTTTCCCATTACCACCGTTCCTATTCACAGATACCAGAGGTGCGGAAGCTTGAGCCAACCGCTTAAGGCTAATCAAGAACTGAGAATCACCAAGCCCGTAGATATGTTCCGATTCGCCAAACTTAGGAAAGAGATCGACAAGGCGATGTAAACCATGATTGATAAGTTCAAGGCTCTTGTTCTCAATCCGCCCAAGTCCATTTTGCAGCGAAGGGAATCGTTGCAGATGAGCCTGATAGTAGTCAGAAAGGTGGAGGGCAAGAATTCATGCGCTTGTAGTACAGACTAAGGTTTGTGCCATTTAGGACCCAGACTCCAAGACTTCCAGACTCCAAGACTCCAGACTCCAAGACTTCCTATCTCTTCATTAACTCCAGCACTACCGACGTCATCGCTTTCACTCCGGTCCGTAGGGTCGGCTCGGGCAAAGGAGCGAACAGCGCTGAGTGCAGCGATGGCAAAGGCACACCCGTATCCAATCTGCTGGTTGAGTGCCAGATAGCCGAAATCCTCACTGCCCATAATCGGAGCCACCTTCACGACGTTGTCGGATCCCAGCACTCTTACGAATACCGAAGCCACGCGCTCGGTCAACGCCGGATCATTATATGTAGCGGCGGTAACCTCGGTTTCGCTGACTTTTACGATTGGCGCGCGATCATTAGGTATACCGGCGGCCATCGCGATTCCTTTGGTGATACGCTCGATTGATGCCAGCAACTTCTGCCGCACCTCTTCCTTGTATGCTCTCACTGTAAGCTGAAGATTCACCTCGTCAGGGATAATGTTGTACCTTGTCCCTCCGTGAATAGAACCCACGGTGACCACAGCCGGGTCGAGCGGCGAGTTTTCCCTACTAACGATAGTCTGCAATGCAAGGATCACCTGGGAAGCGAGAACAATCGGATCCTTCGCGCCGTCAGGTCTCGAGCCGTGGCCGCCAATGCCGCGGATCTTTATGTCCAGGTTGGTTGAGCTTGCCAGCGCATAGCCCGGTGTGTAGCCGACTTTGCCGGCCTCGAGATCTGCACTGTCATGAAGCGCGATTGTGAAATCAGGCTTGGGAAAACGGCTGTAGAGACCGTCTCGCAACATCGCCCTCGCGCCGTCAATGGTCTCTTCGGCGGGTTGTCCCAGCAAGATCAGCGTCCCGTGCCACTGCTGTTTAAACGCAGCAAGCATCTTCGCGGTGCCCAGCATGGTCGTGATATGAATGTCGTGACCGCAAGCGTGCATAACACTCACATCCTGTCCCGCGTCGTTCTTTGTTTTGACCTTGCTGGCGTAGGGGAGTTCCGTCTTTTCGTCGACCGGCAACGCGTCCATATCGGTTCGCACCAGCACCGTTGGACCATCCCCGTTTTTCATTACAGCAACGACTCCGTACCCGGTCCACTCGGGGTGCTCATACTTTCCGATGCGTTCAGTAACCGCATAGCCGAGCGATCGTAGCTCATTCGCAAAGTAAGCAGACGTCTTTTCCTCGCGATGAGATAACTCCGGCGCGGCATGCAACATCTTGTAAGTGGCTACGAGCGAAGCAACGTTACTATCCACCAGAGAATCAAGAGACTGTTGCGCCACCACTGCCAAAGGGAAAAAACTGATTAATAAACCAACCGCAATTAGGATTCGAATCAACATTGGCACTCCATATGTTTAGAGTCCAACCTTTAGATTGCTCTATCGCGGTCACAAACTAAAGTTTGAACTCTAAGCTGACTACTTCACAAACAGTCGCACCAGTTCGCTAATGCGCGCGAGATGATAATCGTCGTGTTCAGCCTGGAAGAATATCATGTCAACCAGACGCATCGGCACGCCCAATCGGGGGTGTAGGGCTGTGCGAGAAAACATCGCGCTGTCAAAACCATCCAGGCGCTCAACAACGTTCTGGCGCTGTTCCCGAAAAGAACCAAGAATCACACGAATCGGCATCTCATTGTGCCCAGCCTCGTATGTCTTGCGGTTCGACATGTCGGCCGCGTGCAGAGTTTCAGCGCTCGCCGCATATTCGTCCAGACGTTGCATCACCAACGACTCAAGATCCAACAGGTGGCCCGCATTTTCTTGCATGGACCACCGTTCACCGTCGCGGCGAGTTAGAACGTCAGATGAGATCTCTTGGAGACGGTCCTCCAGGCGCGCTGGTGTACCGCGCATACGCTCGATCAATTCGGGGTAGAGCCCGACCGGAAAGCCAAAATCAAACCTTCGCTCGGTCCATTTGACTCTTGAAGCCATGGATATTTAGAGAATTGCTGATTTCGATTCAGGTTACGTTTTACTTTGCGTCTTTGCTCCCTTTGCGTCTTGGCCTGAAATCTACTTCGTCCCTCTCAATCTTGCGATCTGAAATTTTTCACAAACGGGACATTAAACGCCAAGACGCAAAGGAAGGACTTGAACAAAATTACTCTAATTGTTTCTAAATCCGCAATCCGACATAGCCGAATTTGGAGTGCGCTGGCCTGGCAGCGCTTTGGCCTACGTTCGCGGCGGTCTTCCGGGCGTGAAATCCTTACTTTGGTGTTAGTTAGGAATGGCGCACCCCAAACTGCTGCTAAGATAGCCTCACAGCAATTCCCATTTCTTCTAAAGGAGTAAACCCGATGCCGAACAACGTCAAACACTTTTCGATCAATGCCGACGACGTGCCTCGCGCTCGCAAGTTTTACGAGAATGCCCTAGGCTGGAAATTTACACCATGGGGACCGCCGAATTTTTTCCTCTGCAAAACCGGAACCGATGAGGATCCGGGCCTTGAAGGGTCGCTGCAAGGGCGCAGAGAGATCGTCGAAGGCAAACCAGTCTTTGGCTTCGAATGCTCACTCGGCGTCGATAATATTGACGAAACCATCGCCGCAATCGAAGCGAACGGGGGCAAGATCGTGATGCCGAAGTTCGAAATTCCAACGGTCGGCACACTCATCTATTTTGAAGATACAGAGGGCAACATTGTGGGCGCGATGCAATATGAGACCAAAAGCATTTAATGCGAAGCACCCGCACCTGCACTATGGCTTCGAACAAGATTTGGGAAGCACTGCGGATCAAACTCATGCGGCTTCAGACCGCGCCAGGTCTGTATCAGCCGCAGGTTTGGGTTGGTTTGCATCGTATCCACCAGGGAGCGTATCGGGCTTCGCTCGGAGGCGGGATCCTTAAGGATCTTTTCAAATTCGACGAGGTCGCCACGTTCCTCACTTCGAATGTAAGCTTCGATCAATGCGGAAGCGGTACGAATGCCCTGCATGCGAAGGGCATCTCTTCGTGGCGAGTTGGCCTCGTCCCCGTTCAGCGTCCCCAGATGCATGTAAAGAATTGCCTGGTCCACCCAGTCAATAATTCTGTCGGGTGGAAATCGTGTATTGAGCAGTAAGTCAACCAGGTCGGCAGTCGCCATGTTGGGAACGTTCTCAATGTCTTCTTCCTCAAGCCGGGTTTCATGCCAAACGGTTAGTCCATCCAGGTCACTGACGGGCAATGCTGTTTGCAGGCTCGGCAAACGCAGGACAAAACCGCCGATTCGTTTGCTGGCGGCGCCGATGATTTGCCAGGCCACGCGGGGAAACACGCCGATCACAAAACCCAACACCAGCAACTGGTTGGCTGCTTGAGGCGAAATCGATTCCGGGGTGAAGCGATTCGTGGTGGAAACGGCGGCGGCGATAACCACCCACGTACCGATTACCGAAAGGATTATTCGCAAACAAACTGCGACGTACGCACTGGCGCGCAAGTCTCGCCTCACGTAACGACGAAAAAGCATCTGCAGCGCGAAGAAATAGGCGCCGATAAATGCGAAGTGAACGGGTGTCTGTTCAGGTGTAAAAATCCTTAGCCAGTTAAGTGCCTGGGCACTCGCATCGCCGGAACTGGGTAGTGCTCCTTGCCATGGCGGCAGAGTAATCAACCACCCAAGGGCAATTAGCACCGTAGCCATGATAACTGGAACGGTAGTTTCGGCGGTGAAGATGCTCGCAAAGGTTGACCCATCTTTGCTCGCGCGTCGAGCATATAGCACACGGCTAAGATCAGTTGGCTGCAACACAAGTCCACCCAGGTCAGTGGGAAATGCCCCATATACGGCCTCAAACTTCTGAAGATAGGTCAGAATACGGTTTCTGCGTTCATCATCCGTTTCGCGTGTGATCGTGTTATCCGCACCTGATTGTCCGTTTGCTTCCAAGAGTCCAAGCCGATCTAAATTGATGATGAATTCATTCAGGATGCTGTACTTTTTAGTAGCGATAAAGAGGTAATACATTATCGCCGGCAAGAGACAAACGGAAAGAAGAAAGATGATCCTCAAGGCGGCGGCTCGGTAGGCAACGGGAAGGACGATTACCATCCCAACCGCAAACATCACCAGGGGAATGACAGCAAAAATTATCATCCCGATGCGCCGCTGAGCTGACGCGTGAATAAACCACTTTCTGGTCGCCAGAACTGCTGAGATGGCTCCGACAAGCATTATGGCAACTAATACCCACTTCCATCGGGCCAGGAGAAAGCCGCGCGCGGTAAGGTTGAACGAAGCGATGAAGAGTCCTACGGCGAGGTAAAACAAAACGCCGAGCCCGGCCATCAGGGGATTTACCCCTTGTGGCGAGGCTGGCGATTGCTCCTCGTCGCCGGTTACGTTCTCGGTACCTTGGACACGCGACCCGTTTGTTTCTGGCTGCCCTCCATTACTTTCCGCGGGTTGAGCCGCTGCCACGTTCGGCGCCTCTGGTTGCTTGGGCGCTCCTAGATCCGCAGCTGACAATCCGCGAGATGACAACGCAGTAAGCGCGGGTTCAGCCGATGCTGAAGCCTTCTTTGCGCTGGAAATCTCGTCGCTCTCTTTTTCTTTATCAGCCGCAGGCTCTTGGATGTCTGACGTGGTCGATTGAGAATCCAGTTTATCCCGTGAAGAGGTGCCCATGGTGATCTCCTTTGGTTGAGGCGTGAGTGAAAAGCTTCCATAGAAGCCGGCTAATGAACGTTCTGCCTAGGGCGGTTGCCAAATCTGCCTGGCAAATATCCTTCCCTGGGCCTTTCATAGAATATAAAAGCGGGGCGAGGCTCAGTAAGGTTCAGGCTGAGTAGTTCGAACCGGCAGCAGAATAAGGACGCGAGATGAGAGTAAAACCGTCAGTAGTTGCTGTCAATAGAAATGTAGGAGGGTAGTGGGCTAAAAGTGTGGACCACATAATTAGCCCGCTACCGTAACCAGGGTTTAGGGCAGTTTGCGTTTGTCACAGTCTCATTCACACCGTGGCTTTAGCCCGGTTCAACGCGAGCACCCCTTTACTTGGAACCGTTTCAACGGTTTCCTCTGGCCGCGATATCCAGTGGCCCCACTGCAAACCGTTAAAACGGTGGATGCGGCCGACAACGCCGCGAATCTTATGGGGTGAAAGTCCCCTGCCGTCAATTGCCCGGTGGATCTCTTAGTTGCCAAGGCCGCGTGTAATGAACAGAGAGCCACCCGCTACCACCCACGGTGTGAATGCGATGAAGGCAGCAAACTGACCAAACCCCGCGCTTTCGAGGCTTTGCACTGCGAGAGGTTATAATGAGTCGTTTCATTGACCGACCAGTGGCGAGGAGTATCGATGTCCGAAATCCTACCAAAACGCGGTGAATTCATAACGACCAGCGGCCGAGTACTGTTTCTAACCGAAGATACTTCCCTCATTCGCCGACAACTCGAAGCGCAGGGAGATGAGCGCCGACTTCTCGCGTCGGAACTCGCACAGCGTCTCTCTAACGATGATTTGCCGTTGATGAGTAACATCTCGACCGACGAGATCACGCCGGGTTGGGTCTGCTTTTATTACGACGAAACGCTGGGCCAGTATGTTTACGTCGGCATGCGCGACGGCGCGGTAAAAAAAGATGAGGTCAAAAACGGTGGCTTCGCTGTTGTTGTTTCCGGCCTGTCTAAAGGATGCGGCTCGTCACGTGAGACTGCGCCATTCGCTGAAAGAGCGGCTGGCATTCAGCTGGTCATCGCAAAGAGCATCGAAAAGATTTACGGGCAAAATTGTCAGAACATTGGATTGCTGACGTCAACTGATTTGGGTCTGGTTGATCGCATTAGGCGTGGTGAAGAGATCGCGTTGACCGAGTTTACGAATGGGCTCGATTCCATTTCTCAGAACATTGTGGAATACGGTGGTCTCTTCAATTACAACAAGGCGCGATTGGCTGGATACATTTCTCCGCCTCCTATTGAAACCAAGAAACGGGCGATGACCATCGTCGAAAAGATCATTGCGAGACATGCATTTGTATCGGCGGGAAACATCGGCGTCGAAGCAGTCAAGCCGGGAGATGCTCTTTTTGCCATGGCGGATGTGCGCTTTTCTCATGAGTACGTTACGCCGATGGCTGAGTCGCTCTTCAAACAAGCGCTCGGCGCGGATGCGCGAGTTTCTGAACCGGAGTCAGTGTTCGCATTCCGTGATCACCTGACGTTCCTCAGCCGAGTGATGTCGCCAAAGCATCGCGAGATGGGGTTGTTGGAAAAGGCGGATGGCTTGGCGACAACGCAGCAGAGTTTTACTACTCAGCAGAACATCAGGCTTTACGGAGAGAGCGCGGACGGTGGCTCGGAAGCAATCTGCCACAATGCGGTGGTTGAAGATCTCGCATTGCCGGGCCAAATCGTAATCGGGACGGATTCGCATACCTGCATGGCGGGCGTGCTTGGTTGTTTTGCATTCGGCGTTGGCTCGACGGACATGGCCAATGCCTGGTACACAAAAGACATTCGCATTCGTGTGCCCGAAACTGTGCGCTATGTTTTGCAGGGTAAGAAACGTTCGGATGTTTCGGCAAAGGATGTAATGCTCTTCATCCTCGCCAGCGATTACATGAAGACTAGCCTTGGGATCGGCAAGGTGCTCGAGTTTGCCGGCGAAGACCTGAAGAACTGGCCCATGGATGAGCGGGCGACGCTGACGAATATGTCGGTCGAAGCCGGTGGCACAACCGGCATCATAGAACCTGATGAAGTCACTCTCGACTACATTGTTACAACGCGCGATCTCGACGCGGAGGAAGTCAGGAAGGGATTCCTTCACAGCGACCCGGATGCGGAGTATGCCGCGGTCTTTGAGATCGATCTGGACCAGATCCGGCCCATGGTGGCGCTGCCGGGAGATCCGCGCAACGGCATTCCCATCGATCAACTTTCGGAGGAAGTTCGAATCGATGCTGCGTATGGGGGCAGTTGTACGGGTGGCAAGATGGCTGATATGGACATGTACGCTGAGGTTTTGCAGAACGCGCTAGCGCAGGGTAAACGTGTAGCGCCGGGCGTTCACCTTTACATCCAGTTTGGCTCGCAAAAGATCAAGCAGTACGCACGCGCGCGCGGCTATATCGAAGTTTTTGAGCAGGCGGGCGCCGAGTTGATCGATCCTTCGTGCGGGGCGTGCATTAATGCCGGTCCGGGCGCTTCACCAAATGCGGAAACGGTCACGGTCAGCGCGCAAAATCGGAACTTTCCGGGGCGCTCAGGTCCGGGCAAACTTTATCTGGCTTCTCCCTACGTCGTCGCCGCTTCAGCGATCGCAGGCAAGATTGTTGAGCCGCTTGAGTTCTTGCGTGAGAAAGAGCTTGTCGAAGTGTAGCGCGCCTCTGTCTGCTCGGTGGTGAGATCTACTGACCCAAAAGCCAACCACGTAGGCTCGGCCTAGCTGCAAACAGTTTCGCGCAAAGACGCAAAGGAGCAAAGACGCAAAGTCTGGTCCGGATTCTTCTTTGCGGCTTTGCTCCTTTGCGTCTTTGCGTGAAAATTCTTGCTGAAAAAAACAACATTCTGCACTCTTGTTACACGGAGCACACGGAGGTTGCAGAGAGATAAAATGAAAACAGGACGCCCAGAAGAGTTTCATTCGAAAGCTCATTAACTACTTCTCTATTCTGATCCGCGTTATCGGCGTTAATCTGCGGCTAGTTTTTACTTCGCATCTCCTCGAGGGTCTCCGCCCACGCATCCAGAGCTGGTTGGAAATTTGGCGCGAGGTCCAGCGCTTGCTTGTATGAAGCGACTGCTTCTTCATATCGTCCGTAGGCCGCTAAGTACCGTCCACGATTTATCAGCATGTTTGCATAGACGGGCAAGACTTTCACCATGACCACATCGTCTGGTTCAAATTTGAATGTGGTCAGTCCTCGCGTCTCGAGTTGCGGACTTGCGGGTTTTTGAAAATTTCGATCGCGCGAAAGTTGAAAGACGAGTCCCTGCGGGACAAGCTGGTAATCGCGATTCAACGATTGGGATAGCTCAACATCCTCCGTAACACCAAGCCCGATTTCCCAAGTTACATAAACCTGCGCACGCCGCATCTGCGTACTCACGAATGCGAGGATCATTTCGAAGAAGTGATCATTAATCTGCTTTGTTAAGGCGTTGCTCTTCTTATACTCCTCCGGATCATGTTCCCATCTTCGTAGGTCTGCTAGAAATGTTTCCACTTGCGCGCGATTTGCTGCAATCAAATCGGGATACTGCGTTTTCAGATAGTCGAAGTACCACGATCGGCGCAACAAACTAATGTCGATGCCTATCACGTCGCGCCGCTGCTGTTCGACTTCACGAAAGTAAAGTAGCGGTGAGTAGACTTGCCAGTCGCTGGTTAACAACATTCCGCCCGGCGCAATTGTGCTTTCGATGTTGTTGACGTAGTCGCTTGCGAGGAAAAAGTTGTGTCGATTACTGAACGAAAAGTTAGCAGCGAAAGTAGCAAGAGGGACAAGAAGAATAAGAGCGCTGGCCGGTGCAGGACCCGGCGCACTTGGCCACTTCCCGGCAAACATGCGCAAGAACAGATACGCGCCGATTCCCGCTGCGATCGTCAAACCGATAAAAGCGGGCAGGTAGTAAGCGCCTTTGTCTTCGGCGATTTCGTAATTAAGTGCAAAGCCAAGGTCGCAGACGACGATCAACACGAGAAACCAAAATGCCGTGCGGTCGCGCCTAAAGAGATCAAACAAGCCCAGCCCTGCCAGAACAAAACCAGCCGGTAACCAGCCGTGTCCAAACTCGTGCGCAGCGAGTTTCAAAAACTCAACAGCCTGATGAGCGATTTGCTCTGGTGATGATGATAGAAAGACTTGATATTGACGGCCTGAGACATGCCACCAGAAACGCTCGAAAGTGCGAGGATCGCCCCAATTCATTAGTGGCGAGCGAGAGGCCGCCAATGGTAAGTACATGTAAACGAGCGCGAAACCCGCAAGCGAAATCAAGCCAGTAAAGACAAACTGCCTGCTTTTGAAGAATTGCCAACCCGCCGTGCGATATACCAGCAGTGCGAGGGCCGGCAAAGCGACCGCGACACTAACGTGGTGCACCCCAAGCGCGAGACCGAAGAGGAAAGCCGCCGGAAAAAGAGAGCGGGAGACGGGGAGAACAGAAGAAGTGGCGATACGATTAGCGCCCTGACTTCTCGTATCGTCATTTGTCTGCCAACAGTTTCGCCAACGAAATAGGAGATAGAAGATGAGCACCAACAAAAGGGTGTTCAGTGTGTAGACTTCGGCGACCGTGGCAAAGGACCAGAGCGTGCGCGAAAAGGCGAACATCAATGCCGCCATCACGGCCGGCAGCAATTGGTTAATCAAAACCCAGAGACCGGTATGTTCTGGCTCGGCCTCACGCTGAGTTTCTTTCTTCTTTGATCGAACATTCTTCAGTTTGTGACTGGTGATTGGAGCGGGACCGGCACTAAGAACTTCGGCGACTAACAAGAAAAGAAAAGCTACGGCCAACGCGGCAAAGAGTGCCGAGGCGAAGTTTACCCGGACCGCAACATTCGCAAATGGGAGTCGGGTTGCAAGATGCGCCAGTAACACGTAGAGCGGAAAACCCGGAGGGTGGGCTACACCAAGCGACTTCGCCGCCAGAATCAACTCGCCACTGTCTACAAAAACCACCGTCGGCGCCAGCGTGCATAGGTACACCGCGAGCGAAAACAGAAAGACGACGATCGCGCATAGCCTTCGTGCTGATATCAGATTATTAATAGCGGTTTAGCTCGACGATAGCTTTTGCCACGTCGGAAGCTTGGGGCAGGATCGCATCTTCGAGTTGTGGCGCGTAGGCAACAAACGTGTCTAGAGCGCAGACGCGCCGCACTGGTGCATCAAGGCATTCAAAAAGTTCGTCCGCGATACGTGCTGCGATTTCAGCGCCAAAGCCGAACGAGAGAGGATCTTCATGAGCGACAATCACTCTGTTTGTCTTCTTCACCGAAGCGACAATTGCTTTCCAGTCGTAAGGAACCAGAGACCGAAGATCAATTATCTCTACACTAATCCCTTGTTGCTCGGCCTGCTTGGCCGCGACAAGCGAACGCTGCACAAGCGCGCCATACGTGATAATCGTCAGATTCTCGCCCTCACGAACCACCCTGGCTTTGCCGAAGGGAATCATAAAGTCATCGGGCGGGTAAGGCGATTTGTTATAAGCCTGGCGGTATAAATGTTTGTGTTCGAAAAAGAGAACCGGATCGTCGGCACGGATGGCTGTGCGCAACAAACCGTTTGCGTCAAGAGCATTCGAGGGAAAAACGGCTCGCAAGCCGGGAATCTGTGTAAACGTGGAGACACCCGACTGTGAGTGATAGATAGCTCCACCCTTTAGATAACCGCCGATCGGGACGCGGATCACGACTGGTGCTTTCCATTCATTGCCTGAGCGCCAGCGTAGCAACGCAAGCTCATTACGGATCTGATGCATCGCCGGCCAGATGTAATCAAAGAACTGAATTTCGACCACCGGCTTCAGTCCCCTTGTTGCCATGCCAATTGCGCGACCGATTATATTGGCTTCTGCCAGCGGTGAATTGAAAACACGCGCGCTACCAAATTTACGCTGCAGGTTGGCAGTTACTTTGAAAACGCCTCCCTTGCCTTTGACACGGTCCAGATTGTTTTCGCGCGAGCAGTCAGCAACGTCTTCGCCGAAGACCACAATGCGCGGGTCACGAGCCATCTCGGTGTGAAGCGCGCGATTGATCAAGTCGACCATCGTTCCGGGCCCGCCTGAAAGTGGCGCGTTCTCCTCGGTGTCGAAATCCTTGCTGGTCGGGTCGACGTCGGGTGAGAAGACGTAACGTATAACTGTCTCAGGAGCAGGCTGAGGACTAGCGAGTGCAATGTCGGCGGCTTCATTAACCTCCCGATCGACTTCATCTTTGATCCGCTGCAACTCTTCCTGGGAGACAAAGCCCTCTTCCACAAGAACCGCCCCGAAGCGCTTGACCGGATCACGTTCCGCGTCGCCGGTACGTTCTTCATCTGGACGATAGAGTTTTTCGTCATCGGAAAGAGAATGCGAATAAGGGCGAATTACCTTGGCGTGGACCAACGCCGGACCCTGACGCTGACGGCAATGCCTGACGGCACGCCGGAGAGTGTCTAAAGATCCCAGTGGGTCAGTGCCGTCGCATTTCTCGACGAAAAAATTGGGGAAGTTTTGTACCAGCCGAGAAATGTCACCACCGGCGGTCTGCACTTCGACCGGCACACTGATCGCATAACCATTGTCCTCCACTAAAAAGAATACGGGCAGCTTGAGGTTGGAAGCCGTATTCAATGCTTCCCAAAACTCACCTTCACTGGTTGTGCCGTCGCCGAGGGACACATAGGCAACTTCATCTTCGTGGAAGTTGAGAACCCGGCCGCGAAGTTCGTCAATCAGGTTGAAGCGATATCCCGCCTCGGCGCAGCCCACCGCCTGTAGAAGCTGAGTGCCGGTGGGTGAAGATTGCGAGACGATGTTTAGGCGTCTGTTTCCCCAATGGGAGGGCATCTGTCGCCCGTGTGAGTTTGGGTCCTTTTCAGCGCCGACTCCCGCCAGAAGTTGTTCGAGCGGCGTCATACCCAGTTGCAGACAAAGCGCGCGATCGCGATAGTAAGGATAGAACCAATCGTAGCCGGGCCTTAGCACCATACCGGCCGCCACCAACACGGCCTCATGTCCAGCGCCGCTAATCTGAAAGTAGATCTTGTTCTGTCCTTTTAACTGAATCTCTTTGTCGTCGAGGCGACGCGACAGGTACATGGTGCGATAAATATGCACCATCTGGGCGCGGCTCAACCCGCGATGCTCCGTCACCTCAGCAACGTCGACACCGGGGCCATTCTCCAGAGGCTCATCCCGCTTTACTAGTTTCAAAACTTTCGTGTCAGTCTTCATACTCACTCGATAGCACCATTCGATATTCCTCCGCCATAGAAGGATGCCCATGCGCCGTGGCGACTTCAACGCCTTTAGCGTAAGCCTGTTTTGCCTGGTGGCGCTTACCTGCAAGTTCGTAAGCGCGCGCCAACATGCCGTAGGCGTTCCCTTCGTCGTCCGAGACCTCAATGTAACGGTTCAGAGTTTCGATCAACTCTTCATTGCGTCCGGTCTTTTCATACTCTTTAGCCAGGCCAAACAGAATACTGCTGTTAGACGGATCGCTTACCAGCATCTGTTTGAAGAGGTCTATTCTCGAGGTGCCCATAGTATTTAGTCTCGTCGGAGCAGTAGGCAGGAGCAGTTGGCAGGAAGGAGATTCTCCACTGAACGTGACGCTGTCCTCTCTTCTACCCTTTGCCTTCAGCGCACGCCTTTCGCCTACGACTTATTACCGATAATCAACTTCGCGATTGTCTGCAACTGCATGTTCGAGGTGCCCTCATAGATCGCGCCGATCTTTGAATCACGCCAGTATTTCTCAACCGGATAATCTTTTACATAGCCGTATCCGCCGTACAGTTCAATCGCCTTTGAACTTACCCGCTCGGCCACGCGCGAGGAATATAGCTTGGCAATTGCTGCTTCTTTGACGAAGTTCATGCCGGCATCCTTCAGACGCGCGGCGTTGTAGACGAGCAATCGCGCAGCCTCCAGATCAGTTGCCATTTCCGCCAATTGAAACTGCACGGCCTGAAATTGATTGACCGGCTTTCCAAACTGTTGTCGTTCGGCAGTGTAAGCCAGAGCACTTTCCAGTGCGCCCCGAGCGATGCCTATCATCTGCGCGCCGATGCCGATGCGGCCCTCGTTCAAGGTCTCGATCGAAACTTTGTAGCCTTTGCCCAACTCGCCGAGAAGGTTCTCTTTCGGCACCTGGCAATCTTCGAGGATTAACTCAACGGTGGAGGAAGCTCGAATACCAAGCTTGTTCTCCTTTTTGCCCACGGTGAATCCCGGGAAACTCTTTTCCACGACGAATGCCGTGATGCCACGATACCCGGCTTCCGGATTGGCATTGGCAAACAGAACAAATATTTCGGCCTCGATACCATTCGTGATCCAGAGCTTTTGTCCGTTAATCAGGTAATGGTCACCTCTGTCAACGGCGCGCGTCTGCATCGCGAATGCATCAGAACCAGAACCGGCTTCACTCAACGCATACGCTCCCACGTATTCGCTAGCCAACTTCGGCAAGTACTTCTGCTTCTGTTCAGCATTGCCCCAACGAATAAGGGCGTTGTTGACAAGAGTATTTTGGACGTCAACAAAAATTCCCACTGATGCATCAACTCGCGAGAGTTCTTCGACCGCCAGAATAGCGCTGAAGAAACTTGCGCCGGCGCCGCCGTAATCCTCCGGAGTTGCAATGCCCATCAGACCGAGATCGAAGCAATGCTTGATCAGTTCAGGATCGAGTTTGGCGTGCTCGTCCATGGCCTCGACCCGCGGGCGTAGTTCGCCTTCGGCAAACTCCCTCACGCTTGAACGAAACATCTGCTCGTCTTCTGAGAGTGTAGTCAACGGCCTGCCGGAGAGCTGTTCAACTGCTGTCTGGGGGTGACTCATCTGCGTCCTTTTGTGTTTGAACAAGGATTGGTTTGGACACGTGCATCATAATCAAGGCAAAAGTAAAAAGGCAAAGGCGCTGGGTCGTGTGTTGGTTGATCGCAGGAGCTAGGGGTGTCACAGTCAATTACTTTTCACTCCGGTAAGAAGTGAGATGTCTATAGCCGGAGTTGAAATGCCCGAACCAACGGCGTTCGGAGGAGCGGAATGCAACTAGACCTTCAGCACGCGACAACAGTCCGCTCCTCCGAACGCCGCCGGAGAGGTTTTGGTCCTCGAGCTATAAACATGCCACCCCTAACGGGGTGAAACCCAGGGTCTTATCAACCAACCTAAATTGATCGATTACCCGATGGAGGATGCCGCAGCTGGGAGTTCTAGTACAGGCGTGGTGCGGCA
>WNFZ01000732.1_pt1 | contig 44770 bp, 35 predicted proteins | sample 5400081 | NCBI WGS metagenome assembly WNFZ01 (sample SAMN13153365, study PRJNA577476) | soil metagenome | isolation source: 80 cm soil or saprolite under grassland replicate 1 | place: USA:California | collected 2016-06-15
CGGCGACTGGTCCAACCTCGACGGCAAGCGCTTAAAAATTGTCAGTACCTCATAAGCCTAACAAGGCCACTACGAGAAGGGGGCGCCGGCGGCCAGGACCGCCGACGCCCGTCGGCGCCTTGATCAGGTGCTCCTGGTGTCAGGCTGTTTGTTGATCAGCTCCCTGACCTTGTCGCCGACTCGCTTCGTCTTGCGGGGCTTGCGAGAAGCGCAGCGAGCCGGGCGTCGTGAGCGTCTCCCCGGTCTCCAACAGCGTCTTCAGGCCGGAGAGGATCATCGGCCAGCCGCCAAAGAGCTGTGCGTTGGCGTCCTCGCGCAGCTGATCGTGGGTGACCGTCAGCCGGCATGAATCGCCAACCGCCTCGATCTCCCAGGTCACCCGCGAGGGCCCTTCGCTCTTTACATCCTCGCCCCATAGGGCCCTGAAGCTCTGAACAAGCCGGCGTGGCGGATCGATCTCCAGATTTTCGCCCTCGAAGATCGGCGTTCCCCCGCCGACGCCCTCGTAGCGGGAGCCCGGTGTCCAGTCCGAGGTGACGACTGCTCCGAAGTTGTATTTGCGCCTCATCTCGGCGTCGGTGATCGCCTTCCAGAGGCGCTCAGGCGTGGTCTTAATGTAGATTTCGTACACTTTCTCCATCGTCTTTTCCTCCAATTTGTGCTTGAGCTCGCTCAGCGTCGCGGCCCAGGGTTCGGCGTACTTGCTCACCCACCGGTCGTGGACGAGCCGGATCGGGACGGGGTTCAGAAAGTGCAGCTTCTCGCGCCCGCGCCGCCGGCTAACCACGAGGCCCGCTTCCTCGAGCAGCCGCAGGTGCTTCATCACACCGAAGCGGGTCATCGGCAGGCGTCGCTCGAGTGCGCTGAGGGTCTGCCCGTCCTGCCTGAACAACTCGTCGAGGAGGTTCCGGCGCGTGGGGTCGGCGAGGGCTCTGAACACATCGTCCATGCCGCCAATAATACGTGACCATTTGGTCACCTGTCAAGCGCGGCCTCAAGTACGGGCGTAATTTTCTTGCGGTCATAGGACGCTCTAGAGTGTGTTGGATTTGCCACAGTCCAACGAACGCATCAGGGTAGCGGACAACTTGTCGCAATGAACGACGAGCTATCCTGCACATAGTCGCTGGGAATTTACTATTAACTGAATTGTCGGGAATGACCTCGAGGCCGTCAGCGATGTTTCGCTAGCTGACGGGTTTCAGCAAGCCAGGGCGATATCATTCTGTACCGTGAGATCGCAAATGGAATAGATGTTTCGACTGTCGAGGTTGATCGGACGTCCGCTTTGCCAGTGATAAATTCCTTGCCCCTGCCAACCGCCGATAACGGGTTTGACGAAACTGTTCCGGTATGACGCCACTTGCGGCCTTTGCCGAAGGGCAGTTCCAAGAACCCGCTGACCACGATGCGATGCAGGATATCGTCTGACCCGATGCGCTCGTAGTTTGTATCCGAATCGTTGAGGAAGCTAACCTCCTCCATCACCTTCGACCAGGTGTAGCGGGATCTGGGAGTTTTACGAAAACTGCCCACACCATAAAGATCAGCGATTGGCGATCGGCAATGCCTAATCACCTTGGTTGTATTTGTGCCGCCTGCTAAAATTCGTTTCGCTACGAGGTAGGTTCTCTCTGTTTGTCACTACGGAGCCAAAGATAAGTAGTGGGTGAGTTTGTGACGTAGCACACGCACACCGACGTGAGTCATTGGCAAGTTGCACCTGCCTTTTAGAACAGCTACTACCCAAAGAACCCACTGCCAGGCTCAGGCTAACTTCCGGCTAGATTAGTCAAAGCGATCTTAGGATCGCTCTGTGTCGCCAAGATCAATGGTCTTTGGAAAAACCACATCGGCCCGGCCCCGATACAACGTCGGAATTCCTGCTCGTGAAACATTCTCCGAGCACTGGATAGACGTGCGCATGAGCTCAGGAATTCGGCTCATGTTGGCTGCCTCCGCGCTGCTGGTGGTCCACATTGATCCTTCAGAGCCTGGCCGATTTGTAGCAGTTACCTATGCAGCGGTAATCCTCTACATAATCTATAGCCTGGCTTTTTACATTCTGTCGATCAACCGCAGTGATCTCTTGCCAGTCAGGCTCATGCACTGGCTTGATGTCGCCTGGTATCTCCTGATAATTGTTCTCGGCACCGGGATCAACAGCGCCTTCTTTTTCTTCTTCTTTTTCCCGATCCTGGTAGCATCCTTTGGGTGGGGCTTTACATCCGGATTCCGTGTGACGCTTGTTTCAGCCGTGCTTTTCATGATGGGCGGCTATTTCTTGGCCCCGTCTGGATCCGAATTTGAGCTAAGCAGATTCTTGTTCCAACCAATCTATATGCTGATTTTGGGCTATATGATATCTCATTGGGGCGGTTTCGAGGTTGAGCTTAAAAGACGTCTGCACCTGTTGAAACAGGTTACCCTTATCTCCAATCCGCGTTTCGGAATCGATCGCACGATCAATTCTGTTATTGAGAGCCTCCGCTCATCCTACGACGCGGAGAGTTGCTTACTGGTGATCTCACTGCAAGACCAGGAAAATAGATCGTACCGCCTGCTTCGAGTAACTCGAGAAAACCTCAATCCCGCGGTTTCCGCCCCGAACATCGACGAGCAAATGGCTGGTCCTTTCCTATTACACGCGGCAGGGGAGGCAGTGATCTACCAAAAAGCTTTTCAGAAGAAAACGCTTCTGTTGGATGTGAACACCGGACGGACTTCCTTTGGTGATTCAGCCACCAGCGATAAAGTGGCCAGCGTGCTTGATGCCGGTTCCTATGTCTCTGTGCCTGTCACTTATCGTAACGAGCCGATAGGGCGTCTGTTCATAATTGGCGGCCGGCGCAAGTTTGATGTTTCGGATATCGATTTTGTCCTGCAGTTGATTGATCACCTTACACCAGTGCTGGAAAACATTCGACTCATCGACAATCTGGCTTCTGATGCCGCCGAACAAGAGCGGCAGCGGATTGCTCGTGACATTCACGACAGTGTTATTCAGCCCTACGTCGGCCTCCAGTTTGGCCTTGCGGCGCTTCGTCAGAAACTCGAAGCAGGAATCGACGTCATCGCGGACGTAAAAGAATTACTGGATCTGACGAACGACGAGCTTGCTGACCTGCGCGGCTACGTGCGGAATCTGCGGGCCGGGGACCTACGGCACGATGTTCTTTTGCCGGCGCTCAAGCGTTTTACTGAGAAATTTTCCTGGGTAACGGGGATAAATGTTGAAGTAGAAGCCCACTGTGAAGCCCACATTACTGATTCTCTTGCGGGCGAACTGTTTCAGATTGTCACGGAAGGCCTGAGTAATATCAGGCGCCACACTCGTGCTAGAGAGGCTAAGGTGGAGTTAACTTGCCAGGGGGGCGTTGTCCTGCTGCAGATAAAAAACAGGACCATGAACACAAGCGGAAACACCCTCTACGGAAGTGATGGCGACCGGGACGGGATGGCGGTTTTTACACCGCGGTCAATCGCCGAGCGAGCTAAATTGCTCGGTGGACACACCGAAGTGTTCTTGGATGAGAACAACTACACCGTGGTGAGTGTAGGTATTCCGCTATAAGAGAGGTCCGAATATCCATTGTGATGACACGCCCTATTAGCATTTTGATCGTAGACGATCACGCGGTCGTTCGGGCGGGTCTGCGCATGCTGATCGAGCACGATCAATCAATGAGAGTCGTTGCCATGGCCGGCAACCGCGCGGAAGCGCTCGCGCTGGCAAAGCAGGAGCAGCCCGAGATAATCATTCTCGATATCGTTCTGGGTGATGACGACGGTTTGGCGTTTCTTCCGGAGTTGTGTGAAGCAAGCTCTAAGTCGCGCGTAATAATACTGACCGGCGTGCAATCTCTCGACGCTCATCGACGAGCAATTCGTCGGGGCGCTTTGGGTATTGTCCTCAAGGACCACGCTGCCGAGTCGCTCTTAAAGGCGATCGTGAAGGTTCATCAGGGAGAAGTGTGGATCGACCGCTCAATGATGGGCAGCGTTCTCAATGATGTGAGGACTGAAAAACGTGCCGAACCGAATCCTGAAGCGGCCAAAATCGCCACCCTCACCCCCAGGGAACGCGAAGTCATCACGTTGGTCGCGGAGGGCCTTAAGAACAAGCAGATCGGAGAACGGCTATTTATAAGCGAGACGACTGTTACCCACCACTTGAGTTCAATCTATTCCAAACTCGGAGTGTCGGATCGTCTCGAGTTAGTGATTTATTCTTTCGCTCAGAAAATTGCCCGGATGCCACAATAAGACTTGGGGGAACAGGGAAGGTCCTTACGATGCCACGGCCTTGCGCCGTAGAACTTCACGCTTTCTGCTAACCAACCACTCGCAAGATGCCACGGCCTTGCGCCGTGGAGCTTCACGCTTGTTGCTAAACCAATAGTTCTCCTCACTCGCAAGATGCCACGGCCTTGTGCCGTGGAGCTTCACGCTTGTTGCTAAACCAATAGTTCTCCTCACTCGCAAGATGCCACGGCCTTGTGCCGTGGAGCTTCACAGGCAGGATTCTGCCATCGTTCTGCGAGAAAAATTGGGAGGATTCTGCCCCAAAAAAAGGCAGCTTACGCCGCTGCGAAACTGTTAGCAACGCCCTTATCATCCACGCGTTATCTTTCCGCGAGCCGCTGTGCTCCCGCCGACGAACATGCCTCTCGAAGTTTGAACAGCGATTTTGAAACGCATTTCCAGCGGCGGTGATTACATTTTACCTGGACCCTTTGTCGTTAAAAGCTGGCATGAACGCTAACTGCGGCGCTTCTATTAGCGCACCCCTGACCGCTATCAAACTGACAGCCGCGGTCTGTTTCTCCACATGAAAGGATCCCCCAGATGAGCAGAATAATTAATAGCAGGAAGCGCCTGGTTATAGCGCTCGGCTTTATGCTGACGGCCCCTCGTGGCCGCCTCTTCCCTATGGACGCTTTCGTCGTTTGCGGCCGGCGCGAAGATACCAAAGCTTTATTTGGATTCCTTCCGCCGGCAGCGGTTGCGCGAACACCGGCGGCGGCGACCGCCCGGCTTCGGATGCCAATGGACGTCTGCCAAGTACCGCTGGAAGCTTTCTGCAGTATCAGCCGAATGCTACAGCGACTGGGGATGCCTGGAACCGGCAGGCGAACTACGACGGACCTTGCCCCGCACTCTCCACTAGTAACGGAGGCCAGTGGCAACTGAAGCTTCAAAAAGATACAACTCACTCCGTGACTTTCAATGTGTTCGTAAATGCCACGCCGGTACCGCCGACGGCCGTTAACGACTCTTATTCGATGTCGCCCAATACCACCCTGACCGTCGACGCTGCAAGCGGTGTGCTTGCCAACGATATTCATCAGCGCCCGGTTCAAGCTATCCTCGGCGCAAGCCCGGCGCATGGCACGCTCACGATGTTCAGTACGGATGGCTCATTTGTCTACGTGGCCGATGTAGGATTCAACGGCACGGATACCTTTACCTATAACGAAATGGATTCAACAGGACTCGCGAGCAATACCGCCACCGTGACCATTACAGTTAGGAACGACTTTACGTTCAAGCCATGCTCAAATTTTGCCTATCCTTCCGGGAGCCCGCCGACGCTCTCTAGTGTGATCTTTAACGAAAGCGAAGTCCTTCGTGCGTTCGGCGCTAGTCCGGACGGCAAGATCGTCGCCTGGAACAACGATGAGCACGCCCTGACCCTGGGCGTGCGGCGGGTCATCGTGATCGGAGGGGCCAATCCTGGAACGACTGATTACGACCTTACGCCGCTCAGCACGGATCCGGGCACGGCGATCGATCCAAAGGTCGGTACGACGATCCTGAGTGGGGACCAGGCGGGCACTGACACCGCGACATGGAACTCGACCTACGGGTTCATTGACAAAGGACGGCCGCTATGGCCCGCGCTCTTCATCACCGACATCACCGCCCCAAATCAAAACAGCACGGCAGGCGACTGGCAGCAAGGCGGAACCGCCGCGATCCCGCCGCATGCCGTGTTCGGTACGTGGAAAGGAGCGGTGAGAACTGTCAACTATACTGCGCTGACAGGCGGGCATGCGACGATCACTGTCACGGCGGATGCCGACCCTGCCACGAATAACTGGAATCTCGGGACGGGCGCCGACACTCCACCGGGAGGCTTCGCGCTCTATGCGAACGAGGGCTACGGCGCGGAGGCTCGCTGGGACGCGAGCCGCCTCGGTCTGACTCCGGGGCATAAGTATCGCCTGGAGTTCATGGTGCATGACGGCGATCAGAATAAGAGCGGCGGCGATTCGGGTGAAGGCTGCATGGAAGTGACCGCTCCAGTATCACAAGCGCCGACGCTTTCGCTGGAGAAGACAGCCGACCCAACGACCTACTCTGCAGCGGGCCAGACCATCAACTACAGTTACAAATTAACGAACGGCGGCGTGGTCACGCTGTCCGCTCCGTACTCAGTAACTGACGACAAGGTGACGGTCACTTGCCCGTCAACTCCAAGTACTCTTCCGGCGGGTCAATTTGTTACCTGCACCGCCAGCTACACAACCACACAGGGAGATGTGACTTTCGGTTCGGTGACGAATCACGCCACCGGACATGCCGTGTACAATAACCAACCGGTGGACTCGAACCCGGCGCAAGCGACCGTGACAGCCGTACAAAATCCTTCTCTGACGATCGCGAAGGACACGACCCACAACTACACGATCGCGGTGCACAACACCGGGAACGTCGATCAGACGAACGTGGTGGTGAGCGACGCGTTTGCGGACGCGGGGTCGCTGACGAAGGTGAGCGGGGACACGATTGATGCTGGCGTGCTGAACGTGGGCGAGACGTGGAACTACACGGCGACGCACACGGCGACGCAGGCGGAGATCAACGCCGGGGCCAACCTGGTGAATGTGGCGGTGGTCGATACGGACCAGACCGAGCCGCAACAGGATGACGCGACGACGACGGTCACGCAGAATGCGTCGCTCAAGGTAGAGAAGGAGGGTGTGGTGACGACCATCACCTACAGCTACAAGGTTAAGAACGACGGCAACGTGACGCTCTCGACGGTCAGCCTCTTAGATGACAAGGCCGGCACGATCACCGGTTGCGGCGCGGCAACGCTTGCACCCGGAGCAGAGACCACCTGTACGGCTGTGTACACTGTGACGCCGGCGGATATCGAAGCGCACCAGGTCACGAACACGGCGACGGCTTCCGGCATTGATCCTAACGGTGCGGAAGTACACAGCAACCCTGTAGTCAGGCTCCTAAGATGGCTTTTTGGGACACCCTGAAGCCCTGACGGTTCGAAGTAAACAAGCTGCTGACCGGCGCGCCGCGCACCGGTCAGCCCACTCTAATCGGGGAGAGTCCCACCGGGGCCCTCCCCCGATTTTTTTTGACCTCTCGCAGTGAGGACAGCAGAACGAAGAGATTAGGATTACGAATCGGCACCCACTCGGTACGCTTGAGACTGCCCTGCCTGCAGAAGCGCCGCCCGAGTTTGTCACTTCACCGGCCCGCGGCTACTTCACTACAAAACTGTTGTTGCCGGTGGCCGCGTTTCCCTTGACTGTCGTCGTCGCCGGCACCAGCTCAGGCTGTAGCGCCACTAATGAGATCTATGGCCAGGACGGCGGTTTAGTTTCATTCATGTTCGTTCATTAGTCGCAGTTCGCTCGAGAGTCGCGCGGCCTGCGTGAAAAGGTAGTTGCGCTCCGGGAGGCTGCCTGTCTTGCCTGCTGCCGCCCGGTAGTGCCTGACGGCACCGTTGCGGTCTCCAGCGAGTTCCAGCAGATGTGCTCGAACGGCGTCCAAGCGGTGATGATCCTTGAGGCTGGAATCGAAAGGAGCAAAGAGACATGAAGTACGGGTTGGTGCGTTTTCATGGTGCAGTCGGATCAAATCCGGGGTTCTCTACATCTCTCAAAGTTTTTTGCGGCTGCTGCCCAAGGGAATCAAATCTGCTGTTGAGAATGCGCCCACGTCCGCAAACTCCCTGCGCCCCACAGTCTTCGCCAACTCACTAGAGGCGGAAGCCCTTGGCATGGTGGACATTTGGCATTGCCAATCTGATCGGCTCGTCCGCGACCTCAAGGAGGAATCATCGCGCTCGACGGGGATCCGTTGAAAGACATCCCGGCCGTGCGGCTCATTTGTGATGAAGGGTGGCGTGGCTTAAAAGAACGACACGCGCGTGTGATGCCACGTGAATGCTCACGTTCAGCCTTCGCTTCAATGTTCCACCATTAGGACAGTTCCGCCAATGGGTGTTCGGTTCACGCGTAGCCTATTCGCGCCAACAAAAACTAGACTCCAGGGTGGGGAATGTTGGTAAGATCGAGTTGGATCTCATGCCTTTTGGACTAAAAGATCTTGATGATCCTCTGCGACTGTTTTGGCAGGATTGTAGATTTTGATTGTGACGCCCTCGTACTGAGTGCGATTCAACGCCGGCGGTAAGGCGCCTCTCCAGAAAAGTACAGCAATCCGACCCTTTCGAGCTGGTCCTTTTGATAGAGTTGCCGGAGATAGTCTTAGGCCACAAAAGCATGTCGTGTTTGAAACTCTTCAACCGCGCTTGACGAGGGTTGTGGGTTAAGGTTGCAATTCGCGATGAATTGGTCTATCTCGCCGACTCCGAGCGGGCTGGAGAAAAGGAATCCCTGTCCATTCTCACAGCCTAACTCGCGCAGGAGTGCCAACTGCTCTTTCGTCTCCACGCCTTCAGCCACAACATCCATCCCGAGATTTTGGGCCAACACGACAATAGTGCGAACGATCTCGATGTTCTCTTCGTTCTCCGCCATTTGCATCACAAACGCGCGATCAATCTTCAAGGTGTCTATGGGGAATCGGTGCAGGTAGCTCAAACTGGAGTAGCCAGTGCCGAAGTCGTCGATGCTCAGTTGGACGCCGAGGCTCCGCAACTGCTCGAGTAGTTGGACCGCGGCTTCGATGTTGTCAGTGAACACGCTCTCGGTGATTTCTAGCTTTAAGCAGCGCGGAGCAAGTTCGAACTCCCCCAGAAGCCGGGAGATGTGTTCCACCAGGCCGGGCTGTGTGAATTGCTTAACTGACAAGTTGACGCTGACAAATAGTGGAGGACTAGTTGGGTGGTTTACCTGCCACGATCGAGCTTGACGACAGGCCGCTTCGAGAACAACCTGACCAACGGCCAAGATCTGACCCGTCTCTTCCGCTAGCGGGATAAAATCTAGCGGCGGCACAATGCCAAATTCCGGATGCCGCCAGCGTACGAGAGCTTCGAAACCGATCAACTGGCAGTTTTCCAGGGCCACAATGGGCTGGTAATCGACGAACAGTTGACCGCTTTCGCTCGCATGTCGCAGATCCATCTCCATCTTTAAACGACTCATCAGCTCGCCATGCATATCGCGACCGAAGATTTCATACCGTGCCTTGCCGAGCTGCTTGGCGCGATGCATTGCTGTCTCCGCGTCCCGCAGCATATCTGCCACCTGTTCGGAGTAGCTTGTGCTCAGGGCGATACCAATGCTCATGGTGGTATACACTTCCTGCCCAAACAGGTTGAATGATATGGCTAGTGCCTGTTGAATCCGATTCGCAACCGAACAAGCCTCTTCCTCTTGACTGATGTCGTTGAGCAAAACAGCAAATTCATCGCCGCCGACGCGCCCAACGATATCGCCTTGACGCATGCAGGCTTTGACCCGCTGAGCGATTTGGCTCAGCAATTCATCGCCGCTCAAATTGCCGAGACTGTCGTTTACGACTTTGAAGCGGTCAACATCTAAGAAGAGGACAGCAAATAGTTGCTCTCCATCTCCATTGTCCTGCGTACGAGCATCGCGCAACTTTAAAAAGTCACTAAACCGGGCACGGTTTGGCAGACCAGTAAGCGTATCCTGGGTCAACTTATCTTCTGCCGTCTTACGATCACTAATATCCTGAACCTGGAAGAAAAGCCGCTTCGTGCCAGTCTCAGTGTCGCTCAGGAGCGAGACGTTCCAAAGCACCCAGACCGTATGCCCTTGCTCATGAATGTACCGTTTCTCCTGCTGGTGCCCTTGAATGTAGCCCCCGAGCACCCGTTGGATGTGGGATTGCACTGGCCCAAGATCTTCTGGGTGTGTCAGGCGCTGAAAACTAGTGGCCCGTAACTCTTGCTCTGAGTAGCCGAGTAGCGTACAGAGTGCGTCGTTTACCTGGAGCCAACTCCCATCGACTGAGACCACTGCCATGCCGATCGCCGCCTGGTCAAAGGTGCCGGAGCCTTGGCTCTCTCCGCACAGTTGAGGATTAGTCGATAATGCGAATGGAATAACATTGTAAGAGCCTTGCGACCGGTCCGACTTCGTCGTCAAGCTGCTGTCGTGTCGTTGCTTTTCGTCAATTCTCTCTGACGCCCGACGCTTCTTAAATCGTTTCTGTTGGTACATCGCTTGATCGGCTTTTTCCAACAGCTCTTCGAAGCAGGTCATGCGCTCGGGTTCAAGAGGCGCCACACCGATACTGAATGACAGTTTATAGCCACACTTTTCCCTGACGTTGTAGGCCTCGAGATTCTTTTTGATTTGCGTAATAGCCTGTTCGCTGTTGGCGCTCGAATCGGTCACCAGAACCGTAAACTCATCGCCCCCAAGCCTGGCAATGATGTCCGTATCTCGAAAGCTGCTCCTTAGTATTGCGGCGGTATTAACTAAGGCGTTATCGCCTTCGTTATGCCCGAAATCATCATTGATCTGTTTCATTCCATCAAGATCGATGAAGAGCAGGAACAGCTTCTCCTTCTGGCCGCGCGCGAAATCAAAATAAGGAGCCGCGTGTTTGAGGAGACCCCGGCGGTTAAACAACTGTGTTAGGTCATCCTTGAGTGAGATGTTTTGCAGTATTTCCTCAGCGTGCCTTCGCCCGGTGATGTCGCGCACGACCTGCACCAGGCCTCCGCCGGCCACGCTGGAAATCGAAATCTCCAGCGGGAATGTGCCGCCATCCAGTCTCGTGCCTACCGCTTCACCGCGCCATGATCCCTCTCGCCACACGGCGGGCATGGCCACATCCTTGAGCCGGCGTAACTCGTCGTCGAAATAGAATCTCTCCCAGCTGGCGCCGATAAGATCCTGCCGATCACCGTAACCGAAGACTTTCGCATAGGCGTCATTGAGGTAAACGCATCCCCCGAGGTGATCTATGATGGCCATACCATCCATCGAAGCCTTCATTGCCGCCGACTGCTGGGCCAAAGACTCCGCCGCCCGCTTACGTTCGGTGATGTCGCGAGCCACCACTGAAGCGCCGGTGATGCTGTTGTCGCGTTCTCTGATTGGAGAGATCGTCAGCGAGACGTCAATTGGCTTTCTGCCCTTTCTCTGGTGAATCATCTCATGTTGCGTGACATTCTCTCCCTGAGTAACCTTCTCAAATAATTTCGCTGCTTCCTCTGTTCTCTCAAACAAGACAGAGATGTTCGCGCCGAGGGCCTCCTTTGACGAATAGCCATAGATGTTTCGAGCGCCTTTATTCCAACTCATGATAATGCCGGAGGCGGTAACCCCGATGATCGCATCGCGCGAGACTTCGACAATGCCTTGCAGGGTCGATAATTGACTTTCAACACCCTTCAGCTGATCCTCGGCTTTACTTCGACGGTACCCCCAAAACCCGCAAATGAGGGTTTCCGCAAGGAATAGACCGGTGGCAATAGCGCCTGAGTGGGAGCCAAATAATGTGGGGACCATATAACAGACCGTGAAGGCAATTGGGGCAACAACCACGGGAAGGAACCACAACTGACGGCGCATGGATCGAACTTGGGTGCTGTTTATGGACATTTTCTGGCTACCGATTTTCTCTGAAAATCGCGTTTGAAACAGGATGGGATTGCAGCGCGTCTAATCACCTGATCACTGGAAGGGTTCGTCGGCGATACCGCTGCTACGACACGGACCCCCAATACTGTTAGCTAATCGCATGCCATTCAAACCTTTCCTCTGTAAAGTCTTCCTGATTGCCCGAAGCCTGTTTTATCTAGGGTTTCCGCGGCTGGATGTTCTAGCAGAATCGCGGTTAGGTCACTCATCCAGACGAGACTAGGCCATTTTGACCGGAAGCTACCATTCTGATGAAGGCTGAGAGTTATAAGAACAAAAGGAAGGTCAGTGTGATTTCCGATCAGTTGGCGGCAAACGAGATCGCGGCGGTATACGGCATTCGCTTGATTCGGGCGGACTCAACGCAAACCGAGATCGGGTTTAAGGATGCCCTCACCTCTCTTAGGCATCGTGACACCGAGATGATCTCAACGTCTGACTTCCACAACTGCAAACTTGTTCACGCCGCTGCAAGCAAGGTAGAGAACGGGATTAGAGTTATGGGCATAGAGAATTTCATAACGGATGCTCTCTACAAACCGAACGACTACTTCGCGTATCACGTCGGGCGGAAGTTGGTGAACTGCATCCGGGAAAGGCAATGCTCGAAGGAGAAATCGGGTACTTTGACCTGGAGGCATTCGTACGCGCCGAAAAATGCTCCGTTGTCCATGAGACCTCGATCTTCAACCACATCAAGACAGATTGGGACGGACCCGGCAAGGACCAAAACTATCGATTGAGAACTCATGGCTCAACGTGCTTTGGCGCGGTCTACTTTCTGGATGTTGTTCTTGTACAAGCAGGAGATACAGAACGACTTCACTCAGTTCTTTCTCTCGCGTGAGGTTTATGAAAGATACCGCATTCCATGGAACCGCGGAGTTCTATTTATTGGTCCACCGGGGAATGGAAAGACTCATACGCTGAAGTCTCTGGTTAATCAACTCGGGCGGCCATGCTCTACGTGAAAGGATTCAAATCGGAGTACGCAACTGATCAGGAAAATATGCGGTTGGTTTTGCCAGAGCGCGAATGACAACGCCGTGCCTCGTAGTGTTGGAAGACCTCGACTCGATGATCGAGGACAGGACAAGAGCCGCGCCTTCTTCTTAAATGAACTCGACGGCTTTGAAACGAACACCAACTCTTCTGACCGCTCTTCAAAGTTTCTGGATATGCATTAGAATCTATCTGTACTATTCACGCTGACTCAACAGTGACGGTTCGGGTCGAATATGAAGAACAAAGAGCAGCAGATCCGTTTCTGCACATCATCTGATGGGGTCTCCCTGGCCTACGCTACCGTCGGCAGCGGTCCGCCTCTGGTCAAAGCAGCCAACTGGCTTAACCACCTTGAATACGACTGGAAAAGCCCTGTCTGGAACCACTGGATAAGCGAACTTTCACGTCACCACACATTGGTCCGTTATGACGAGCGTGGGTGCGGACTGTCCGACTGGAACGTAGAAGAATTCTTACGCTGTCGGTCTTAAGCATCGCAGCCTTCCAAAAAAAGCTCTGGAAGAGGCGGAACTCTTCTCGCAACTCATCAGAGTTGGCTGGGGCAAAGATCATCCCGCTTTTCGGCAGGTGTTCACTTCACTCTTTATGCCGGAGGCAACAGCCGAAGAAGCCAGCTGGTTTAATGAACTTCAGCGGGTCTCGAGCTCGCCCGAAAACGCCGCGCGCATGTTGGCCGGTTTTCATGAACTCAATGTGGCCGAAACCGCTGCGCAGTTGAATGTACCCACGCTAGTGCTTCACGCTCACGGAGATCTCAGAATTCCTTTTGACGAAGGCCGGCGGTTGGCCGCGCTCATTCCCAACTCTCATTTTGTACCGCTGTATAGCAGGAACCACATCCTGCTGAAGACTGAGCCTGCCTGGCAGCGTTTCTTAAGCGAGGTTCGATCCTTTCTCGGAGTGGAACCTACAGACCAACACTCGACTTTGCTGAAGATGCCGCCGAAAGGAACCCAGTCTCCCCAAGTCAAAACGGAATCCCCCTGGAAAGAGATTAGCGCTCTGTTCGAGCAAGCTGCTGGTCTGGGGCTTAGAGAACGCGACTTACTGCTCAACCGCGTTGAGGATCCAGACGTGCGCCGTCAGGTTGAAACGCTGCTCGAGAATGACGACGCTGTGAGTTTTGCCCCGGAACTAACTGAAATAGTCAAGGGTTCTATTCTTTCCTTCAATCGCGTGGATGACCTCGAAGGCCGCACCATCTCCCACTATCGTGTGCTTGAAAAACTTGGCGAGGGTGGAATGGGAACAGTCTACAAGGCACGCGACGATCGACTTGACCGTTTCGTTGCTTTGAAGTTTTTGCCGGCATACCTCAGCGCCAAACCAGAGCTGAAGAATCGTTTCATACAGGAGGCCAAAGCGGCTGCCGCGCTCGACCATGCCAACATCTGCACCGTTTATGAAATCGGCGAAGGGCCGGATGGGCAGCTTTTCATTTCCATGGCTTGTTACGAAGGAGAGACACTCAGAGACAAAATTGACAGAGGACCGTTGCCGTTGGATTTAGCCCTCGCTTACGCAGTGCAGACAGCGCAGGGGTTGGCACAAGCGCATGCGGCCGGCATTGTGCACCGCGACATAAAGCCAGCCAACCTATTCATCACTACTCGTAGTCAGGTGAAGATTCTTGATTTCGGTATTGCCAAAGTAGCTGACGTTCACCTCACGAATGCGGGGATCCTGGTTGGAACGGTTGCTTACATGAGCCCCGAGCAAGGCGATGGGAGAGCTACGGATAATCGGACCGACATGTGGTCCCTGGGGGTTGTGCTCTACGAAATGCTGACCGGGAGGCACCCTTTTGCCGGGCAGTTAGGAGAGGTCTCACTCTATGCTATACAACACGAGGAGCCCCCCAGCGTTATTAGGCTGCGCCCGGAAGCGCCACCGGCCTTGGACGCCCTTCTCAAACGCCTACTGGCTAAGCTACCAGAGCAACGCTATAGCGGACTTGAAGAGTTCATTGTGGATCTGCAAGCGGTTGAAAGAGGCGCCACACCCAACATCGTAAAGGAAGAGGGAACAAAAGCTACCGCGACACAAGCTACCGCGACACCAACTACTCGAACCTATCTCGAGAGCAGGACCCTACGGGGCGGCGAGTTTACCAGCAATGCTGGAGCCGTGGCGTTTGTTGGCCGCGAGCAGGAAATGCGGCGGTTGGCATCCTTGTTGGAAAGCGCCGCCCTGGGCGTGGGTCGAATCGTCTTCATCACCGGCGAGGCGGGACTGGGAAAGACGTCTCTAGCCAGCGAGTTTTTTAAGCAAACAACCCAGACCCGGAATGGGATTCTGTGTTTAAGCGGGCATTGTGTTGAACAGTATGGCGCCAGTGAAGCTTACCTCCCGTTTCTGAACGCATTCGGGGCGCTCCTCAATGGACCTGCGAAACAGTATGTCATGCCGGCGCTGCTGAGTTACGCACCCGCCTGGTCGATGCAATTCACGTCCGCTTTTGCTTCGACGGACGTGCGCGAGCAGTTGCGGCGGGAAACCATGGGGACAACTCAGGAACGAATGCTTCGTGAAATGGGCGATTGCCTGGGCGCACTGTCGGATCAATCGCCCCTGGTCCTGCTACTCGAGGACTTGCATTGGGCCGATCCCCCCAGCATTAATCTGATTCGCTACTTGAGCAAAATCATTGCCCGTATGCGCCTGCTCCTCATCGGAACCTTCCGGCCAGAGGATCTCGAGCTGATCAACCGCCCGCTCAGAGATTGCCGGCGGGAATTACAGGCCTCTGATCAATTTGAGGAGATCATGCTCGGAATGCTCGGGTGTGACGCAATCGCTGACCACCTGGACGCCCGATTTTCCCCCAACGACTTTTCGCATGAACTCGCCGCACTAATTGAGCAAAAGACCGGCGGGCACCCTCTGTTTACTACGCGACTCGCAAAGGACCTCGGCGAGCGCGGAGACATCATTAAGGTGAACTCACACTGGTCGCTGGCGCGGGACCTTCCCGAAGTAAGTCTGGAAATGCCCGAAAGCGTCCTGGGCATGATTCGCCACAGGGTTGACCTGCTCGGCGAGGAGGACGCGCGTGTTTTGCGTTACGCGAGCGTCCAGGGCGAGGAATTTCTTTCGCGGGTAACTGCCGAACTGTTGGCCATTGATCCACTTGAAATTGAAGAGCGGCTTGATCGACTCGCAACCTCGAGGCACTTAGTTCGCAATTGCGGCGAGGAGGAATTGCCGGATCGGTCGATGTCGACCCGATATCGTTTTGCCCATTCGCTGTACCAGAATGTCTTATACCAGGACCTGGTCGGCGAGCGACGCCGGCAACTGCACCGCCAGACCGGCCAACTGTTGGAAAAACACTACGGGGAAAGCGCCTTCCAGATTGCGGCGCAACTGGCGATGCACTTCGAGCGTGCGAGAGACTTCAGTCGCGCAATTCACTACCTCATCGAGGTTGGACAGAATTCTGCCAAAGTTCATGCCCCCGCCGAAGCCGTTGAACACTACAGCAACGCTATTAAACTGGTCGATAAGCTTGGACCAGGAGAGCCGGCCAATTCCTCGCTGCCTATCTACGTGAAACGCGGGACCGCTAAGATGACCTGCGGCAGGTTTGATGCGGCCATCGCAGACTTCGAGCTCGCCATTGGCCTGGCGCGTGATCGCGGCGCAGTCCAAATGGAACACGCGGCCCTGAACGGACTAATCATCACACTGTTTGTAGCACACCGTTTGGAAGAGATGGCCGAGCGCGCCCAGGAAGCGCTCCATTTGTCGGAGCGTTCGGGAAACAAAGCGCTAAAACTGGAAACCCTTGCGTATCTGGCGCAACAGAAGACCTGCCACGGCAATCTAACGGAAGCCATTAAGTTAAACGAGGAGATTATCGCCGAAGCCGACGCATTAGATGATCAAGGCGCCTTGGTTATGGCGCTATTGCAACGCGGAGAGTTGCACTTGCACCAGACCGAATATGCGCCAGCCGTCGACTCTCTCAGTAGGGGGCTCGACCTGGCGCTAACTTTAGGGGACGGCTTCAAATACCAGTACGGGCTTTTCATGCTCGGCATGGCCCAGGCGAACCTGGGAGAGATCACCGCGGCGCTGGCCGCTTTCAACGAAATGAAAGCCATTTCTGAGCGTAACGGCGAACAGTTTTGGCTGGTGCGTTACCCGAATTGTATCGGCTGGATTCGTCGGGAACTGCAAGACATTTCCGGGGCGGTCGCCCAGGACAAGCTGGGCGCAGATCTAACAAGCGATAGTGAACTGCATGAAGTCCTGGCTCACTCTCTAATCAATCTCAGCTATGACTATGTCCAACAGGGAGCGCTGGCAGAATCGCGCTCAGTTTTGACACAAGCGGAGGAGGCGCGCGACCGGGATGTCTGGATGCAATGGCGTCACAATATCAGGTTGCAAGCGGGCCAAGCGGAGTTCTGGCTCGCGCAGAAAGAACTTGAGCAGGCGGAGAAGTATGCCCGTGACTTGTTCGAGGCTGCGACGCAATACAGCTGTCGCAAGTACATAGCTACCGCTCACAAGCTGTTGGGTGAGATCGCCTCGTTACGCGGCCAGCCTGAAGAAGCTGAGGAGCAATTCGAAACAGCGATTGCACTGCTGGAACAGTACCCCGCCTTGCTATTAGCCTGGAAAATCCATGTTGCTCTGGGGCGTCTGCGCGCACAACAGGGGCGCAGTGAAGAGGCGCGCAGAGCCTTTGATTACGCAGCAAACATTATCAATGAGATCGCTGGGAATGTGGACGACGAAGGTTTGCGTAAGACTTTTCTGACCTCAGAGGCTGTCCACGAAGTGTTAGACAATGAATTCTAATACTCTGGTCAATGAGCAAAATCCAGCTCGCGGCGTAGCCAAGCCTGGGCCAGACGCATGTCGCGCTTCACGGTAGGCTCTGACACACCAAGGGCGCGGGCGGTATCTTCTACCGTCATCCCACCAAATGCGCGCATCTCAACGACACGCGACTTTCGCTCATCGAAGGAAGCCAGTTTCGTCAGAGCATCGTCCAGGATGAGCAAGCTCGTCGCATCTTCGTGTGTGAAAACAGGTGGAGCGTCCTCCAGAGAAACTCTCGGCTGCACGCCGCCACGCTTCGATGCGTCGCGCGTCCGGGCATGATCGACGAGGATTTGACGCATCAATCGCGCCGCCACACCAAAGAAATGCGCGCGGTTCTGCCACTCCGGCAGGTCCTGATCGACCATTTTCAGGTAGGCTTCGTGAATCAAGGCTGTGGGTTGAAGTGTATGGTTGCGACGTTCGTCCTTGAGATAGGCCGCAGCGAGCTTGCGTAGCTCGTGATATACCAAAGGCATCAGATCGTCTAACGCGGCTTTGTCGCCATGCTGCCAGTCGACTAACAGACGCGTGACTTGATTTGGCTGAGGTGCAGACATACTCCGAAAGATCTTTTGCGAACGTTGCCGACGGCGAAGTGGGCAAGATTATAGCAGGTGCGTGAGGAAGTGCTTCGACCTAAAAGGGGTTTGTGGCGCCTGATGAGTTCAGTACTGACACGAAATGTTGTCGATGTTACTTCGTGTGATTTGGTGGATCATGTTTTGGGTTAAGTTGGTTGCGACCCCTGGGCACGCTTTCGTTCCACTGGTTACCAATGCCCTCCTAAATGGACAATGAGAAATGTCAAATGATATATGACCAATGATTGCGTTTTCACACATCCTCGGTAGCGGGTGCTCCTCCGCTCATTTGGCTCATCGTTTAGACTGCACAACGAACAAATTAACCGGCCACTGCTCCTGGAGCAGTGGCCGATACAGTGTGTGGAGGGCTGAGGGTTTTTGTTGCGGCATTAGCAGAATGCCGATGAGATGCTCTCGATGCGTTGTCTTGCTTTCGGTGTCAGGCTCGCCAGCGTCTCAAGCACCTTTTCGTGCGTCATTCCGGTGCCAAGGTAGGTCCAGCGGTTAGCCTGAAGTTGCAGGCTGCGAAATTCTTCCTTCTCTACGTCCGTTAACTGACGTCCCGTGGCGCGCTCGAAACTATCCAGGTCAAACTCCACCTGCTGCGCCAGCCCCCCGTCGATGAAGCCGCCGATCTCGATGTACTCTTCGACGCCGCGCATGATCTCTTCCTCACTCCGCCCTGCGGCCAACGACTCGACCATCAAAGTATCGAGCTTGGCGTGTTGCACTTCTTCCATCCAGTGGTGCTTCAGCAAGCTCTTAAATTGCGGATCGAGTTCCTGATCGTCCTTGACGCTGTCGACATAGTGGCGTTGCACCATCCATTCGATGTGCAGGGTCGTGAGCGCCACGCCCAGCGGGTCGTGCGCCAGGATCGCGCTGGCAATGGCCTCGGGCGGTCCAATCACGGGACATTCGGTGCCAAAGCCGTCCTTGAACTCCTGCCGGAAACGCTTGAAGAGTTGGATGTGCTTCGCTTCTTCGCTGGCAAACTGGAGCAGCGCGCGGAGGCGGTAATCGTCGCCCTGGAGCTGGGGCCTCGCGTGATCGAGCACGAACGGTAGGATGAACTCTTCGACTAATCCGAAAATGCACAGGTAGGCGTTGCCCCTGATCTGATTGAGCGTTCGCTTCTCGTCCGCGGTCAAAAACGCGAGCGGCTCAATGCGCGCGAACGATTCCGGCATGAAGGGCTTGGAAAAGTCGAGTCGTCTTTCGCCGCCGATAATGTCTTCAATGCGCCAACGCATCACTTCTGAAGACGCCAAAGCCGATTGATATGAATATCCGTGGTTCATTTGGGAACACCTCCTTGGGTTCCAGCTAACGATTTCAGCGGTTTCGCCCGCCTTACTTAGATATGCGTAAAAAAGCTCGTCGAGGGATAAACTTGAGGGGATATCTCGGTTGGAATCTGCGGAATGTTCGCGAGTTTGTTGTTAGGTGTTGGCACAACAGATCCGTTGCCGTTTGTTGTGGATAAGTAAGACGGCTTTCAGCATAATCGGAAGAGGCCGTAAGATTGGATAAGACCCTAATCTTTCCAAATAGCTCCTAGTCCGACTTCCCAAAGTCGTTTATTAAGCGACGGAACATCCTTGTTGAGAATTTCATCGGCCTTTGCTTTCAACGCAGCCCATTCCATATTCAGTTGCTTGAGCCGATCCAGCGATGGCTGATTCACTCTGGGAATATCACTCTCTGTCTGGTTGATCAGGAACATATAATTCGCTGTGAACTTATTTGGGAAGTTCTCAACATCGTCGTACGCCTTGGATTTACGCTGCACCATATCCTCATCCCAGGCCTTCATTTTCTTTAACAGCGCATCGCCTTCTTTTTTTACGGCACTAAACTTATCCCCGGTAGGTAATGAATTGAGAAGCGATTCTAACTGTTTCTGTTTTTCGTATAGGCTGTTTATCGTGCGGTGCATAGAAGACAATTCGGTTTCCATACCCAACATGGTCTGATGGTATTCCATGTAGGTTGACGCGTTTGTCGGGTAGAGAGGATTGGCAAGGATCTCCGTTTCGGTTGAGACGGAGTGTTCAGACATTTTCAGCGTAATACTATATTTCCCGGGCGCTGCTTTGTGCCCTGAGTAACCACCTTCGAGATGAACTCCGGGAACCCCCGGCATCGTTGCATGACGCATATCCCACACAAATCTGTTGAGCCCTTTAACTTTGGGCAAGAGCGGTTCTGGCTTTGGAGCGCCATCGTATTTCGTGTACTTTTCATCAGCCTTTGAAGAAAAGCTACGAACAGTATTTCCTGCCGCGTCCTTGATCTCCATCGTAATTTCGTCAGTTTTTTTCAACTCAGGCAGTTGGTAGTAAACAACCACTCCGGTTGCCGGATTTACGCCCCTGAATCTGTTAGCTCCGGTAAACTCATCTTCCGGCTGATCCATCTCGCTAGACCCATTTACGATGTAAGCATTCTCGGGTCGATAGATACCCAAGGAAGCCGCGTCCCTTTTGTACTGACGAATGATGCCCAAATCATCCAGTATCCAGAACCCTCTCCCCGACGTGGATGCGATCAGATTTCCTTTATGTATGCGCAGATCGGTTACTGGAGTAACGGGCAAGTTCAATTGAAAAGGCGACCAGTCCCTTCCACCATTCCAGGACAAAAATAGACCAAGTTCGGTACCTGCGAATAAAAGGTCCCTGCGAACGTCATCCTCACGTACTACCCGCGTAAACGCATTTGCAGGTAGTCCATTGACGATCTTTGTCCAGGTGTTTCCATAATCCGTGGTCTTGTATAGACCTGGAGTGTGGTCGTTGAACTTATATCGGGTTGTTGCTATGTAGGCAGTTGCTCTATCGTGCGGGGATACTTCAATGGCATTGATCAAACATTCTGCCAACCCTTGGGGAGTTACGTTCTTCCAGTTGGCGCCACCATCTCGAGTCAGGTAGACAAGCCCGTCGTCACTGCCTGTCCAGATCCCCCCTTTTTCGTGAGGTGACTCTATGATGTAACTCAGCGTGCCATAATTTTCGGCGCCGACTGCTTCGTTTGTGTATGGCCCGCCAGCCTTGCCCTGTTTTTCCTTTTCGTTGCGGGTGAGGTCAGGTGAGACCTCCTTCCACGATCTTCCCATATCACTTGTCTTGAGCAGGTATTGAGATCCATGGTAATAAGTGTTGGGTTCGTGTCTACTCCAGATGATTGGCGCATTCCAGTTAAATCGATACTTAATGTCTTTCGCATCCATACCAAGGTACTGAATGGGCGCAGCCATAATATTCGTGCCGGCTTGCGCTTTGACATCGAGTACTTCGATCGTTCCCTGATAACTGTCGCCCAATACATATTTGGGATCATTTGGATCAAATGCGAGAAAGGCACTCTCACCGCCGGCAGAAGCTGTCCAGCTTGCCGGGGTGATCCCGCCACTACCTAACTCACGGCTGGCAATGGAGACAGATGTATTGTCCTGTTGTCCTCCATAAATGCGATAAGGAAACTGATTGTCTACGTTGATGCGATAGAACTGCCCGGTCGGCATGTTGCTTTGCGTGCTCCAGCTTCTTCCATTGTTGAAAGTTATTGCGGAACCGCCATCGTTGGAGATGATAAAGTTGTTGGGGTTATCGGGATTGATCCAAAGATCATGAAAATCACCGTGTGTGCCGGACAGGGTCTCCCATGTTTTACCGCCATCCGTCGAAAGTAGTGCAGAAGCGCTCATAACATAAATAGTGTTTTCATTCTTTGGGTCAATGAACAGCTCAGTGTAATACCAGGCTCGCTGAACCAGCCGGTGGTCATTTGTAATTCGGCTCCACTTCTTGCCGGCGTTGTTCGAGACGAATAAGCCACCCGCTTCTTTATCAGAATCGCTTTCGATCAGTGCATATACTTTTTCAGGATTCGAGCGGCTTACCGCAATCGCCATCTTGCCCATTTCTTCCGGCAATCCGTCTTTCATTTTTTCCCACGTGTCGCCGCCGTCGGTAGATTTATACAGACCGCTGCCCGGACCGCCGCTGATCACCTTCCAGGGAAGCCGGCCATGTTCCCACATCGCTGCATAAAGTATTCGCGGATTATTCATGTCCATTGATAGTTCCACTGCACCGGTCTTATCGTCCACAAATAAAACGCTCTTCCAACTCGCTCCGCCATCGATGGATTTATAGACACCTCTTTGCTGTGAATGGCTGTATAAGGCGCCCTGTGCCGCGACCAGGACTGTATTGGGGTCTTTAGGATTGACGACGATCCGTGAGATATGCTGAGTCAATTCCAATCCAATCTTCTTCCATGTCTTTCCAGCATCGGTTGACTTATAAACGCCGTCCCCCGGGTGGGTCATCACACCTCGTACCGCGTGCTCTCCCATACCTACATAAACGACATTCGGATCGCTTTCGGCAACAGCCACAGCACCAATGGAACCGGTCTTAAAATAACCATCTGAGACATTCCGCCAGCTGATTCCCATGTCATCCGTTTTCCAAAGACCACCGCCCGTGGTCCCCATATAATAAGTCCTGGGATCTCCCACCACTCCGCAGGCAGCATTTGAACGGCCGCCACGAAATGGGCCGATGGACCGCCACTTAACTGTTTTGAAAATGCTGTTGTAATCATCCGCAACCGCGTTTTGTGGAACTTGAGCGGATAGTTGGCCCACAAGGAAGCAAGAAAGAAATATTGATAGAAGGTGTTTTGACATGGGGGAATCCTCACCAAATAAGAATTTGGCCAGCGATGATACACGACTGACCCGCATTCGGGCATTCCCATCGACTTTCTCAAGCTGCTGAACGACGCTGCTGCTATGTGCGCGGTGCCGATTTCTGTCCGTATGTGGACTTGCCGCTCGCTGGGAGCGCTGTAGCAGACCCTCATCGCCTTCCATCGCCGGTGTCAGGAAACTTCAACGCGAAACTTAACGCTGAAAGCGTTCGCTAATCTCAGCCCAGGGTTGCTCTGAACCCTGGGTAGGACCATTTCATTTCTTGGAGACGCAACTCTGAAAGAGTTGCGTCGCTCGTCAGTGAGTTGGTTCGATGAGAGCGAAGCGGTCGCAACTCTTTCGAGTTGCGACTAAACTTTATGGACTTGTAACTCCCAGGGTTCAAAGCAACCTTGGGTAGATCCATTTCAATCCCATGAAGACGCAACTATGAAAGAGTTGCGTCTTCTCGTTAGTGAGTTGATTCAATGAGCGTGAAGCGGTAGCAACTCTTTCAGAGTTGCGAATAGTCTAAATACCGAACAACCCGCGGCTGGGCGGGGGTTGCGACATCCACATCGACAACGCCGTCGCGCATTTCATAGTCTTTCAAAGTCGCCGCCCCACCATCGAGCAAGGGGCACTTGCGGTCTTGATATTCAGCCGTCTATTTCAAAATAGTATCCTTTCGCTGAGAATCGATGGAGCACGATATAACCACAGCGAACACTTGCTGGTTTCGGTTTTTAGAACGACAATGGCGCGCTGACGATCCAGATTTGGGCCAAAGCTGGGCCAAACCCTGGAGCCACTTATCGACTTGAAACTTTATATATTCCTTTCCGCAAAAGCACTGTGTTGTGATTAAACGGCCTGCAGCGGTGACGAATGGAAGTGGTCTTGCTGGTGGGAAAGGCTGATTGAGCGCCACTCTGTCGTTTGAGAGAACATACACCAAACAGTTCTAACCTTGGCCCAAAATACCTGTTTGATAACCCGACTCACGCCGCATGCTTCACCTGCAGCAAATGACCGGCTGTTCAGATTCGAAACACAATCAATTGTCGGTGAACGTCGAACCTGCACTTGTTTCGTGACGTGTTCGGATAGCAAGCGCTCTCCGCGCGCATTTGCGATGTCGGCGCCTTTGCTCCCAAATTTGCATAACACGAGTCGCAGTCTTGATGAGCGCGGTCGTGTGGAAGTCATCTCGGGTACTGCGGTGATTGGTTCATGAGCAAAAGAATCCTACTTCTATTCCTTGTAAGTGCTGCTGCGGGCGTCGCTATGTGGGCCGTGGTCCACTTTAGGGCTGCAGAGCGCGATCGCCTGCATCAGTCGGCGAACAACTCTATCAGCCCAAACAGTGCTGACGCTGATGCGTGGGCAAAGGCGGTGGAAAAGGTCAAAGCAGATCGAGGTGAGCAGGGAAACGCCGCGGTCGAGATTCCTCCTGAGCTCAGGCACTACAGCGACCGGCACTGGTTTCTGGCTACACAGGTCGCCGAGATTGAGAAATACAATGTCCAAACTTGTCAGGACTTCGTGGACATTGCCGCGATGATCGAGCGCGGCGAAATGGTGACAGTGCCCGCCGTCACTGACACTTACGTCTTATTCGGCGTCGGCGCTAAAGCAGACGAGGGTGTGTTCAGTAGATACGAGGACGATCACAGCATCGAACTCTACAACGATGCACAACTGAGCGATGCCTATAAACGACTCGACGACAAACGATCGAACCTCCAAAACGAAATTGCGGCTTTGAAAATTCAGTCAGCCGCGCTGAGGGAATCGCGTAAATCGCTTGTAGGGGCGGCACTCCGTGGCCGCCCCGCGTCACGCCAAAGGGGTGGCCGCCCGACATCACACCAAAGGGGTGGCCACGGAGTGCCACCCCTACAATCAATCGAGCAGCAGCTGAACTCGCTTGACGAAGACAAAGCGCTGCTCGATCAGTTCTACGGGCAACCTGACAGTCGCCAGAAACTATTCCACGATTACGAGACGCTGCGCGCGCTGGCAAGCAATTTCGGTGGACGCTCTTACAACATCGATGACTCGTCGGACCGGCAGGCGATGAAGGTCCGTCTGCTCAGTTCGCTAAGACCCGAAGCGTTGAAAGTCCTGGAAGAAGTAGCGTCGGCCTATCACCGCCAGTTTGATCGTCAGCTACCTGTAAGTTCACTCGTAAGACCCGAACAGTACCAACATGCATTGAACAAGGTGAACCGGAATGCAGTGCTCATCGACACACCACCGCATTCAACAGGTCTCGCATTTGACATCGATTATCGCTACATGAGCGCCGCAGAACAGACGTTCGTCATGGCCCAACTGGCGCGCTTGAAGGATGAAGGACGGATTGAAGTAATCCGCGAGCGCAACGCGAACTATCACGTGTTTGCTTTCGTCAACGGCACTCGACCAAGTGACGAACTGATTACAGCGTCGCTGGATAAGGCGACCGTGCCGGTGCAGGAAGCACAACACGCGCGCAGCAAACCCGTGAATGTAAAGAGCAAATCGCAAAAAGGCCAAACGACGAAATCAAAAACAAGAAAGCGCCGCTAGATGTACTTTGCAAAACGAGTCCAAATCCCACCATCGAAGAACATCAGGCGATCCATAGTTCCGATACGAAATAGGCGTTCGTTGCGCCATGATATTCCGAGCGGTTTCCGCAGCATAGCCCGCAACAATCAGACGGGCGTGGATAACAAAATTGCAAGGACCACGGTCGCCATCGTGAACAGGCAAGTAAATCCCGCGACTTTGGCAGCTTTGCCTTGCAGAGAAGACGGTCCACGAAGTCACACGAAAGCTACGAAAGATCAAACTCTTCTTTTTCAATCTTAACCACAGCCGTAACAGCGGGAAACGTTTCCGGTGTGGTAGCAGTAGCAAACGGCGGGAGCGGTGGTGCGAACGCGGCAAACGCAAGAACAAACCTTGGGTTGGGGACATTGGCAACTGTCACTCCGACAGGCAGTTTTGATACCACACCGGCGCATTCCTTTTCCGTTGTTGCCGGAGATGCGATTGCAATACAGGTTACTCAAAATAATTCGGCACCGACGGTACGGATGGCTCTTACGACTCACTGCCGATGATATTCAAGGACAAACTTAACCTAACGCGGGCGGGGTTATCCGTGTTCTCCGTGTCTCCGTGGTGAAATGGTTTTCGGCACTTTTATCACCACTGAGGCACGGAGAACACAGAGAATGCACTAAGACAATTTCAAATTAAACTTGCTCAGCTGAATTGAGTTTTTGGGAAGGGTTTATTGTTCGGTTCAGATAAATCGAAGGTCGTCACTGAGAGTTAGTGTTCGGCCTACGTTTGAGCCGTCGTCTCGCCTGACGCAGGATGCTCACGCGACGCGAGGTGCTCAATCGCCAGGGCGGCAAGCTTGGTGGCCACGTCTGTGAGGTGCCTTTCTTCGCCCTTTGGTGGGCGCGGCTCGCGGTAATACATGGCAAACGAACCAAGCACTTTGCCCTTGCTCGACATTATCGGGGTGGACCAGCAAGCGGCCACACCGATCGCCCACGCAAAGTTGCGATATTCCTCCCAGAGCGGGTCGGTAGAAATGTCGGTGACGATTACCGGCTTACCCCGGAACATAGCCGTCCCGCATGAACCATGCTTCGGCCCAATCGGACTGCCATCAATCACCTTAACGTAATTCTCCGGAAGACTCGGCGCCACTGCATGTCGGACATGGTTGCCGTCGTCGCTAAGCAGCAGTATCGAGCAGAGCATCTCTGGCGACTGCGCCTCGATCATCAACACCAGGCTCGAGAGGATTTCGCTAAGCGGCGCGTCAGCGGCAATCATCTCCTTGATGCGCTCCTGCTCCGCGCGAAATCTGCCATCCTCCTGAGCATGCGGCGCGACATCAGGCAAGGCGGCTCGCAGTTTCTGAGTCTTCGCAGCAGCAAGTTCAGTTTGCTTCTGATCGGCCATCTCTGTGTGTGCTTTCCTCGGCGGCTATTTTACGCCTGGTAACTAACGAAAGCCATATTGAGAAGACAGATGATGGGTGATAGGTGATAGTTCAAGCGATTGCCGCCGATCTCTACCGCCACCCCCTGGAACTGCCGCCAATAAGTGAATTGAGTTGCGAGTGATTAGTGTACATTGACAGTGGCGGTAGAGGAGGTTCAAAATGCGCCCAACTCACGCGACAACCAATCTAAGAAAGCAGAGGAGAGAACATCATGCCTTCCATCTCAGGAACTTTTTCGGGAAAAATCACTCAGCAGTTTGGATTGCCCCTTAATGACCAATCCAATCACCTACTCGGCGTCGCCGAGGTTAACGGTACGCAGAAGTCGCCTGATCCGTTGTGGAACGACTCGAAGATTACATACTGGGGCGTTAACGACTTGCTGAACGGCGAGGGCTCGCAAACCGGTTACTACAACAACGTCCATGGTGACGGGGGCAGAGACTTTGGAACATTCGAGGGCAAAGTCTCCGCCGCAGGTGGCACGATGACCGTCGAAGGCACTTTTAAATTCACAGGCGGCGATGGTCAGTACCGCGGCATCACTGGCGGTGGCACGTTCAAGACCGTGGCAACATCGGAGACTGAGGTCGAGGCCACGTGGAACGGTGCGTACGAACTGGCAAAGGCGCAGGCGGGCTGATCACGACATAGCTGGCGAACTAACGCTGAAAGCGTTCGCCAATTCCAGCCCAGGGTTGCGGCTTTGGCAACCCTGGGAACAAGCGTTCATCCATCGACTACGCAACTCTGAAGGAGTTGCGTAGTCGTCCATTGATCTTAAGCCATCGTAACTCCTTCAGAGTTGCGAGCAATTTCTCAAGGCATTTTCCAGCCCAGGGTTTCAAAGCAAACCCTGGGCTGGAATTAGCCAACGCTTTTAGCGTAACGGTGATAGAATCCACTTGTTTTTCCAAAACTAAATAGGAGGCCACCTCACATGCCTCAATCACTCTCACGTCTCTGGACGCACCTCATCTTCTCAACCAAAAATCGCTTTCCGTTTCTTAGTGACAAAGCAATACGAACAAACATGCATCGATACCTTGCAACGATGCTGCGTGAACACGATTGCGAAACGCTAATCGTCAACGGTGTTGAGGATCACGTTCATGCACTGTTTGCACTTTCGAGAACGCATTCCATTGCGTCAGTCGTAAAAGAGATCAAACGAACATCATCTAGTTGGGTGAAGGAGCTTTCACCAAAACTGACAAAGTTCCACTGGCAAGGAGGCTACGGAGCATTCTCTGTAAGCCAATCTAATTTGGAGGAAGTCTTTAGATACATCGAAAACCAGGAAGAACATCACAAGCGAGTGACGTTTCAGGATGAGTATCGCGCGTTCCTAAAGGCGTATGAAGTTGAGTACGACGAGCGTTACGTCTGGGATTAAGGTGGAGAGCGCCGCGAAATAATTGAAACGCTGACGCATCGTTGCGCAACACCGAAGGTGTTCGCCAATTCCAGCCCAGGGTTGAGCTTTGGCAACCCTGGGATCACGAATGTCATTTTGCGCATGGCGCAACCCTGAAGGGGTTGCGTCGCCGCTCGCTGATCGCAAACCCATCGCAACCCCTTCAGGGTTGCGACGAAAACAAACATGCACCCTTTTCCCAGGGTTTCAAAGCAAACCCTGGGCTGGAATTAGCCAACGCTTTCAGCGTTACGCTTGCCACCCGACGAAAACAAACATGCACCCTTTTTCCAGGGTTTTCAAAGCAAACCCTGGGCTGGAATTAGCCAACGCTTGCCACCTGGACCACAGAGACACAAAGCACACGGGGTTCGCACAGAGAAATCGAATTTAAAACACTACCGGATCCTGGGCTGCCGCGCTACGACCACCCCAGCGGAGATGCTCCGCTGGGGATCCCGGTTCGCGCTCTACCTCAGGCTATTCTATTTCACGCCTTCAGCGTGAAAACCAGGCGACAGGTGGAAAACCTACTCTTGCCGGAAATTCGCATGAGTCGCTGTCCAGAAGTCGGATTGTGCTTCCAAAGCGGCACCCGCTGTAATACTATTCCCGCCCACTAGCTAAAAGAGTTAGAGCCCAGAAGTCAGACGTCAGTCGAAAAGAAATTCATCATCGTCATTCCGGAGGCACCCCCCATGCTTGGCAGGACTATCTCGCACTATCACATCACGTCGCAGCTCGGCGAGGGTGGGATGGGAGTCGTATATGAAGCTGAAGACACCAACCTCGGCCGCCACGTCGCGTTGAAATTTCTGACGCCGGCGATGGCTGGCGACGAGAGTCTGCTGCAGCGCTTCCAACGAGAGGCGCGTGCGGCGTCGTCACTCAATCATCCGAACATCTGCACCATCCACGGCATCGAGCAATTCGAGTCGGAGCATTTCATCGTCATGGAGTTGCTGGACGGCGAGTCGCTCGCCGATCGCATTCGTCGCGGTCCCCTCGACATCGATTCAGTTCTCACGCTGGGCGTGCAGATGGCGGACGCCCTCGAGTCCGCACACTCTAAAGGGATCGTGCATCGCGATCTGAAACCCGCAAACATCTTCGTTACTTCACGCGGTCAGGCAAAGATCCTCGACTTCGGCCTTGCCAAAATGGCCAATATCGATCGACTGGCGATGAGTGGCAAGGCTGATTCCCAGCTGCCGACAGCAGTGCGCCCCAAGGACCTGACCGAAGCAGGCTCCACCCTGGGTACGGTGTCATACATGTCGCCCGAGCAGGCGCGGGGGCAGGTCACGGACGCGCGCACCGATCTCTTTTCTTTCGGCACTGTCCTTTATCAGATGGCGACTGGGATCCTCCCCTTCCAGGGAGAGACATCGGCGGTCGTGTTCGACGCAATCCTCAATCGAGATCCCACGCCGGTGAATCAGCTCAATGCGTCACTGCCGCCGGAGCTCAGCCGGATCATTGCGCAGGCCCTGGAGAAGGACCGCGACCTGCGGTATCAGAGCGCCACTGATCTTAAGACGGCGCTCAAAAGATTGAAGCGCGATCTCGACTCGGGAAAACATGCCGCCGATTCGAGTGGAATGCGACGAGTTGCGTCAACGCTTCAGGACCAATCAATTGCCGTTCTCTACTTTGAGAATCTGAGCGGAATGAAAGAAGACGAGTACTTACGGGACGGCATCACCGAAGACATCACTACGGAGCTGTCAAAGATCAAAGGGCTGAAGACATTCTCGCGGGCAATGGTGCTGGCTTATCGCGACAAATCGGTGACGGCCGGACAGGTTGGAAAGGAGCTCGGCGCGTCGTACGTGCTGGTAGGCAGTCTGCGTCGAGCGGGGGCGCGCCTTCGCATCAACGCTCAGCTCGTCGACGCCGCAACAGATTTTCCGCTCTGGTCGGAACGATACGACCGCGAGATGAAGGACGTGTTCGAAGTGCAGGATGAAATCGCGCAGAAGATCGCCGCCGCGTTGCGGATTACGCTCTCGCCGCAGGAGCAGCGGGCTCTCTCTGCGAAACCGACCGAGAATATGCAAGCCTACGATCTCTATCTGAGAGGCAGAAATTACGCGCGTCGCGTCGGCCGGCAGGATCTGCTCTTTGCGCTTCAGATGTACGAGAACGCGGTTTCACTTGATCCGGAGTTCGCGCTTGCTCATGCCGGGCTGGCAAACGTCTGCGCCCAGTACTACTACCACTTCGAACGCCAGCAGCAGTGGATCGATCGGGCCACTGCCGCGACGCAAAAGGCGAGCGCGAATGGCAACGACGCGCCGGAGATCCAATGCGCCGAGGGGTGGGTCATTTTCGCCGAAGGGTGTTACGACGAGGCCGCGGAGAAGATCCGGTTGGCGCTAAGCCGGAATCCGGATCTCGAGGGGGGCTACTACTTGCTGGGACGCGCGCTTTTCTCCGCCGGACGATATCAGGAAGTCGTGGACATGATGGACGAAGCTCTCGCTCACGCGGGCGAAAACTACAACACGAGCATCCCGATTCATAATTCGCTTGGGGCGCTGGGAAAGAAAGACGCGTTGAACAACTATGTTCATCGTGAGATTGCCCTGTACGAGGCAGCCTTGAAGAAGGTGCCCGAGGACGCGCGTGTCCGCGTCCTGCTGGCTGGTGATTACGCCAGGCAAGGCCGGTTTGAGGAGGCCAAGCGGGAAGCGGACATGGCCATGGCCCTGCGTCCCGACGATTCGATGATTCTGTACAACGCCGCCTGCGTCTACTGCGCGATGAACAACGTTAGCGATGCGCTGATAGCGATCAGGAAGGCGTGGGAGTCGGGTTACCGCGATCCGATATGGACCCGTCAGGATCCCGACCTCGCAATGCTTCACGGTGATCCAGCGTTCGAGCGACTCTACCCTCCGCCGAAGGCATGAGGCTTCGCTACCTAATGTTTATACTTCTTCGAGTGTGAGTGGTCGAGGCTGCTTCTCATCAATATCAGTAAACCCATATTCCTGGGCCAAGCTGGCCGCCACAACCACCTGCCCTGATTTTCGCATGACGTTTGAGTCGGTCGCCAACGCCGCAACTGCGCGACCAATAAACTGTGGCGACTCAGAGTTGCTCAGGTCTAAGAACTCCGCCGCTTCCATCACCTTCTCTGTTCTCACCAGCCCCGGATATAACGAGACAACTGCGACATCATGCTCTCGAAGCTCATGCGCCATGTCAGCCGTCAGCTTATCGGTAGCAGCTTTTGACACACCGTAAGCTACGTTGCTCAGGTATTTCTGCGCTGCCCAGAAGGAAATGTTGACAACCAAGCCGCTGTGTTGCTCGACCATCGTCCGAGCCGCGTGAGCACTGGCAACGTAATATGCGCGGACGCCTGCCGTAAACATTGCATCCCACCGCCAAAGCGGTTGCTTCCAAAAGGGCTGCATCCATGTAAACTCTCCATTCTCAACCATGTTCTCATAACCACCCCAAACACAATTCACCAGAATATCCAAGCAGTCTTGCTCATTGATAATTCGGTGAAACGTTGCTTCAACCTCTGAATCACGAGTGTGGTCACACCGAACAGGAATAACTTGCTTGTCTTTGGCAAATGTCTCTTCAGAAATGGTCCGCCCTGTCGCATAAACGGTAGCGCCTGCTTCAGCTAATTCAAGGGCTATGCCTCTCCCTACGCCACGAGTAGCGCCGGTTACAATAGCAACCTTTCCGTTCAGGTTTGTCATGAGCTTCGATTTTTCATTTTGATGTTCGCTCTCTGTGGATCGGCTCAAATGCGCGGGTAGTGTGCTCGGTTACGCTCGGCACGCCTTCTGGCAGGGCTCGCGCCTGTGCCGCGTCAAGCTCTTTTGTTGCTTGCCCCTTCAATAGCACAGTATCGCCTGCTTCCTCAGCCCCACGCTTGCGACGCAATAGCAGCCGAATGAACACGCCTTCGAGGAAAACCATTATCAGAAAGCTGAGCATCGTGAAGGCAAGAATCTGCCCTGCATTTAAGTCGAGGACAGACTTCATCATTCCAATCAACATGGTGATAGCTACGAGGCCGAGGACGAAGACCACTACCATGGCGGATACGAGGAGTTCAGGTTTCACTTCTGGTGATTTGATGCGGGTTTCGCCTTTCGCTCCACTCAACGTTGCGCCACAATAATTACAATAGCTCAAACCCTGCGCGACGTTCACGCCGCAAGTTGAACAATACATCCTCTTTCACCTCCCTAAGGCTACTACGATATCGAATGATGTTTGAGTTCTGGGTCGAGTTCAACCGCGGCCGTAGACCGTGGGCTAAGTACCTAACGGTTTTCCTTGATGTCGTAGGCCCATAAGGTTCCGAGATCTCGAATGTAAAGCCTCCCATTAGCAATCACCGGATACGCAAACGACCCCTCCGGAAACGGACCTGACTGGCCATGCTTCGGCTGAACCGGCGGAGTGAATCGGCCCTTTTCGCGAAATGCCTCCGGGGTCGCCTCCACCAATGCGACCTCTCCATTGATCCCGTGAAGATACAAATGCCCATCGGCGTACGCTAGCGACGCCCAGCCGAAACTCTTGTCCTGCCATTTCACCTTACCAGTAGTGAGCTCAGCCGCGACCAGGTTCTGGCCCACTTCCGTGCCGTAAAGATATTCGCCAACCAGCACCGCTCCACCGATGCCGTTCGGAAGGCCGCGCGTGAAGTAGACCTGCTCCGCGGCGACTCCGCCGCCGTCCGGCTTCAAACGGACAAGTACACCTCCAACGCCAAGGGCGCCGCCGTACACATGTTCGCCTCGCGCAACTGGAGTGAAGTATTGCGCAGGGCCCTTGGCAACTTCCTTGTTGCGCCAGAGAAATTGGCCCGTCTTCGCATCAACTCCCACCATGCCTTTGCTCAAGCACTGCACATATTGTTTACGGCCGCCCCCCTGAACGACAATCGCCGATGCGTAACCCGCGGCATCGCCCCCTGGGACCACCGATTTCCAGATGACTGCGCCCGTCTTTTTGTTAAGCGCCACTATAGTAGCCTCCGCACCACCGGGGGTTACGACAACGACGTCACCATCAACCAATGGAGACTCTGCATAGGCCCATTCGCCCGGCTGGCCGCCAAACTCTTTACGGATGCTCTTCTGCCATCGAGTCTTGCCGCTCCTGGTTTCGAGGCAGGCGAGGTCACCGTCCGAGCCCAGCACGTAGATGAAGTCTCCGTCAACAGTCGGAGTGGACCGGGCCTTCGGGTAAGACGGATTTTGCTTCGGGTTGCCGACGTTGCCGACGCGTGTGGTCCAGGTAGGTTTTCCATCCTGCGTTGAAAGAGCCTGAACAAACTCATTCTCCATGCCACGGTTGCTCATCAGGTAGATCCGCTTTCCGACAACCGCCGGCGTTGAATAGCCATCTCCTATGTCGTTCACTTGCCAGAGCAGTTTTGGTCCCTCCGCCGGCCATTGTTTAAGAAGGCCGCTCTCCTGCGATATCCCGTTACGTTGCGGACCTCGCCACTGAGGCCAGTCGGAAGTGGAAGCTGCCATGTTGGCAGACCTCGTAACGAACACGGCTGAGCAGCATAAACAAAGCGCTGCAATGGTAGTGAGTAATCGTGACTTCACTGTCTTCTCCTTCTGACTATTGTAATTGCTTGTGGGTATTGTCACCTTTCACTGATACGAGCAGTTTCACGAGATGTTCAGTCACACTGGGGCTCGAGTCCTTCGGGTGTGACCCTCTCGAGGCGAACTACATCGGCAGCGGCGATGTCTGGGATCTTCCGCAACGGGTTCTCGCCTTCGGCAACAGCCTCAGTGACAATGAGGTACTCGTAGAACGTTGAGACGGCGGCGAGAATACGATTGACCGTCGTTGGCGCGAGATGGGTCGTTGGTTCCTCTGGTCCGTTACCGCTTAGCTCGGCTTCTGATCGAGCTCGGCGCGGACCCGCTGTTGCGCGATACGGAGTTCAATGCCAAACCGCTTGGTTGGGCAGACTACAATCACCAAACCGCTGTCGCGGAGTTTCTTGAACAATTCGAGCCTCGACCGTCCGAGTAGAACTTCGGCAAATTCTGCACACCGCTTCGGCTTCGTCATCACCGACGAAACTTGGACTTAATCGAATAAAGCGATCGAAGGCGCGGATTTGAAGGTTGTTTATAGGTTATTAAAGGCTGGGATTCGGGCAATCGCTTTTGTTGTTCAATGCACACCGCAGAGCCTCTAAACTCAACTGTGGCTTTACCATTCACCATTTACCATTTACCATTCCCCACTCGTGCTCCCGTAGCTCAGCTGCATAGAGCGTCCGCCTCCTAAGCGGAAGGTCGCGCGTTGGAATCGCGCTGGGGGTGCCATATTCCCTGCTTTGCTGTAAGTGAAGTTCGAGTCGATTTCACTTCAGTGGCGAAGGTCGAAGAGTTTCAGTCGCGCCTTCGCGAACTTCCGGGCGTCGGGGATTGGACCGCGCAATACATCGCCATGCGCGCCTCGGTGACCCCGATGCATTTCCGGCAGGTGATTTGGGTTTGCTGCGCGTCACCTCATTGAACAACGCGCGCGAACTGGCACAACGCGCTGAAAGCTGGCGACCGTGGAGAGCCTATGCCGCAATGTATCTGTGGCAAAGAGTACAATGGGCCAGTGTTAGGCGATCCGCTCTTGAAGCCGACGTGGTTGGAGGCACGCAGATGGTAACTGAAATGGAATTAGAACAAACGAGGAGAAAAGATGAAGCGATCACAAATTAATCCGATGCCGCAATATTTTGACCGCCACATCAAGCTCGTCGCCGATGTCGATTTGGCGGATGCGTTCGATGACAGCATCAGGCAGTTGAATGAAGTGGACAGGCTTCACCATGATCGGTCATCAAACTCATCATCTTAAAGTGATCGAAGAAAGATACTATCCGTTGCTTGACAAAAAGCAGAGCAACTAAGACTGGTTTCGCTCATCAGAAGTTAATTGGTCCCGGAAAGAGATGATGAATGATCAGCTAGTTATGAAAAACCATTTCCGCCGATCCATACTCGCGATCGCGGCGGCGGCTCTTCTGGTCTTCACCACCGCCGATTTCATCGCTCCCCGCTCGGGAGACGCGAAACTCGACAGGGCGATCGAGAAAGCGAACTCGGAGTTTATCGCGGCAATGAAGACTGGAGACGCCGCGGCGATCGCCGCGCCGTACACGGACCGTGCGGTTTTCATCGCGATCGACGGCACCTGCACTCAGGGCCGAACCGAAATCGAGAATATGTACCGCGCGCGATTCGAGCGCTCGGGTCTCGCGAGCTCGACGAAAATCAACTCGAAGAGACTCGTTGTCGACGGAGAGCTTGCCTACGAATCGGGATACGCCGAAATTGGGTCGCTCAAACAGGGCAAGCTCTCGATCAATGGCGGTCGCTTTCTCACGGTCTGGCAGCGCCAGGCCGACGGCGAATGGAAGATCCTGCGCAACGTCGTTCTTCCGTGAAGGGGAGGCTATGGCGTGAAATGGGCAACGCCGCATAACGTCGTTGGACCCGAGCGCGGATAGCCTCGTTCTCAACTTGTTTCTATGATTGGAAGATTGTATGTGATCGCCTCGCCCGGTCGACTGACGTTAGGCTCATCTGAGTTCTACTGAGATAAGGGACGGGAGGATTTGACCATGTCGCACCTTCGTACAAGGAATTTCACCGTCAGACTTCGCTATGCCACTATAAAGACGAAGCACCTAACGGAGAGCGTTGCTTTCTATGAGCAAGTACTTCAAATGCCCAGGACAAAGACTGACGCTAACTTCGTTCAACTCGATGCTGGGGGTGCGAAACTCTGCGTCGATAGAGATGACGGCGGAGAACTCAACCCGCGCTTAATTTTCGCCGTGGACGATCTACCCGCATTGTGTCGGGAGTTGGAAGCCCATGGCATTAAGGTGATAGCTGGCGGTCCGGACAAAGAATGGGCGATGGTGCGTGATCCGGATGGCAATGAGGTAGTTTTTGAGCGGTAGCCCAGTCATTCCAGAGCAGCCTCACCTCGGAGAGCGCCCGCCCGCTCGGATGGGCGCGCAAGATTTCGTTTAGCAATCGGTCAGGGGCCATGACGTTCTTAACAACCTTTTCTACGGTCCTGTTTCAACGATCCGGTATTATCGAGCGTAAACATCGCGCAGGCTCTTGACCCGCAGCCGACCGCGCAACTTTTCGGATGGCGTTTCACTCTCCACGATCTCGACCCGGCGCGCTTCACCGGGAAGTAGATGGAAATAGTTGTCCGAGAATCGCGCATAGCTGTTCTCGATCCCGAGCTGGACATAAGCCGCGAAACGCCGCGCACGCAGAGTTACCGTCCACTGTCCGCCCTCAAGCGTGAGGGAACGCTCGATCTCGGGTTCCTGGAGGTCGAGATACTTCTCTGGCACGAAGAAAGAAACTCCGGACGAGAGGATGCGTTCCCCGTTCACGAGCTCGTATGAAACGTAGTACTGCCGGCGATTCTCATAACTCTTCTTGCGATAAGTCTCGCGCGCTGGAGCCTCCCCGACTTCCTTCGCGAAGTCCATGTCAGTTATCAGCGTCGAACGATTAGCGGGGAGGGTCACGGCTTGTTCCCCGCGGCGGACGATCGTGCCGTCGAAACGGCCCAACGTCCAGCGCAGCTTCACTGCGACGGCCTCGAGCCGGTCATTCACGCCCCACAGCTTCAAGGTCGTCTGTTTCCCCAGGTCCACGGTGCCGGCAGCCTCCTCTAACACGCCGCTTACGAGGACGGGGCTCAGGAAGCGACCGGCGAAATAGTGAAGCGCCTTCCACCGCCCGAAGTAATCGATGCTGCTATCGGAGATCACGGGCCAGTTGTCATCGAGCTGCCAATAGAGAGCGCCCGTGGCGTGATTGCGAAATCGAAAGGCATCTGGTGATGATAGCGAAGCATTGCCGCCGCTACCTGCTTCTGTTCTGCCGAGCCGTTACCGAAATCTCCGAATTCTTTGCGCTCGATACTAATGAGATCTCAGTAGCGCAGACATTGTGGCTGAAGGACGAGCTCGAGAAGAGCCGAGCGCGCTGGAAACTCGTTTATGGTCATCATCCGATCTACTCCGCAGGCACACATGGGGACAACAATGGACTTATTCGGACGCTCTTGCCACTTCTAAAGGAACGCGCAGACATCTATCTCGCCGGTCACGATCACGACCTGGAGCACTTGAAGCCTGAAGGCGGATTGCACTTTTTCATTTCCGGCGGTGGCGGCGCAGGGCTCCGCCAGCCAAAACCTGACCCGCGTTCCTTGTTCGCAAAAGGCATACATGGATTCACAGTTCTGGAGGCGGATACGACCGAGCTCAAAGTTTCCTTCATCGGCACGGACGGTGTTCTGATGTACGCTTACACTCTGAAGAAATAAAGGTGGGGCATCTCTCGGAACACATCCTTTTCGCGTCCGAGATTTGGGCTGGCGACCTCACATCTTCTTAATTACGCTCGACATGGTCAGTCCCGATCACTATCACTCTTCAAGACCGCTTCATAGAGAGATAAATCTGCCGACCATTCGTTCGTTCTTCAACGAAGGAGTGGTGTTCGAGAACGCCTTCTGCTCGAGCCCACTCTGTGCTCCGGCACGTGCGGCTCTCGCTACCGGCAGGTACTCCTACATCACAGCGAACGGCGAGCGCGCCCATGATGGCCACGAAACTATCCTGCGGCCCACGGATGTCATCTTTCAGGAGTATCTGAAGGCCACAGGCTACAAGACCAAGCACTGCGGCAAAGGTCATCTGGGCACGCAGAAGTTCATGGATGCCTTTGACGAGAACGATAACGCCTGGGATCGTTGGGCACCACCGATTTATGACGACGAACTTTACCTCGCTTATCTCCGTCGACTCGGCGTCAAAAACCAGCGCTACAAAAAGGAAATCATGGGTCTCTTGCAAGACCGTCGAACGAGGCGTACTTCGCTCGGCGGCTGGATTGAGCAGGCGGACGGAAAACCTTTTCCCCTGGAGGCGCAGTATAGCCATTACCTCGTCCAGCGGGCCATCCAAAAGGTCGACGCGGCGCTCGACGACACGGACGGAACACACCCGATCTATTTGCAACTGGACTTTTTCGACCCGCACCAACCGTTTAGTATCCCGGATGGATTCCAGCAGCGGGAGAAGGAATTGCGTCGAGCCTTCTCTGCACTGCCTGAAAGCTACGAACGTGTGCGCGCCCGCGATTGGCAGCCCGCTTCCGACGAGCCGAAGATATACAATTTCTACCAAAAGAGTTGGGGCCTGTACGATCCAGAGACCGTACGCGATTACCGCGTGGCTAATGCGCTTCAGATGGAAGTGGTTGATCGCGCGTTGGCCCAACTGGTCAAGGCGCTGCAGGAGCGTGGACTATACGATGATTCCCTAATCCTCCTTAGGTGTGACCACGGCGAGATGAATGGTCGACGGGGTCTAGTGGACAAAGGGGTATATTTGTTTCCGGATGTGTTACGAGTTCCGCTTGTTTTCAAAATGCCGGCGAAGTCCGGCATCAAGCATAAGACAGTGGATGCGCCAGTTGCTCATCTGGACATTGCGCCCACGCTCCTGAGCATAGCCGGAGTGGAACCGCAGGAGCGGCTCGACGGACACTCGCTAGTATCCTGTCTGCGAGGCACGGCGACGCCTTCGGACCGGAATTTTCTTTTTGAGTGCGGCTGGCATACGGGCGTCAACTCTGCTTGTGCGGTCCAGCGCTGGGAGCGCGCGGGCGGACACTATCTCTACTCGTACAATCTCTCTTCAACGGTGGATGAGCTCTACGACTTAAAGGCAATCGATGCTGAGAATTTGGCGCTCAAGCCGGAGCATAAGAAGCTCCGCACGGAGATGATCCAACGGCTGGGCGTCGTCCTGGAGAGCGACCCGCGCTGGATCGGTTATTGGCACAGCTTCCGTGTAGATCACTTTTTCGATCTACCGAAACCGAAGTCTGGCGATCCGCAAATGTTCCGGCCAGGTGAATAGGATAAAGCTAATTGCGCGCTGGCTAGTCCCGTTAGGGACGGAATATCTATCTCTGGTTGCAGCACGCCGTGCTGCCTCTCTGTGGAACATACTTTCTCAGCAACCGTTAAGAGACGTGATTCAGCCATCATCCTGCTCCTTAAGCAGGTGTGATACACAATGAGGGCAGCATTCTTAAGCAGTCTACTTCTCATTTTCTGGGTCGCTCCGAGCGCGCGCCTTGTAAACGCACAAACTGTCCCGTCGTCCGCTAACATCCTCGCTGATGCTGATGACCGGATGTCGCTTAGTGGCGATGACTGGCGCTTTATGCTCGCCGCGAATCCGACAGAGGTCGAGCGTTTGAGTCGTTTCTATGAAGCTTCGTTCGACGCTCGAGAATTCCGCCGTGTTACGGTGCCTTCGAATTGGGCCATGCAAGGGTTTGAAGAGCCCATGTACGATCGATCGTCCGATGCCGAGGGTTTTTACCTGCACCGTTTTCACCTGCCTTCATCACTCGCGGAGAAACGCGCGGTGCTCCATTTCGAAGGAGTGTGGGATTCGGCCGAGGTCTGGCTCGACGGTCAAGCGCTCGGGCGTCACGACAGTGGCTTCACGGGCTTCGCTTTTGATGTCACTCCGCACCTGAAGCTCAATGCCGAGAACACTCTCGCCGTGCGTGTGCGGCAGCGAACAAAAGACTCCAGTTTCGACGAGAACGACGATTGGTCGCTCGGGGGAATCTATCGCGATGTGTGGCTGGAGTTCATGCCGCGCGAACTCTACATTGACCGCGTTGAGGTGATGACTGACTTCGACGAGCACTTCCGCGATGCCGACCTGCGTTTGCGCATTCTCGTCACGCGACGTGATGAGAATGACAATCGCCAGGCTGAGGTGCGCGCAGTCTTAACGGGGACGGACGGCCGCGAAGTACAGCGCACGAGTTTCACAAGGGCCATCTCAGATTTAATCAACCATGTGCGCGAACTAAACACTCGCGACGTCTTGATGCAAATGCACGTGCGCGCACCCGCTCCCTGGACTGCCGAAACGCCGAATCTCTACAAGCTGGTATCGAACTGCTCGTTGACGGCCGCATCACGCACACGCGCTCGGAATCGATAGGATTTCGCGAAATCTCGACAGCCGGCGGCGTTCTGCGCGTCAACGGGCGACCTGTGAAACTGCGCGGTGTGTGTCGCCATGATGAGCACCCGGACGTGGGGCGCGCCACACGTCGCGAGCACTGGCTCGTCGACATAAAACTGATGAAGGCTGCCAACATCAATGCCGTGCGTACGTCTCACTACCCGCCCAATGAAGGCTTCATACGGCTCTGCGACGAGATGGGCCTTTACGTGATTGATGAGGTTCCGATGGGCCACGGCGGCGACTTGATGCACGATCCGTCTTTGGCCAGCGCAGCTCTTCTCCGCGCATACGAGACTGTAACGCGCGACCGCAATCACCCGTCAGTCATTATCTGGTCGATCGGCAATGAAGACCCAGTAACCAACTTGCACCTGGCAGTGATCCCCTTTGTTAAGGGAATGGACCCGACGCGCCCCGTGCTGATGCCAATCAATTCGGATGACAGCGCACTGCCGCCCGAAATAGATATTCTCGCGCCACATTACAGAGCCTAAGCCCCGTTCCGCTGCTAGCAAACATACATTTTGCGCGCAATGACCAGCCTCGAGCAGGATGTAACGATACCCACGAGGGCCGTACTTATTCATGGTGCGAGCGAACACTGCGGAAACAAACACGATTGCGTTAGCGTCCTGCAGAAACGTTTGTAGGCCCCTTGAAACGCACCGTTACCGCTGAATTTCAGAAAGTGACCACGGTTCATCTCCTGCTTTGTCTGCAGGTGGACCATAGCCAAAGCTCATTCCCATACAGCCGAGCCCGACGGCCGACACTTCCAAGTTGCTATTTCCGAGTTTGCGCTTCTGCATTGTTTCTCCTTTCATTACTCATATTTTAGAGAGGCCATATCGATGGAGAAGCGATACTTCACATCGGACCTGAGCAGTCTCTCGTACGCTTCGTTGACCTTCTGGATGGGGATGACTTCGACATCGGCGATGATGTTATGTTCACCGCAAAAGTTGAGCATCTCCTGAGTTTCTGCGATACCGCCGATCATAGAGCCGGACAGGCTGCGGCGCCCCATGATCAGGCTCAATGCCGAGACGCCGAGGGGCTTTGGGGGTGCGCCGACAAGGGTGAGACGGCCGTCGCGGCCTAGCAGGTTGAGATAAGCATTGATGTCATGATCGGCTGAGACAGCGTCGAGGATGAAGTCGAAACTGCCGGCGTGCTTTTGCATCGAGTCCGCAATCCGCGAGATGACGACCTCGTCCGCTCCGAGGCGGACTGCGTCTTCCTTCTTGCTCGGTGAAGTCGTGAAGACTACGACGTGAGCGCCGAGCGCATGAGCAAACTTTACGCCCATGTGGCCTAGTCCGCCGAGACCGACCACGCCAACTTTCTTGCCTTTGGTGATGCCCCACTGGCGCATGGGCGAGTATGTTGTAATCCCAGCGCAGAGCAGAGGCGCAGCTCCAGCGAGATCGAGTTTGGAGGGAACGCGCAGAACGAAACGTTCATCAACGACGATGCTCTCGGAATAGCCACCATAAGTGACGCCTTCGAGGTGCTTGTCGGGGGAGTTGAAAGTAAGGGTCACGTTCGGGCAGAACTGCTCAAAGCCGTCCCTGCACTGGGCGCAGGTACCGTCTGAGTCGACCATGCAACCGATTGCGGCGAGGTCTCCGGGTTTGTATTTGCTAACTGCCGAGCCGACCTTGGTGACGCGTCCGACGATCTCATGACCGGGGACAATTGGGTAAACGGTTGGCATGAATTCGCTCCACTCGTTACGCACGGAATGGAGATCGGAGTGGCAGATGCCGCAGAAGAGGATTTCGAGCTGAACGTCGTGTTCGTTTGGATCGCGCCGCGGAATCGTGGCGGGGGCAAGCGGCGATGTCTCACTGACAGCGGAGTAAGCTTTCGCGTTGTACATGGTATGTGCTCCTGTGTCTCGTTTTCACCCTGATCAAGCTTGGTATTGTTCGTCGCTAACCTTTTCCAGCCAGTCGACGGTCTTGCCGTCGAGCTGTTCCAAGATGGCAATGTGAGTCATGGCGGTAGTTGATGTGGCGCCGTGCCAATGCTTTTCACCCGGCGGGCACCAGACCACATCGCCCGGACGAATTTCCTCTTTTGGGCCGCCCTCGCTTTGCACCCAGCCGCACCCGGACGTGACGATCAGGGTCTGCCCGAGCGGATGTGTGTGCCATGCTGTCCGAGCGCCGGGCTCGAACGTGACACTGACCCCGAGAACGCGCGCGGGATTGGGTGCCTGAAACAGGGGGTCAATACGTACCGTGCCGGTAAAATACTCATCCGGTCCTTTGCCGGAAGGCTGTGAGCCATTTCTTTTGATGTCCATTTCTGAATTCCTCTAGTTGATTGTCTTTTTATTTGCCTTCGTAAACACCAAAAAGCACTTCGCTTGGCACAGTGTTGAATGCAGAGACGACCCGAGCCTTCGGAACCATCCTTGCAAGTTCCTCAGCGCCCGATGAGGGGTGCGCCACTACGAGTTCGGTGTTGTCATCATTCATCGGGAGCGAGCAGCTTACGATGACTTTCCCCGACAAATCGGCTGTCTGATTCAGCACGTCCTTTATTCGCGACCAGTGCACTGAGAGCAATAGCGCGTCAGCTTCCTGCGCGGCCTCACTCGGTGTGCCCGCCCGCGCGTTCCCATGAGCGTCCCGCGCAAGCTTCTTCAGCTTTTCTTTACCGCGCGCACAGCTGAATACTACCTCATGTCCGGCACGCGCGAAGATCGTTCCGAGCTTGCCGCCCATCAACCCAGAACCCAGAATGCCAACTCGCATGACTGCTACTCTCCCTCGATTTTCACTGTCATGATCTAGCCCGCACGTATTGCGCTGCTCACTGAGCAACGCTTCAGCATGTTTTCCTGTCTCTGATACAAAGCTCGGACCGATCTTACTTCCGACGAGCGTGGTCGTCGCAGGTGTTCTTGCTCGACCTATCGCGATATTGCTCGAAACCCCGGATCGCAGCAGAGGAGAACAATGCTTGTGAATCGTCGCAAAAACCTGCGCGATTCCTACTGAAAGGATTGGTTTTTCTGGAATCCGGCCGCGAAGCTGAGGTCAACGCTGCCGGCGGTAGTCGCTCGGGGATAAGCCGGTTTCTCTACGGAAGAGTTTTGCGAAATGGCTGGGGTTTGTGTAGCCAACGTCAAGGGCGACATCCACGACGCTCTTCTTCGTTTCGCGCAGCAGTCGTCGCGCGACGTTCATCCGCAAATTAATGTGATAGCGCGAAGGTGAGACACCCATAGCACGCTTGAACAGACGATGAAAGTGAAATTTGCTTAAACCGACTTGAGCCGCCAGTCGATCAAGGTTGAGATCTTCAGCGAAATGTTCAGCTATCCATTCTGTTATTTGTCCGAGCTTGTAACCGGGAAGTGACGGACTACCGCTGTGCAACTCTTCGCCCGTTACGGCGTAGTTTCGAGCAAGATGGATAACGATTGCCTGGGCGATGCCCTGCACGAACAGAGGACTCGTCTGTTGGTGCATCAGTTCATCGCGTAATCGTTCCATCAACGAATCCAAAGCAACATCGGTGAACGCTGAAACGTCCCGCAGTCGGGCATGAGCCGCATCAGCTCCGAAGACCTCTTCCAAAGCGCGCTGAAGGAGCGGTAGCTCGACAAACACCAGCATGGATTCAAAGGGCTCCGACGTCACCGCTTTCCAGCGGCAATCGTAGGGAGCACCTCCCGACGTGAGAAAGAAAGACCCTCTGTCAATCCGATGAGTGATCCAAGGCCGTTTGTTTTCCCGCTCCTGAAAATCGACCTCACCTGAGATGGTCCAAGCGAGGAATGGTTCGCTGACGGACGGAAGGTGCAACGTATCTACTATAGGCGGCAGCGCGACGATCCAAGCTTTGATGTCCCGCCATGCTTCGCCGCGACCGTCGAACAAGCATTTCCCGCCCACATAGCGTTCGAAACCTTCGACCGATGTTGTTTCAGGAATCGACATTTAGAGACGTAGAACCGATGATCTGATCCGCCGGCGCTGAGTCGCTCACTCTGAGCAGCAAGTCGCGGTGATGGGCTAAAGTTGCCGCCCACGTTACGACCACATCAGACGCAGCAACATCCGAGACATTTCACTTCTTAAATAGTTTTGCGAACGCCTGACGAGCATCCGTCGGAGGGCCTGACGAAGTTTGGCGCTCGACTACAATTCGAGCCGCGAACAGTTCGCAGGTGTTGCGCGCTTGTTTGTTCACTATCCGTGCGGGGATCGGTTTAC
>WNFZ01001007.1_pt1 | contig 44649 bp, 34 predicted proteins | sample 5400081 | NCBI WGS metagenome assembly WNFZ01 (sample SAMN13153365, study PRJNA577476) | soil metagenome | isolation source: 80 cm soil or saprolite under grassland replicate 1 | place: USA:California | collected 2016-06-15
AGATGACCGTGATCTTATTTTCCGCTCTATCGATCTGAATGTTGATCTCAAATTTGTGATCAGATTTGGTCTTCGGGTCGCGCGGACCAATAACATAAGTGGCGATTCGATTTTTATCCACGCTGACCTTGACCACTTTCTCGCTTTGGTCAGCTTGCAGGTCCTTGCGAGTGGAATAAAACGTGGGAGTGCCAAAGCCCCCACGCAGATCGGGAACACCAACTCCAGAAAGCATTCGTCCTTTCATTTGATCCGGAGGATATGCACACGGCACGCGTAAAATCGTGGACTGCACATCCTTTGCAGATAGTAAATCCCAGAACGGAGTCCCGCGGCGCATGTTCACAACTTTCGGAGGTACAAAGGAATTTTTCTGCTCATAGCGGGAAAGCGCCATGATCGGCAAATACGTTTTGGGATCACGCGTCAGGAAGTCGAAGATTCCGTGCCCGCCGGGATTTGTCCCCGTAGAAAACGTTGACCATGCCACAGGTGTCTGTGCGGAGTATGTAGTCCGCAAACGCGAATACTCTCCTTGCTCCTGCAACTTCATCAAGTTCGGGAGTTCGCGGCGCGCGATCATCGCTTCGGCGATCTTCGGCTCAAAACCATCTAACCCAATGACGATAACTTTTTTCATCACAGTGAACTTGGATTATTCATCCTGTTTTTCTTCTGCGGCTTCTACTGCGTCCAAATCAGGCGGAACTTCATCTGGAAGACCGCGAATTTTCCTGTAAGCCTTCTTGGTTATCCTAACAATAAGCTTCCAAAAGATCAAAAAGAAACCAACAATTGCCGCAAGAATGGATGCGAGCGGCATAAGCGTTTCCGGTCCCAAATATTGATTTGGACGAAAAGGTCCCACAATGCTTAGCAAAGCAAACGATATATTCATAAATTATTTCCTTTCTTCTATCAGCCTCATTCCGATCCTATCTCCGTTCTCGGTATAGTTCCTTGTTGACTACGCCTGCCATGGCATTCACATCCAAACCGCCGCCTAGGAACTCATTGACCTTTTCCAATGAAGCCAGCGGGTCATCTAACATCGCATTGTAATTGACATACAGCACCTTTATGTTTTGCTGTTTTGTAAGCCATGCATTGACCTGTTTGAGATGTTCGTGATAGATCTTCGCCATCTTTTCGTCGGCGACCCGATCATCGTCTTTGCCCAGGCGCCTCAACATCTTTTTTTGTGAAGAGAGCACTTCATTCATCATCCGTTCCATAAATATTATCTTGTATTGATGATCGGATGGCAGTTGCATAATCAGACCAGTGATGATTTTGACTACCTTGCCTTTTGAATCCGGGATCCACTCGAAGTCACCTTCTTTGAGCTTCTTTACACGCTCGAACTCGTAATATCCGTTGGGATTGTTGGCATCTGCCTGACGGATATTGTCGGTCAGAATCATTTGACCTCCCGCTTCAAGCATTTTCATCATCATCGATGTACCTGAACGCGGAAGGCCAGACACCACAACAATATAATCTTTGTTCTCCATCAATGTTCTCCGATGAAACGAAATGGTCAGCTTTGTAAAATAATTTCTGCAGAGGCACGCGCGTGCCGGCTAACAGACTCACCATTCGTCAATGCAGGGTAGATCTGCGAGGTCGTCGAAAGATATAAATTTTCAATGGGTGTTTTGACTGCGGGAATCGAATCGGTTTCATTTAATCCATGAAGAGGTTCCACGTAACGCTCACGATGAATCAGGAAATAACAAATCGCTGATTTATCAAATTCCGGGAACATCGCTTGCAAGTTCGCAAGCCAAATATTTTTGATCTCTTCATCGGATTTTTGCTGCCACGGGCTGCCTGGGGCTGTATATTTCGGTAAATACACCAGATGATATCCACCGACATATTTGGGATCAATATAAGCCGTCGTCTCAATAACGCCCGTAAACGGGAAACGGTCATCCGTAATGTTCAGGGTCCAGTTACCCGTGAGCGGACGGTCCAACACGAGCAACGGTGCAATGATTCCCAAATAATCCTGCTTGGTTAAGTATTCCTGATACTTCTTATCTGCCGAGGGGATCAGGCGCTGGAAGATAGGTGCCTGCATCGTGCAAACCACTTTGTCAAAGTTCACCACGTCGCCGCTTGTTAGGCAAATCCCCGTGGCTTTGCCATTCTCGATCACGATCTCTTTGACAGGCGTTTTGAGAAGTACCTCGCCGCCGTTCGCCAGAATCTTTTCGGTCATAGCTTTGATCAAGGAGATGTACCCGCCGATCAAATGACCTGCCATCTCTTTTTGATTTGCACCCTCGCGCGTGGATTTCATGCGCACCAGCCGCGACCAGATCCATGTGGCGGGAACATTATCAAAGCCCCCATCGAATTTGGCTTTCAACATTGGGCGCCAAATATTCTGGAATGTTGTCGAGCCGCCCCATTTCAACAGCCATGATTGAACGCTGACTGATTCAAGGCTTTTCCAATCCTTGTAGAACTGCGCGGCAAGAACAGTCAAACCAAGACGAAAGCGATCGATCCAACCGAGAGGAGGGAATTTCAAGAATTCGATGATATTGTTCATCGGGTAAATGGCGCCTTTGTAATAGAAACCGGTCTTAGTCTCTTTGAAGCGCAACTGATCAGAAATCCCCAGCTCTTTGCACAAGTCACTCAAGTGATGGTCACTCGAAAGGATGGCGTGATAAAAGCGATCCACTTGCGTGCCATCTTCAAGGACAATCGGACCTGCTAATCCACCCAGCACAGGGGATGCCTCATAGATCGTGACACAGACTCCCTGCGTCGATAGGAAGTATCCCAAACTGATACCCATGATGCCCCCACCAATGATGCCAACTCTTTGCTTCGATTTTGTATCCATGCGTCGTTTCGTTTCCATTAATGAACAGACAATTCAATTTGATCCAGGAAATTCGCGATCTTTTCTGCAGCTGTCCCATCTCCAAAGATCGGAGGTTGTTGTGAGGGAGGCATAAAAGTATTCCACTGACTCAAAATGCATTCAACATTTGCGCCGACGAGTTTATTCCAACCGACTTGAACTGTTTCTGTCCACTCCGTTTCGTCGCGCAAAGTGAGGCAAGGCTTGCGCCAAAAATACGCTTCGCGTTGCACGCCACCAGAATCGGTGGCGATGATACGAGCATTCTCCTCCAAAGCCATCATATCGTAATAGCCCACTGGTTCTATTAAGCGAATATTATGGTTGACCTGAACATCCAGTTTCTTTAACACACTGCGCGTGCGCGGATGGACAGGGAAGATTACCGTTTCATCTACCTGACTCAACGCCCTGATGATATTCGCCAAACGAGCAGGAGTATCTGTGTTGGCGGCGCGATGAACGGTCACCAAACCATAGGTACTGGGACTCAGCTCCAGCGTCGAAAGAATCGAAGATTTCTGGCGGGCAAGCGGACGATTGGAGATGTTTGCATCTAGCATTACGTCTCCCACCCAAAAGACGTTCTTTGTGATCCCTTCTTTCGCGAGCTGACTGACCGCCGTCTGACTGACGCAGAAATAAGCTGACGAAAGCTGGTCTGCAACGAGACGGTTGATCTCTTCAGGCATTCGTCGATCAAAGCTGCGTTCGCCCGCTTCAATGTGAACCGTTGGAATGTGCAGTTTGCTGGCAGCTAACGCACCTGCCAAAGTAGAATTGGTGTCACCGCGCACAATGACGCAATCCGGCTTTTCCTTGAGAAGAAGCTCTTCAAAGCGAATCAAAATCTCAGCAGTTTGATTTGCGTGCGAGCCCGAACCAACTTCCAGGTTGTAATCAGGAGATGGAAGTCCAAGTTCATCAAAGAAGGTCTGCGACATTAAATAGTCGTAATGCTGACCCGTATGAACAAGGATTTCCTGATGTTTTTTTCGAAGGGCACGAGTAACTGGAACCGCCTGAATAAATTCAGGACGTGCTCCTACAACTGAAATTATTTTCATGTATTCATCCGGAATGGGCTACTTAATGATTCGCCGCGGCAAGTATACAGTCGTTCAATTTCTGGGCGATGACCGCTGCATACTCGGGTTTGATCATCTCATGGGAAGATTCAAAGTAATGCACATCCAGTCCACCACCGGCAAGAGGCGCCCAGCCCATGGGCGAATCAATTGGATGCTTTTTCGTGCTTTCACTCGCGCGAAAGATTGTGATCTTTCCCGGATATAAAGTTGGTACATAGTTTTTTAATGCCATTCGATGACTATCTCTTAAGTAATGAATCAAGAGGGAATCGAGCAGACGCTTACCGAATAACCGGAATAATTCTGCCATAAGAGAAAACGCCACATACTCTATATTGAATCCAACTTTTTTACCGATATAGGCAATCTTGCTCGGTACACTCAATTGCTTTATTTTTATGAGATGCCCTTTCACTTTTCTTCTCAATGTTTCAAAACGACGCGCTGGCACTAGTCCTTCTATAACAGGGATGACCTGATCCCCTTCCATGTGAAATGGCCGAATTGCACGCGCCGGGTTCCGTGTGTCTAGTAAGACAAGCAGGTTAACTTTTTCACCCTGCCTGAGCAGTTGCTGTCCCATTTCAAAGGCGATTTCGCCACCCAGCGAAAAACCACCGATGTAATACGGACCCTGAGGTTGGATTTTCCGAATTTCATCAATATATAAACCTGCCATATCTTTAATACGATGCAATGCCGGGCGCACACCATCTACCCCTTGCGCCTGAAGAGCATAGAACGGCTGGTCCTTTGGCATATAATTGACAATGTCTCTCCAGAAGAGGACGCCACCACCGACAGCATGAATTCCAAAGAAAGGTGTTTTATCTCCGCTCGGTTGGATTGCCACCAGTGGAGACCAATTGTGTACCTCACCTTCGCGACGATCGACAAGTTCCGCGAGCTGCGCAATATTTCCAGAATGGAAAAAGCTTGTTAAGGGCAATCTGACTCCAAGGTTCCGCTCGATCAGAGTCAGAATACGGACCGCCATCAGGGAATGTCCTCCGAGGTCAAAGAAGTTATCGTAAATCCCAACCTTGTTCAACTTCAATGCCTCTCGCCAGATGCGTGCAATCGTTTCTTCAACCTTGTTACGCGGGTAAACAATATCATCCGGACGAATTTGTTCCTGAACTTCAAAAGCTTTGGGATCGGGCAATGCCAAACGGTTGATCTTGCCATTCGGATTCAACGGCAAGGCATCCAGAACCATAAATACCGCCGGGACCATATATTCAGGCAGATTCTTGCGCAAGAATTCCTTTAAGTCGATAGAGGTGAATTGCTTGTCAACATGGAGGACAACGTAGGCAGCAAGATACTTTTCATCGGGATTATCCCCGCGTGCGATCACCACACAATCGCGGATCGCGTGATGCTTGCGCAGCGTGGCTTCCACTTCGCCCAATTCAAGACGTTGTCCGCGGATCTTTACCTGGTGATCGCCTCGCCCCAAAAATTCAATAATCCCATCGGACCTACGACGAGCCATGTCACCCGTGCGATACAGTCGCTTCGAAAGATGGTCCGCAAATGGATTAAGGACAAACTTCTGCGCCGTCAGATCAGGACGGTTCAAATATCCGTTCGCCACGCAGGGATTGCTGATACATAACTCCCCCGCTTCGCCATCTGAGACAGGTCGAAAGTTGGCATCCAGAATATATAGTTGAGTGCGGGATGCGCTGCGTCCAATGGGGACAATGCCAAAGCCATCCGGTAAATCGTGTGGAATGGGATAGGCTGCCACAATTCCTGTTGTCTCCGTTTGTCCAAAAATATTGACCAGTTGAACTTTGTGGCCGAACCGATCGGTCCAATTCTGCGGCAGATCGGACATGAGTGCTTCGCCAATAGAGACAATGCGACGAAGCGAATTATCCAACAATGTCGTCTGTTCCTCCTTGGGCAAATCAGATAACCGCTGGATACAGCTACGCCAGAAGGAAGGTACTACATCCATCAAAGTCACATGGCGACGCTTGATGAGCTTGAACAATTCAAGGGGATCGCCAACTTCGTCAGCGGATGCAACCACCACGGTCGCTCCGACAAGTAAGGGAACCATCAACTGCCTCACAGATAGGGCGTAGGCAATAGTCGCAGATTGTAAGTAAATATCCCCAGGGTAAACCTCTAAGAGAGAACAGGCAACCTCAACAAAATTAACAAGGTTAGAGTGTGTGATCATCACGCCCTTAGGGTTGCCCGTCGAGCCCGACGTGTAGATCACGTATAGAAGGTTTTCCGCCGTTACAGCGGTGTTCGGTTTGGAGGCAGGAAACTGGTTAATTTTCTGCTCATCCACATCCACGCAGATTGTCTTAATTTTTTGGTCGCAAAATAAATCAAGAAGCTTGCTCTGCGTGATCACAATATTGGTAGATGCGTCCTCGAGAATAAAAGACAATCTCTCGGCAGGATGTGTTGGATCAAGCGGAACATATGCCCCACCTGCCTTAATCACTCCTAAAATTGCCACCACCATATCCAGTGAACGGGTAATACAAACACCCACAAGCTCATCAGGCTGAACCCCGAGTGAGATCAGATACCCAGCCAGACGATTGGCATGTTCATCCAATTGCTGATAGGTTAATTTTTGTTCTCCACAGATCAAGGCTGTTGCATTTGGGGATTCGGCGACTTGGGCATCAAACAAATCTACGAAACTGGGCTGATCAGCAGCAAAAGAAGTAATAAGAGTTCGTTCATTATGTGTCAACATAGCAACTCCAAAACCGTTAGATACTTTTCAATGAAACGCTAAGCTCTTCTAGGCATTCTTCATGCCATGACCAGCTTATAACGTCCCTTCGTTAATCGTTCAGCTACATCCAGCAGAGCAAGGCTCGCAAATGGAATCAGGACCGCATCCACCGGAAGCCTGTAACGGATCAGCGTCCATGTGAGAATGTGGACACCGGAATATACCAGCACAAAGAGCATCAGAAGTCCTTGGGGCGAGATAAGCAGATTCCAAAACCCGTGATGTTTCCAGATCGCTAAGAATAACCCATACAACATGAATGGCAAAAAGATGCCAAAACTGCCGATGCGCGAGATGTTGCTCAACATGCTAGAGTCGGCTGCATACCAGAACATGAAATAGGGTGGAATACGACTCAACGAAAGCAGGATAAAGCGCTTCGGATCCTCCACAACAAACCGGAGGCCGCGTTTAAGCAGTTCCTGATCTAAAGCTGCTTCATCCAAATGACGGACTTCTTGAGGGATCATATTCTGGTATTCACTCGCCGGAAGAATGGGAATGAACTTTGTCCCATACAGAGGGTTATTGCCCCAAAAGAATGCATAGCCAGAATTTGTATTAAGCAAAACAAAACGATGAAAACGGGAATAGTTGAAAAGTGTAATGGGTAGAATAAAAAGGGCGATAACAACAAAAGTAAGGACTGTCGAAACGACGGGCAGACTTCGGCTTTGCCTGAAGCGGGCAATCCAAATCCAAACAAATAGAAACGGAACACATAAAAGGAAGACCTGTCGCAAAATGGCTGCGAAGGCAACGGATATCCCGAGCGCAATACCGAATTTCACATCCCATTTTGGGTCGACATGATCTGTCAGTTGTATCGCGAAAAATAAGCTGAACAAAATAGCTGTAATGTAAAAAGGCTCTGTCATCAAGGCTGCGTCATAATAGATGAAATAGATGTAGAGGGCAGCGATCGTAGCAGCAATCAGACCAATATTCCTGCTGAAGATTTTTTCACCGATTCGATAAGTAATATAAGGATGCAAAATCCCAACGATAATCGCCTGGATGATTCTCGCTGCAATTGGATGAACGCCAAAAAAGGCATATATGGCAACAAGGTAAAGGGTGTATAGAAAACTCCAGTGTGCTGTAGGTTCACCCGCGCGTGTAATGGGCCACCACATTTGACCAAAAGTGAAACTATGTCCATCGAGCACACGAACGGCAAGGCTGTGATAGGAGATCTGATCGAAGATGCCTGGCAATTCCACCACTTGATTCCCCATGGATAGGGCAACCATCATCCTCAATAATACAGACAGAAATACGATCGGGATCAAGGGCTGCTCTTTGATCCGAGTCCATAACATTTTCGGGATGTCGTTGCTATTCTTATTCATAAATTTGTTTCATCGCAGACAGCACTGCTTGCCAGTCATATTTTCGACTTGCCAACTCTCTTCCGTTAAGGGCGAGTTTTGCTTGCAGGGAAGCATTTTCCAACAACTCACTCGTACTATTCGCAAAGTCAGCCGGCGTATCTGCAACCAGAACGTGAGAATCCGAGGTTGCCTGGATACCCTCCAGACCAACGGTTGTTGTTACCACCGGCATACCGTAAGCGAATGCTTCAAGGATACGGACCCGCATCCCGCCGCCGGCTCGCACCGGCACGACCATCAGCGCACTTTCTTCCAAGTAAGGGACAAGGTCTGATACGTACCCTGTAACCCGGATCTTGCCCGGATTGCGCTCTGCAAGGTCAAGAAAATCCTGGGGTGGATTTTTGCCAATAATAGTTAGAGTGGCATCCGGTACACGTTTTTGCACAAGCGGGAACACTTCAGTGAAAAACCAACGAATGCCATCTGCGTTGGGTGGGTAGTGCAAGGTTCCCAGCGTAACAATATTTTTCGACCCAGGCTTACGGTTTACAGGCTGGAGCCTTTCCGTATCGACAGCAATGGGAATAACTGTGATCGGTGAAACAAAATCATTTTTCCTGACTGTGGACGAAAAAGGCAAGGCATCCTCAAGCAACGTTCGGTCAATCTCGGTCACGGCTAAGACATAGTCCACTTTTTGCAATAGCTCACCTTCATATTTCTTGACGCGCTTTGCCTCAATCGCCAGAATAGGCTTCAAAAACCAATGTGCGTTTTCTTTCATCCGTTCCACGATCGTCCAAACTGCATTATGGGCATCGAAAATAACTTTCGGTTTCTTACCTGGAAACACAGACGATGCTCTCAAGGCGAACTGCACCATGGTCAATTGGTCCGCATGGATAAACTGGTAATCTTTCTCACGAACCAAGTGATTGACCGTGTCCTGCATGAGGCGGAGATCATCCCGTTCAATCAGGAATGGACGACCAGTCAGGTAGCTCCTTACCATATACATCGCATCTGCCACACGAGACCTGCGGATCGGAACGGCATGGACAGATTCACAAATCTCCTGCAAAGCAGGAATATGTGGCTCTTCTTCTGGACGGACAAACGAAACCAGGGTTACAGAATGACCCTGGCTTAGTAGTGCTCGTATTACGTGATAAGTCTTTACCTTTGGACCCGCGTCTGGCGGAAAAGGCAATATTTGAGTAAGAAATAAAACATTCATAATTTATTCAAGGTAAGTGACAATCCTCGATGGTCAATAAAAGTCCGTTCCTCGTATGATTTACAGCTATCAAAAAGTTTCCGGATACCGATTTGACAGCAAATACCAGACTAGTTTTGATTGATTTGAAATCCGCTGAAATGAGGCTTCTCGATTGAACCAATTCAGAAATAATATTCTGCGACAGACACCGAACGCATTCACAAGTGCCAGACCGAATCTTAGGAAGGTGGTGGGGATGTCACCATAGAATTTTTTAAAGAAACGAAGCTTTCCACGGTACAGGTAAACCAGCTGTGCAATGCTCCCCCGGCTCGTGCTGCCACCCCCGAGATGGTAGATTTGAGCGCTCGTGAGCAGCCAAATCTTCCGGTTTTTTCTCTTGATACGATAACACCAATCCACCTCTTCGGAATAAAAAAAATAATCCGGATCCATCATCCCCGCATCTTGAACGGCTTCTGAACGAACTAACATACAAGCTCCCATGATCCAATCTACTTCATAAACCTGAGAGAGAGTTGTGACGGGTCTGCGGACTCTGAAGTTTTTTCCAAGAACTTCGGATAAGAAACTAGGGAAGCTTGCCCACGATTTTTGAATGGTATGATCTGCGTTTAGTAAGGTTGGGCCAATTACTCCTACGTCTGGATGTGCGTCTGCCGTTTCAATCAGTGCATCCACGGTTCCCGAACACATAATCGTGTCGCTGTTAAGCAACATAAAATATCTGCCCTTAGCTATTGTGAGTCCCTGATTGTTTGCTTGTGCGAAACCCAGATTCTGCTCATTCTTTATGAGTAGAACGTCGGGAAAATTGCTTTCCACCAAACTCACACTATCATCGCTGGACCCGTTATCAACCACAATCACTTCAAAAGAAAAACGCGATCCAGCAGAATAAATTGAATTCAAGCATTGAGTTAGCAGACCTGATGTATCCTTGTTTACAATAATTATGGATAGATCCATAATGCATACCTCTTTTTGGACAAATTATATTTCTTATCAAAACTACTTCCCTATTTGGAAAAGAGCATTGCCGCCTATTTCAGACCCCACATAGATAAATCCAACCCAGTTAGATTTTATTTTCGGCAAGAAGTCGACCTATGCCATTTCCAAAGACAAATTCACGAAGAAATAAGTTTATCCTTATTCATCTGTTCAATAGCGACCAAAGCACCAAAAAATATCCACGGAAGTACACTTGCTCGAACCCCGTCCAATCCAATATTATAGGTAAACGGCAAAACCCAATCGCCTAAGAATGCACCCATTAACGTGCCAAATATTCCGGCAAAGACACCATAAGCATATGCACGTTCGAATCCGGATGGCAATTTTTGCGAAAGTCTCCAACTGAGACGTCCCACTTCGAAAAATATCCACATGAAGCAGAACAGACCAGCAGCACCTGTCTGGGCAATCACATCTACGAACTGACTGTGGGAATTGAAACGGCTATGGAAGCCGCGAAGTCTAAAGATCTCTGCATACCAATAATAATTTGCAAATCCAAGTCCAATGATCGGGCTGATCTTAGCGATTTCCAGAACCAGAAGCCATGCATCGATGCGCGTTCCCCAACTCCACTCATCTGTAGCGATCAAGGCATTCGCTGCATAGACCAAAGCAATTACAGCAAATGGAATCGACATGAGCGTAAGTTTTTTGAAACGCAACGCCAATAATATTCCCACGGTAACAGCAGCAGGCACCCATCCGGATTTCCAGTCACTATTCTGAATACCTGCATAAAGTGTTATAGCAACAATTGCAAATAAAGCCAATCGATGTTTGAATTTCAGATTATCGTTAAAAACGGCCTGACTACCGGGTAAGGCAACAAGCCATGTCCAGAACATGCTATTGACGTAGGCACCTGGCGCGACAAAGCGGGTCACGACCGATAGATTTGCCAGGTCTAACAGAATGTATAACGATCCAAATCCAACAAAGACCCACACAAATGCCTTAAGCCAGCGAATATCATGCAAAATGTTTGCAGTTACGATCATGAGGGCAACGAGGAAAAAGTAAACTGCAAACCCGCCGAGCTGGGCATTGAGTGGTGCCTGGTTGGCAAAAGAGAACCACCGAACTTGTCCCACTATAAAAGCGATTACAGATATCGCAAGGAAATAAGCAGCCGGACGAAGTACGGCTGAGTGGACAAATTCAAATTTTCGCTTGACAACAAACATGTCCAAAACCCAAAGGACTGACATGAAGATTACCATCAAGAGCGACGCATTAAATCCACCTGGTCCTCTAAGTGAGACAAACCATCCGCCTAAAAGGATGAAAATAAAGCCAAGGTTCGGATATTTTAATAAGAAGAAAAGCCCCAGGACAGCAACAAACGCCGCAATCAATACCAGAAGAATCTTCATCGTCCCCCAGTAGGAAACGATGGTGGTCATCAATATGGTAGCAAAAATGATCCAGATTTGAGGCTTAACTCCGTTGATCGAGAGTTTTCGAACAAATGTAGACGTTTTCAAGCTTGTATTCGTATTCATATACAAATTAGATTCAAGAAGGCTCAATAGCAATAAGGGAATTTTAAACTATTCGATGCATCCTGGATATATTCAACAGTATAGAGAAAACTGATCTCCAAATACTCTGCTACTTTCCAGAAGTCCTGTCCACAAGATTTAGAAATAACGGCATCATAGCTCGCCAATCATTGTTCTCTCTCACAAACCCAAGTGCATTTTGAGAAATAAAATTGTGTATCTGAGTATCCTGTAATAAACAAATAACATACTTGGCGAACTGCTGCGGATCATCTGACACAAATAGATGTTTGCCGGGAACGGCATCTAATCCTTCTGCACCCTTGGAGGTAGCGACCATTGGCGTTCCAACCGCCATTGCCTCCAATATTTTCAGACGTGTTCCCCCCCCATTCCATAAGGGCGCCAGCGCGACGCTGGAAGAAGCAATTAATGATTTAATATCATCCACATATCCAGAGAGTGTTAGATTTTTGTTGGATGGCAGGGGAAGATTCGCGTGGTCACCTGTAATCACCAATTCAGCAGATGGAATTTTTTCAAGCACGAAGGGAAATACCTTACTCACAAACCACTGCATGGCTTCATAGTTCACATGATAACGAAACGAACCAGTGAAGATCAATGTATTTGGTTTAGATTCAACATGAATTCCCTCATAATCGTCCAGACTTAGACAATTTGGGATTACCACAACATTCTTTATGTTCGGAAATTTTTGCTGTACCAGTTCTCTTTCCTGATTGGAGGCTACAGTTACCATCTGAAACGCGTCAAGGAGTTCTATGAGATAGCCGCGGAGCTTGAGCTGTGTCAAAGATTGACGGAGTCTCTTCGTCCAACATGATGTTTGCTGTAAATCCTCTAGGAATAAGCCGATTTCCAATTCCTCAAAAAGCGCGGGGACATGCTTGAAATAGGGATAATAGGCTGCCATTGATAATTGTGAGGCAATAACAAGATCGTAGTGGCGAGTGTTTATCAACTCCGTGATCTTCTCAGCCATCGCAGGTGAGAACGTATCGATGATCGAGCGCGGCTTTGCATTTAAAAGCCCTAATTTCGCACGCCAGCTATTCGGATTAAAATCCCGCCACGAAATAACATGGATATCAGAACAGAAACGATGCACCAGCGCTGGCTCAGTATTCATTACGGCGTGATCGCCGAAACTCAGCAGCGTTACATTGTGATGGCGACTTAACCCACGCAAAATGTTATATATGCGCAGTTTGGACCCATTATCAGCGGGGAAAGGAAACCAACGTGATAAAAAAAGTATATTCATAATGACCGGAAAGGCATCGGCCCGAGTCGGTGTTGGATAAAGTCGACCAAACCCCACCACATGGCATTACGATGCTCACGCTTGGAGCGCCAACGTCGCTTTGTTGTCCAAGTTACAAGCGAGCGGATGATTTGAAAAATTATATGAACCCAGCTATCCAAAGAAGCTTTGTTTTTGGAAAGCAAGAAAAGGTGGTTCCGTGTAACATAGTATGTAACAAAAGGAGCGGGCTGGTAATCGCGTTGAACGCCTTTATGCCAGATTTTAGCCTGAGGGACATGGACGATCTTCCAACCGCTCTGACTGGCACGCACGCACCAATCAACATCCTCCCAATAGAGGAAGTAATCTGGGTCCAACATTCCCACCTGCTCAATGACTGTCCTTCGAACAAGCAGAGCACAGCCTGAGATCCAGTTCACTATGTGTATAGAGGGGAACTGCCCGTGATCATTTTCATTTTGCCCCAGATGGCTACTCTTCCAGTACTTTCCAAGCATCCCACCCGCCGACTGTATCATCTGCGGCTCATTGAAGTGATAAACCATAGGACCCATCACGCCGATTTCATGATCGAGTTCGCCAGCTTGAATTAAGGATGAGAGACACATTTGATCCAAGACGGTATCATCATTCAGGATCAGTACCCAGTCCGCGCCCTGTTCCAGAGCTACCTTGATCCCGATGTTGTTGTTGCCGGCGTAGCCTAAGTTCTCCGTTAATGGGATGATCTGAACCTGAGGATATTTTTTGGTGATTACTTCCGTCATATCCCTGGAAGAAACATTATCCAAGAGGATCACTTTGATATTTTTATAATCATTCTTATACAAGGAAGACAGGCAGTCTAAGGTATCCTCGTAATCATGATTGTTCAGGACAAGAATATAAAGCAGCGGGAGCGACATAAGTAGTGTGGGTCCAATGAGTTGAGGGATTGATTATTTAATCAGACTTTGAAATTGTTTTTGAAGATTAGAGACAGATTTTTCCCAAGACCAGTTTTCAAGCACATGCTGGCGTCCATTTCTTCCAAACTGATCTGCCAGGGGGGGGTTACCAATCAACTTTTGAACTGCCTCAGCAAATTTGCGTGGATCGCGATCGACCAGGAAACCTGTATATTGATCTATGACCGTTTCTTTAATCCCCCCCTCACAAACTCCAACAACGGACTTGCCGCACGCCATTGCTTCCAGAGGTACAAGCCCAAAAGGTTCGTTATAGGGGGCATACGCTACGAGCATTGCATCCCTGTATTTTTGAACCAGCGCATTTTGATCAATCCCTACTTCAACATGCAGGTCAACATCCTTTTCTTTAGCCCGTGAATACAAAGCATCTAATTCACTGGAATTTTTCATATTTCCTACCAAATGTAAAGCCGGGCGAAATCTTTTATCAATGGAACTAAGACTATCAATCAAGAAATCAAAGCCTTTGTGGGGTTGTATAGCACCAACCGAAAGAACGTAGGAGCCCTTTCCGCGTCCCGAGCTTGGATGAAATGTACTCGTATCCACCCCATGGTAACTAATAATAGGATCTATTCCGTAAATTCTTCTGACCTGTTCACGGATAAAAATCGAGTTGACCAGAATCAATTTTGCAGAACGCGCTGCTTCTCTATCGAAACGTTTAGCAGTTGAGCGGTACAGTGGTAGAAATGGGTCAACATTGTCGATGATGTGACGCCAATTAAATCTTGCCTCCACAGCGTTGAACGCCTCATATAAATGTCTTGGATGCTCATGACAATAATAAATTGTAGGGGTATGAAGATAACGGAGAACTAATGGAGCCTGCGTCCACATACAGGGTTGAGCAAACACCACATCATACTGCTCCCTATCTATCGCCTTGGCAATGCGGCGCGCCAACCGATCTAATCTTTGTAAATCCTGCCAGCGCTGCAATTGATTTAAACGTCCAAAAGGGCTTTGAAAAAGCTTTGCCGGAGAAAAGTGAAAAACAAATTCTTGATTCGAAAACTCACTTAGACTACAAAAATCCCGATCCGCTGTATCCAACGTATAGACATCGAGCGTATGATGTGGAGCGAGCCGCTTCATCGTCTCATAAAGTGTGCGCTTGGCTCCGCCCGAAGGAAGGTCATGATAAATTGCGATCTTCATTTGTTTTATCTCTGTACCCAATAATTTTGGCAGGTACTCCAACAGCAATGCTGTACGCAGGCATTGAACTGGTTACCACTGCGCCTGCGCCAACGACCGCCCCTCTCCCAATGACAACGCCATCCAAAATTGTTGCCTTAGAACCGATCCAAACATCATCTTCAATGGTTATGCCTTTGTAAGAAGTACCCTGTTCGCGAATCAACACCGATGCTTCTGTAAACACGTGACTTTCAGAGTGCATATTCACCGTCTGCCCAATTAACACATTATTTCCAATCTTTATTCCTCCCCCTCCCGCGCCGATTACTGCATTGCATCCAAGATAAGAGAAGTCGCCCATCGTAAAAAAGCCGATTTCGCCGCAATGCAACCATAAATTTCGGTCAATACTACAATTATTCCCAACCCTGACACCACCGGCAGATTGACAATTGATGTAGGAAAATTCGCTAATTGTCACATTGTCTCCAGCGACAAATCTTTCAGGACACAGAATGCGGGTCAATTTCCCCACTCCAAAATTTCTGCCCACCTGACCCCCTCGCCACTGTATGAGTTTTCCCCGTAAAAGATCAAATCTTCGAGTTAACTTACTTTCCAGTGTATTAAGCACATCGATGTACTTGGGTTTCATGTCGGTATTGATCACTGAATTCCGATCAGCTTCTGGAAGCGCTGAGACTGGGAACGGTCTGAAACAAAGAAATGATTCTTTGCCTGCAAAAATAGACGCCACAGCTTTACAAACACCAAAACGAATGGGCTTCCAAAGGTCAAGCCTGATAGTAAGAGCCGGGTTTTCAGACCGTTGGACTTGATGTTCAGCGATTCTTGAAAACAAGATCGAGCATAATCAACATCCTGATTGTTTTGCAGTGCATCAATACCTACGGAGCGCCAAAGAAAAGACCTAATATCCACGGGTAAATTGCGGAATTTCTCATTTTCAAAAATATTCCTTTGTCCCTGGGCATTGCCGGATAATGGGCCAGTCAACAGATTAAAGAAAAACAACTGTTTCGTCGCCAAAGAAAGAGCATTGAACCAGTCTGAATCGAGTACTTTCATACGACCATAAATATTATCTTTTCTAAGTTTTTCAGAACCATAAACCCGTGTGATATTGGTTTCATGGATTCTATATTTGCAGGTTAGCTTATCCAAGTAGCCAAAATTCTCATGGACCGCAAGACGAATCCAAAAATCCCAATCCGTGCCATAGAGATTATTCTTTCCATCAAAGCTCAAACCGTGTTTTATTACACTTGCAATGCGTGTCATGGTACAAACGGGAACAGTGATTACGGTGGGAGTTAGTACCAAATGCTCCAATACATTTCCTGTAAAAATCCCGGGTCGAATTTCAGTTAATCGCATTAATTGTTGATCTTTCTCATTGCAAATATAACCATCAGAAAACACGACGGCGTCCTGAGGATGATTATCCAAATAGGAAACCATATTTTCCAATGCGCCAGAGAGATATTCATCATCAGCGTCCAGAAAAGCCATATATTCACCGGTCATGTTGGCTAAACCAGTATTTCGAGCGCTCGCCTCGCCGCCGTTTTTCTGACGAAAGATTCGAATTCTGGCATCCGTATACTGTTGCAGGATTTGTGGTGTAGCATCCGTGGAACCATCATCTACAATAACCAATTCCCAATCTTCGAAAGACTGAGCGAGAAGACTCCGAATGGCATGTTTTAGATATGCCTCCCCATTGTATACTGGCATAACGATGCTAACTCTCGGCATAACTAGGTATTCCTAAACTAGGATGTAATTAAAATCTTGTTTTCTGAATGGGGGAAACCCAAATGGAATATTTGCTCTTGCTCGATGAGAATTGCAAACCGACTAAATTATGAATCAATAACAGGAGTAAAACCAAACTTCACCGGCACTAATCCATCTGCCTGGACCCGAATATTCCCCTTTTCTGTTTCAACAACTTCAAGTAAAGCTGCAGAAGGAATGTAATCATGAATTTCCCCGGGTGGATCTGCAACCCATAAACCAATCGTGTACATCCCTGGATTTAGATGCAGCTGTTCGATTCTCAAATTCAACTTATTCTGTCCTGCCTGCAAATCAATCGACTGTCCAAAGGAAAGTGTGTCAGCATTAATTAGCTTGGTACCATAGCGATCAAAAATAATGAACGCGATACTGCCTACCGAACAGTTGGATTTTGCAGTCAAAGTTATAGCGATATCAAGCGGACCATCCGTATAAGGATAGTACTTGAGTGATAGATCATCGCTCTTGTAGAAAACCGACTCCAATTTAACTTTCCCGGTTCCATCGTGACGATAATTCGAGAGTTCAATCCATTGATTTGGTCCGCCAGTTTCAGATGAATTTGCAGATAGGTACTGCTCAATCACTTTGCTGGTGTTGTCCTGCGTGACCAGTTGACCATGACTCAACAAAATAGAGCACGGACATAAGCGTTGCAGCGCATTCATATTATGACTGACAAAAATCACAGCTCTCCCTTCCTGGGAGACATTTTCCATTTTTCCAAGAGACTTCTTCTGGAATGCCACATCTCCCACTGCAAGAACCTCATCGATCAAAAGAATCTCAGGTTCTAAGTGTGCCGCCACAGAAAAGGCGAGGCGAACATACATGCCGCTGGAATAATGCTTGACTGGAGTATCAATAAATTGTTCAATCTCTGCAAAGTCAATAATCTCATCGAATTTTCGGTCAATTTCGGTTCTCCGCATACCCAAGATAGAGCCATTCAAGTAAACATTTTCACGGCCGGTAAGTTCAGGGTGAAATCCCGTCCCCACTTCTAATAAAGAACCAATCCTTCCGTAAATATCGGCGTATCCGGCAGTCGGTTCGGTAATCCTTGAGAGAATTTTCAAGAGTGTACTTTTGCCTGCTCCATTATGACCGATTATGCCGACGATCTCACCATGTTTAATTTCAAACGAAACATCTCTTAATGCCCAAAAAGCCTGGTCCAAATCAGATGCACTGGCTGTATTTCCCTTTACAAGATTCTTGATCCTGCGAAATGGTGCCAGGGTCGCATCAACAAGCTGATCTCCAAGACGCGTGTATGTTTTATGCTTTCCGCCTATATAATATTTTTTACTCAAGTTTTCGACATGAATGGCAATATTACTCATAACCCAAACCTAAATGACATCTGCAAAGATTTTTTCCATACGACGGAAATACAAAGCTCCACTAATTAACATCCCTAATGAAACAACAAACGATAGGAAAATCATGGGACCTGGTGCGGTATTCGTACCTAATAAAGCCCAACGAAACCCTTCCACAACACCAACCATGGGATTGATACCATAAAGTGTATGCCAGGGTTCGGTCAACATACTGCTTGGGTATGCCACTGGTGTTGCAAACAGCCAAGCTTGCGTAATAAACGGAATCATATAGCGAACATCTCGAAATTGAACATTCAAAGCCGAGAGCCAGAAACTTACGCCCAGAGCAGTAATCATCGAAAGGATGACAAAGAACGGTAACCAGAGGATATTGAGCGTTGGAACAAAACCATAATAAAACATCATACCCAGCAATATAATAAAGGCTAAAAGAAAATCCACTAATCCAGCGAATACAGATGCCATTGGCATTGTCAATCGTGGAAAGTATATCTTCTTGATCATGTCCGCGCTATTAACCAGGCTATTCGAAGCTTGATTTATGCTGTTCGCAAAAAATGTCCAGGGTACTAAAGCCGCATAACTAAAGATCGGGTATGGGATCTGATCGGAGGGAACACCAGCCAGACGACCAAAAAAGACGCTAAAGATCACCATAGTGAGAAAAGGCTGAACGACCGCCCATAAGGCGCCCATAACTGTTTGGCGATAGCGGACCTTCAGATCCCGCCATACAAATATTCCGAGTAGTTCACGATATTCCCAAACATCCGTTAATTTCAGAGAGATCCAGCCTCGTGACGGCTCAATTCGGATCACAGGATATACCTTTGAAGAGGGTAGGGGTTCTACTTCATTTACTTTCATACGATGGAATCTACACCAATCATGATCTTTACTTTCTCCTCACGTGCACTGCTCTGATCAAAATTACAATGATGAAGCCTAGTGCCGGCACGGCTGCAATAAGAATTGGCAATTGCGGATTCGTTATGGGAGTGTTTTCTTTATCGAATAGATTAAGAGGTACATTTGTCGGAGAAATTGGAGTTTCAAGAATCGTTGTCGGTGTGTCCACAAGTGCTGGGGTTTCTTGTTGAGCAGGCGCTGATGGGAGAGGAATGACCGGCAGCTCGGGTGAATCTAGCATAGTATAGGAATACCAAACTCCATCCGAACCTTCGCCGCTATCTTCCACCCAGGCTGCCAACAGCACGTTGCCTTGCGAAACAACCGCATTGATTCTTACCGGAGCAATGGTAGTCATATACCGCTCGGGCGCGCGCCAAATGCCATCTTTAAATTCACTATGCCACATTCCGTAAATCGGCTGATATTCACTATCAACAAGTCTATCGATACGCATGTTGGCTATCGCATGTACTACTTGATTACTGTCAACCACTAAGGCCTGCTCTCCACTTTGACCCGTCAGATACGGAACTGGCTGCGTCACATTTCCCCAAGTTTGGCCATCATCACTTGACCACAGCGCCAACAAAGTAGGACGTCCCACTGGAACAATACCGCCTGAGAATGGGTTTCCCCCATTATAAAAAATCACCACATTGTTCCCATTATCAACAATCGCGGGGACCGATGGCCCAAAATAGCGTTCAATATCTGGTCTCTTATCTAGTAAAAGTGGTTTACTCCACTCCCCAGTTTTCATATCAATCCTGGCATAGTAAAGAGAATCATAAACGCCAGTTTCCATTACATCTACACCCCAAACAACATGTACCATATCTGATTTACCTCTATATGACTTAATCGTGTAAGCCATGGTCGTGGGATCATTTGTCCAAAAAAGAGGTAAAATCTTCGACCAATTATGGCCCTCATTGTTTGATTGGATTATGTACAATCCATTGCCTTCAGCGGTCCCATTATAGACAACAACTACATTGCCTTGATCATTTCCTTCTATGATGCCGTAACCGGGATTTGCGGCATCCTCGCCGATCGACTCAGGGATTGCCCACGCCGACGCATTATCGGCATTTGCGGCAAAGGCGTTTGTATAAAAAATGCTGTTGCCCTGCTTCGAATTTCCCCAAAATATCATATGAAATATTCCATCCGAAGAAAGGAATACACCAAGGACATCAGCATCCCCTCCAGCAGGTGATAATACAATATTTACTGGTCTGGTCCAGCCATCAGCCAGTGTCCACTGACGGTAAAAAATTCCTTTTCTGCGATCAGCGCCATCGCCCACCCATTGAGTAGCAAACGCATGAACAGTTCGATTTCGGTCTGCCACTAGAAACGGTGTACTTGTATCATCAAGATATCCGGGCACCCGCTGATCTTGGGACCACCCGGAAGCCATTATGCTCATTGCATCACTTCGACCTGGAAACGCAATAAGTACCACGATGATTACACTGATAAAAAGTGAAAATCTTATTGCCTTCATTTTTTTCGGTTGCTTAAACTACGTCCATTAAATAAGATAATTGAGGTAATTACGACTACTCCGATGAGGATAAGGCCCACAACGGTTTTTTGTGACGATGATAGCGAATTCGTCTTTTCATGAAGGGTTGGGAGATCTGGCACCGGTGTGGGCGTCGATTGTGAAACAGTAACATTATTCTGGTTCTCTTCCGGGAGCAGAGTCGGGATCAGGACAGCTGGCGATGTCTGATCGCCATTTGCACCACCAAGGTTTCGGTAGAAAAAAAGAACACTGTCCCTGACGGCATCTACCGGACCACTATATTCAACAGGTATAAAAACATCCAGAGAGCCAGACGAAGTAATATTGGCTGACAAGGAATAGTTTACTCCCGCGCCCTGAATGGTGACGTCATTGGAACCATCAGAACTCCAGACATTCCCATCCCATTTCCAATCTTGAAGAATAAGATTTTCCTGATTCAGGGTAAGTAATCCGGCTTTTTTTACTAATTGGATGAAATGAAGCAGTCCATGCCCATCTGATGCCAGTGCTACAACTGTTGCCTCAGCGCTAACGCCCGTGATAGTCTTTTGCTTATCCCATGTCTTCCCACCATCCTGTGACACTTCGGACAGATTAGCAAAGACCAAACCATCGTACTCCTGCCAAACGACATGAACGGTTTTGTCACGATAACTGGCGATGTCAGCCCATTGGACATCGGCCTGGCTTAGGGCTTGAGGAGTACTCCATGTTACGCCGCCGTCCACCGACTGCGAATAATATAGCCCGGTCGCCTGTCCTGCCCGAATGGTTTGCCTGATAAAAATCAAGTGTAGGGTACCATCCGAGTTCAGGCTAAGTTTGGGATGATCAATGCGCTCCCACCCTGCGGACGCCGCATCAAATATCTGGATGGGAGTTGACCAGCTACTTCCATTATCTGTGGACTGCACCACATAGATTCCCCTCCCCTCGTTGAGGGGCACTGCATAAGCAGTCACGATCCTTCCGGAACCATCAACAATACTATCCGGCGACGAGATGAGATGGGATGGAGATGATACCCCGGCGATATCCGCCCATTCAGAACGCAAACCTGCCTTCTCCACATTTGCCCAGCTGTATACAACGTCACCACTATTACTATCAATCCATGTCGTATGAAAACGTCCTAACGAATCTATTACAGGCGCCAGTTGCACAGGAATACTTTTCAGGGGGCCAAATATTGAGACAGGACTCGACCACTGCTTTCCATCCCAGCGAGCATATTGTATTGAATTACTAGCAACACCATTCGCATCAAGCAAAGATGACGTCCATAATACGTGGACATTTCCACTTTTATCTGCTGCCGAGGAAAAATTAGAAAACCGCGTTGGTTGCTCCGATTTTACGGAAGGAATGTTTGCCTCAACCCAAAAAGAGGAGGCAGAGAACCAGCTTTCTACAGGCTCCATAGTTCGAGATAAAAACCACACATCCCCACCTTTACCTTCATCACATCCAGTCACATACAATCGTTGCTTGTAAAAAAGATCAAAACGGCAGCCTAGCAATACACTATCAAATGTTTGAGGATTCGAAATAGGCGGTAATTGGGTTTGTACTGAGCTGTCACTCCACGTTTTGCCATTCCAGGCAAGCACAATTGGATTCACTTGTCCAACCAACATCACGGTTATATATGCTTCGTTTTGATCCACGATTTTAGTATTTACAGGACATTCCGATCTCCCGCCCAAAACAGCTACTGTGTCACCCCAGGTTTTCCCGCCGTCAGCAGACCATTGGCTGTATACAGTGCATGCAGAAGTGCCAGGATTTCCTACTTGCCATATCAGTAACACATTGTTTCCGGAAGCACCTACCGTCAAGTTAAAAGGTGAGTACACTCCACCGGTATTTTCCGGTCCTTTCATCTCTTGAGCAGTACCCCAGGTTAATCCTGCATCTCCAGATGCCGCCATAAAAATCCGTTTTTGTGAACGGTTATCCCATGTTACATAGATGCGCTCGTTGCTCTGAAAACTAGATGTTGAAATACGAACATACGTGGTGTTTTCTGTATCGGCTCGAAAGTATTCAGAAGTATACAAATTAATCACTGCCGACCAAGTTCCTCCACCAAGAACAGCCTGCCGGTAATATACACCGGCGGAATCTCCAACATTAGATACGGATGCCTTTTTTATATAAGCAATATTCAAAATATTGCGAGAATCCAAAGTTACATCAAAACTCAAAACATCACGAGCCAGATTGGTGTTGGTTCTCCAATTTCTTGGATTTCCCAAGTCAGAAGGATTTGCTTGTGCATAAAATAATCCATTGGGACTGGAAATCCAAAATATGTGAATGATGCCCGATGGATCGATGAGGAAAACAGGAGGGGTATCTTTTGCATTGAAAGGAAAAGCTACCGTTCGAGGAGGCGTCCACGTTTTTCCATCTGAGCTTTGACTATATTTATATCCCTTATCAAGATGATCTGTCCAAATTGAGTGGATTGTTCCTGTTAAATCAACCACCAAGATTGGATTTGTTGCAGAGCCAGACAAAGATAGGTTTACAGGATCTGACCAGCCGTAATCAGTTTGTGCATAACCTGTGGCAGGTAAAACAAATAAGCCTAATAGTATGGCAAGCATTAATAGGCTTTCAAAAATTCGTTTGTGACTGTTCATCGAATCAACTCATTCAACTTCCAGATTCCAATTATTACAGAGATTGTTACAACCACTAAATCTGACTCAGATGGGGATTTCACAGCAGACACTACTCTTCGCAAAACCTGTTAATGCGTTGCAGCAGATCTTTCGAACGCAGAAAGCATGCTGGATGCCTTATCAGCCAAATCGTGCCTGCCCTGAATATCCCACCACCACGCATATACATCTATTTCTTTTCGCGCCTCAGGAATCTGAGCAAGCAAAGGTTCTGCCTTATCCACTTGTCCGAGCCATACATAACAATAGCCCAGATTTTTTATAATACCTCTGTAATTCGGTGCAGCCAGATAGGCAACTTCCAAACGCTTTGATGCGCCTGTAAAGTCATAGCGTAACATGGAAATCATACCAAGACGATAGTTTGCGGTTTGATTTTCAGGATTGTATCGAAGCGCGGAATGAAACGAAACCTCTGCCGGTTCCAACTGAGGAACAATTTTACTTTCAGTCCATTTGCTCGTTGGAAACCCTGCCAATTCTACACGCGCCATTTGAACTGCGCCCAAATTTGCATACCAGGCAGAGCGAATTCGATTGAAGTTGAACAGGCACACAGCGAGGAGAATTATGGAGGCAGAAGCAAAGATTCGATGATCCAATCGCGCAGGAGATCCTTCATTCTGCAAGCCTTCGCGCCGTATCATCATCGCGGTACCTATCAGAAAAAGAGCAAGCAAAGCTCCATTGCCATTGTATAAATAATCATCCACCATGCCGTGGACAATAGCAATGATCAGCGCAAATAGAACCAGCCAGCTAAAAAACCGGACTTCTACGGATGATGTTCTTACGATGGCACGCGCAACAAACCATACACTTCCAAAAAACAGAAACAAATAGGATAACCCGGCAAGAATTCCCTGTTCAATCGCAACATCCAGAAATAAATTGTGACTGTTAGGAAGATAAAAAAATGGAATTCCTAACATATAAGAAGAATAAATTCCGGGAAACGTACCGAGTCCACTGCCCGTAAATGGGAATTCCTTCAAAAAATATAAACTGCGAGCAAACAGCTCTGCGCGAGTCCCTGTACCATAGACACTTTCCGATATCACGGAACCACCGAATGAGGCAGGACCAATATAAAGGAACAAGACTACAGTAGCTAAAAAAGCCAAAACAAAGATGGGAAAGATTGATTCTGTGCGAAGCCGAGAGCTGCTCCCTTTCGAAACTACGACTTTCCACACGATCCAGCTTCCGGCTGCACTCAACATTGCCAGGATCACTCCGCGTGATGTTGTCATGAAAATTGTAAATCCAAGGAGCAGATAGCTCAAAACGATCACAGCATTTAAAGCACTCGTGTTTTTGGAAGCCTGGTTCGTTGTCTTCCATAGTGGATAAAAACCAAATGGAGCGGTAATCGCTACAATCCCAGCCACATAATTCGGGTGGATCGGTTTCCATCCAACCTGGGGTCTTATCTGCATGATCCAGCGTCCAATGGTATTCACGACCTGAAGCTTTCTTGGCAACGCAACAAAATCATGTGTCAAGAAAAAATAGATGCAAACACCAACTCCGATAGAAAGGAAAATATTAGAAATCCAGCCCAAGTTTTCCCTGGGCTGGTGACTCAAAGCGTAATAGAAGAGGACAGCCAACAGTATTAACCAAAACTTGTGTAGGGCGGTGTTCCGGTCATATGCCGCCCAATAGCCAATCGCAGCAGTAATGATAAAAATTAGGATAAGCCAATCAAAGATCGTCCGTTGGAATGGGAATTTTCCCGAAATCAATCGAAGGCACCAGGGTAGCAAGGGTAGAAAGAGCGATAGTGCGCCAAGTGCAGGCCACAGATAGAGCATTATTCCGCTTGCTACTACCAGCAAGATTTCAAATAATGCAAACCAACGACTTTCGATGAATTTCTGCAACAGACTGGAATCCTTCCAGAGGCTTATTCTTGCTTAGCTTGCTCCTCCAATGGGAGCGCCTTCGTCAGAGTTTGCCCAGGAGAGGTGCTGCAAGCCTACATTCAAAGCCGACTTCATCGTTGACCAATCGTACAGCAACATCTTGAGATAAGTGAACGCAGGACCCGGACGGAATGCCCATTCGCGGAAGGCGCGCTTTTGCCAGTACAGTAATTTCTCGGCAGGCATATCAGGATAATCTAACACTGTACCTTTATCCATATCCACTTGTTCCCAGCGAGTGCCAGGGCGGAACCACTTATTTTTCACTACTTCAAAGAAGAAGGGCGTTCCGGGATATGGCGCTGCGACATGGAAGAGAGCAATATCCAACGGCAATTTCTTGGCGAAATCGATCGTCTCGCGAATGGTCGCTTCTGTTTCACCCGGCAAACCGATGATGAAGTAGCCCCAGTTCATAATGCCAGCGTTCTTTGCCCAGCGAAGCGCGCGGGCTGCCTTTGCAGGGTCCGCACCTTTGCGAGCGTGCTTCAGGATCGCTTCATTGCCGCTCTCAATACCCCAGGAGATCAGCCGACAACCAGCTTTGCCCATGAGTGTCAACATTTCTTCGTCGACAAAATCTACACGACTATTGCTTGTCCAATGGATATTGATCTCTTGGTCGATCATCAGCTTGCACATCTCGATCACCTGGTCGCGGTTGACTGTGAACAGGTCGGCGTACATGTGGATGTTATTGATGCCGAGTTTCTTCAAATACCACATTTCTTCAACGATCAGCTTGGGCGAGCGCAGGCGTGTGGCATATTGATAACTCACGTGCTTGATGCAGTATGTACAACCGGCAGGGCATCCACGACTCGTGAGCATGAACGTGAACGGTCCCTTGATGTAAGGCATACGATATTTTTGTAGAGGCAGCAGTTCATGCATGGGGATTGGCATATCATCCAGGTCAGCCACGAACGGACGCGGGAAGTTCAAAACGATTTCGCCGTTCTTGCGCCAGGCAATTCCCTTGATACCGTGCATATTCACCGAGCCATCTTCGTTGAAAGCCGGCTTGTACATCGGATCAGTTTTGTCGAAGATTTTTTTGATCTCAGGAGAGCGCTGGTCGATCCTGTTTTCCAGATGATCCAAGAGATCGCGAATCGTTAAATCGGGCTCACCGACCAGGGCGAAATCAAGGCTCGGATAGGGACGCATAGTCTCGACCGGGATTGGAGTGATGTGCGTTCCAAATGCGATGGTCTTCGCTCCGCGCGCATGCGCCAGGAAACAACCATACATGTCATTTTCGCAGGTGGGAGCGGTCAATTGGGTTAGATAATATTTGGGTTGATATTTATCCAGCAATTTGGTGAACTCGGGCCAGCCCATGCGTTCTGCATTGCAGTCCACAACCTTTACCGTATAAACCGGATGCAACAAAGCAGCCATCTGCGCCAGCGAGACTTGCGGCCAAACCATGTTCTCGCGGGTCCGACGACCGACGCGATGTTGCGTGCGAATCCAAAGTTCCCCGTCGGGAGTAGGCGGATTCACCAGCATGATGTCCACCGCGTCGGGTGAACGCGGGGCGGTTAAGAGTCCCTCGCGGACAATCGCGTCTGCATTCGGGAAATCCACCATGCGCAATTTCGGGGACAAACGACTCCCCATATTGATCGACTGTAACTCTTTTTCCTTCTCGTTCATTTTATTCTCCTTCTTTATACCAATAGATAAGAACTATTCCAAACCCATGTCTTGTCTTGTGAGCATTTCGCGTTTGCTTAATTCTTCCGCTGAATGCCGACCAGAAAAACCAGGGCACTGCCCAACAAATAGAACCAGACGCGCTCAATCTCCCAACCTCGAAAACCAAGAATTATACACGTCGCGCCGATCACAACAGCAAGAAAGATCGCTAGCAGTCCTATCCACCAGAATTGCTGATCGAGTGGCGTTTTGAACACAGGTTTCCCAAATAATCCCTGACGGATGGGGCGTTTATAAAACAATGAAACCAGGTAATTGAATGTAACACCCAATGAAAATATGTTTACTCCTGCAATGACCGAGATCATCGCTGTGAACAGTGCAAATACTCCCCAGGGACTCAAAGTTGTAGTGCCATTCAATCTTGCAAAGAGCAAACTGATAAAAATCAAGCCCGCGAGTCCTATGCCTACTAAGCCCATTGCTCCTAAAATGCGAACGGGATTGTAAGACAGTGCGGTCCACACCATACTTTGCAGAAAGACGCGTCCATCGTGGATGACGCTGAGTTTCGAACGACCGACGCGCTCGCTATAAGGAATCGGCACTTCTTTAATCGATATACCTTCATGGAGTGCACGGGTGCTCATCACAGGAGTGAGATTCAATCCATCCGGGAGAGGATAGATGGTTTCCAAAATTTCCCGTTTGAACACGCGCATACCACTGGCACTGTCCGTGACTTTTTGGCGCCCCAGTAAACTGAGCAAATTCGCAAAGAAGAAATTCCCCACACGCCGCGTCAGAGGCATCTTACTGTCTTCGCCTGCCATGCGGGAACCAATCACAAGATCAGAACCGTTCATTGCTGAGACACACAGCTTTGGGAAATACTCCGGCGGATAAGTTCCGTCGGCATCCAGGAAGCCGATCAACTCGCCACGCGCCTTCGAGAAACCAGTTTTCAGGGCGGCGCCATACCCTTTGTTTTTGGGATGTCGAACGAGCGTCACACCGTCGATACACCCTGCGACTTCAGCGGTACGATCGCGGGAACCGTCATCCACGACCAGAAGTTCCAGCTCATCGATTCCCACTTTTGCCAGATCAGGCTTGATCTTAAGAACACGATTCGCAATTTCTGCGATGCCATGCTCTTCATTATATGCCGGGATCACAACAGACAAAATCTTCATTATTTCATTCCTTGCTTGTATAGAATATGGCTCGTTCGTGCCTAAGTTCATTGCCGTTTATGGTCTTGATGATTTTAGCAGGAACTCCTCCTACAACAGTATGAGGAGGTACATCTTTTGTCACCACGGCACCGGCTGCTACCACCGCACCCTTGCCCACGGTCACGCCATCGGTGATGACCGCGCCCGCGCCCAGCCAGACATCATCTTCGATCACAATGCCCTGGGCTGTAATCCCCTGCTCTATAAAGGGACGGTCCGGATCATCAAACACATGATTGACGGCGATGATCTGCGTAAACGGCGATGTATAAACTCGGTCGCCGATGTGGACACCACCCTGCCCACGAATGACAGAGTATTCGCCCACCAGGCTATCACGCCCAATCTTAATACAGGATTGCGGCATGCCTCTAAAATTATAAACATGTAAGATCGCGCCATGCATCACGATCGTGCCTGCGCCAATCTCGATACCACCAGGTGTTGCATGCAGATATGTGTTTTGATCGAGGTAAACACCATTTCCCAATTTAATGTGATCGGTAAATCGCAAGCGCACATTGCTTTCAATCGCCGCGGTGCCGTCCATATGGAGAATGAGGCGATATAAAAGTCCACGCAGTGCAATTCCGAATATCGTGGGAATCCATCCAAATAAGACCAGAAAAAATTGCTCATAAAAATATCGAATTGTGGAGGATGCCTGGCGACTTAGATATAACCGTAGACTGGATAACATTCCTTTTTGATCCTGACCGGAAACTGGTGTGCTCCGCCATTCCGACATACAGCTTGACGATGACGGCAACGTTGCGAACAAGTACAAATAATACGTGGCTTATAATAACGATATGTTTCGGGCTGTATTTCTCGACCGCGATGGCGTTCTAATTGAAAACCGTTCCGAATATGTTCGCGAGTGGTCTCACGTTCAGATGCTTCCGCGAGTGCTCGATGCGTTATCCGGTTTTCAACGTGAAGGCTTCAAGATCGTTGTCGTAACCAATCAATCAGCCGTTGGTCGAGGTCTGCTAACTCTCCAAACTGCACAACAGATCAATGACCGTCTCGTAAAAACCATCAAGGAGAGTAGCGGCTGGGTGGATGGCGTTTACATGTGTCCTCATAAGCCGGAGGATCAATGCAACTGCCGTAAACCTAAACCCGGTCTTCTGCTCCAAGCTTCTCAAGAATTGTCGATAGATTTGCAAGCTTCATGGATGGTGGGCGATGCCTGGAGCGATCTACTCGCGGGTCAAGCCGCGGGGTTACGCGGCACGATCATGGTCCGGACCGGACGCGGATCAGCACAATTATTGGAGACTCAGCCCGAGAATTTGAAGCCATTTCTAGTTTCCGATGATCTCTTTGATGCTTTCCAGACGGTAGTTCAAGCATAAAGATACGCCACTTAAGGATTTGTAAGCATTCTACTGGGGAGTCTGAACATCCTCTAGCAAAATTGGGGTTATTGCGTCGGAATACACTCGATCACGCAATGATTTTACAATCATATGCTCCAAGATCAGGTGAATATCTTCGACGTGCTCGATAATGTTGCTATTGACATGGATATTGATATCCACCATGGAGCATAACTGACCGCCGTCGAATCCGGTGAAGCCAATCGTTACAGCATTTGCAGCCTTTGCCAGAGAAACTGCATTCAATACATTTTTAGAGTTACCGCTCGCGGAAATTGCAATCACGATATCTTCTGGCATCACGAGATTGGCAAGTTGCTGTGCGAAGACGTTTTCATAACCTTCATCATTAGCAAAGGCGGAAAAGAGAGCCATATTATCAGAAAGCCCGATCACTTTGAAATGGGGCCAACCGTCTTTGCGGGTATTCTTCGCCAGGTCACAGACAAAATGCGTGGCTGTGGAGGCCGAACCGCCATTCCCCATGATAAAGATCTGTTTCCCCGCCAGTCGCGCCGAATGTAACAATTCCATCACCTGGATAATTTGCTGCTTGGGCAATTGATTGATGGTTTCCTGAAGCGTGGTTACGTAATTAATAACGCGTTGCATTCGATCATGTCTCCTTCTTGATTCGTTGATTATTCTCTTCGATAATTAAAAATAACTTTTGTCCCCTCGGATTCAAGCCGAAAGGGTAATTCCTGTAGGTGACACAGAGCATTTCGAACAGCAGGCTGTCTTTCGTAAGGTACATATAACAAAAGAAAGCCCCCACCACCTGCCCCTGTAATTTTTCCTCCGATGGCACCTGCACGTATTGCCAACTCGTACAAGTCGTCAATGGCGCTATTCGTGATCTGACCCGCCAATGCCTTCTTTAATATCCATGATTCATGCATCAGCGAGCCAAACGCATCGTAATCGTTGCGAGCCAGCATATTTCGAGCCTCATAGACCATCTGCTTGAGTTCTCTTAAAATCGTGAGATGATCTTTGATATTTTTCTTCTGTTCTTTCAGAATTTTGTCGGCGCGACGGCTTACTCCGGTGAAGAAGAGCAGAAATCTGTCATTGAAGGCCCGACGCGAGTCACTATCCAGGGAAACTTTTTCCACTTTTACCTGACCATCTGGCAGGAAGTTGAAAAATCTCAGATTACCATAAGCAGCGATATATTGATCCTGAATACCAATCGGCTTTTTCAGCTTATCAATTTCAATACTGCATGCTTCGCGCGCGAGTCTCTCTGCCGAAACAATTTCACCTAAATACGTATAGAGAGCATGCAACGCTCCCACAGTAACTGTGCTTGAAGATCCCAACCCTGAACCTTCGGACGGAATATCGCCCATGGTTGTGATTTCAAGTGATGAACTGATTCCTGTAAGGCGCAGCGCCTCTCTTATCAACTCATGCTGAATTTCATCGATGCTATCCACCATCTCGGTCTGTGTATAGCCGATGCGCAATTTTCTGTCGAAGCGTTCTTTTACCGTGACGTAGATGTACTTGTCGATCGCTGAGGACAAAACACAACCGCCTTCCTCCATAAAGAAGGACGGGAAATCGGTCCCCCCACCAAAGAAACTGATCCGCAGCGGTGTCTGTACGATGATCAAATCGCCTTCTCCGATGTCTTAAAATACTCAACAGTTTCGCGCAATCCATCTTCAAGGCTAATCGTCGGTGCCCAACCCAAATCTCTTTTGGCTTTATCAGCATTTAAATAGATGTGGCGAGTCTCGCCTACCTTTGCCGGACCATATGCAACGGGCTGAGTATAATTTGTTACTGCTGCCAGGTTTGTAAAGATTTCGTTAATGGATGTGGGACGGCCCCAACCGAGATTGTAAATCCCAGAGGGATGGTCAACAGACACCGCCAAATAATTGCCATATGCACAATCGCGAACAAAAACAAAATCGCGGGTTTGCTCACCGTCCCCATTGATCGTCACCGGCTCATCGAGCAACATCTTGCCCGTAAAGATCGCTACAACGCCCGCTTCCCCGTGAGGGTCTTGACGCGGACCAAAAACATTCGGATAGCGCAGTACTGTGTACTCCAGGCCATAGTTTACATAATACATATAGAGGTAATGCTCAACGGTATGCTTGCTGGCACCATACTGACAGATGGGGTTTACAGGATGCATTTCATCACAGGGCAGAACCTCGGGCTCACCGTATGCAGCACCGCCGGAGGAAATATAAACAAAGTGCTTGATATTGAATTCCTTGGCGCACTCGATCACATTGATCGAACCAAGGATATTAACATCTGCATCAAAGAGAGGCTGTGCTACGGAACGGCGCACATCCATTTGGGCAGCATGATGACTCACATAATCCGGTCGTTCTTTTTCAAAGACCTCCCGAAGCTTCGGATCGCGAATATCCATTTTGTAGAATTTCGCCTCCGGATTTAAGTTCGACTCGCGCCCTGTGGAAAGATCGTCTACGATCACAACTTCATGTCCCCTTGAAACAAATAGATCAACAACGTGTGAGCCGATAAACCCGGCCCCACCGGTTACCAAAATTTTCGCCATATTCATTTCCTTTGATGAGATTTAGTATGCGCCGCGTCCTTTTAAGACGGCGGGGATGGTTTGAAAGAGCAATTGTAAATCTAGCCAGATGCTCCAATTTCTGACGTAGTACATGTCCAACCGTACACGTTCATCGTAAGAAATATCCGAGCGTCCGCTAACCTGCCATAACCCTGTGATACCCGGGTGAACAGTCAGAAGGTTCATATCGAACTGCTTGTACATGGCGACTTCTTCAGGAGAGATCATTCGAGGTCCCACCAGGGACATCTCGCGCGTAATGACATTGAATAACTGCGGCAATTCATCGAGGCTGAATTTGCGCAGAAAAGCGCCAATCTTTGTGACGCGCGGATCATCTTTGAGTTTATGGTTCGTTGCCAACTCTTCCTTTAGCTCTGGATATTGCTCCATAATCTCATCGCCATTTACATGCATAGTGCGAAACTTCAACGCATAAAATTGTCTGCCATTGATTCCCATCACGCGTCTTTTATGAAGGATCGGTCCGGGAGAGCTAAATCGAACGAGCAGGGCAATTGCAGCTAGAAGTGGTGAAATAATAATTAGCCCAGAAAACGTAATCACATAATCAAGAATCAGCTTTAATAAAGTATCTGACCCGGTCAAGCGCACTTTATTAACATAAACAAGGGGAACATAGGCAAACTCATTCACCGTGAGGCCCGTTGTGATGACTTCATATAACCCGGAAGACATACGAATATTCACGGTATCGGAAACGCCATAGCGTTTGAAGATTTCCAATAAGTAATCACGCGTGGAAATTGCACTGGAAGCCAAGATTACTTCGCCAATGTTATGGCGTTGAATAATTTCTCCTAACTCATCTACGGATCCCAAACAAACCAAGTCATGAAAAAGAGGTGTTGCCGCTGGTTCTTTTTTATCCACAAAACCGACAAGATGAAGGCCAGAAGTTTGCCAGCTAAGTAACTGCTCAGCCAACCAGCGCCCCTCTTGATTTGCTCCGACAATTACAGCAGATGTAAGAAAAAAGCCCTGTTGGCGCAGGCTGTATACAGCACGTCGAAGTATAAACCGTCCCGTGGATACCAATAAGAATGTAAATCCCCAAGCCATGAGCAACCAACCTCGTGCAATAATGAGGTTAGGCTGAAGGAATCCCGCGATCACAATAAGCAAAAAGCCCACCGAAGAGGAACGGAATATCTTATCGTATTCCTTGGTTCCGCCTAACAAGTTTTGAGTGTTATACAACCCATTCAGAGCGAAAATCAGCAACCAAAGAAACGAAGCAAGCGCAACTAGGGCCTGATAATACCCAACGGAAACTGCAGCATTGACTTCAAAAAATTGGAATGATGTCTCGAAACGAAAAAAATAAGCCAAACGAAATGCCAAGCCTATCATGATGATGTCTGAGCAAATCAATGCCATCCTGTACAGTGACCATTGAGTTTGCCGAGATATGAGGGAGTTTACTTTTACGATCTTTTTTCCGAGGGAGATGATACTGATTGGTTCAGCGTTTGTTCTCATTGAAATCATCGAATAACTCCTTTCACCTCAAATTCTAAGCAAAAATCCCCTAACAATAATATTTACCAGCTTAGGGAAGAAACCAATTAATAATATTTGCTAGTAACCTCATGACGATAGGAATTAGAAAAGGTTACCGCGCTAAGGTTGTACTCATTGACAAGGGTTTACTTCACCACACCACGTGTCATTTTCGCTTAACGCTACTGATTTGCTCTCCCCTCAACTCTATGGGAACCTGTCGCTTTTGCAGGAAGTTCAATAGGACCCTTACGCGCTCACGTCCCGACAAACGCGCATCAAAAATTGCCTCATATCCCGCAAAAGGACCGCTGTCGATCTTTACAACATCCCCCGGTTTCAAACCCTTCAAACTACCTTCTTGAGATGCATTGATCTGCTCCACCTTGCGTTCAACGGCGTCAATTAAGACATCCGGAACGGAGGCGGGGGTACCGTCAAAGCTGACCAAATTCGCGGCACCAGGCATCCAATGCAAGGTCGAGGAATTGATCGTCTTCAAATCCACGCGGACAAAAAGATAACCCGGAAAAAATGCTCTACGTTTGCGCGCACGGGGATTGACCGGTTTGACGTGAATACAGGGATAAAAAACTTCTATTCCATACGCCGATAATTGCTTCGCCAAGAAATCTTCCTTATTTGATTTACTGCGAATTACATACCAGGAAACAGACATTCACTCTCCATAAGCCATTATTATAGCCAACGCACCTTCTCAATAGTCAAATTCACCTGTTTCTTTTTTAATCTTTCAGCGTCATGGAAGCGGTTTGTTAATCTCAATCTTATTATATATGGAATAATCCATTACTAAAGGAAGGAAGCCAGCAATGAACACTAAGAAGGTGGTCTACATTTTTTTACTTCTCATAATGGCAATTTTTCAATTGGCATTGCCTTTTCCAGCCTATGCAGCTTGCTCAGGTATTGTATATGTGAATGCGAGTTTAGGGAGTGGTAGTCCAGATGGATGCAGCTGGGGAACGGCATTCTCCAAATTACAGGATGGTCTTGCGACTGCTACCAGCGGGGATCAGATCTGGGTGGCAAGTGGAACCTATTATCCTGATGAAGGAACTGGACAGACCGCTAATGCTCGCAACAGCACCTTCCTTTTGAAGAACAGCGTTGCGATTTACGGGGGATTCACAGGCAGCGAAACCCTGCTCAGCCAGCGCAATGTGAACCCCGCCACCAACAACACCATTTTGAGTGGTGATATCGATGGCACACCGGCAGACAACGCAGGCAATGCCTATCATATTGTGACTGCGAATAGTTCATCATCCAATGCTGTGTTAGATGCTTTCACTATTATAAGTGGCAATGCAACCGGCGCAACGCTTCCCAATGGTGCGGGGATCTTGATTTCGGACAGCAGCCCAACCTTTGGCAACCTGATCATTCGGAATAACGTGGCAGATTTTGGTGGCGGGGTCTTGAACTACACCACCAACCTGGCTGTTCCGGAAGCAAGCTACAGCCGACCGATCTTCACCAATGTGACCTTTAGCAACAACACCGCGATTGAGGGCGGTGGTCTTCAAGCATCCAACTCCAGTATAGTTCTGAACGATGTTATCTTCAGTGAGAACAGTGCTACCAGCGGTGCTGGGGGGGGCATATACGCCAATACTGGGAACCCTTGGGATGCTCCCAGTGTTCCCAAGCTCACGAATGTTACCTTCAGCGGCAATACAGCACGAGGTGGGGCAGGGATGTACAATAACAACAATACGGCTGCTCTCAATAGCGTCACTTTCAGCAACAATACGGCTCTTCGTCGAGGTGGTGGTGTATTGAACGAAAACGCCGATCCGTCATTTACGAATGTAACCTTTTATGGAAATGTTTCTCAGGAAAGCATTGGAAGCACACCTTGGGGTGGTGGGGGAATGATCAATATCACCAGCAATCCCACGCTCAACAATGTGACCTTCAGTGGCAACAACAGTGTCAATGCACTCAGTGATGCTGGTGGGGATGGGATGCGCAACACGGTCAACAGTAACCCGGTGATCCGCAACAGCATCTTCTGGGGAGACACCAATGATGAGATCAATGACGATGGAACGGGCACCATTACGATTTCAGACAGCGTTGTTCAGGGCGGCTTCGTTGGTGGCACACACATCATCACTACGAACCCGAACCTAAGTGCGCTTGTCGACAACGGCGGGTTCACCCAGACTGTGGCAATCGGCTCTGGCAGTTCGGCACTGGATGCCGGCGGAGTGACCGCTGCCTGTGCACCAACCGATCAGCGCAGGATGGCTCGTCCACAAGGCGCTGCATGTGATATTGGTGCCTATGAATTTAGTCTTGTAAACACTGATGTTTATATTGGCATAAACAAACGGCAAAGTTATGATCTAAACAATACAACCACAATCAGCGATCACTATCCAAATGTGTTTAACGGACCTTTACAAGTACTCAGCAAAATGGAAGAGAAATTCTTTGCGACGGAACGGACAACGTATGGGAATAGCTTTCATGAAACGACCGGGATACCGAACAATCAATTGACCACAGACTATTGGTTCCCCTGGTATGACTTCTCGATCATGAGCACGTGGATTAGCGTGGGCAATCCCAGTACTTCGCAGACTGCCAATGTCAGTGTGTATATCGGTGGGCAATTCATGGAAAGTTCCACGGTCCCGCCACAGGGACGTTGGACGCCTTCGTATCCAGGCGTGTTCGATGGACCAGTGGAAGTCAAGAGCACGGATGTACTGGAAACGGCAGGCATTCCCTCAAATGTGGCTGGGATCCCGATCGTAGTAAGTGAACGCACATTGTATGGACAGAACTTCAATGAAACGAATGGCATTCCCAATAATCGTTTAGCATCTGATTACTGGTTCCCCTGGTATGACTATGCCATCATGAGTACCTGGATCAGCGTGGGTAATCCCAGCCCAACCCAGACCGCACATGTCAGTGTGTACATTGGTGGACAGTTTAAAGAGAGCAGTGATATTGGACCAAGTGATCGCTGGACGCCTTCTTATCCTGGCGAGTTCAACGGACCAGTACAGGTGAAGAGTACGGATGTGCTCGAGACCACGGGCGGGCAATCCAACACACCGGGCATCTCGATCATTGCTACCGAGCGGACATTGTATGGTATGAGTTTCAATGAGACCCCCGGCATTCGATTCGCGGATCTAACGACGGACTATTGGTTGCCAACCTATGATTCCTCTGGCAACATGCAGACCTGGTTGAGTGTGGGTAACCCCAGCACCACGCAGAGTGCCAATGTGAGTGTCTACATTGCTGGGCAATTTGTGGGAAGTCATGTTGTGCCAGCCAGTGGAAAATGGACACCCATCTATAACGGCACGTTAGGAGGACCGGTGGAAGTGAAGAGTACCGATGTGTTGGAAGCGGCAGGTGGACAGACTAACACACCGGGTATCCCGATCTTCTTCAGTGCGCGTACCTTGCTTGGCAGCAGTTTCAGTGAGACGAATGGCATTCCCGCCAACCAACTCGATTCTCAGTATTGGTTCACCTGGTATGATACACTACTCATGCAGACCTGGCTCCATTTCGGCAAACCGTGAGTGAATAATTTGAGATTCTCATTCTTTGAATAGCTAGATAAGGCTTGATCCCAAGTACATCGACAGACACTTTCATTCATAGAGTGTCTGTCGATGTTTTTATTAATCTGCAAATTTTAGACTTATTGTCTTGAAAGTCAATATCCTTGTTTAAAGGCATCTGATTCAGATGGTAGAGGTTGTTGATATCAGCTACTTTTTGGATCAGTGTTTTAACTTGCAAGGTTTGGTTGAGATAAGACACTTACCTTTTCTTCCTAGGTGCAATGCTAATTTTCTTGTCGCTATGAACTTACTATATACCGCCATAGCATAGGGCCTGACTATCGAAGACTGTTCGCACAATTCTAGTAAATGTGACACAGAAATATAAAAAGAAGAGTCGCTAATTTCGAGACTCTTCTTTTCGAAATTTATTGAAAGAAAATATCATTTTTCCTTAATATCTTTGACTCCAAATAGAAAACATCCCTTACTGCCGGGATGTTTTCTATGACCGACCTGGGACTTGAATCCTGAACTCACTGGTTAAGAGAATTAGAAAATCGAGTATATGTCATCTACTCATGGAAGGGTATAAAAAATTTCTATTGTTTCTAGTAGATGTCACATCAATTGCATCCAAATTGCACCAAAAACAGGAAAGGCGACACAAGCCACAAAAACGCTTTCCTTTATAAAAAACGAATCATAGGCGTATGAGCCATCCCCAAGAAAGCAGGCTGGCTCGATGGTTCTGCCTTCCCCACCTGGAACGGAAACTCGGTCCTTACCGGACATGTTTGGGATGCCTTGAATCAGCCTGGTCCGTTTGCAGGGTTAAAGGATCTAAAATATGGCGATCAAGTTAAGGTCCATGCCTTCGGACAGGTTTACACGTATGAAATTCGCGAGAGTCTTCTTATCTCGCCGACGAACTCGGCAGCCATGCTCAAACATGAAGATAAATCCTGGCTAACACTGATTACCTGTGAAGACTATAAGGTAGCATCAGAGACATATTCGAATCGCAGATTGGTTCGTGCCGTGCTTGTGAATGTAGCTGCAGAAAAGTAAACGAGATTACAAGTTCTACAAAAAGAGAGTTTCCAACCGGAGACTCTCTTTTTGTTGGGATCTTTTCCTGCTCAATCATCCAAAAAATGGATGTATCTATTGACGCAGTTTTTTTGCAATACTACAATGCAATCGGTTGCAATAAAGAAAATGCTACCAGGTGTATTAACAACACGTAATCGTGACTGAATCATCAAAATATTAAAGGAGATAGCATGAACAACAAGAAGTCAGGAGGGGCTAGTTCCGTTCCATTCGAAATCGAAGCCACTGGGCGGGTCGAGGCGCTTCTCAAGCGGTTGAGCCTCGAAGAAAAGATCGGGCAGCTCAATCAGGTCGGTGGAGCAGAATTCGCCCCGGGTCCCAAGGCGGAGGACCAGATCCGCAAAGGTGGAGCCGGGTCGGTTCTGTGGCTCAACGAAACCAAACGATTCAACGAGTTACAAAAAATTGCTGTGGAGGAAAGCCCGTCGGGAATCCCGCTGTTGTTCGCTTTAGATGTCATTCACGGCTATCGCACCATCTTCCCCGTTCCGCTGGCTATGGCATCCTCGTGGGACCCAGCCGTGCCTGAGAAGTCTCAGACCATAGCAGCCAAAGAAGCCCGCGCCGCTGGTTTGCATTGGACGTTTGGTCCCATGCTCGACATCGCCCGCGATGCACGTTGGGGGCGCATCGTGGAAGGCGCCGGCGAAGACCCCTATCTTGGAGTGGTGATGGCAGCTGCGCAGGTTCGCGGTTTTCAGGGCGATGATTTCTCCGACCATGAGCGGCTGCTGGCTTGTGCCAAACATTTTGCCGGGTACGGCTACTCGGAGGGTGGGCGCGACTATGATCCGGTCAACCTGTCTGAGACGCAATTGCGCAATATCGTCCTGCCGCCGTTTGAAGCGGCTGTCAAGGCTGGTGTGGCTACCTTCATGAGCGCCTACATGGATCTCAACAACGTCCCTGCGAGCGGAAACCGCTGGTTGCTGCGCCAGGTGTTGCGCAAAGAATGGGGCTTTGATGGCTTTGTGGTTTCAGATGCCTTTGCCGTTGCCAATATGGTCATCCAGGGACACGCCCACGACCGGCGCGATGCTGCCTTGCGAGGCATCAAGGCTGGGCTCAATATGGATATGTCCAGCTACACCTACACGGAGGGCGTGGCGGCGCTGGTGGAAGAGGGACTCTTGACCGAGGCTGAGATCGATGAATTGGTGCGCCCGATCCTGGCTCTCAAAGTAAAGATGGGATTATTTGAGAATCCCTACGTGGAGGAAGGCTTGCTGGAGAAAGTCATTGCTCTACCTGAGCATCGTGCGACCTCACGCTGGGCGGCGCAGCGCTCAATGGTGCTATTGCGCAATGACGGCAGGCTTCTGCCACTCTCGAAGGAAGTGAAGAACGTGGCGGTGATCGGTCCGCTGGCTGACTCGATGGAAGCCACTGAGGGCTCATGGATGGTTTTCGGTCACAAGCCAGCTGCGGTGACCGTTCTACAGGGCATCCGCGCTAAGTTGCCTGATGCCCAGGTGACGTTCGCCTCCGGGCCTGAGATCCGGCGCGACATTCCTTCCTGGTTCGAAGACATGATGGCAGGTGCCACTCCGAAGCCAATTCAGACTCCGGAGGAATCTGAGGCTGCCTTCCAGACCGCACTTGAAACTGCCCGCTCCGCGGATCTGGTTGTGATGGTGTTAGGTGAGACTGACCTTATGGCTGGCGAAGCTGCCTCGCGCGCATCTCTGGATTTGCCCGGACGGCAAGAGGAATTACTCAAAGCCGTTGCCGCGTTAGGTAAGCCAGTCGTGCTGGTGCTGTTGAACGGACGCCCGTTGAGTGTCAACTGGGCGGCAGAGAATATCCCTGCGATCCTTGAGGCATGGGAACCCGGCACCGAAGGTGGTCATGCCGTGGCAGACATCCTGTTTGGCGATGTGAACCCGGGCGGCAAACTGCCGGTTAGTTTCCCGCGCAAGGGCAGCCACGCGCCGCTCTATTACGCCCGCAACCTCACCCACTCCCCCGAAGGCAGCCCGATGTACAACCCGCGCTACTGGGACGGTCTGCCTGTGCCGCTCTATCCTTTTGGCTACGGTCTGAGCTACACAACGTTTGAGTTCTCCAATCTCAGAGTTTCGCAACCGCAGGTCAAAGTGAGAGATAGCGTGACCGTCAATGTCGACGTGACGAATACCGGTTCAATGGTTGGGGATGAGGTTGTCCAGCTTTATATTCATCAGAAATGGGGTACCGATACGCGCCCGATGCGCGAGTTGAAAGGATTCGAGCGTATCACCCTACAGCCTGAGGAAACCAAGACGGTCACTTTCCAACTCGGTCCGGATGAATTGGGATATTGGAGCACGAATGCGGCAGGCTGGATTCAGGATGCAGCCTTCTTCGATATCTGGGTGGGCGCCGACTCATTGGCATCACTCTATACAGATTTCGAAGTAGTCAAATAAATATATATGATGTACTCTGGCATGGATCACCATGCCAGAGTACATCCAGATTATTTGTTCGCAATATATTCACAAAAGCTAACATTGGAGCATAACGATATGGAGAGCAAAACCAAAAACAAAAAGACACGGGAACAGATCGAATGCATGGCAGTCCATGCATTTAATGGGATCAAGCTTGCGGCTGGCGAAGATACGATAACCGAACTTAAACAAGGTTGGTTCAACGCAGCGTACAACGTCAAGTTGGCAGATGGGCGGGAAGTCATCCTCAAGATCGCTCCCCCACAGGACGCGGAAGTCATGATCTACGAAAAGAACATCATGTCAACCGAGGTCGCGTCCATGCGGATGGTCAAGAGAAACCCGTCCATTCCAGTACCCGAGATTTACGGCTTCGATGATGCCCATGATCTGTGTGACTCGGATTATTTCTTTATGGAGAAAATCTACGGCGACAATCTTGAACAGGTAAAAGCAAGCCTGCCCGCCGAAACGCAGGAGTCCATTGACCTGCACATCGGCAAGATTATTTGCGAGATTAATAGCTTTCCCGGCATGTATTTCGGTTACGATGGAAACTCAGACTTGCGTGCAAATACCTGGAAAGAGGCATTCATCAAGATCGTTGAATCGATATTGGAAGACGCCGCCCGCAAAAGCGTAGTGTTCGATTTCGGCTATGACGAGATCCGCGCTGCCATAATGAAGCACTCCCCTGTATTGGAGGAGATCGCTTCACCTTGCCTCGTCCACTGGGATGCATGGAACCCCAATTTCTTTGTCAGGGATGGTAAGGTCACCGGGATCATTGATTTTGAACGAGCGCTGTGGGCTGAACCGCTGATGGAGGCTCAATTTAGGCAATTCGGTGAATCGCAATTACGATACCGATGACGTCTTCAATTTCTCCAGGCAGTTCCTGGGTGCTACCATGGAGTGGTTGAAAACCAACTGATCGATCATGACCGGTTCATCCAAAGTTACACGCCTGGGCTCTGAGAAAATTGGCAAGCTGCTATGTGCTTGCGCTCTTTGACGTTTCTGAGGTGTCTATCGTGGGCGTCGCCCTTATACCAGTTTTTACGGAATACTTTTTGGCAGTCTTTACAGGTGGGGTGACACACTCCTAGAACTTTATATCTCCAGTTAAATTCTTCTTCATCCTTCCAATCTAAACAAGAATTACACTGAAATTTTTCGCTGATTTTTGCTCCATACGCTACATGTAAGCGTGACTAAATTTGGTAGTCATATGATTTTAAAATCGAAATGCCCAGACTTTTTTTAATCTGAGCATTTCTAGGTGATTCCGGAGGGAATCGAACCCTCAACCTTGGCATTAAGAGTGCCCTGCTCTGCCAATTGAGCTACGGAACCAGGTAAGCCTTCCGATTAAGAGTTAGTTGGCCGTGTTTTTTACCGAGTGCGGGCTGTATTATACCCGAACAGAAAAGAATGTCAATTGGAGAGTTCGCCAAGTTTCGCTGCACATCAACTATCCGAATTGCTCACGTTCGGGATAAATGCCAGTTGAAAATTCCAATGTTCGTCATCAGAATCCTTTTCGATTTTCCATACACCGGCAGGTGGAAGCGGATTTGAGGTGTCAAATTTTCTTCGATAGGATGCAAGCTCATCTTTGTTGATGCCAAGTTCCAGAAGCAGTAACGCAATGGGTCCGCCATGCGATACCAGCCCGATGGAACCGACTTCTTCACTTTCTTTTACAACGCGTTCAAAAATGGAAATCATCCGCTCGCGAACATGCGCTTCGGGTTCATCCACCTCACGCCATTCCGTCAGGTCTTTGTCTTCCGCGCATGGCATCTCGTTGATCCCAGATACAATCCTTGCAGTTCCTGCCCCTCGTGCGAATGGACTGCAATATAGCTTGACCACACCTTCCGATTTTAAATAGGCTGCCAATGCTTTCGCTTCTGTTTCTCCTTTTGGAGAAAGTGCCGGACCCGGGGGAATATCATAAGGAATATCGTTGTGACCCCAATCGGGAGTCGCATGTCTGACAAGAAAAAGCTTCATATCCAAATCCTAAGCAGGTATATTCATTTCTGATTCTAATTGTACGATATTAGAAAGTTGCTAATTGGGTGCGCTCACTGACGTCCTCGCCAGAGAGCAATCCTAGATCACACTTTAATCTACTCCTTGCTATTAAAACTGTCTATCTGCTGAACGCGGTTACTGTATAATACATTGCAGAACATCAATGACATATTCTGAACCCGCCTCGCAACCTGACCCCGAACCATCGCAGGAATTTATTTCTGCCCGCGCCCGCAGACGTCGCGCGCAGCGTCGTACCTACTTCCCCACCGATGAAAAAGGACGCGCCGCGCTTTTCACACATCTTGCAAATCGTGCCTTTCCATCCTACGAACTCTTTGTCTTTTCACTGGTCAGCGGCGTGATCCTTGGCTTAGGATATTTTCTCGATTCCCAGGCACTGCTAATTTTTGGAATTTTAGTTGCGCCGTTGATGACAGCCTGGATTGGAATCTCGCTGGCTGCCATTGCAGGCTCAGTTCGCTTCTTCCTGCAAACAGTTGCTGCCTTGTTTGTAAGTTCGCTGATCATCTTTTTGAGCGGGTGTCTTGCAGGGTTCGCATCTCATGTCGCGCCGCCGCGTGCGTTTAATGAGGCGTTCATCCACAGTCGCCTATGGTGGCCCGATATTGTCACCATTACGATTGCTGCGATTATCTTGACTATTTCCTTCGTTCGCTCTGAAGAACGTCCTTATCTCCCCAGCGCTTTACTCACTTATGGATTGTTCCTTCCCTTATGTGCAGCTGGCTTCGGACTCGGCAGCGGCATCGGCTTAAAGGAAATCTGGCCTCAGGCATTGTTCGTTTTTCTTGTCCATCTCAGCTGGGCAACCTTCTTTGCTCTTCTTTCGCTTTTTTTTCTGCGCTTCTATCCGACATCTGTTGCTGGCGTGAGCTTTACGGGAATCATCTTCGTTATGCTTATTGGAGTGATAGCTTCGTTCACCGGCTTTGGAAACTGGGCGATGCAAAAAGCGGGTCTTGCCACGCCAATCCCTATTACTGCTACGAAAGCATTCCTCTCCCCGACAGTTCTTCCTACAATTACTTCTTCACCAAGACCTGAGAATGCCACCGCCGTGATTGGCGTTCCAAGCAGCAATCCGTCTCGAACTCCAACAGCCAACAGAACATCGTTGCCGACATTGCCTCCTACAGAAACAAGCACGTCCACAGTGACCGCTGAGCCAACGCCTATTATCGGGCTCGTTCATGCAATAGAAGGCGGCGGCGCATTCGTCCGGGAAAAGCCCGGTGGACTCGTCATCGCCACCCTGGCAAATGGCTCGACCGTCACCATTGTTCCCAACGATTTACAGGATGTAAATAAAGTGATCTGGGTTCATGTTTTTGCCCTGGTCAATGATAAACGTGTCGAAGGGTGGATGATTCAAACCGTGTTGCAAACAGCGACACCCGTTGCGGATTGGCAACCCTCCTCCACTCCTGAAGCGACGCAAACTCCGTAAGAAAAAATTTTCTCCGTAAAGGAAATATCATGCCCATACACTTCGGTACAGACGGCTGGAGAGCTGTCATCTCAGATACCTTCACGTTCGATAATTTGCGCATTGTCACCCAAGCCATTGCCGACGCCGCAGGATCAGAAGA
>WNFZ01001899.1_pt1 | contig 44641 bp, 50 predicted proteins | sample 5400081 | NCBI WGS metagenome assembly WNFZ01 (sample SAMN13153365, study PRJNA577476) | soil metagenome | isolation source: 80 cm soil or saprolite under grassland replicate 1 | place: USA:California | collected 2016-06-15
TCGTCCAGGTCTCCGACTGGGCCGTGGAGGCGGCGGCCGCCTACGTGGACTACTGCGTGGAGCGCTACGGGCAGTGCCCGGTGACCTTCAACCCGATGCAGTGCAACTTCGGCGCGGTGATCCACCACGTCGACCCGGCATTCTACGAGCGCTACTACGACGGCTCGTCGGTCACGCCGACGATCAGGCAGCACATGGAAGCTTGGCACTGAGCGACGAACGGGGAGGGCAGATGCCGCCCGCCCCGGTCACCTGCCCAGGGTGGCCGGGATGGGCAAGCGTAACCAGGGAGGGGTCACGATCTCCACGCGCGCGCAAGGGATGATCGAGCAGGTCATGCGCAGGCGGGTCGCGGATCACCCCGGCGAGACCTGGCTCAAGTGGAAGGACGAGGAGTATCCCTGGCGGGAGGTCCTGTCCAACGTCCAGCGGGTCGCCAACGGCCTGCTGGAGCTCGGAGTCCGTCCCAGCGACCGGGTCGCGATCCTGATGGGCAACCGCCCCGAGTTCCTCTGGACGCACTTCGCGATCCTCTTCATCGGCGCGCTGTCGGTGCCGGTCAACATCTCCCAGCGGGGGCCGACCCTCCGGCACATTCTCCGCGACTCGAGTGCCCAGGCGGTGGTGGTCGCCGACGAGCTTCGGGAGGCGCTGCTGGCCGTCAAGGACGGCCTGCCGGGCCTGCGGCACACCGTGGTGGTGGACGGCAAGCCGGGAGACGGCATCGACTGGGACTTCGCCCGTCTCATGGACGCACCCGACCGCGAGCCCGAGGTGGCGCTCGAGGAGCCCACCGGAGGCGTCGGGATGATGTACACCTCGGGCACCACGGGCCCGCCCAAGGGCGTCGTGGCCACCAGGTACGACCTCGCCCCGCTCCAGGTGCTCCTGCAGGCCTCGGGGGTGCGGCCGGGCGAGACCATGTACACGCCGCTCCCGCTGTTCCACGGCAACGCCCTGCTGGTCTCGGCGCTCGGCTCGGTCGCGCTGGACGCGAAGCTCGCCCTCGGGGAGCGCTTCTCCGCCTCCCGCTTCTGGGACGAGGTCCGCAGGTACGAGGCGGTCGAGTTCAACTCGCTCGGCGGCATGCTCTCGATCTTGCTCAAGCAGCCGAGACGCCCCGACGACGCCGACAACCCGGTACGCGTCGTGTTGTCGGCCGGCTGCCCGCCCGACCGGTGGCAGGAGTTCCAGGACCGCTTCGCGGTCCGGATCATCGAGTGGTTCGGCATGGTGGACGCCCCGGGGATCCTGCTGAACACCGAGGGCCGGGTCGGCGCGATGGGCAAGGCTGTGGCCGGGGTCGAGTTCGGCGTGGTCGATGCCCAGGACCGTCCGGTCCCCCCCGGGACCGTCGGGGAGCTGGTGTTCCGGCACCCGAAGGGCCAGCTGACCTACTACGAGAACCAGCCGGATGCCACCGCGGAGGCGTACCGCGGGGGCTGGTTCCACTCCGGGGACCTGGCCGAGTGCGACGAGGACGGCTTCTTCCACTACCGGGGGCGGAAGACGGAGTCGATGCGGCGCCTCGGCGAGAACATCTCCGCCTGGGAGATCGAGACGGTCGCCAACCAGCACCCCGCGGTGCTGGAGAGCGCGGCCCATGCGGTGTGGTCCGAGCTGGGCGAGGACGAGGTGAAGCTGGTCGTCGTGCCCCGGCCCGGCGAGCGCCCGACCCCCGAGGAGATCCTGGACTTCTGCAGGGGCAGGACGGCCCGTTACGCCATCCCTCGGTACGTCGAGTTCGTCGAGGAGCTGCCAAAGGGCGAGACGCAGCGCATCCAGTACGGGGTGCTCAAACAGCGGGGCGTCACTCCCGGGACCTGGGATCGAGAGGCCGCCGGCTACAGGGTGGAACGCGCGTGAGCGCGGGAAGGGGACGTGATGGGTGACGTCCAGGTGATCGGAGCGGCGATGACCCGCTTCGGCAAGTTCATGGACCGCAGCGTTCGGTCGCTGGCCGAGGAGGCCGTCCGGGATGCGCTGGACGACGCCTCGGTCCCCCCTGGTGAGGTGGACATCGCGTTCTTCTCCAACGCGGTCGCGGGCGTCCTGACCGGCCAGGAGATGATCCGCGGCCAGGTGGCGCTGCGGCACACCGGCCTGCTCGGCATCCCCATCGTCAACGTCGAGAACGCCTGCGCGTCGGCGTCCACCGCCTTCTATCTGGCGTGGATGGCGGTGGCGTCGGGCACCGCCGAGGTGGCGCTGGCCGTTGGCGCCGAGAAGCTGACCCACCCGGACAAGGCCCGGTCGTTCGCTGCCATCGGCACCGCCGTCGACCTCGAGCAGCTCGGCGACCTGGAGCGACAGATGGCCCACCGGGCAGGTGGCGGGTCGCCGGGCGAGGCGGGCGGAGGCCGCTCCTTCTTCATGGACGTCTACGCGAGCACGACCCAGGCGTACATGGAGCGCGGCGGCGCCACGGCCGAGGACTTCGCCCAGGTCTCGGTCAAGAACCACCACCACGGTGCGCTCAACCCGAAGGCGCAGTACCGCGAGGAGGTCACCCTCGAGCAGGTGCTCGGCGGCCGGCGCATCGCCGGGCCGCTCACCCTGCTCATGTGCTCGCCGATCGGCGATGGCGCCGCAGCGCTCGTGCTCTGCTCCGAGGAGCGCGCGCGGCGCCTGGACGCCGAGCCCGTCCGGGTCCGGTCGACCGTCCTGGTCTCCGGGCGGGACCGGGAGTCCGAGGACCCGCCCGCGGTCGAGCGGGCGGCGGCGCTGGCGTACGAGCGGGCGGGGACGGGACCCCAAGACCTCGACGTCCTGGAGGTCCACGACGCCGCCGCCCCGGCCGAGCTGATCCTCTACGAGGAGCTCGGACTGTGCGCGGCCGGCGACGGTCCGAAGCTGCTGGCCAGCGGCGATACCGCCCTGGGAGGGCGGATGCCGGTGAACCCCAGCGGAGGCCTGCTGTCGAAGGGGCATCCGATCGGCGCGACCGGATGCGGCCAGCTCGTCGAGCTCGTCGACCAGCTCCGCGGCCGCTGCGGCGACCGGCAGGTGGCGGGGGCCCGGACCGCCCTCGCCGAGAACGGCGGCGGGTTCCTCGGCAACGACCCCGCCGCCACGGTCGTGACGATCGTATCCAGGTAGCCACCGGAGTCGCGGGCCGGCGGACGGTCCGCGCGGACGAGCGGAGGGCGCGATGGAGTTCAAGCGAGTCGTCGGCACGCGACGCACCATCCGGTTCTTCAAGCCGTGGAAGCCGGTGGAGCGAGCGAAGATCCAGGTGATGCTCGAGGCGGCCAACCGGTCCTCACGCTCGATCAACGCCGACTACCCCAAGGCGGTCGTGGTCAACCGGGACGACCTCCCGATGGAGATTCGGGACGCCCTTCGCAACCCGACCACCACCGCCGACCTCGACCTCGCACCCACCTACATCTTCTGGTACACGGACCTGAACTACGGGGACCGAGCCCAGGACAGCCTCAAGGAACTGGTCCGCCAGGGTGCGCTGACGGCGAGCCACGGCTGGTCGGAGGCCTACGTCGACGACGTCGTCTATGCCCAGGTGCTGAAGCCGCTGCTTGCCGACGACGCCGCGAAAGGCTGGATGGGCGCGATCGAGACCGGCATCGCGATCTGCAACGCCCTGAACGCCGCGGTTGACGAGGGTCTTGGCGTTGCCCTGCACGCCTTCACCTCCCAGGAGGTCATCAAGGAGTACTGCAAGGTTCCCGATACCTGGCAGCCGACCTGGCTGATGCTGGTCGGCTACCCTGCCGAGGACCCCGAGGCGGGCGGCCAGCGGCCCCGCCGGCCCCTGTCCGCGCACTTCTTCGAGGGAAGCTGCGACAACCCGTGGCAGGAGGACCCAGAGGTGACCGAGTACCTCAAACGCGAGGGAATGATCCAGCGGCCCGGACCGCTGCCCTGGCGCCAGCAGGAGGTGCGGATGCTCTCGCGGATGTTCGGGCTGCCGGAATGAGCAACGGCTCCGGCACGGAGCTGATGCGCTCGGCCGCGGTGCAGCGCTGGCTGTCTCGCACCGGGTACGAGACGGAGGCGGGGCGCCGGCGCTGCCTGGAGCTGCTGGGTGCCTTCTGCGAAGAAACGGGGCAGGCGCCCGAGGAGCTGGTGGCGAGCTGCTTCCGCACCACCAAGGATGGTGACAGGAAGATCAGCATCAAGGGCCGTCGGGCCATGCAGGAGGCCATCGAGTCGTTCATCGCGCAACGGGGCGAGACCGGCCATGCCGCGGTCGCGGCCGGCAACATGCTCCGCTCGTTCCTGATCCACAACGGGGTCTTCATGCAGGGCCGCGCATCGATCGACTGAGCGGGTACAGGAGTGGCCGCTCCGCCAGCTCCGGAGGCCAGACGACGCGGCGGCTCCCGCCCTGCCACTGCACCGTGAGCACCTGGTGGCCGACCTGCAGGCCGGTCACGGGGTCGAGGCGGAAGCCGCCGTACAGCGTCCGGCATGACAGCCCCGCGGCCGCCGCGAGCTGCGCGGCGTCGTCGGTGGTCCCCGCGTCCCGCAGGCACCGCGCGCTCAGCACGCCGGCGGCGAACGCCTGCACCGCCGGGTACCCGGGCTCCTCGCCCGCCGCTCGGCGGAATGCGTCCACGAACCACGCGGCATCCGGGCCCTCGTCAGGCTCGGGGGCGGTCGCGGCAACCCACTGCGCGGGGCCGAGCAGACCATCGCGCCCGGGTCCGAGCGGGGCGAGCACCTCTTCTACCCCTGCGGCCACGAACGCCGCCGCCCGCCAACCGCGTCCGAGCAGCACCCTCGCCGCGGCGATCTCGTCCTCGAAGCCCCCCACCACCAGCAAGACCTCCGCGTCGGGCAGCTGGGCCGCCGCGTCCGCCGCTTGTCCTGGGGGGAATCCGACGGCGCGCACCTCGAACGCAAGCGCGGTGGCCGCCGCCCGCGCACCGCCGGCGACGTCGCGGGCGAACCCGGTCTCGCCGTGCAGGAGCGCGACCGTGCGCGCGTCGGGATCGGCCGCCCGCACGGCCTGCAACGACCCGCGGAAGTAGGTTGACGCTGGGGAGGGGACGTTGACCACGCGCGGGAAGCGCGGGCGGGCGAGCTGGGAGGTTGCGCCGCCGTGGTTCCACACCAGCCGGTCCGTCGCGGCGGCGGCAGCCACTGCCGGGCTGCTGCCGTACGGTCCGAAGACGACGTCGGGGTGCGATGCCGTCGAGGCGGACATTGCCTGGGCCGGGTTGGGATGGGCGTCGTGGACCTCGAGCTTCACGCCACGCCAACCGGCTGGTAGCCGTGCCGCTTGCCGCGCCCACACGTCCAGAGCCGTCGACCCAGCGCGTCCAAAGCGCGCCAGCGGTCCGGTCAGCGGGGTGACGAGCGCGACCCGCAAGATGGCCATGGCCCCTCGTGGCGTTTCCCCTTATTGGAACTTGACGTCGAAGACGTGGACCTGGCCCCCGCTGACAGTGGCGGGCAGGGTGATGCTGGTCACGGTCTTGCCCGTGGTCAGAGGGGCGTTGAGGGCGAACACGTAGGTTTTCACGTTGTCGTGCACGCCGCACACGCAGTTGCGGTATGCCGTGGTGACGGCGGTCGTGTTGCCGAACGCGGGCCCGAACGCTCCCGCGCCCAGTGTCCAGTCGCTGAAGCCTACGGGCGCGGGGTATCGACCAACAGCGGATCCGGCGTCCTGTGGGAGACGACCTGGCACGGCCGGGCTGCCGCCGCGAGGGAACTGGCGGCACCCCGGCCGGTCGTGGCGCCGTTTCGCAGGTCGAGAGTGTGGCAACTGCTATCTGCTCAGCAGCTCGACTTGTAGAGGTACTTGGAAACGGCGGGGTCGTTGATGTTCTGCTGGGTCGCGACGATGAAGCCGGTCTCGATCTGCTTCTGCACGGGCTCGCCCTTGAGGGCGTGAACGGCCTGCTCGACCCCGAACTTGCCGATGTCGAAGGGCTTTTGCGACACCAGCGCGTTGATGGTCCCGGCCTTGAGGTCCTCGACCTCCTTGGGGCTCGCGTCGAAGGCGATGATCTTGACGGCCGTGGCACCCGCGTTCTTCACGCCTGTGGCCGAGCCCTCCGCCGAGAACAGGTTGGCCGCGAAGATTCCGACGAGGTCCTTGTGGGCGGCGTAGGTCGCCTTCACGATCTGGGCGGCCTTTGCCGGGTCGTCGTCATCGTATTGCACCCCAAGGTACTTGAGGTTCGGGTAGTTCTTGATCTCCTCCTCGAAGCCCTGGGCGCGCTGGTCGGTTGTCGAGATGCCGGGCTTGACGTTGACGACCAGCACCGACCCGGACGCACTGCCGACCTGCTGCGCCAGCGCCTTGGCGGCCTGCTTGCCAGCGCCGAGGTTGTCGGTGGCGATCTGCGACAGCGAGATCGAGCTGTCGTTCACGTGCGTGTCGACCTCGATCACCTTGACGCCCGCCTGCTTCATCTGCTGGAGCGGCTGGATCGAGGCGCAGGTTCACCCCAAGCTGGCTGGCCGCCTCGTGGGCGCCGCAGGCCATGGAGATGTAGAACTCGTCGCCGCGAACGCCCTGGATGAGCGTGACGTTGAACTTCTTGGACGTGGCACCACCGCCACTCGAGCTGTTCGAGGTTCTCGAGCAGCCGGCCGCCAGCAGCAGGCAGGTAAGTCCGACCAGGAACAACCTTGTTCGCACAGGAGCCTCCTTTACTCTCGTTCGCTCGACCGACGCTTGATCTGGTCGACGTAGACGGCGGCGATCAGCACGGCACCGACAGCTACCGGCTGCCAGAACGCCTGGACGCCAACGATCACGAAGCCGTTTTGCAGCACGGCGGGGATGAACACGCCCACGACCGTGCCGATGATGCTGCCAATTCCGCCGAACAGGCTTGTCCCACCAATCACCACCGCGGCGATGGCCTGCAGGTTGTCGGTCGAATGACCGCCCAGCGTCGTGGTGGTGAAGTGGGGGCATTGGACCCGATGGCGTAGGTGTGGCGACCGAAGCGGGTCGCGGCCAAGGCGATCCCTCCGAGGATCGTGACTCCAGCCGCCACGAACACGATCCACGGGATGCGGAAGAGGAACCCCATCCCGGTCAGCTCGAGGTCGCCGTTGCCGATGGTGTTGCCGAGCATGAGCGGCAGCCCGCGCACGTCGACGCCGCCGGTGATGAGCTGAGCGGAACCGAGCGCCATGCCGAGCGTGCCGAGCGTCACGATCAGCGCGGGAATGCGCCCCTTCGCGATCAGCACGCCGTTCAGCAGCCCCCAGCCGAGACCGACCGCGAGCGCCGCCAGCAGGCCGAGCAGGATCTGGCTGACGCTTCCGTTCTGGGAGTGGTCCACGGCGGCCATGACCTTGGCGGCGATGACCCCTGAGAAGATCAGGACCGAGCCGATCGACAGGTCGATGCCGCCGGTGATGATCACGAAGGTCATGCCGACGGACATCACCAGCAGGGTGGCCCCGTCGATGGCGATGTTACGGAAGTTGAACAGCGTCCCGAACTGGGTCGGCCGCGCCAGCGTGAAGCCGAGCACCAGACTGAACAGCACCAGCAGCGTCCATGAGGTGTTGGCGGTGAGCAGGCGACGGATCAGCGAGCGCTGTTCCTCCTCCACCTCCTCGACGGCGCCGGCCTCACCCGGCTCCGCCTGGGCCCGGACCGTCTCGGGGTCTGCTCGAAGGTCGGCCGAGTCTGCCATGCTCACCTCACCCCCTGGTCCGACCGTGAGTCCACCGCTTGGCCACTGGAGTCCGCCGGACGTGCGGTCTGGGAGATCGCTCCGGTCATGGCGCCGACGAGGTCCTCCATCGACGCCTCGCTGGCCTTGAAGGTCGCCACCCGCCGGCCCAGCCGGAGCACCTCGATCCGGTCGGAGACCTGGAGCACCTCGGGCATGTTGTGGCTGACGAGGACGACCGCCAGCCCTTGGTCGCGGACGCGCCGGATGAGGTCGAGCACCTTGGCGGTGGCCACCACTCCGAGTGCCGCGGTCGGCTCGTCCAGGAACAGCACCTTGTTTGCCCAAGTGACCGCTCGCGACACCGCTACGCTCTGGCGCTGGCCGCCCGAGAGGCTCTTGACCGCGGCGGTTGTGGTCTGCACCCCGATGCCGAGGCTACTGAACGAGTCGTCGGTCTGCCGGCGCATCGCCTTGTTGTCGAGTAGGCCGAACCAGCCGAGCACGCCGGTGCGGAGCTGCTCCCTGCCAAGGAACAGGTTGGCGGCAGAATCGAGGTCAGGGGCCAGGGCCAGGTCCTGGTAGACGGTCTCGATCCCGAGCGAGCGGGCGGCGACCGGACTCGGCAGCGCGACCCGCCTGCCCTCGAAGCGGATCTCGCCGCCGTCGGGTTGCAGCGTGCCGGACAGGACCTTGACCAAGGTCGACTTACCCGCGCCGTTGTCGCCGATCAGGGCGATCACCTCCCCGGCGGAGGCGGCGAAGTCGGCACTCTGTAGTGCGCGGACGTGCCCGAACCGCTTCACGATACCGCGCGCCTCGAGGAGTGGCTCGGTCATCCAGCGTCCCTTTCGTCGAGTGCGGTGATGCCCCCGGGTCGGGGCACGGCGGCCATCTCGCGGTACAGACCGGCGGCGCAGCCGGCCACCAAGGCGGCACCGCGCGCGCCGGCTTCGACCACCGGCGGGTATTCGAGCTGGCCGAGCCGCTCGGCCTTGACCGCTCGCAGGGTCGGGCTGCGCGACCAGCCGCCGGCCGCCGCGACCCTTGCCGCCGGCCCCGCGACTCGCTCGATGGTGGCGATCAGCTCGGCGCTGCGAGCGGTGACGGCCTCGGCGGCCGCGCGCCACAGCAGTCCTGGTGAGGGGTGTCGACCGATACCTCTGAGCACGGCCCGGTCCGTCTCGGCCTGCTCGATGGTGAGCCCGTCCGCGCCCGGCGGTGTGGCCACAGCGGCGGCTTCGAGCTCCTCGACGCGCTCGGGCGCCACCCCGAGCAGGTCGAGGAAGCGCTGCAGGACAAGACCGGCCCGCTGCGCGCCGAGCAGCGCCTGGAGGCCGGGCACGACGTGCCAGCCGACGGTCACGTGACCGGCGACAGCAGTGCGCACCCGGTCCGCCTCGACCGGCGGTGGCACCGCGCGGACCAGCGCTTCGGCCGTGCCGCAGGAGTCGAACAGCTCCCCGGGTTCGGCAGCGCCGGCCCCGACCGCGGCGCAGAGATGGTCGTGGCCCGCCACGGCGAGCACCGCGCCGTCCAGCCGACCGCCGCGCCGGCCGGCCCTGCCTGCCGGCGTACCGGCGGGAGCCACCGGCGGCAGCAGCCCGGCCGGGCCCCCGGCCCAGGCGAGCGCCTCGTCCCACCAGTCTCCAGCGTCGCGGTCGAGCGCGCCGGTACGGGAGGCGAGCGACAGCTCGGCGAGTTGCTCGCCGCCGAGCCGGTGCACGACCCACTCGGCCACGCTGAGCAGTCGCGTGCCCTGCAGGGCGGCGGGCAGGTGGCGGCGCAGCCAGCGGTACTTGGCCAGCGTGCACAGTGCGCTCGCCGGCAGGCCGACGCGGACGGCGAACCGGTCGGCGCCGAGCCCGCTCGCCAGCGCCGCAGCCTCGTCCTGGCCTCGCAGGTCGTGCCAGGCGATCGCCGGCGCCACCGGCTCGCCGTCGGCACCGAGCAGCGCGCACGTCTCCGCCATGCTGGTGACGCCCACGGCCAGCACCGGACCGTCCGGAGTCCGTGCCAGCGCCCGCTCCGCCGCGCCGAGGGCCGCGTCCACGAGCACGCGCGGATCGGTCTCGGCACCGCTGGGCACCGCCCGCCACGGGGTGGGCACGGCGCCGTGGGCCAACTCGGCGCCGCCGGCCGAGACCACGACCGCTTTGCAGGTCGTGGTGCCGAGGTCGATGCCGACGAGCAGCGGCTCCGAGGCATTCCGACGAGGCTGGCCTGCCTGCGCCAACCGGGTCGAGAGCTCTGGCGACTGCATGGGCATGCCTCGCTGGCTACGAGCCTGCGTCCAGTGGTCCGGAGCCGGTGAGGCTGGCGATGGCCGCGCCGCCCCGATAGAAGCGGCGTACCCGGTTGGGGGCGAGCGGGATCGGCCTCATGGCGGCACCTCGCCAGAGCCTCGCGGAACCAGACTGACCGGTAGGCGGATCCGTTGGGGTGGTGCCTTGTCGCCGGCCAGGCGCCGGCACAGCAGCTCGGCCGCTTGGCGGCCCATCTTCGCCGGGCTGTGGGTGACCACGCTCACAGGAGTGGCAAGCATGTCGGCCAGCTCGAAATCGTCGAACCCGATGAGCGCGGCACGGCTGCCGGTGGCCTGGATCGCGCGCAGCGCGCCGATGGTGTTGCGGTTGTTGCCGGCGAAGATCGCGGTCGGGGGGTCCGACAGGCCAAGCAGCTCCCTGCTGGCCGTCTCGGCCGCGGCCACGTCATGCGGGCCGAGCTTGATCAGCTGCTCGTCCACGCCGATGCCTGCGTCCTTCATGGTCTCGGCGTAGCCCTGGTGGCGCTCGACCGCCGTGAAGATCCGCGGCAAGTCGCCGACCATGCCAATGCGGCGGTGGCCGTGAGCAAGCAGGTGCTCGGTTGCCTGGCGGGCGCCGTCCACGTTGTCGATCAGGATGGTGTCGGCCTGGATACCGCCGGGCGGGCGGTCCATGAACACCACCGCCATGCCCACGTGCAGGTCGGGCAGGAGGAAGCGGTGGTCGTCGCCGGCGGGCACGATCAGCAGGCCCTCCACGCGCCGCTCACAGAGCGTGCGGACGAGGTCGCGCTCGCGCTCGGGGTCCTCGTCGGAGCTGCCAGCGATGACCAGGTAGCCCCTGGAGCGGGCGACCCTCTCCACCGCCCTGGTGATGTCCGAGTAGAAGGGGTTGGCAACGTCCTCGATCACCAGGCCGAGGGTGCCGGACGAGCGTCCCTGGCGGAGCACTCGCGCCATGTCATTGCGGCGAAAGCCGAGCGTGACGATCGCCTCGTGGACGCGAGCGGCCGTCTCGGGACGTACACCGCCCTCGTCGTTGACCACTCGGGAGACGGTCTTGAGACTGACGGCTGCCGCCTTGGCGACGTCCCGCATCGTCGGTCGTGGCACTCCTCGAGGTCGTGACACAGGTGAGACCCTTTTCGACGGAGGTGAGCCGGTCGGCGCGGACCGCCAAGGACGGAGCGGCAGGGCTTCGACAACGTTGTCATCCCATGCGTGCATGAAGTCATGACAGGGTCGGAGCTGTCAAGAAGCAGACGAGTCGAATCCTCACGACAGCTCCAGACCGCCGGCGCGGACCAGAGGTACCCTCGCGCTCACGGCTCGGGCAGGTGCTTCCGGTACCGCTCCACGACCAGGTCGAGCGCCTGCGCGCGACTCGTCCGGACGACTTCGCGATGCTGGCCGTGTCGGTCCCCGGCGCCTACTTCCTCAACCCGAAGATCCGCGCCGCCTTTGGGTACGCCGGCCAGGAGGCGGTGCCGATCGACCCGAACGCACCGCCCGACTACCTCGAGGGCGGTCTCCTGGACTCCGTGATCAACCGCGGACCTGTGTACCGACCCACAGACTCCGGCGACTGACACACGGCTGACGAGGCCGGCTCAGCGCCGGTCGCGCGGATTGGTGCCGTCCCACTCCTCCAGCGGGGCGCAGTGCCAGCGCCAGGGCGTCTGGCGTTCCTGGCCGGGCAGGTCGATCCGGCCGTTGGCCCACAGCAGCACCTGCCACGGGTCGCCATCGGCCGGCGCCCACGGAAACAACCGGCGCAGGGTCGCCGTGCTGAGCTCCGGTGAGGGCGTGAACGGCAGCGCCAATCCTCGGGCGGCGTCGCTGATGTGCACCAGCAGCTCGTCACAGGCCATGGCGGCAAACCCGGCGGCGTCGGCCAGCCCGAATGGATGCCAGCCCCGCGCGTGCGGCGCCGCGCCGTCGAGCACCCGGGCCAGCACGGTGGCGAACGACCCGATCGTGGCGACCAGGTCCGCCGCTGCGCTGTCCGGCCGCACCCGCATGTCCATCGTGGAGAGCTCCCGTGGGCCGGCGGCCAGGTCGCTGGCATACCAGAGCAGCCCTTCAGCGACGTGGGCCACGGCCTCTGCGACCGTCCACGCACCCGCCGGACCGTCGCCGCGATCCCCGCCAGCGCGGCGCCGCCGAGAGCCTGTCCAGCGACAGCTCGTCGGCGCTGCGCGTCCCTGCGTCCGCTCAGCCGCCGGTGGCGGCCAGCTTGGCGTTGGCCCGGCGGGTGACCTCCTCGAGCGTGCGGTGGGTGGCCTCCAGGTCGGCCTCGGGTAGGTCGCCGTAGAGCTCGTCGGTGATGCGGGAAAGCTCTCGGCGGGCGGGCCGGTAGCGGGCCTCGCCGGCCGCCGTGGGCGCCAGGCGGGGATCGGCGTCGTCGCCGGCCGGGCCGCCGGCCTGGTCGGCTGGGGCGAGCAGGCCCGATGACTGGAGGCCGTCGAGGGTGGCCCGGACCGCGGCCTCGGGCACCTTGAGCCCGTCGGCCTGCCGGCGGACCAGCTCGCTGCGGGCGAGCGGGCCGGTGCCGTCGAGGGTGAACAGGATCGTCCACTCGGGGAAGGAGAGGCCGGCCTCGTCGAGCAGCCGGTCGAGCAGGGCGCGGGTTGCCTTCTCGGCCTGGCCGATGTCGCGGCCGGTGAGGGCGGGAGTGCTGGTCATGGCTCGTCTCCTGTCTGGAGGGCCGCGTCCGGCGCGGGGGCCTGGCGCAGCAGGGTCTGCAGGGTGGCGGCGGGCGCCCGGGCGCCCGGGACGCGGGGCGGCGGGAGCCGGGGCGGCTGGAGCCGGCCCGGAGCCCAGGCGGTCGGCGCCGCCGAGCCCGAGCCCGAGGGGGGCACGCTGGTCACCCGCGCGTGAGCACGACCTTGCCGGTGGCCTGCCGGGAGCGCAGCGCGTCCAGGGCCTCGACCGTTCCGGACCAGTCGCGGACGACGCCGATCTGCGGGTCCAGCCGTCCGTCGGCGACCATCCCGGCGAGCGTGGCGAGGTCCTCCCCGAAGGTCTCCTCGCCGGTGGTGTAGATGCGGAAGCCCTCGAGCCGCGCGCCGGGCTGCGCGTTGTTGAAGTCGAAGAAGGCGATCTGGCTGCGCTCACCGCTGGCCAGGCCGTAGGCGGTGGCCAGGCCGCCCTGCGCGAGCCGGTGGATCGCGTCGACCAGCACGGACCCGCCGACCCCGTCGACGACGAGGTGGAACGGCCCGCTGTCCTCGCCGATCTGGGTGATCACGGCGTCGGCGCCGAGCGCGCGCACCTGCTCGACCCGCGAGGGCCCGCTGACGTGGGCGGTGACGATCGCTCCGGCGGCGCGGGCCAACTGCACAGCGAAGCTCCCGACGCCACCGCTGGCGCCGGTGACCAGCACGCGCCGGCCGAGCAGCGCACCGCCGGTGCGCAGCGTCCGGAGCGCCGTCAGCCCGGCGACCGGCAGCGCGGCCGCCCGCGGGAAGGTGACGGTCTCCGGCAGCGGGGCGATCCGGTGGGTCGGCACCGCGACCCGCTCGCTCCAGCCGCCCCAGTCGGCGAGGCCGACCACCCGGGTGCCGGCCGAGGGCCCGGTGCCATCGGCGGCCGCGGCGACCACCACGCCGGCGAGGTCCTGGCCGGGCGTCCACCCGTCGGCGCGCTGGGAGAGCAGCGACAGCTCGCCGCGGTTGATCGCATACGCGCCGACCTCGATCACGGCCTGGTGGGGGGTAGGCTCCGGCTCCGGCAGGTCGCGGCGGTCGAGGCCATTGGGCGCGGCGGAATCGGTGATGTAGCCGAGCATGCTGTCGCTCCTTTGCCGTGGACGGACCTCGGTGCCAACGATCGGCACCTGCCGCGATCTTCCACACCGGCGTGGAGCCGCCGTCACGGCCGGGAACCCGGCGGGGAAAAGGAAGCGGGCGCTGGTACGCGAATGCGCGCCCTGCTACAGTGGGCAGTTCCTACGGCTGTAGCGAGAAGCGCGCACGATAATTAGACGGATGCAATTCCGTCCTCAAATAGGGTAGCGGAGGAGATGGTCGCCGTCAAGACCGAGCTCGAGTACGAGCAGGCGTACGTTTCCATCTTGTACCAGCGGCTGGACACCCTGCGGGTCCGGGCGGCCGAGCGGGTGGCGCAGGTGCTGGGCAGGGCGGAGTTTGGTGGGACCTACCAGGGGCGGCTGGAGCGCGACGCGCTGGTGACCAGGTACCGGGATCGGCTGGCGCAGCTCTGGTCGGCCGAGAGCGGGCTGTGCTTCGGGCGGCTCGACCTGGCGGACGGCACCCGGCGCTACATCGGGCGGCTGGGCCTGGCCGACGACGACCGCGAGTCGCTGCTGGTCGACTGGCGGGCGCCGGCGGCGCGTCCGTTCTACCGGGCCACGCCCGCCGACCCCTCCGGGGTGGTCAGGCGCCGGCACCTGCGGACCAAGGGCCGCATCGTGGTCGACTTCGAGGACGACGTGCTGGACCTCGACGCGCTGAGCGACGACGAGCGGTCGGGTCTCAGCGGTGAGGCGGCGCTGCTGGCCGCTCTGAACGCCAGCCGGACGGGCAGGATGGGCGACATCGTCGCCACCATCCAGGCGGAGCAGGACCGCATCATCCGCTCGGACCTTCGCGGCATCCTGGTGGTGGAGGGTGGCCCGGGCACGGGCAAGACCGCCGTGGCGCTGCACCGGGCCGCCTACCTGCTCTACACGCACCGCGAGCGGCTGGCCAGGCGGGGTGTGCTGGTGGTCGGGCCGAACCCGACCTTCCTGCGCTACATCGAGCAGGTGCTGCCGTCGCTGGGGGAGACCGGCGTGCTGCTGGCCACCACCGACGAGCTGTACCCGGGCGTGACCGCGACCGCCACGGAGCCGCCGGAGACCGCCGCGCTCAAGGGCTCCGAGCGCATGGCCGGCATCCTGGCCGCGGCCGTCGCCGACCGCCAGCGCCTGCCCGGCGAGGACCTGGAGATCCGGTTCGACGGCCAGGTGCTGCGGCTGGACCGGCGGACCTGCCTGCGCGCCCGCCTGCGGGCTCGGGCGGCCGGCACGCCGCACAACCAGGCCAGGGCGATGTTCCGGCGCGAGCTGCTGGCCGCGCTCAGCCGGCAGGTGGTGGCGCGCCTGGTCGCCGACCTGCCCGAGGTGGAGCTGCCGGACGACGACCTCGCGGGCGACGACGTTCCGAGCGAGCGGCTGCTGGACGCCGAATTGGAGGAGATCCGCGCGGAGCTGGCCGCCGCGCCACAGGTACGCGAGGCCATCGATGGTCTCTGGCCCCGCCTGACCCCGGAGGCGCTGCTCGAAGGCCTGCTCACCTCGCCCGACCGGCTGGCCTCGGCCGCGCCGGAGCTGAGCGCGGCCGAGCGCGCCCGGCTGCTGCGCGAGCCGCCGGACCGGCGCGCCGCCGGCGGGGCGGGGTGGTGGACGCCGGCCGACGTGCCGCTGCTGGACGAGGCGGCCGTGCTGCTCGGGGAGAAGGACGGTGGCGCGGCGCGCGAGGCGCTGCAGGCCGAGCAGTGGCGGCGCGAACTGGCCTACGCGCGCGGGGTCCTGAGCATGGTCGGGATCGATGAGCACCGCTACGGCGGCGCGGCGCTGCTGGCGGTCCGCCAGCGCGACACCGGGCCGGGCACCGGCATCGCGGAGCGGGCACGGCAGGACCGCACCTGGACGTTCGGGCACGTGATCGTGGACGAGGCGCAGGAGCTCTCGGCGATGGCCTGGCGGACGCTGATGCGGCGCTGCCCGGCCCGGTCGATGACCGTGGCGGGGGACACCGCCCAGCGGGGCGCGGCCTGGGGAGTGCGGTCGTGGGCGGACGCGCTGGAGCCGCACGCGCCGGGCGCCTGGCGGGTGGAGGAGCTGACCGTCAACTACCGCACGCCGGTGGAGATCATCGAGGTCGCCGCCGACGTGCTCGCCGCCATCTCGCCGGAGCTGCGGCCGCCGAGGTCGGTCCGCGAGACGGGCGTGGCCCCGTGGGCGCTGCGGCTGGACGAGGCGGAGCTCGGCGCGCGGCTCCCGGAGGTCGTCGCCGGCGAGGCGTCGACCATCGAGGGCGGCAAGCTGGCGGTGCTGGTCCCGGCCGAGCGCGCCGAGGAGCTGGGCCGACGCGTGGCCGCCGTGCCGGGGGCCGCTGCCGAGCGTGGGCCCGCGGCGCTGGACGCGAGGATCGCGGTGCTGACCGTGGCCGAGTCCAAGGGGCTGGAGTTCGACTCGGTGGTGCTCGTCGACCCCGCCGGGATCGTCGCCGAGTCCCCGCGGGGCATCGCCGACCTCTACGTCGCGCTCACCCGCGCGACCCAGCGCCTCGGCGTGGTCCACAGCGGCGACCTCCCCGCTATGCTCGGCCGCCTGCGCGAGGTGGCGGCGACGGGCCCAGGCCCAGGCGGCGCCCTCGGCCGGCCCGCCGGGCCGGGCCCGGGCGGCGCCGCGGCGGCGCTCAGCGCACCACGAAGTTGACGAGCTGGTCGTCGACCACGATGACCCGGCGGACCTCCCTGCCGTCCAGGTGCCGGCGGACCCGCTCGTCGGCGCGTGCGGCCGCCTCCAGGTCGGTGCCGGCGGTACCCGCCGGCACCGACACCGTCGCCCGGAGCTTGCCGTTGACCTGCACCGGGACGGTCACGGTCTCCTCCGTCAGATAGGCGGGGTCGGCCCGCGGGAACGGCTCGAAGGCCAGCGAGCCGGCGTGGCCCATGCGCGACCACAGCTCCTCGGCGACGTGGGGGGCCAGCGGTGCCAGCATCAGCACCAGCGGCTCGGCGACCACTCGCGGCGGGCCGTCGGGATACGCCGAGGTCAGGTGGCTGCTCAGCTCGGTGATCCGGGCGATGGCGGTGTTGAAGCGCAGCGCCTCGATACCCGCCCGCACGGCGGCCACGGTGCGGTGCAGCACGCGCAGCGTCTCCGGCGCCGGCGGCCCGCCGGTCACCCTGGAGGCGCCGGTCCGCTCGTCGACGAGGTTGCGCCAGATGCGCTGCAGCAGGCGGTGCGAGCCGACGATCGCCCTGGTCTCCCACGGCCGCGACTGCTCGAGCGGACCGCTGAACATCAGGTGGAGGCGGAAGGTGTCGGCCCCGTAGCTGGCGTACAGCTCGTCGGGGCTGACCGCGTTCTTCAAGCTCTTGCCCATCTTGCCGTACTCGCGCCGGACCGGCTGGCCGCGCCAGCGGAAGCCGCCGTCCGCCTCGGTGACCTCGGCGGCCGGCACGTGGATGCCACGCCGGTCCGCGAACGCGTACGCCTCCACGTAGCCCTGGTTGACCAGGCGGTGGAACGGCTCGGCGGCGCTCACCTCGCCCAGGTCGTACAGCACCTTCTGCCAGAAGCGCGCGTACAGCAGGTGCAGGACCGCCTGCTCGACCCCGCCGACGTACAGGTCGACGCCGCCCGCGTCGCCGGGCCGGCGCGGGCCCATCCAGTAGCGCTCGTTGGCCGCGTCGACGAACCGGTCGTGGTCGTGCGGATCGATGTAGCGCAGCTCGTACCAGCAGGAGCCCGCCCACTGCGGCATGATGTCCAGCTCGCGGCGGTAGCGCCTGGGCCCCTCGCCCAGGTCCAGGGTGACCTCGGCCCAGCCGGCGGCGCGCGCCAGCGGTGGCTGTGGCGCGCTGGTGGCGTCGTCGGGGTCGAGCGCCGGCGGGAAGTCGCTCAGGTCGAGGTCCGGCAGCTCCAGCGGCAGCATCGACTCGGGCAGGGCGACCGGCAGGCCGTGCTCGTCGTAGACGATCGGGAACGGCTCGCCCCAGTAGCGCTGGCGCGAGAACAGCCAGTCGCGTAGCTTCCAGGTCACCTCCGCGCGCCCGGCGCCGTGCTCCACCAGCCAGTCGACGATCCGCCGCTTGGCCTCGGCGACCGGCAGCCCGTCCAGGAAGCCCGAGTTGATCGCCGGCCCGTCGCCCAGGTACTCCCGGCCGTCGAAGCCCTCGGGCGGCGCCACGGTCCGCACGATCGGCAGGCCGTGCTCCTCCGCGAACGCCCAGTCGCGGCCGTCCTGCCCAGGCACCGCCATGATCGCCCCGGTGCCGTAGCCCATCAGCACGTAGTCGGCGACGAACACCGGGATGGTCGCGCCGCTGGCGGGGTTGGTGGCGTGCGAGCCGGTGAACACGCCCGTCTTCGGCATGGCCTCGGCCTGCCGGTCCAGCTCCGAGCGCCGCGACGCCGCCAGACGGTAGGCGGCGATCGCCTCGGCCGGGCTGGCGGCGCCGCCGGTCCAGCCCGGCGGCGTGCCCGGCGGCCAGGCTGGGGCCTGGAGCGCGTCGACCATCGGGTGCTCCGGCGCCAGCACCATGAAGGTCGCGCCGAAGACGGTGTCGGGGCGGGTGGTGAACACCTCGATCTCGCCGGCGGGGGAGGGGAAGCGGAGCAGCGCGCCCTCGGAGCGGCCGATCCAGTTGCGCTGGATCTGCTTGACCGACTCCGGCCAGTCGAGCTGGTCGAGGTCGGCCAGCAGCCGCTCGGCGTAGGCGGTGATCCGCAGCACCCACTGGCGCAGCGGCCGGCGGAACACCGGGAAGTTGCCGCGCTCGCTGCGGCCGTCGGCGGTGACCTCCTCGTTGGCCAGCACCGTGCCCAGGCCCGGGCACCAGTTCACCGGCGCCTCGTGCAGGAACGCCAGGCGGTGGGCGTCCACCACCTGCCGGCGCTCCAGCTCCGACAGGCGCTCCCAGGGCCGGCCGAACGGGTTGGTGCCCTCGCCCGGCTCGCGGTCGCCGGCGTCCAGCTCGGTCACCAGCTCGGCGATCGGCCGGGCGCGGCCCGCGCGGCGGTCGTACCAGGCGTTGAAGATCCGCAGGAAGATCCACTGGGTCCAGCGGTAGTACTCGACGTCGGAGGTGCGCACGCTCCGGCGTGTGTCGTGGGCCAGGCCCAGGCGCCGGAGCTGCGCCCCGAAGACCTCGACGTTGCGCTCGATGGTGAGGCGCGGGTGCCTGCCCGTGGTGATGGCGTGCTGCTCGGCCGGCAGCCCGAAGGCGTCGAAGCCCATGGTGTGCAGCACGTTGTGGCCGGTCATCCGCAGGTAGCGGCCGTAGACGTCGGTGCCGACGTAGCCGAGCGTGTTGCCCACGTGCAGCCGGTCGTCGCTCGGGTACGGCAGCATGTCGTTGATGAAGAACTTGGGCCGCGCCGCCACCGCGTCGAAGCCCTCGCGCAGCGGTCCGGCCGGGTTGGGGGCGTGGAAGGTGCCGTCGCGCTCCCAGCGGTCCTGCCAGGCCAGCTCGATCCGCTCGGCCAGCGCGGCCGTGTAGCGAAACGGCGGGATCTCGGATTCCGTCATCAGGCGCTCCTCAATGGGTCAGCGGGTACGGGTGCGGCCGCGCTGACGATGCCGAGGTCAGCGCGGCCCGGTAAGGAGCTGCATGCCGATGACGTGCATGTGACCGATGGTAGCGTGAACCGCCCGAACGGGAAATCGCCTTAGGAGAGGCCGCGCCTCCTTAGATGCGCCGCAGCCCGTCCAGGACGCGTTCCAGCAGGGCCCGGCTCGGGCCCTGGCCGGCGCCGGCCGGGCCATGGACCTGGACCAGGCCCTCGTCGGCCAGGTCGCCGACCAGCACGCGGACGACCCCGAGCGGCAGGCTGAGCAGCGCCGACAGCTCGGCCACCGACTGCGGCTGCCTGCAGAGCAGCGCGATCGAGCGCCGCTCCAACGTCTGGCGCTCGGCCAGCTCGCCGAGCAGCGTGGTGGTCACCAGCGACTCGATCTCCAGCTCCGCTCGGCGCGGCCGCACCCTGCCGCCGGTCATGGCGTAGGGCCGCAGCAGCCCGCCGCCCTCCGCGGGGTCGTTGCCTCCTGGCTCGGCCGGCGTCATGCAATATCAGTCATGCTTTTGTTTTCACCTACCGCTTGACGATGACGTGCATTGTGTGCGGATTATACGCAAGCAGCACAGATCGCAAGCATCTGCCTGATGTAAACAGTAACACTTATTATTTGTCGCTCGTCAATTCCGATCGGGGCAGTGATGGCATCGTCTCCGCGGTCGCCCGTCCTGGAGCTCGAGAGGGTTCGCAAGCGGTTCAGCGACGGGACGCCGGCGCTGGACGGCATCGACCTGGAGGTCCGGCAGGGCGAGCTGGTCAGCGTCGTGGGCCCGTCCGGCTGCGGCAAGAGCACCCTGCTGCGGATCGTGGCCGGGCTGACCATGCCGAGCAGCGGCATGGTGTGCCTGCGGACCCGCAGGATCGGCTTCGTCTTCCAGGACCCGACGCTGCTGCCCTGGTGCAGTTTGCGCTCGAACCTGGAGCTGCTCGGCGAGCTCGAGGGCACCCCGAGGTCCGAGCACCAGCGCCTGGCCGGCGAGGCGATCGCGGTCGTCGGGCTGGGGGAGCTCGCCGGGCACCCGCCGCGGGCGCTGTCGGGCGGGATGCGCATGCGCGCGTCGCTCGCCCGCTCGCTGACTCTGCGGCCCGATCTGTTCCTGCTCGACGAGCCCTTCGGCGCGCTCGACGAGCTGACCCGCCACCGCCTCACTGACGAGCTGGCCCAGCTCCTCCTGGAGCGGGGCTTCGCCGCCCTGCTCGTGACCCAGTCGGTGACCGAGGCGGTGTTCCTGTCGAGCCGGGTGGTGGTGCTGTCGGCCCAGCCCGGCCGGGTGGTCGGGGCGTTCCCGGTGCCGTTCCCCTACCCGAGGGCGCCGCGGCTGCGCCACTCGGGCGCCTTCGACCGGCTCGCCGGCGAGGTCTCCGCTTGCCTCCGCGCCGTCGGCCAGTGCCCGGCGGAGGTGGAGCGGGGGTGAGGCTGCTCGCCAAGTGGGGCCCGCCGCTCGGGGTGCTCGGGGGCTTCGTCGGCTGCTGGTACGCGGTCAGCTTCCTGCTGCTGTCGCCAGAGCGCCGCTTCCTGGTCCCGCCGCCCCAGGCCGTGGTCGAGACCGGCTTCCTCGACCACGCCAACCTCGTCGAGCTGCTGGAGGGGCTGGCGCAGTCAGCCAGGGTGGCGATGCTCGGCCTCGGCATCGCCGCCGGGCTCGGCACCGGGCTGGCGGTCCTCATGCACCAGGCGCGCTGGATCGAACGGTCGCTCTACCCCTACGCGGTGGTGCTGCAGACCGTCCCGATCCTGGCGCTGGTGCCGCTGCTCGGCTTCTGGTTCGGCTTCGGCCTGCGCAGCCGGGTGCTGGTCTGCGTGCTGATCGCGCTGTTCCCGATCATCGCCAACACCCTGTTCGGGCTCCACTCCGTCGAGCGCGGCTACCACGACCTGTTCACCCTGCACCGCGCGACCCGGCAGGCGCGCCTGTGGAAGCTGGAGCTGCCGGCCGCCCTGCCGGCGATCCTCACGGGTCTCCGCATCTCCGCCGGGCTGTCGGTCATCGGGGCGATCGTCGGCGACTTCTTCTTCGGCCAGGGCCAGCCGGGCATCGGCATCCTCATCGACCTCTACCGGGCGCGCCTGCAATCCGAGCAGCTCTTCGCCGCCGTGATCCTGTCCTCCCTGCTCGGCGTCGCCACCTTCACCGCCTTCGGCGTCCTCGCCCGCCGGCTGGTCGGCCGCTGGCACGCCTCCAGCGCCTCCGCTCCCAACCCCTGACCAACCCGAAGGAGCACCATGCCCATCGAGCAGAGCAAGCGTAGTCGGATGCGCCAGCGCCGCGGTGGCGCCGCCGCGGCGCGCACGGCGAGCCGGCGCTCCCTCGTGCTGGCCGCCGCGCTCGCCGTGGCGCTGGCCGCCGGCGCCTGCAGCGCCTCCCCGGACACCGCCACCGGCGCCGCGGCGCCCTCCGGCCGGGGGACGCTGGCCGGCGTCTGCCCGGCGACCGTGGTGGTGCAGACCAACTGGTTCCCGCAGTCGGAGCACGGCGCCGCCTACCGGCTGGTCGGCCCCGGCTACCGGATCGACGCCGCGCACAAGCGCGTGACCGGCCCGCTGGTGGCCGGCGGCCACGACACCGGCGTGCGCATCGAGGTCAGGGCCGGCGGGCCGGCGGTCGGCTTCCAGTCGTCGGCCGCCCTGATGTACCAGGATCCCGACATCACCCTCGGGATGCTGCAGACCGACGAGATCGTGCAGTTCTCCAAGACCCAGCCCGTGGTCGGGGTGATGGCGCCGCTGGAGCTGGACCCGCAGATCCTGCTCTGGGACCCCAAGGCCCATCCCGACTGGCACACCATCGCCGACATCGGCCAGAGCGACGTGCAGGTGCTGTACTTCCAGGGGTCGGCCTACATGGAGTACCTGGTCGGCGCCGGCATCCTCCGGCGAGCGCAGATCGACGGCCGCTACGACGGCTCGCCGTCGCGCTTCGTCGCCTCCGGCGGCAAGATCGCGGTCCAGGGCTACGCCACCAACGAGCCCTACCTCTACGAGCACGAGGTCAGGGCCTGGGGCAGGCCGGTCGCGTTCCAGCTCGTCGTCGACACCGGCTACCCCAATTACGCCAACGTGCTGTCGGTGCGCGCCGACCAGAAGGCCAAGCTGGCGCCGTGCCTGAAGCGGCTGGTGCCGATGCTCCAGCAGGCGCAGGTCGATTTCATGCGCGACCCCGGCCGCACGCTCGACCTGATCGTCAAGCTCGACCAGACCTACAAGGGTGGATTTGTCTACTCTCCGGGGCTGGCGCGGTTCGCGGTCACCCAGATGCGGCAGCTCGGGATCGTCGACAACGGCCACGACGCCACCCTCGGCAACTTCGACAACGACCGCATGCAGCACCTGATCAACATCGACGTCCCGATCTTCGCCGGCCAGCACAAGCCCATCCGGCCCAACCTGACCCCCGGCGACGTCACCACCAACGAGTTCATCGACCCCTCCATCAGCCTGCGATGAGCGCGCCGCCGGAGGGTCGGGCGCGCGGGTCGTTCGACGCCTGTGCGGAGGTGTTCGACCGGCTCGGCGAGCTGATCGGCGGCCCGCTCAGCGCCTACCTGGACGGCGTGCTCCACCAACGGGGCGAGCGGGCCGTGGACCTCGGCTGCGGCACCGGCCGGCACGTGGCGCTGCTGGCGGGCCGCTACCGCGAGGTGCTCGGCGTCGACGTCTCCGAGCCGATGCTCGAGATCGCCAACCGCCGCCGGGCCGGAGCGGGCGTGCGCTTCGTCCGGCGCGACCTCCGCGACCTGCGCCCCGATCGCGACGGGCGCTTCGACCTGGTGCTCTCCGCCCACACGCTCCACCACGTCGAAGACCTCGACGCGACGCTGGAGCGCATCCGCGAGCTGGTCGCGCCGGGCGGGCGGGCCGTGCTGGTCGACAACGTCGCCGCGCGGCCCGCCGTTCCCCGCCGCTGGTTCCTCGCGGAGGCCGTGCGGGCGCTCGGCCGCGATCTCGCGTCGCGACGCCGCCCTCCCGGCGAGGCGCTGGAGCTGTTCCGCCTGAGCATCCACCCCGCCTGGCTCGATCACGTCACCGCCGACCGGTTCCTGAGCCCTGCCGAGTTCGACCGCCGCTACGGCCGGGTCTTCCCCGGGGCTCGCTACAGCGACCTCTACCGCGCCCGCGCCCTCTGCTGGGACGCCCCCGCGCCGTAAGCGGAGGCGTCGCCGGGCCGCGCTTCGCGGGGCGGGTGTAGCCTGAAGTTGTCTGACAACCTGATGTCTTTCCCTGACCCTGCGGCGGAGGTTCACATGGCGCTCACCGAGCTACGGCGCAGCCCGCTGGTCGAGCAGGCGATCGACCGGCTGCGCGAGCAGGTCACCAGCGGTGCGTGGCCGGTCGGCACGCGACTTCCCTCGGAGGCGGCGCTCGCGGCCGAGCTCGGCGTCGGCCGTTCCACCATCCGCGAGGCGATCCGCGCCCTGGCCAGCACCGGCATGGTCGAGTCCCGGCAGGGCGCCGGCACGTTCGTGCGCGCCGCCGCCGCGGCCGAGGTCGGGCTCGAGACACGCCTGCGGCGCGCGGCCCTGCTCGACGTCTACGAGGTGCGCCACGCCCTGGAACTCCAGGCCGCCCGCCTGGCGGCGACCCGGCGGGACGCCGACGACCTCGCCAGCCTCCAGCGCACGCTCGACCGCCGCCAGGCCGCGCTCGCCGTCGCCAAGGACGCCACCTTCGTCGAGGCCGACCTCGGCTTCCACCAATGCGTCGTCGACGCCGCGCACAACCCGATCCTCACCGAGCTGTTCGCCAGCTTGACCAGCGCCCTGCGCGAGGCGATGTTCGACGTCTTCGCCGACCGCGACCTCCAGCTCGACGCCAACCCCGCGCACCTTCAGCTCGCCGCCGCCATCCGCGCGGCCGATCCCGAGGCGGCCGCCGCCGCCACCAGCGCGCATCTCGACGCCACCATCCGGACGCTCCAGGCACTGCTGGACGATCCCGGGCAGGCCGCCCGGTGAACCGGGTCGGCGTCGCGCTGCTCACCATCGGCCACACCGTCGACGACCTCTACCAGGGAGCGGTGCCAGCGCTCCTGCCCTTCCTGGTCGCCGAGCGGCACTACAGCTATGCGGCGGTCTCCGGGCTGGTGCTGGCCGGCAACCTCTTCAGCTCCATCGCCCAGCCCGCCTTCGGCGCCCTGACCGACCGCTTCCACCTCTGGTGGCTGGTGGGCCTGGGCATGAGCGTCGCCGGCATCGGGGTCGGCCTGGCCGGGCTGTCCAGCAGCTACCAGCTCACCTGGCTCGCGATCGCCCTGTCGGGCCTGGGCGTCGCCGCGTTCCATCCGGAGGCGGCCCGCTCCGCGCGGATCGCCAGCGGCGGCCGCCAGACCGCCATGAGCTGGTTCGGCTTCGGCGGCAACATCGGGCTGACCATCGGGCCCCTGCTGGTCACGCCCGTGCTGCTCGCGCTCGGCCTGCGGGGGACGGCGGTGCTGGCCGTGCCGGCGGTGCTGGTCGGCGCCACGATGCTCTTCCTCCATCCACGCCTGCTGCCACGAGCGGCCGCTGCGGCCAAGAGGAGCACGGCGCGGGCTGGACGCGACGACTGGCCCGGCTTCGCCCGGCTCACCGCCGTGATCGTGACCCGCGCCGTGCTGTTCTTCGGGCTGACCTCGTTCCTGGCGCTGTATGTGACCAGGCAGCTCGGCGGCAGCCAGACGCTGGGCGAGGCGGCGCTGGCGGTGTTCCTGGGCTGCGGCGCGCTCGGGACTCTCCTGGGCGGCCACCTGGCCGACCGCTTCGGCCGGCTGCCGGTGCTGCGCACCGGCTACGTGCTGATGATCCCGTCGCTGATCGGGCTGGTGGCGGTGGGCAGGCCCTGGATCTTCGTGTTCATCGTCCTGTCGGCGCTCACCGTCTACCTGCCCTTCTCGGTCCAGGTGACGCTCAGCCAGGACCTGCTGCCCAACCGCGTCGGCACCGCCTCGGGCGTCAGCCTCGGGCTGGCGATCACCGCCGGCGGGCTGCTCGCGCCGCTGTTCGGCGCGCTGGCGGACGCCACCAGCCTGCGCCTCACCCTCACGGTGCTGATCGGCCTGCCCGTGCTGGCCCTGCTGATGTCGACCACGCTGCGCGACCCGCGCGCCCAGGAGGCGCCAGCCAGCACCCTCAGCGAGAGGACCCGGCAAGGAGCAGCACGAGCTGGGTGAGGTCGAACAGGCCGTGGGCGATGATGATCGGCCACAGCCGCCTGGTCTTGTAGAAATACCAGGCGTACAGCATGCCGAGGCAGAAGATCGTCAGCGCCGCGCCGGCGCCCTCGTAGAGGTGCAGCACCCCCCACAGCGCCGTCGGCAGCACCAGCACCACCGCGGTCGGCACCCTGAGCTGCTCCAACCGTGTCTGAGCGTAGCCGCGCACCACCACCTCTTCGGTGACCCCGGCGGTGACCGCGATGACCAGCGCGTCGATCCACCGGAACCAGAGCGGCAGCTCGTTGGGCAGGAAGTCGACCTCTCGCTGGCCGAACGGCGAGAAGATCCAGGCCAGGATCAGCACCAGCACGAAACTGGCGATCCACAGCCCCAGCCCGACCAGGCCGTCGGCGCGCCCCTCGAAGCGGCCGAGCCCGATGCCACGGCGGCCCTCACCGCTGCGGACCAGCAGGTAGCCGATCAGCAGCACTGGCGACCAGGACAGGAACGCGCTGAACAGCCCGCTGACGATCGCCGGCACGAGCTGCTCCGAGCCGGTGGTGTCCGCGCCCGTGCCGAGCGCCAGCACCAGCAGGCTGAGCGCGCCCGGTGCGAATGCCAGCACCAGCACCAGGCCGAGCTCGAGCCAGAGCACCCGCGGCGGCGCCGGTGGGGGCGGCAGCGGCTGGCGTTCGGGCCGCGCGGGCGGCCCGCCCGGGCTCGGGGGAGCGCCCTGCGGCTGGGCGGGGTACCAGTCCTGTCGTTGCCCCTGATCGAGCCCGACACCCCAGCCGTCCCGCTCGTTCGCGCCCCAGCCGGGCCCGTCCCGGGAGTCCGGGCGGTCGGCTTCCTCCTGATGGTCGGGCGGGTCCGGCCGGTCCGAGCGCGGCTCCGACCAGGGCCCAGCCCATGATGGCGCACCGGGCTCGCCCGGGCGCGACGGGCGGGACCACGGGTCCGGTTGCGGCGAAACTGGCTGGTCGGGTCGGTCGCTCACGAGCGCTCCTGAGAGTTCGGAGGAGAACTCCAGCCTACCCTAGGGTGTCGGAAATGCTCGGCTGGTGCCCTGCGCCGTCACGTCGCCTCGAGCCCTCACCCCCAACGCTCCCAAGCGGTCGACCGGTCCCGGCCGCGCCTCACGCCGTGACTCCACCGTCCCAGGAGGCCGCCATGTCCATCGCCGAGGGCGGCCACGCCTTCCACTGACGCAACCCAACTCCAGGACGCTACGATGCAGCACGACGCCGTCGAGGTCTTCGGCGCGGGGCTGTAGCTCAGTCGGTCAGAGCAAGCGACTCATAATCGCTACGAGGATAACCAGCAACGACATCGCTTAGGCCTTGCCTTCGGTCAACGACTCGGTCAACGATACTGTCGAATCCTCGTTGACCGCACCCGGAGGCAAGCGGTGATCCGTTCGCGCCGCGACGGCTGGCAGGTGATCGTCTACGTCGGCATTGACCCGGTGACGGGACGGCAGCGGCAGATCAGCCGGCAGGTCAGGGGCAGCCGCAAGCAGGCGGAGCGGCTGGAGACCCGGCTCAAGGCCGAGGTGATGGCCGGTCGCCATCGGGGCACGGCGGCGAAGACCTTGGGCGAGATGGTCGAGCTATACCTTGACTGGCGCGAGCACAACGGCAAACCGATCGGGCCGACCACGATCCGAAGCTACCGTGGATTGCACGAGGCCAGGATCAAACCGGGCATTGGCAAGCTGCGGCTTCCTCAGGTCGATCCTCCGGCGCTGGATCGGTACTACACGGCGCTGCGTAAGAGCGGGAGCCTCCGCAAGCGCGGCAGGCCGTTGTCTGCGAGCCGGCTCCGCGACGTGCACGCGGTCATCTCCGGCGCGCTCGGGCTCGCGGCACGGTACGGCTGGATCGCCTACAACCCTGCGGCGCTCGTGAAGCCCCCGACGCCGCAGAGCGCCAAGCGGGCGATGCCGACCAGGGAGCAGGCGCGCGAGGCTCTCCAGGCCGCCGAGCGGAAAGACCCAGAGCTGTACCTGTTCCTGCGGTTGGAGGCGACGACGGGCCTGCGGCCGGGCGAGGTGTGTGCGCTGTGGTGGCAAGACCTCGACCTGGGCGCCGGCGAGGTGATCGTCGGCTACAACATCGTGCACGCCAAGGGCTTACCGGGCGGGTACGTGCGCAAGCGCACCAAGAGCCGCCACGGCGATGACCGACCGATCGCGCTCGACGGCCGGACCGTCGAGCTACTGAAGGAGCATCGAGCGCGGTGCGAGGCTCGGGCGCGGGAGTGGGGCGGCGACCTCGCGGCCGACGCCTACGTGTTCAGCGCAGACGAGGCAGGGCGGCGGCCGCTACGGGTGGACACGACGGGCAAGCGGTTCGGCGAGCTGGCCGCTGACCTCGGGCACGGCTACACGCTATACGGGTTCCGGCACTTTGTGGCCACGCAGCTTGGCGCGGTGGCGACCACTGCGACGATTCGTGAGCGGATGGGGCACGGCAGTCTTGAGGTGACGGGCGGCTACGTGCACCGAGTCAGCGAGGCTGACCGTCAGGCCGCCCGGCACATGGGGGAGTTGTTCGACGGCCAGGGGCAGGCGTCGTAGGCTCCGTAGGGCTGGCGTGGTGCTGTGGTGGCTGTCAAGGTCGTTCGTCCGTAGGGCGCTCCACCTTGACAGCCGGGCATCGGTGCCCCCCCTGCACCACGATACCCGGGGCGATCCAGTTGGCCAGCATGCCGGGGGAGGAGGTGTCCTCCCCCGACCCCCCTCCTCGTCCTCAGTCCTCTCCTCGTGACCAACGGGTCCTGCTGGCCGCCCATGACGGGGTCGGAACTTCTCTTGTGACTTTTTCCCTCTGCGGTGGCCGCTTATGAACCATGACGAAACGGGCGTTACGACTGTGGCAGACTGACCTCTTTAAGGCCCGCTACCTGCGCCAATGGCATCGCGTGCGATTCACCGGTCAGGCGACTTACATGGATGTAGTTCTGTCCACAGTAGGTGTCAGTATTCCCCACAGAAAGTGGAATGCGACGACCTCCACCCGTTCGAGCTGCCATCTCTGATGGGGTGAAGGTCGCCGCCCTGCCTGCACAGAAAGGTCCCGTCCAAGGGCTCCCTATGCCTGCCGGATCATGTTAGTCGCCCGCTGTGACGGTCTGATTCGGACCGGCGGACAGTCCGGGCGTTGGAGGAGTACGCCATGGTCCCCCTGGTCTCCCTAGAGTTCGTCGACCAACTGCGCGGAGCAGTTTGGGTCGCGATCGTCATCTCCATCGGGGTGGTTCCGGTGTTCGGCTACCTCTCCGAGCGTCGGCGGCTAAAGAGCCTGGAGAGGCTTGCCAAGGATCTGCACCCTACTCGAATCCAGTTCACCTCGCCGGGATTCATGATCGAATCCCCTGAAGCGCCGGACCACCCTGTGCATACGCCCCCGACGCGAGCCGATAACGTAATTGAGCTGCTGCCGTACTTGGAGCGGAGAGCCGGAATGGTCGCGCAGCGGTCCCTTGAGCGTCGCGGCCGGACGCGCCGCGGAGGATCCATGAGATCAGCGGCGACCGCCAGGCCGGCGACAACGGAGCCGCCGTAGCCACTTTCCTTATCAGCTATCCCGTCCCTACCGTCGTGCCGGCCTGCGGGTTTCCTGGTCGCTGGACTCCAGAAGCCGCGCAGTTATCTGCTGTCGGCGGCCCAGGGCTCAGGCTCAGCTCAGGGCTGTGTCCGCTTGTCGTCAGACGGTGTGGAGTTCGGGGGTGGCGATCCGGAAGGCTGCTGGGGCGGGGGCTTCATCTGCGAGCCATCTCCGGAGCCGCTGTAGCCTCCCCGCTTCTCATTGGCAGGCGGAAGCTTGCGATCCTTAGACATGGCGTTCCCCTCGCTTGGATCTAGCTGGTCAATAGGCCAGACTACCTCGACCCATGCTATCTGCCCTGCTGCAATGTAGAGAGGGTACCCGAGGGACTTGCCTAGAACTCCGGTCTCCTGATTCACCTCGACCGCTTCCTCCAGCAGTAGATCTGGATCGTTCGGGTAACCAGCGGCATAAGAGCCACCTGCGAACTTGCCGGCGAGCCATCTGTCGCCGGTCGTCCGGACTCGAAGGTAACAGTGTGGACGCTCCGAGAACAGGTCATCCCAGGCCCGCGGTGCTGGGTCACGGCCGAGGAGGAGACGCAACAGCCGCCGCTCTCGCTTAGCAGTTAGCCGACGTCGGAGCGTCGGCCAAGATGTTCGTGCAGTCCGTGTGGCGTACAGCGCGCCAAGGGTCGTTCCCACCACAGCCGGTAGTCCTGCCAGCAAGAGCAAGTCAAGCCAGAGCAAGGCAAACTGGCCGACCAGGATTCGGCTGTGTCCCCCTATTCCGACCCTGAACACGAAATACTCGGGCCAGGCCAGCAGCAGATGCATCGCCGTCGAGGCCGCGAGGAAGCGCAAAGTTCGATCCGCGAGAGTGACACCGTAAGAGCCTGCCTCGCGCTCGAACGCCCATATGTAGACGGCCCCGGGAAGCACGGCGACGAGAATGATCCCTAGCGCTACCAAACTGGTGGGAAGCATCGGTGGATTCTAGTGCATTGGCCACAGAAGTCACATCAGCCCGATTCAATCCTGCCGGGGGCGCGACGTCTAGCGCAGCGAGGGGAAGGACCCCTTCCGAGGCGGCAGGACCCCAGGCTCCTGGGCTCTTCCGTGCGAGCGAGTTGGGGTAAGCGTCATGTGTACCAGCATCTTCGCAGCTCGCGCGGGATCATCAGGGGGGTTAGGTGGTCTGGCAAGGCCGCCTTCGTGGGGTCTCCGATCAGTCGGAGTCTACCTTGAACTCAGAATGAAACTGCTCATCTAACTTCTGGAGGAGCTTCCAAAATTCTCGGCCAGCACCAGCAAGCCGATAGTTGCCGTCGTGTGTGCGGATTCTGGCGACGTAACGATTGCCATCCGCGGATGTGATTTCGATCCCGTGGATCCTCGCATAGGGTTCGAACAGAGCGTTCACGGCGAGCATCTCCTCTCGGAGCCTGCCCGAATAATCGACGTGGACCATCTGATCAGCCGTCGTCTGATCTTCGGAAAGTCGGAGAAAAAACGTAGACCGCCTCTTGCGCTGGAAGAACCATTTGGCTTGTGCCCAGCTCACGCGCCCATGGATGCCCTCGAACAGAGCAACTTCCAGTTGCTCGAAGACCCAGAAGGGTCGTTCGAGGCGGGGCACGGCATGGAGTTCGGCGAGCAGCTCGCTCCGGCGGGGGTCGTCGCGGCGAAATGCGAGCACGATCAGCCGGAGCAGGGCGCCGGGAGCGAACCCGAACACCACGAGGGCGACCAACAAGGTCCGCCAGGACACGATGGCGTCAAGCAGCTCCGTGATCATCAGGCGAACCTGCCGACCAACGAACGGAACCGCGCATCGCTCCGGGCCTCCTGGAGGAGCGCGCCGAGTGCGATCCTGCCTTCGTCGGTCAGCTCGTAGTGGCGGCGTGGCGGCCGCTTGCCGCCAAGCTGGGCGGGATCTTCCCAGCCATCGTCCAGCCAGCCCTCGTCGAGCATGCGGTGCAGGATCGGGTAGAGGACTCCTGACCGGACGCCCGCTCGCCGTGACAGGTCGTAGCCCCAGTGCCGGCCGGTGGGGTCCTCCATGAGGGCGAGGGCCACCTGGATGAGTGCGTGGGTCCGTCTCATGGCTTGTAGTCTACATAGATAGAGGACGACTGACAACGAGTGTGCCCTGGTTGATGGAGAATGCGCCAAGGCCACTTGACGCGTGAACGCAGGCGCGGGGCAAGAGAGTCGAAGTGGCCCCATCCTTACCATGGATCGGAGCCATACCGCCGTGCCCACCAGCGACAATGCAGCTTGGGAGCCTCCACAGCTCTGCCAGTTATGGGACCAGTTTCGGCGGCCATGTGACGATCCGTCCGACGGGTCTCACCCGGGAAGCTGCCCGTGTCCCGGGCGGGCTGTCAAGCGCGAATGGGCTCGTCGCAGTGACCTGCACAGCGGCGGGGAACCGGACATTCGCGCTTGACAGCCGGGCAGTAGTGCCCCACCTGCACCACAGATCCTCGGGGCGATCATGTTGGCCAGTATCCCGGGGGAGGAGGTGTCCTCCCCCGGTCCCCCTCCTCGTAGGTGCCCGCAACAGCCGGCCTGCGAGGAGTCTGCGCCGACTGCGGGTTGGCAAGGGCCTGTCATACCTGCCCGCTACCGTTCGACGTGCAGGTCTACCCACACCACAACAAGGGGGTGGTCACCCTGCCCCTGACCCTGAACTAGTCCCGGAAAAACCGCCACACAACGCGAGGCACCACCGCCGCCCGGGGAGCCCGGCAGGAAGCTCAAAGTCGGAACGGCCCGTTACAACGGCCCGGTGGAGACGCGGAAGCCACTCCGCGGGCGGGACGGGTCACCTGCCAGACCATCCCGCAAGCATGTGACAGGCGGATCGTCACACGACCTTGCAGCGGTGACGGTCGAAACGTCACAGCGGTCACAAGCCAGTATCACCAACCGTTCGTCACGTCTGGGTGTGTGACGGTCGATTCGTCGCCGTCCGCTAAGGAGCCTGGCCGCTACCTAGGTCGCGACCCTGGTTCCTGCTCGAACCTGTGTTCGAGTAGGCTACCGGCATGCGGACGTGGGAAGGACGCGACCCGGACTTGGGCCGACCGATCGCGGCGCCGCTTGAGCAGTGCGCGGATCTGCTCGGCGTCGACCTGGCCACGGTCCGCGAGGTGGCCGTCAACGTCGAGCCCTACGTCCGAGCGGACGGCACGAGGATCTGGAGTCTTATGCAGCTTGAGCGGCAACTACGCCCCGAGGCGTTCGGCCGGCGCCGGGGTGGCTACATCGACCGTCGACGCAGTTCGGCTGCCGATACACAGGCTGAGCGCGGGTAAGGACTTCTCCCTCGAAGCACGGCCCGAGGCGCCTTTGCCTCCTCCGTGCGAGGGAGTTAGGGAAACCGCGATGCTGACGCGCGCTCCCGGAGTGGGCTGTTAAGGTCGTTCATCCATAGGCGCTCTACCTTGACAGCCGGTATCGGCCTTGAAGATCCTCGCCTTCGAGATGAGCTATCTCCATTGACAGCATTCTACGTGGCCGAGGTTCCTTCAATCCGTTCTGTCGTAGGGAATACGCCGGAAGCCGGATCATATCTTCCTGTTACTTGACCGTTGTTAATTAAGTCCTGCGCTGCTTGGGTTAGAATCTTTCGCCTTTCCCCAAGGAATGCGTCGTAGTCATTCTCGAATGTCGAAGCTGGGCAAAGCGCGCTTGCCAATATATCGTCAATATTGGTCGGCATCATCTGCCTGTAGTCGCTCGGCGCCCTTCCTCCAATGCGATTGTTCTCCGCCCGGCTCATGAAACAATAGTTCGACAGAACATTAATTCTGAATTCTGATTCCCCTATGGATGTTAGGTATCTGCGTGGATAGATATGATGGAATTCTGAACGATTGTAATGCTGGAGCGCAGCTCCAAGATTTACGAGGCCGCCCGAGAGAAACGAACGCGGCTGATGTTGGGCCAGCATTAATACGAATGTCTTGGTAGCGGCGCTGTTGATTCGAAATACGCTTTCGAAGAACAGAGGAAGCGCTACTGGAAGTCCGAAGTCCCCTAGAGAAGATTTCTCGCCATTCTTCAACCTGTGCATCTCTTGAATATCCGCCCTAGCGGCACGTAGCGTCTGACCGCTGTAGCGGCCAGTGAAGCAGGCCCTCCAAAACCACCGGAGTAAGCGGTCGTGAGTCTCAGCCGGATAGATGACTTGTTTGCCAGTAGGCTCCGCGAAAAAGACGGAGAGCGGAACCAGAAGAGCGGGATAAGGAAGGTTGGACAGTGATTCAACATTGAGCTGAGTACGCAAGAAGTCTACCGCACCCCGTATACCGTTCTCTACGCGGTCGAACTGCGCTCGGACGTCTCCGCCATTTAGGGAGATCAATGACTCTGCGGAGGGGTTCGCGTTGAGCACGGCCGCCGCGCATCTCAGGACAAGGTTTGTATCGTCTCCCACATCAGAGAAGCCGTAGTCGGTCAGTCCCTCGCGGAGGTCCTGAAAGCGATTTTGCAAGTCGAAGTCTTCGCTCCACGTCCATGCTGTGAGGAGCTGTAGCGTGTCTAGCTCTAGGCCAAGACGATTCACGCGCTCGAAGACTATCGCAACTCGTGTACGATCCTCCGTTTCAAAGTATTGGATCGGAATCTGCAACTCTTTGAATATCGAGTTTAGCTCATCGGCTATTATGATCCGTCCTGGGGTCAACTTCTCTGTGGCTGCACGATATGCAGGAGGATCGAAAATTGTGGACATCGGGAAGAATCGCTCAGGGTCCGCTTCGGTTTCGGGCAGCGTTATGAACTGTGTATCTTGGGCGTTAGGCTCGGCACCGAAGTCAAAATAGACATTGAGCCAGTCAGGATTAGGAATGCGAGGAAGCTCGGTCTGGAAGACCCCAAAGATCGATGTGATTCGCTGCTGCCCATCCAGGACATAGTCAATTGGGAGATCTGGGTCCCGGTCAGGCAATCGATAAGGTCCAAGATCTCTTTCGTGTGTGAGCTGATTGCGCGTCCGCCACAGCAAGAGAGACCCGAATGGGTATCTCTTGTAGAGACTGTCAATAAAGTAGGCGACTCGATCCATGTCCCAAACGAAACCACGTTGAAAGGCCGGGATGCGTATTTGCCCGTTCGATACCTGTTCTATCAGGCGGCGGATGCTGAGAGTCATGGTCAGGTACCTCGGGTCGTCTGGGCGTCAGCCGATCGGGAAGGTTACCATCCCGTAGTGGGTGAGTGTGTAGGCGAGCTGAGCACTTCCAGGGTGACCGTCAAGACTGCGCTGGCCAGGAACTTGGATCACGAGTGCCCTTCCGCCTCGATCTGATTGATGTCGCAACTCCTGGCCTCCGGGTCTGGACGACCGGGCAGTGGGGTGACGGGCGGATCGTCACGGCAGGGTGTGCGGAACGGTTCGTCACAGCAGAGCGAGCAAGATGAGTCACGTTCGGATCGTCACGAGCGGAGCAAGAACAGTGTGACGATCCGCTCGTGACCGGCCGTGACGTTCCGTTCGTGCCTGACCTTGGCATGGTTGAAATCGGATCGCCATCGAAGATGGCGGCGCACCGAAGGTGCGCGGAAATTGCGAGCGCTCCATGCGGCGCCCGGTCGGCTGAATGAATCGAGTGCCGCCGAAGGCGGCTCCATACAGCCGGACGGGTGACGAATGGATCAAGCGCGCTCGCACCTCTCCCCCAAGGGGGGCCAGTCGCCCGCGCTTTTTGCGGGCGACTGGCCCCCCGCAGGGGCTCCTGCCAGCGGTAACGCCGACGCCGAAGGCGAGGCAGGGTCCGCCATCGCGTGCGGGGCTTTGGCGGGGCTTTGGCGGGGCTTTGGCGGGCTTTTGGCGGACCCCGTCGAGGCGCCTCGGGCTGGGCCGGGTGAGGTCGAGCTCGCGGTGAGCGAGGCAGGGCTGCGGAGCTTGCCAGCGCAGCAGCAAGCGCCGAAGGCGCTTCCCTACGGACGGCAATTCCCACCGACCTGGAGCAGCAGGCCAGCGGGAATTGCGCGGGCGGGATCGTGCCCGGGTGGTGACGATCCGCCCGTCACGAGATGCGGCACACTGCGGCATGAACGGATCGTCACCACCAAGCGTGGTGTGACGATCCGTTGGTGACGAGCGGGCACGGCCAGCGGCACGGGTGTGACGTTCCGTCCGTGCCGCTGGCCGTGATGGCTATGCTCCGCCGAACTCGGCGCGCTCGCGTTGCTCGCGGCGCAGCTCGGCACCCTGCTGGAGGCTGCGGACGGCGGCGGGGTAGCCGGCTTGGCGCCAGCGGCGCCGCTCGGCGCGTGCGCGTTCCAGGTCGAGGTAGGGGCCGACGATGCCGACGATGCAGCCGGCGCAACGAGGGTCCTCGAGGTCTTCGACCACGACGACGTAGCGGATGCGCGTGGGGCGCATGGCAGGCTCCTTTCTACAGGCCGTACTTGTTGCGCATGGCGTCTGCCTTGGCGCGGCAGGCGTCGGCCTCGTGCGGGAAGCTGGTGCCGGCGGCCTTGGCCCTGAGGCCCTCGTATCGGCGCCGGGCGCGGGCGTGCGCGGCGTCGTCATGGTGGTAGGTGTGCGGGCCACGCATCCCGCCACATGGGCCGCACCAGGTGCCGGGGCGGCTGGTGCCGGCGTGCGGCGGCGGCTGGTGCGACCGGGCGCGCTGGCGGCGGCCGGTGTCCTCGTAGGCGCGGTGGCGGGCGTCGTCCTGGTGCCGGTGGCGCTGCTGCTGCTCCTGGCGGTGTTTGCGGGCGCGGTAGGCGCCGGTGCGACACGCGCCGGAGCAGAAGCGGCGCTTGCGGCCGGGGTCGTCGGGCTGGCCGAACGGGGTGCCGCAGTGCTCGCAGTCACGCCAGATCCAGGTTGGGTCAGTGACCATCGAATCGTCACCTCACAGACACAAGAGAAGGCCACCCGGGGACGGGTCCGGGTGGCCTTCAAGACAGGACGGGTAGCGATCGTCAGGGCCGGTCGTTGCCGGCGCTGCGCCTGCGCGGGCTGGTGGTCAGCTCCCAGAGGCTGTAGAGCGTCCAGCCGAGGCTGTAGAGCGCGAGCGCCCAGCACAGCAGCCCGAGCGGGGTGAGTGGCTGGTGCACCAGGCGCCAGATGATCGCCGCTTCGATGCCGAGGAGGACGGCGAGAGGCCGCATGGTGGTCACTCCTTGGGTGCGCCGTGCGGGCCGTGCCAGAGGACGCCTCGGGTGAAGCCGCCGCGTGCCTGGAGCTTGGCCGTGCGGGCGTGCTCCAGGTCGGCCGGGCTGATGCCGTGGGCGGCGGCCAGCGCGTGCACGACTTCCAGCACGTCGGCAAGCTCGCCGACGAGCTCGGCTGGGTTGGCGTGCGGGAGCGCGGCGGCGATGGCCTCGGCGGTCTCCTCCACCAGCTTGGCGGCCAGCGCGCGGCGATGCTGGGTTGGGGTGGCGATGTGGTAGGCGCAGGCGCCCTGGCGGGCTCCGATGATCTCGGGGAGCCGGTCACGGATGAGCTTCACGAGCTTGCCTCCTCAAGGTGCGGCAGGGCCGGCTGCCCGTTGGGGCCGGGCGTCTGCTGGCGGAGTTGGCGCAGGACGGCGTAGGCGCGGGAGCGGGACAGGCCGGTGAGCTGCTGGACGTGGCTGGCGGTCACCCGAGACCCGGGGGTCTCGCGGGCCAGCAACGCCCGGACCGTGGCGAGCGGGTCGGCGGGCGAGGTGTCCGGCTCGCCGGACAGGCTGGGTGGGCTGGTGTCCTGCTTGACCTGCTGGTGGTCCTGGCGTCGGTGGGCCAGGCGCTGGAGGAACAGGTGCCAGGCGAACACCGCCGCCAGCGGTGGCAGGCCATACACCAGGGAGACCAGCCAGCCGGGCGGCGGGTCCAGCGGGATGGCGGGGTGAAACCAGTTGAGCAGGATCGAACCGCCAGCGGTTGAGCCGGTGAGCGCCCACGGATACCAGGGCACCCTTCGCCACCAGACGGCTTGGGAGACGCGGGTGCGCTGTTCGGCAAGGGCGTTGAGGGCGGCCGATGCCATGAACGCCTCGAACCCAAGCGGCCACAGATCGGCCGCCCAGGCGGGCAGGCCGGACGCTTGGGCGATGCGGTGTAGGACCGAGTAGGACAGCGAGACGCCATAGGCGAACATCGCCACGGCGGTGGTGCCGCTGGCCCACTCGATCGCGACATCCGTCCAGTCCCGACCGGGCGGGCTGTCCGGGCCGGCGTCCTGGCGCTGGTCCTGCGCGGGATCGGCGGTGGTGGTCATGAGCTACCTCCGGGGCTTTGGCGCCAGCGGAGCCGCCCGGCCAGGCCGGCGGCAGTGGCGGCGCGGGTCTGGCGGGCGTGGTCGGCGCACACCAGCCGCGAGCCGCCGTCCACCTCCACCAGCTCGGTGGCGGCGGCCGGGCAGGGCTTCCACCCGTCGTGCTGGCCGGCGGGCGCGCCGAACCGCCAGATGGGCCGGCCGAGGGCGCGGGCGTCGTACCAGAGGGCCGCGCACGGCACGGTGCCGGTGGCCGGCGAGTAGAACGGGCTCACCTGGCCACCTCCTGCGGGCTGGTGGTGCAGGTGTGGGCGGCGATGATCTTGGCGGCGTCGACGGGGGTGAAGGTGACCGCGATGGTGGCCTGGCAGCGCTCGCACACCACCGCGACACCGACGCTGAGGCGCACGGCGTACAGGTAGTCTTTGGGGTGCATCACGGGTCCTCCCGGAGATGCGAAAGGCCGGGAGCGGTCGCGTCGCTCCCGGCCTGCTCATGGGCTGTCAGTCGGCGGGTGTCCGGTAGGTGGTGGCGATCCGCTCGGCGGTGTGCTTCACCTGCTGGGCGTCGTCGATGTGCTCGAAGCTGTGCCCCCACACGTAGACGGAGATCAGCGTGGTGCGGCCGGCGTTGCGGGAGCCGGGAAGCCGGTCGCCCTGCTGGTAGAACCAGACGGAAGTCACCGCGTAGCGGCGGCCGGGCTGGTGGATGTTGAGCGCGGGGAACGGCCGGTCGGGGTCGGGGACGACGATCTCCGCGGTGACCTGGCGCAGCGCCAGCTCCTCTTGCAGGCGCTCCAGCGCCTGGCGGTCACGCTGGTACTGGTCGGACATGGCTGCCTCCGTCGCAGGGCGGTAGCCGGGCTACCAGCGCGGGCTGTTGGTGAAGTCGTCGTCTTGGGCGGGGTCGAAGTCGCGGCCGAGGTCGGGCGGGTCGGGCTCGTGCCAGCCGCCGGCGTGGTCGGTGTAGTCGGCGGCGGCCTGCGCCTGCTCCTGGTTGGCGTACGGGTCGACGCTGTTGAACAGTCCCATTCGGGTCCTCCCAAGGAATACGGGGAGGCCCGGGGATGGTCGCGTCATCCCCGGGCCTCGGTGCTGCGGGTGGTGGGTTAGAAGGGCGGTTCGTCGTTGAACTGGCCGCCCGGCTTCGCCTTCGTGGTCGAGCCGGCGCCAGAGGTGGCGCGTTCGGGCTTGGCGGTCGCCCACCGCAGCGACGGGCCGATCTCGTCGGCCTCGATCTCGACCACGCTGCGGCGCTCGCCCTCGGGGGTCTCCCAGGAGCGGGCCTTGAGTCGGCCGACCACGATCACGCGGTCGCCCTTGGACAGGCTCTCGGTGGCGTTCTCGGCCAGCTGCCGCCAGGCGTTGATGCGGAAGAAGGAGGTCTCGCCGTCCTTCCAGTCGTTGCCGTCGCGGACGCGGGGGGTGACCGCCACGCGGAAGTTGGCCACGGCGGCGCCGTTGGGGGTGAAGCGCAGCTCCGGGTTGTCGGTGAGGTTGCCGGTGATGATGGTGGTGGTGTCAGGCATCGTCCCCTCCTCACGGGGCTCGAAGGGCTCCGGCCGGGTGCAGCAATCCGACCGGGCCAGGTGGTCAGGCGGTACAGGGGTTAGGGGGGCCAGCCAGCTTGGCGGTCGCGCTCGGCTTCCAGCTCGATGACAACGCGGTCGCCCAGCTCCAGGGCGTCCTGCTCTTGCTGGGGGTCGGGGTAGCCGGTGGTTCCGCCGGTGTCGGGGTCGTAGCCGTAGTGGGTCAGCAAATCGGTTCACCTCCCTTCGTGAATTCGAGGGGAATGCGTGCTCGCCACTGGTGGCACGGAACCGATTAGCGGTTCCTGCTAGCCATCGGGACCGACCGATGGGGGCCATACGCTGTGCCTGCCTGGACCGGACGGGCGTCATGGGCGCTGGTTGCCCTCGTGCCGTGTGGCGCTCCCTATGGAGTTATCAACGAGCCGGTGGTCAGGGGTCCGAGCGGGCGGGCGGTGGTCCCGCAGGGCCTCGCCTTGGAACAAGGCGGCCGCTTGCGGCCAAGCACGCGCCGGTCAGGGGCAAGCCGATAAGGGAGAAATCCGGAGCAGATTGTTGCGGAATGGATCGAATTGGCCGCCGGAGGCGGCTTCCTTGCCGCAAAGAATCTGTGGAGGATTTGGACCGGGCTTGCCCCTGACCGGCGCGTGCTATTCCGCTCGCCTGCTCGGAGCGGCGGGCAGGTCGCGGGGTGCAGGGGTCCCCGCGAACCAGCGCGTAGCGCTGCCGCCGCTGTAAGGCCCTCGCGCATACGCGTCACCGCTCCACCACGGGACGGTTGGCATGTGCACGGCGCGAGGCGCGGCGGCCGAGCCAGCGCCACCCTGCGCGGCAGGCCCGCAGCGGCAGCGGGCCAGGTGGCCAGTGCGCTTGGGCGACCGCGATCAGCATCGCCCCGTCCAGGCCAAGGCCGGCGCCATGATGGATGAGCGCGGTGACGGCCTCGCGGTTGCCGTCCCGCGCTGCCGACGCGACGGCGAGGCGTAGCCGCCACCCGGCGCCGTCCACCGGACCTTCCGGCGCTTGCGCGTCGTCGGCCCGCTCCTGGTCCTCGCCGTCCTGGTGGTCGCCGATCAGGCCGGGTGGCAGGTCCGGCGGCGCCACTGGTGCCCGGTCGCCGGTCGGAGGTGGCTCGATGGCGAGGTGCCGCTCGACCTCGAGCGCGGCCATCCCGGCGGCCTCCTGCACCTCCGGCCACGAGCGGGCACCGGGAAGAGGTTGCTCGGGCCGCCACGAGCGCGCGAGCGCGATCATCGCCCGGGCACGGTCGCGGACGGCTGGCGCGATGCGCGTCCTCGTGACGATGAGGTGCTGATAGCGGCCTCGGGCGATCAGCCAGCCCTCGCCCTCGCGGGCCTGCTGCACCTGCCCAGCCGTGATCTTGGGTTGCTCGCCCAGGCGGGCGGAGCTGTTGCCGGTGGGGCCGTGCTGGTCCAGACGCCAGGTCTGCTCTACGACCTGGACCACCCCAGCCGCGCGAAGCATCCCTTCCGGGTTGGGCATCGCGTGCAGGAGGAGGCCGCCAGCGCAGGCGCCGACCAGGCGGCGCTGCTGTGCCTCGTCCCCCAGCCCATCGGCGCTTTGGGCGGACAGGATCACGTTGCAGCCGGCGTCTCTGACGCGCTCCACGAGCTGGATCGCGGTCTCCCGCCCACCCCTGATCGCGCTGAACTCGTCGAACACGAGGGTCACGTCCTCGCCGCGGCGGGGCTTTCGCAGGGTGGCGTAGTGAGCGAAGTCCTCCAGCAACAGCCGACAGGCCGCGTCGGCGTCCTCCCGCCCGGCCAGATACGGGGCGCGGAGGTAGGCGAAATCGACGTCCTCGAAGCTCCAGCCCAGCTCGGCGGCGTCGAAGTTGGTGCCGACCGCGTGAAAGAAGTTGGCGAACCGCGAGACGGCGCCGACCACGGCGCGGGCCTGCTCCCTGCCTTGAAGCGAGGCGACCTGGTGGGCGCGTTCAGGGTCGTGCTCCCATAGCCGCGCCAACACCTCGGGGTCAAGCAGCCGAAGGAGCTGCCCAGAGGACCGCACCGGGCCTTCGGTGGTCGGGGCGGTCAGGGCCAGGCGCAGGAGCAGGGAGGCGATATCGTGGTAGTAGGGCTCGGTCCAGCCGAGCATCGCCATGAGCCGGTTGTGGACGGCGGCCGGGGTACCACGCCAGCCGTCCATGGGCAGCTCCGGCCACAGGCCGACGCGGGCATGCGGGTTGCCGGCGAGGTAGCCGGCGAGCGCGCGCTCGGCGAAGCCGGGATCGGTGCCCTTGCCGTCGATCACCGCGAACTTCCTGCCGGCGCGGGCGGCCAGGAACGCCTCGCGTTCGACGTCGGTGGTCTTGCCCATGCCCGAGGTGCCCAGCAGCAGCCGGGACCGCTCGGCGATCCACCGAGGCAGGTAGACCAGCCCATCACGCCCCGAGAGGCCGAGGTCGCCGTCCAACGCGGCCCCCAGCGCGGGCTGCCCGTCGTGGTCGTCGCGCACGCCGGCCGCACGAGTGATCGCACGGGCCATCTGCCGGCGGCGCTCCCGGTCCTGCCGGCGGACCTCGGCGGGGTGGAACGGCTGCCGCCGCCCGGCGACATTCAGGGCGGCGGCCAACGCGCCCAGCGGCAGCGACAGCGGGATTTGGGGCCAGATGATCGCGCCGGGGAACGGCAGGTGGATGACCGGATGCCCGAACTGGCGCACGATCCACAGCCAGCCGGAGAAGTGGTGCGCCAGTGCTGGGCCTGGCCCACCCTCGACCACCACGACGACCACGAGGGCGGCGAGGGAGAGGAGGGCGGCTTTCCACCAGCGCCATCCCAGCCAGCGCAACACGGCCTGCGCTGCCAGCCAGGACACCAGGACGAGCGGGCTGAGGAGGAAGAAGCCGAGCGCGATCAGCAGGGGCAGGTTGCTCGAAGCGGGCTGGCCGCCGGAGGGCATGCGCCAGCCGAGCTGGTTGTCCCGCACCGGGTGCGGGCCACCCCAGCCCCACCAGCCCCGGTGGTGCGGGGGCTGGGTCGGCCAGCCGGGCTGCTGGCCAGGCCAGCGGGGGTCGGGTGGCGCGATCATGCCGCACCTCCAAGCAGGCGGAGCTGGCGGGGGCCGTCCAGGTCGTGGGCGATCGCTGCGCGCCAGGCCAGGGCGTAGCGGGGGCAGTTGGCACAGTTGATGTGGCCAGTGCAGCCGGCCAGTGGGGCGCTGCGGCGGGCGGCGTAGCTCCAGGCCATCGAGTCGGCGCTTGCCAGGCTGTCGGCGTAGTCGGCCAAGCCGCGCCGCTTGACGCCAAAGCCGTGCAGCCGCAGTCCTACGGCGGCCAGTTCGGTGACGATGGCGCCGATCTCGGCGCTGGCTTGCCGACGGCAGACACTGCCCAGGCCCACCAGCGGCATGGTGGTCAGGTCCACGCCCGCGGACGTGTAGCGTTCGACGCAGGCCAGGTAGTCGGCCAGACGCCAGCCTTGCAGGACGGGAATGAACGGCAGGTGCGGGGCGAGCTGGCGCAGGGTGCAGTAGTTGTCCACCGTCAACGCCTGGTGCTCGCTGATGGTGCGGCCGGTGCGGGCCAGCATCACGGGCTCGCACATCCAGTCCTGCGGGCTGGCCCAGGCGAGCTGGCCGACCCCGGCGGCGTAGCGGGCGACCGCTTCGGCGTACTCGGCGGGGCTGGTGTGCCAGCGGCCGAACAGCAGTAGCTCGGTAAACCCCCCGGAGTCCAACGCCCACCGGGTGCGGGCCTGTGGAAGCCGGCGGCGACCTCGGAGGGTGCGGTGGCTGACGAACAGGGGCACGTCTAGGCGGCCAAGCCAGGCGGGCTGGTGGGTGCCGAGATAGAAGCCGGCGCTGTTCATGCCGCCACCTCCCCGACCACGCCGGGGATCTGCGGCAGGAGCGCCACCCGGACCGTCACGGTCCCGCCGAGTTCGCGCACCACAGAGCCGAGCTGCGCGGAGATGACCTCGTGCAGCCCTGGAGTGGTGTAGTAGGTCACCAGGCAGGTCCGGGGCGGCAGGCTCTTGAACGCGGCCAGGACGCGGCGGCGGGCCTTCTGGTGCAGCTCCACCTCGATCAGCTCGAACGCGTCGCTGATCCCGCGCTCGCGCCACAGGGTGGGGACCTCAACCGGCAGGGCGCCGTCGGCTAGATGCCAGGCGGCGCGGCCCCGGCGGCGCCACAGCTCCCGCTCGCACACCCATCCGGTCGCGCCGGGCTGGGGCTCGCGGGCGAGGCGGACGAGGGAGACGGCGTGGTGGTGGGCCAGCCGCACAGCGGCGGGCGCCCACGGCTCCAGGTGCTCCAGGCCGGCGTGGCGCAGGCCCGCGGCGGTCGCCGTGATCCAGGTATGCCCGAGTAGCCGGTGCCGGGTGATCCAGCCGGCGTGCTCCCAACGGCCTACCTGGTCCCGGACGGTGCGGCGGCTTAGCAGCCCGGCCGGCTCGGGGGACAGGTGGCTGAGCAGCACGCCCGCCACGTCCAGGCGGACGGTGTACTGCTCCCCGATCCAGCGCAGCGCGGCGAGGTCACGGCCGGTGAGCGCTCGGCGGCCAGCGTCCCGGCGTGAACCGCGCTGGCGGGTCGTCCTCACTCGACCTCACCCCCCTGGGGGAAGTCGAGGGGGACGGCGGGACCGCTGCGGCACTGGCGGAAGTAGGCCCACAGCACGGCGCCGTACTTGGCCGAGAGGTTGGCCCGTGCGCTCAGGGTGTCCCACTGCTGGGCCTCGACCAGCAGGTGACAGGCCGGGCAGGCGAGCCAGTCGCCAGCAGGCATGACCACGACCGCGCTGCTGATGTGGACAATGCCGGCGCGGCGCGTGGGGTAGCGGTAGGTGGCCGGCTGGTCGGCACAGAAATCACACACCAGGCGCCGCTTGGAGGACTTGGCCGCGGCGGGGTCGTCCGGGGCGGGCTTGGGGTCGGTGGCCTTGAGGCCCTCCAGCTCCTTGAGCGCGTTGACGGCAGCGTCGGCGGCCTCGGTGAAGGCCTGGTAGCGCCAGCCGGCAACCTCGGGCTCGGGTGGGGCGCCGGCGACCTGGCCGCTGGCCAGCAGCTGGCCGTGGCCGCCCAGGACCTGCCAGGTGAAGGCCAGGGGCCGGCCGCCCGGGTCAAGGACTCGCAGCTCCACCGCAGGGGTCTGGCTGGCGGCGGGCCGCTTGGGGTGGGCGCTCATCCGGCCGCCCCTTCCCGGGGTGGGGCGGGCCGTTGGATGGGGTTGCCGAGCTTGGCCCGCTCCGCCGCGTACAGGGCCTGGTACTCGTGGGGGTGGGCGAGCTGGAGCAGCCGCTGCGCGCGGCGGGTGATCTTGTAGACCAGCTTGGGGCCGGCGCGGCGGGCGCCGGCGTAGCCGGCAAGCAGCGCCAGGTACTCGGCGTGGTGGGCGCGGCGCTGCTGGGTGGTGGCCACCATGAACGCCCGGGGGGTGGGCCAGTCGGGATGGGCGGTACGGAGCTGGGTGTAGCGGGCGTGCCAGTCGGCCTGGTGGCGGCGGGCCAGCTCGGCCAGCGCCCGGCCGCGGGCCTGGTCCCAGACCTTGGCGGGGGCGGTGTCGGGGGCCAGCTGCTGGCGGGCCTGCTGGCGGTAGCGCTGGTACTCGCCAGGATGGCGGCGGGCCAGCTCGCGCAGCGCGCGGTTGCGGCCGGTGCCGTAGCCGCCGCGGTTTTGGCGCTGGCGGCGGCACTCCTTGCACTGGGTGGAGCGCCGATCGCTTCGCTTGCGGTCGGTGTCGAACAGCTCCACCCGTTTGACCTGGCCGCAGTCGTAGCAGCGCTTGGTCAGCATGGCCGGCTGCCCTCCTGGGGCTGCTGGCCGGCGTGGCGGGCGCGCTGGAGCATGCCGAGGATGGCCAGGAAGGTGGGGGTGTCGCACCAGTGCGCCAGCCAGGCGAGGATGCGCTCATCCCAGGTGCCAAGCTCCACGCCCTGAAGGGCCGTGGTGAGCATGGCGGTGCGGCGGGCCGGGGCGATGAAGGTCTCGGGGGGCTGGTGCTCGTAGGGGCCGTGATCGGCCGGGCTGGTGACGGGCCGGTCGGGTAGGCTGGCGCG
>WNFZ01000424.1_pt1 | contig 44569 bp, 32 predicted proteins | sample 5400081 | NCBI WGS metagenome assembly WNFZ01 (sample SAMN13153365, study PRJNA577476) | soil metagenome | isolation source: 80 cm soil or saprolite under grassland replicate 1 | place: USA:California | collected 2016-06-15
ACTCCAAGGCTGCGAAGGGCCTGGTACATCTGCTGGCCGCCTTGCACCGGCACATTAAAGTCGCGTTCGCCCCCGAGGAACAATGTTGGCGTCTTGATGCGATCGGCGTGTAAGAACGGATAGGAGATCTTTACATACGTTTCCCAGGCTTTTGGATTCCAGGGGGGACCAATTTCGTGGTCGTACTGAATGATGTATTGGTCCGTGCCGTAAAAAGCAACGGTAAACGCTGTACCGGCGCCACTGGTCGCAGCTTTAAATCGGTTGTCGCTGGCGATCATGTAGTCAGTTAGAATGCCGCCGTAGCTCCAGCCTCCCACACCTAGTCGATCAGGATCAGCAACCCCCATCTCAATGACATGATCCACTCCGGCAAGAAGATCTTCAATTTCGTAGTGGCCCCAGTCAGCAAAGATCGCTCGTGAGAATCTCTGCCCACGGCCGGCACTGCCTCGATAGTTCACGGCTAATACTGCGTAACCATTCGCTGCAAACCATTGCCGCTCGAGGCTGAACGAATGCTGATCCTGACCGTTAGGTCCACCGTGAATGCGCAGCAGCAAAGGAACCTTTGTGCCTTCCACGTAACCCACGGGCTTGGTTAAAAGCCCTTGTATCTCAGTACCGTCTTTGCTTTTGAAATTGAGGTCTTCAGTCTGCGCAATCTTTAGCTCAGCTATCAATGCATCGTTCTGATGGGTGATTTGTCGTAGTTCACCGTTTTCGAACGCGCAAACTTCCGTGGGCCTGGTATCGGTGCTCGACAACATCGTCGAACGGCCGGCCGCAGTGGTCCAGTTTGAGACGACAACCGGTGCGGCTTTGATGAAATAAACGGTGTCGCCGGAAACTTTTACGCGAGCCGGGAAAACGGATCGGTTGGCGGTTACAAGAAAGTAGAAGAGTTCACCGTCGGCGCTAAATCGCGGAGACGAAACTCCCAGATCCATTTCTTCTGTATCTTTGTGCCTTTTGGGCGGCGCACTGCCGTCAGCGGGAACTATCGCCAGATGATCCATGTTGTAAGCACCAAACGGTTTTTCGTCACCCTCAAGAAACGCGATCCATTTCCCGTCCGGACTCCATTCCGGCCGGCCTCGTCCGCGACTAGCTACAGAGGTCAACTGCTTTTCTGTAGCCAGTGGCCTGGCTTCTACGACAAAGACCTGTGCTGTTGGATCGCGATCAGGATCCTCAACGTGGTTGCTCATGAAGGCGATGCGCGTGCCATCAGGCGACCAGGAAGGGGACGACTCGTCCCATTTGCCGGCAGTCAGTCGGTCAAGCTTTTTGGCAGCGAGATCAAAGAGATAGATGTACGTGTGACGTCCGGAAAGAAGATAACCCTGTCCATCCTGCTTGTAACGATAACGGTCGATCACTATCGGCTTTGGTGCTTTGGGCGGCGCGTTCGTTCCTTGAGCTGACGGGGTGGGAGTCGCATCGGCCTCGGGATCAGGGTCACCGACAACCAGCGCCAAACGCTTCGCGTCAGGCGACCATTCATAACTTTGCAGGCGACCTTTCAACTCGGTAAGTTGCATGGCCTCGCCACCCTTTCGATCGAGTAGCCAAACCTGATTACCTTTGGCTTTGCCCGGCCGCGACGAAGTGAATGAAAGATATTTTCCGTCGGGACTCCAACGTGGTGAAGTCTCACTATCCTGGCTGAAAGTTATCTGTCGGTCGTCTTTTCCGTCGTAGCCAACCAGCCAGAGGTGCGAGTTTGTTTTGTCCTCTTTGGTGTCAACCGATGCCACCACGTAGGCGACCCAACGCGCATCGGGCGAAATCTGAGGGTCACGTACATCACGAAACCGGGCGATGTCGTCGATCACGAGTGGGTGCGGCGCCGTTTGCGCTAACACCGTGATGGCCGAAGCGAGAACAAGCAGCACTGAACGAGACAGTCTTTTGGTAGACATTTGGGTAGCAGACCTCCTGAGGTAACGGAAAGCCCACGAGACCGTGGTGACGAAAGAGGCGGGATTATAAACCGAAAACAGGTCTTTTTGTAACGCATACTGTTAGCTTGCGTCCGACCTAGAGGCCATCCAGCTTCGGAGGTTGAGCGGTGTCCAACGGTGCGCAAGCTAACAGCATGCGTTACACAAAACCACTTTCCCGAAAACGAACGTTCGTGCTATATTGCACGCCGATGAAAACCGCCGCTACTAAAGCCCGACAAGCCCAGGGAGATCGCAGCCGGAAAACCATTCTGGAGGTGGCGGTCCACTTGGCCTCCGTCGAAGGCCTGGACGGACTGACCATCGGTCGGCTCGCCGCTGAAACCGGCATGAGCAAGAGCGGCCTTTTCGCGCACTTCGGATCGAAAGAGGATCTGCAACTCGCCACGATCGACGCAGCACGCAATATTTTTATCGAGAAAGTGATTGGCCCAGCCTTAGAAGCCAAAAAAGGCCTGCAACGACTGCGTAGCCTTTGTGAGATCTGGTTCGACTATGCCCAAAGCCATGTCTTCCGGGGCGGATGTTTCTTCGCCGCGGCGTCGGCAGAGTTCGATAGCCGCCCAGGACCAGTACGAGATCGCATCGCTGAAATTATGAAGGAGTGGCTCGAGGTGCTGCGCCGGGCCGTGGTTGAGGCCCAGGAAGCGGGCCAGTTCGATAAAAAAGTCGATCCAACCCAACTCGCTTTCGAGATTAATGCTCTCGAAATCGGGGCCAACTGGGCGCTCCAGCTTTTTGGTGATAAGCAAGCCTTCGCGCGCGCACGAGAGGGTGTTCTAGAACGCTTGCGCAGCCATTCCAAATCACTCCGTTCATCGTTGACACCGGGAAATCGGAGGAAGCGATCGCTGAGATAGGTCCAGGCCATGAATGCGCTAGAGAATCATCCACCCCCACTCACTCTAAAGAGAAGAACCTCCTGGGATGGCATAAGCCTGGCACATTATCGAATGGGCCCTGGCCAATTGCCTGAGCATTACATTCAGGATCACCTGATAACTTTGTCGTTGAATGAGAAGTGTGAAGGTGAGATTCGGCTCGCAAGTGGATTTCGTGCTCGCGATCAAAACAAGGGCACTATTTGTGTGATCCCTTCGGGCCATCCATTTGCCGTTGACTTCCAGGGCGAATCAGAGCACCTGGCCATTTTCCTGGATCCCTCATTGGTGCTGCGTGCTGCCGCTGAATCGCACGCCTCAAGTAATTTTGAGGTAGTCGAGAGTTCCGCTGCCAGCGATCCGGTAATCAGCAGTGTCGGGTTGGCCCTGATGGCTGAGCTTGAGTCGGAGAACGAGGGTGGGAGACTGTACGCCGAATCACTCGCGAATATCCTGGCACTCCATCTGGTCAGGCATTACACAACTTCAGCCAACAGAGTTCATCGCTTTGTTGGGGGCTTGTCTGGTCACAAGCTTCGGCTCGTCCTGGAGTTCATCAACGCGAACTATGCGCTCGACCTCAGCCTTGCAGAACTTGCAGCTGTGGCCGGGATGAGCACATTTCATTTTGCGCGAGAATTCAAAAGAGCTACGGGCACTACCCCGCACCAGTACTTGATGAAGCTAAGGATAGAGCGTGCCAAGGAGTTATTGTCGAAAAGCGAGATGCCGCTCGTGGAGGTGGGCTGTCACTCGGGGTTCAGTCATCAGAGTCATTTTTCGAGGCTCTTTCGCAAGCTGACCGGAACCACGCCGCAATCCTATCGACTGATGTTCCAAACTTAGGTAACGCAAACTGTTAGTTTGCGGACGCGAGCGAGACGTCCGAGCTTTAAGAGAGGGGCGCACTTTGAGCAACGACGCAAGCTAACGGCTTGCGTTACAAAGAGCAGCAAAAGAGCAGCAAGATTAGTCAAGACAAAGCAACAACAGGAAAGACGCGAGCCACTTACAAACTCTAACCTCTTCTACATTGCTTGAACCCAATAAGAGGAGGTGGATCGCGATGAGATTGAAGGAGGTACGGCTAGCATTCTTAGCAGCTCTGCTGCTTTTCCCGAGCACGCTGGCCCAGACAAACCGGGTTGACGGGCGCGATTACATCAAGCGCGGTAACGCCCTGTACGCAAAGGCGCAGTATCAATTGGCTATTGCGGAATACGCGAGGGTTGCGCCCGCGCCAGGCGAAACCTACGCACAAGCTTTGTACAACATCGGCGTCTGCTACTACGAACTCTTTCGCACAGAAGACGCGATTGTTATGTACCGAAAAGCGATCGAGGCAAGTGATTGTCACTATCCCAAGGCCTATTATTCCCTGGGGGTCGCTCTCGAAGATCTCAAACGAGTGTCAGACGCGAAAAGCGCGTACCGTCAGGCAATTCAGACATCGGGGGACAGGTATGCAGCCGCTTATTTTAAGTTGGGTGTGATCGCGGCAAGCGAGAATGATCGTGAGACTGCCGTGAAGGCATTCCGTAACGCCATTGCACGGTCGAAGGACGCCTTTCCAGCAAGCCATAACAACCTCGGAGCAATGCTTGCGCGCGGTGGACGTCTGGTTGAGGCCGAACGCGAGTTTGAAATTGCGTCGAGAGAGGCCAGGGGATCGCTTCCTGAAGCCGAGCACAATCTGGAGCTTTGTCGCGCTCTGTTGATCGCACCGTCCAGAACTGAACTTGTTAGTCGTCTAATAGTGAACACCTCGTTGTGTTCCCAAAGCTGCAGCCCTTTGTTTCCGAAGTGAGAGAAACTATTGGCGAGCCCGATTACCTGATGCACCTGGAACGGTTGGTGTTGAAGGTGCCGAACATTGAGAAGAAGTTGCATAATCGCCGACATTTGTTAGAGTGCTGGCTTAAAACTGCTGCGCAAAACTAACTTCGGATCAATTCAATAGATGCTGTGCAAATTCATAGAAGGAGACCCTATGGGAATGAGTGAGGCAATTCTAGCGGAATTAAAGCAAGAGGCAGCGACAACACGAAAGATGCTCGAACGTGTGCCTGAGGAAAAGTTCGACTGGAAACCGCACGAGAAATCAATGACCCTGGGCAGGTTAGCCGGACATGTTGCGGAACTGCCCGGCATGTTTCGCGCGGCGCTGACCCAGGATGAGCTGGATTTTGCGACCAGAACTTACGGTCCTTTTGTTCCAAAGGCCACGTCAGAACTGCTAGACACATTTGACACTAAAGTGGCTCAAGCTCTGGAGCTGCTGGCCGATCAATCAGATGAGCATCTGAAGAAAAGCTGGCGCTTGCGAAGTGGCGATAAGATATTTTTCGAGCTGCCGCGTGCAGCGGTCCTGCGTTCAATGGCGCTGAACCATATGATTCACCATCGGGGCCAGCTATCTGTTTACCTTCGTTTGCTTAACGTGCCTCTGCCGTCTGTCTATGGACCAACGGCCGACGAGCCGATGTAGCCTTAACAATTCCTAACAGCATGCGTTACTGCGGGGACTGACTGGCAGATGACTGTATTTGCAAAACTTTGCATTGCCTTGACAAAGTCTTTGCGTCGCCCAGTGAAACCAGAGCGTCTAACATGCTGGGTTCACGGCGATGAAAGAGCAACCGGATACCCCAGTAGCGACAGCGGCTCTTTAAACCTTGTCGGATAACGCTGCAGTAGTTGTGAGGTACAGAAACGAATTATCAAGAGGAGACAAAATGACACTGAATTGGAGAAAAACGAGCATCATCGCCGCGGGCGTGGCATCACTGGTTTTGGCGCTGGCTATGTTAGTTGTGTCTCAAGGGCCTCCGGGTTCAAGAGGCGACGGCTTTCGCGGAGGTCCAGGCGGGCCGGGCCGCGATGGCCTTGGACCTCTAGCGCGAGACTTGAACCTGAGTGACGATCAGAAAGCGCAGATCAAGAAGATACAGGATAGCTTTGAGGCTGGCACTAAGGAACTGCACGAACAGTTGCGGACGTTGCATGAGAACGAACCGGATCCATTAACCGGGACCTTTGACGAAGCTGCCGTTCGGGCGGCCGCGGAAGCGCGAGCCAAAGTCGAGGTTGAACTGGCAGTCTCACGCGCGAAGATGATGGCACAGATAGCATCCGTGCTGACGTCGGAGCAGAAAGCGCAGCTAGCAGCCAAAAGACAGGAAATTGGTCAGAAACCACCACCGCCACCTGACCGGGAGCGGTAATTTGTGTGATGTGAGTCGTCACGCTCTTAGTTTTATAAAGCGCTCCCCAGGGGATGACAAAGCAGGGCAGGAGTCGATGATCTTGAATCAATCGGGGCAGCTAAGAGATCACCGATGAATCCAGCCTGCCCTGCTAGTCATGTTTGCAAACGAACTTAATCAAAGCCCTAACTCCTCGTCTACAATAGCCTCCAACGGCCTCAGCGTTTCCGTTACGCCGCAGACTTCGTAACCTGCTGCTGATGGCTTTGTGGCACTCGAAGTCTCGGCGCCACTGCGGTAGATATGTGCCTCGAACAATCCGTCCGCTCGCATGTAAATTGCCGCACTACAGTCGCCGTTTTGTGACCTCTTCTCCTGAACTAGAAACATTATCCTTCTCCTCGGTGCAGTAAAGGTTTCTTCTGCGCTTCCCGCCCTGGTGTTTCAGCGCCTTTGGCTGTTCCGCATTGTGAACATAGGCTCGACAAGTAAGACCGAAGTATGTAAGCATGCGCCTGTATCAAGGGCAACAGTCTATTCCGTATAGTGAACGGAATTATAGAACCAGAAGGACGCAAAAATGCCGAGGCACCCGCATTTAACTCGATGAATCCCAGTGATTTTCGCGAATAGCTGCAAAACTGATTGTTCAGAATACTGAACACCAAGTGGGGGCCTTGCAAGAGCTGATGTTAGGGGAAGCCGAAGGGGGGAGCCTGATGAAGAGAACACTCAAAAGCCGTGAGCGGGTAACTTCCGTCGAGCGTGCCCTGTCGATTCTCGAACTGCTAGCAAGCAGAAATCAGGGCCTGAGTACCTCCGCAATCAGTCGTCTTGCAGGGGTCCCGAAGAGCTCAACAAGTTATCTTCTGCGCACTCTGACGGCTCGCGGATACGTGTGGCGCGATGCAGAGAGCGGACAGCATACTCTCGGCATTCGAGTGCTAAGCCTTGGTGGGCAGGCGATGCAGGGGATGGCCCTGCGTGAAGTCGCTTTTCCGCACTTGCGCAGCATTGTGGAACGGACTCGGTTGGGAGCGCACCTTGCGATCCTCGATCATGGTGATGCCGTGTACATCGAGCGAATCGAGTCTCCGGGGTTTATTAAGATGGACATCTGGATTGGCCGCAGGGTCGCGCCGCAACTCACCGCTGTCGGCAAGGCGTTGATTTGTCACCTCGATCCGCACGACGTCCAGGAGATTGTCTCCCGCCACCGGGTCACTCCGGCTTCATCAAAGACTATCGTAAAGTTGCCACGTTTAATGGAAGAGCTTGCCCTCACATGTCAACGTGGCTACGCAATTGATGACGAGGAGCACGCGGTCGGGGTTCGTTGTGCGGCGGCGCCTATCTTTGCGGCGGGTGGTGAAGTCGTCGCTGCCATCGGCGTCAGCGGAACGGCGAGCCAATTGAACGACGATTACTTACCAAAGGTCGGCAACCTCATCAGATCAACAGCACTGAAACTATCGTCCCAACTGGGTAGCCGCAGTAGTCGGGGAACAATTCAATAATCCAACGGAACATCCACCGATTACCCAGATTTCACAGATTAAGATACAGAAGCAAGGCCCGCTAGTTGGTTGGCATTTACTGGTTTGAAATCTGCGTAATCAGCGTAATCTGTGGATGATGGTCACTTCAATTGGCAGATATCGAGCACGTTCATATCTGTGTAGTCGAGGTTCTCGCCGCCCATCGCCCAAAGAAAGCAGTAGTTGCTGGTGCCTGACCCCATGTGAATGGACCATGGTGGGGAGACCACGGCCTCGTCGTTCGCGATCACCAGGTGACGCATTTCTTCTGGTTGACCCATGAAGTGCATCACTCGTTGACCCGTCTTGAGATCAAAGTAGAAGTAAACTTCAGAACGACGATCGTGAAGGTGTGGAGGGCAAGTATTCCAAACGCTTCCCGGCTTCAGGATTGTCAGGCCGAGAAGCAGCTGTGCCGATTTGCAAGTCGCCGGCACGACGTATTGATAGATCGTACGTTCGTTGGCTGTCTCCGTCGAGCCCAATTGCAAGGGCACCGCTTTATCAACGGAGATGTGGACCACATCAAAGCTGGAATGCGCAGGCGTGGAGACGAGGTAAAACTTCGCGGGGTTGGCCGGATCGGTTGACTCGAAACTTACTTCAGTGCTGCCCATCGGAATGTAAAGACTGTCCTTTGACTGCAATTCATACCGCTGCCCCCCGACATTCACCAGGCCAGTACCGGTTCCGACGTTCACTGCACCGAGTTCACGGCGCTCGAGAAAGGGCTTGTCTTTGGCGGACGCAGGTTCTTGTTGCAGTGGAAGAGAAACAGGTCTGCTGAACGGAGCAGCCCCACCGATGACGAAGCGTTCATAGTGCAAGTAGTTGAGCCGTATCTCTCCGGGCGCGAAAAGATCGCCTATGAGATAGCGATTGCGTAAGTCGTCGTTAGTGGCGCCCTGAAGGGAGCCGGGGTCTGTGGCATAGTAGGTTTTTCGGTACATGGAGTCCTTTTTGGAGTGCGCTGGTCTGGCAGCCCTTCGAAGAAATTTAGAACTTAGCTTAGGATTTAGAAATTAGAATTTAATGTCTGCCGACTCGTGCGTCTGCGACAAACGTCAGCCGATCCAGGTTCGAAATTCTAAATTCCAAATTCTAAATCCTAAATTCTCGGGAGCGCGCCAGACCGCCGCACTCCAAAGAAGGCTCAAGTAATCACTGTTGCCTCATCTCGACCGCATCTTTCGCGCAACTGAAGCAACTCTTGCGCGGCAACGAGCAGAGCCGACAGGACCTCAGCCACATTGCCACTGCCGCCGTCATTTAAGTAGCGTTCAAGATAGAGGCGTAAGGTCGCACCTTCAGTGCCAGTGCCCGATAGACGGCAGACGATGCGCGAATCGTCCTCTAACAGAATGCGAATGCCTTGTTTAGTGCTGCGGCTCCCATCCACCGGGTCGGAATAGCTAAAATCGTCGGCATTAACGACGCGGATGCCGGCCAAAGAACTGCCAATTAAGCTCGGCAGTTTTTGGCGCAAGTCCTCAACCATTTGCGATGCCGCAGTCGTCTCTAATCCCTCGTAATCATGGCGCTGGTAGTAACTGCGGCCAAACCGTTGCCAGTGTGCTCTGACAACCTCCGCAACTGACTTACGTGTCACCGCAAGAATTGACAACCAACACATGACGGCCCAAAGCCCGTCCTTCTCGCGCACGTGATTCGACCCCGTACCGAAACTCTCTTCGCCGCATATCGTGCAGAGCCCCGCGTCCATCAGATTGCCAAAAAATTTCCACCCAGTAGGTGTCTCGTAGCAACGTACGCCGAGCGTCTTCGCGACACGATCCACGGCCGTGTTTGTAGGCATTGACCGCGCGACGCCTGCCAAACCTCCGCGATATCCGGGTATGCTCGTTGCGGCATGCTCGCAGATGATCGCCAGCGAATCACCCGGAGTAACAAACAAGTTCCGGCCCAGGATCAAGTTGCGATCACCGTCTCCGTCACAGGCCGCACCCAGATCTGGAGCAGCACTCGAGTTCATGTAAGTGACCAACTCAGCAGCATTAACGAGATTTGGATCCGGATGGTGACCACCGAAGTCTTCACTGGGCGTGCCGTTGATAACTGTGCCGGACGGTGCGTTCAGGCGCTCTTCGAAGATGTGGTGGGCGTAGGGACCAGTGACGGCGTTCATCGCGTCGAATTGCATTCGAAAGCCACTCCGGAAAAGAGTACTCAAGGCATCGAAGTCGAACAACTCTTCCATAACCGCCGTGTAGTCTGCGAGTGGATTGATGACGACGATACTGGTATCGCCGAGACGCAAATCTCCTTCATGCTCAATATCGATATCCTCATGATCGAGCGTATGGTAATCCGTTAATTTAAGAGTGTCTTCGTAGATGAGATTCGTAATTCCCTCCGGCGCTGGACCACCATTGCGGACGTTGTACTTGATGCCAAAGTCGGCATCCAGACCGCCGGGATTGTGACTGGCCGAGAGTACCAGCCCGCCGAGTGCATTTTGCCGGCGGATCACCGCCGAAACGGCGGGCGTGGAAAGGATCCCATCGCGACCGACCAGCACACGACCGAAGCCGTTCGCCGCGGCCATGCGCAGGATAGTTTGAATAGCTTGAAGGTTGTAGTAGCGGCCATCTCCGCCTACCACCAGAGTTTCCGTCTCGAATCCCGAGCCTGTATCTTCGCGCACCGTATTGAACACAGCCTGCACAAAGTTTTCCAGGTAGTTGGGTTGCATAAAGACACGGGTCTTCTTCCGCAACCCTGAGGTACCTGGTCGCTGGTCGGGGAAAGGTGTTGTAGGAACAGTTTTCACTTGCGCATCATTATTATCTTGGTCTCGCATGGCAATAGGAGAGTACGTTGAATTCGGATACCGTTAACTGCATTAGCATTTGTGATTTCTCAGGTCAACAATCCCTCTCTCATGGCTCTCATGGTATTACGCATAGTACACCATAAATATTAACCAAATGGGACAGTCGGGAATAACCTGCCAACTACAAACCTGGGAGGATTCTCAATGAACTGGCGATTGACTTCAGACAACAGACTCTTCAGCAATTGAGTCGGGTTTACCAAATTCATGAAAGGTTTTTCCCAAAACAGCTCATCAATATGTGGATTTCAAAGTCCACGACGTCAGCCAACAAAGAACAGGTTTTTTCGATAAAGGAGCAGAATCATGATACTAAAATCATTTCTAAAATTGGATGACTTGGATGACCTCGAAATTCGGAGTTTCCAGTTCGAAGGAATTACTCCCGGGAGCATGAAACCCGCGAATCTTTTGGGTGGGAAACAAAAGGAAGGCGACATCACGGTAACGTTCCGCGGAACGGCTGGTCATTACGCTCAATTATTTAGGGCTTATCTTAAGGGACTGAAGAATACGGAGGCAATTATTACGACCAAGGAGATTCTGGAAGGGCAGGGATGGTGGCGCCAAAAGAATAAATTTGTTTTTAGTGACTGCGTCATTACAGCCCTTTCGCTCATCCCCAACGTGGACGGAAGCTGGTACTTAGTGACTCTTAACTTTAAGGCTCTCGAGGTATTTTGAGCTTGAATAGTATTAACCAATCATATGAGTCCAAAAAAATCAAACGTCGAGCTTGCTAACGGTGGGAGCTTGATAGCGGTCTGAGCAAGGAGATTGCTCATATCCTCGTATAAACCATCCGAAACCTTGAAGCCTTTATCGAAAATGGGATTTTTAGTCCCGATAGTGAAACATCCCGCATCGTCTGCCCCGCTCTCATCGGCTTGCAGCTCTCACGAACCTGGTTGGATGGAGTTTCCAAAACAAACTGGCTTTCACGGCGAAAATGAAGTGGTTTCAGGCTTTAGCGGCACTTCATCATCAGATCTAACCTTCCAATTCGGTTTTCCAGCTTTAAATAAATCCCGCTGGCATGGCCTTTGAATTAGGTACGTGAGGAGAACTGCAAACGCCGCCGGAGAAGTCTGCCGTTTGCTCAAAGCACGCTTCACCGAACTTCCGCTCTCAAATGGCTTAGCAGTTCTCCTAAGGGCCTGATTAGTTAACGGCAATAATTTCATGGATATCAAGCGACCGGCTAAATCGAAAGTTAAGAAACAAATTCGCACCGTTGTCCTTTTAGTTGTTGGACTCGCCGCAGTCGGAGGTATCACTTACGGACTTACAAAGCTTAAGCCGGCGGCACCGACAGTCGACCGATCCACGGCCGTTATTGACACTGTGAAACGTGGTCAGATGCTGAGGCAGGTTCGAGGTAATGGTACGTTGGTACCTGAGTTGACCCGTCGCATTCCCGCACCCGCTGACGGCCGCGTTGAGGTGATTCCAGTTCAAGTAGGCGTCGAAGTGAGTCCCAATACTGTTATCGCCGAACTGTCGAATCCGCAGATGCAGCAGCAGGCGATGGATGCGGACTTTCAATTGAAAGCGGCTGAGGCCGATCAGGAAACCCTTCGGGTGCGACTGGAAAGCGACAACATGGCCCAGCAGGCGGCGGTTGCGACAATCAACGCCGATTATAGCCGCGCTAAAATCGAGCTTGATACCAACGAAGAGCTTGGTAGGCAGGGTTTGGTTGCCGATCTCACGTTGAAGATGGCGCGCGTGCAGGTGAAGGACCTGTTGAATCGCCTCAGTGTGGAGAAACAAAGACTTGCAATTAGCGCTAAGTCAACCGCAGCGCAACTCAATGCGCAACGCAGCCGCATGGACCAGCTGAGGGCCTTCGCCAAGCTCAAGCACGATCAGGTGGAGAGTCTCAAGGTGAGAGCGGGTTCAGCCGGCGTACTGCAACAAGTTACGGTGCAGGTAGGCCAACAGGTCGCCCCCGGTTTCGACATTGCGCGCGTAGCGGATCCGGCATCGCTCAAGGCAGAGTTGAAGATTGCCGAGACACAAATCAAAGACGTCAAACTCGGACAGCCGGTAGAAGTGGACACTCGCAACGGTATGATTCAGGGTCGCGTGTCCCGCATCGACCCGGCCGCTCGCGAGGGAACGTTCACGGTTGACGCTGCATTGACCGGTCCCTTGCCGTCAAGTGCGCGTCCGGATCTCAGCGTCGATGGAACGATCGAGCTCGAGCGTCTCGACAACATCCTTTATGTGGGCCGCCCGGCTTTCGGGCAGGGTCAATCAACCGTCAGCATGTTTCGTGTAACTCCCGATGGCCAGGAAGCGGCACGCACGCCTGTTGTTCTGGGTAGAAGCTCAGTAAACACAATCGAAATCATCGATGGGCTGCGAGAAGGTGATCAAGTGATCTTGTCTGACACTTCGGCCTGGGATAATTACAACCGCATCCGGCTGAGGTGAATGTCCGACAAACTTTAGTTTGTCGGAGGTGTTACGCAATACGGCGCTAATTGGTTCGTCATGTGTATTACCGAGGTCTCGATGTCGAATCGACACCGACAAACTGAAGTTTGTCGGACAAGTTAATCCAATGAAGGAGATTCCCCAGATGAGTTCAACTGCACCCCTTATCCACCTCTCAGACGTAAAGAAAATCTTCTACACGGATGAGGTCGAGACGCACGCACTCTCGGGCATCCATCTCGACATAAAGAAGGGCGAGTACATATCGATTGCCGGGCCATCGGGCTGCGGCAAGTCTACACTGTTGTCAATCCTGGGATTGCTTGACACGCCCACCGAGGGTGAATACGTCCTCAACGATAACGCCGTCGCGAATCTTTCTCTGTCGCAACGCGCGCGAATACGCAATCGCGAGGTCGGTTTCATTTTTCAAAGTTTCAATTTGATTGGCGACCTCACGGTCTATGAAAACGTCGAATTGCCTTTGACTTATCGCGGCATGAATTCGGCCGACAGGAAGAAACGGGTCACTGAATCGCTCGAGCGCGTGGGGATGGCTCATCGTGCCAAGCACTTGCCCAGCCAGCTCTCGGGAGGTCAGCAACAGCGTGTGGCAGTTGCCCGTGCGGTAGGCGGGCATCCCAGCATACTGCTGGCTGATGAACCTACGGGCAATCTTGATTCGACGAACGGCGAAGCAGTCATGGAGCTGATGCGCGAGTTGCATCGCGGGGGCGCAACCATCTGCATGGTGACTCACGATCCGCGATATGCGCAGCACGCTGATCGCATTGTGCATCTGTTTGACGGTCTGATTGTTGAGGAAGAGACAGGCTCAGCAAGCCGGGCCGCCGAAATCGAAGCCGCCAAGCGTGAACTTAAAGAGAGTGGGTTTACAGAGGTTTCATGATTACCCTGCGAAACGTCGAGAAGTCTTTTTCACATGGGCCGGCAAAGACCTTCGTGCTGCGTCGTATCGATCTGGACATTCAACCCGGAGAGTTCGTCTCGATCATGGGGCCTTCCGGCGCGGGCAAGTCGACTCTGCTGCACATTCTGGGGATGCACGATCAGTCCTGGACTGGTGAATACTTTTTTGACGACGTGGCTGTGCACGCTCTGGATCACAAAAAGCGCGCTGCGCTTCGCAATCGCAACATCGGCTTTGTATTCCAGAGTTATCACCTGTTGGACGACCAAACCGTCTTCGAGAATCTGGAGCTGCCCCTTTCGTATCGCGACGTTTCCAGAAAGGATCGGCAATCGATCGTTTGTGACACTCTGGATCGCTTCCAGATCGTGGGTAAGAAGGATTTATATCCCAGCCAGCTATCCGGTGGTCAGCAACAACTCGTCGGCATCGCGCGTGCGGTCGTCAACAATCCGCGCATCATTCTCGCGGACGAGCCGACGGGAAACCTTCACTCGAGTCAGGGCAAAGAGATCATGGAAATGTTTAAGCGCCTGAACGAGGAAGGGACCACGATAGTTCAGGTTACGCACTCTGAAACCAATGCCGGCTTCGGCAACCGAATCGTGCGCCTTGACGACGGTTGGATAGCTAAGTAGCGGAAGTTTTTTAATCTCGGGTTTGCTGCGTCTGCTCGCTCTAGTTCGCGTCCCCCTATAAGAGGATCGCGAAAGGGTCTAAGGAAGAATTAACGGCGTAATCGTTGGTGCGTTCGATAGAGCGCGCTCTCGACGGGCCTCTGGCAAACCAGCAAGGCTTGAACGCGCCAGAAAGTGGGCCGTAGAAGCTGTGAACCCTCTGGCCGCTCCCATTGCACGAACTCTAATCGCGGACGATCAACCGGACGTCCTTGCTGCCCTACGACTCCTCCTCAAAGGTGCGGGTTATCACACCGAAGCAGCCACCTCACCAGCGGCTGTAATTGACGCCATCAAACGGAACAATTTTGACCTCGTGCTGATGGACCTCAACTACGCGCGGGATACTACCTCCGGAAAAGAAGGCCTCGATCTGATTTCACGTATTCACGCCGTGGACAGTGTGTTGCCGATCGTAGTTATGACGGCCTGGGGCAGCGTCGATCTGGCGGTCGAGACGATGCGCCGTGGCGTTCGTGATTTCGTGCAAAAGCCCTGGGATAACTCGAGCTTGTTGCGCACTCTGCGCACTCAAATTGAGCAGGGCAGAGCGAAAAGAAACCTGCAACGACGCAACGCACAGAGTCGGCTACGAAACCGCAAGCTGCGGCTGGAGTTGGAGGAAGCGCGCGAGATTCAAGAAGGGTTGTTGCCGAAAACAATGCCTTCCCTTCGCGGCTTTGAGATCGCCAGCGCCTGGCAGCCGGCTCGAACCGTGAGCGGTGATTATCTGACGGCGTTCAAATTCAATGCAGACTATGCCGCGCTTTGCGTCGCGGATGTCGCGGGCAAAGGCCTGCCGGCGGCCCTGTTGATGGCTAACATGCAGGCCGCGTTGAAATCAACAGCTTCCGCGTTTGTTAAGCCTGATGATCTGTGCGCACGCGTGAACAGCATCATGTGCGGCAACACTCCCGATAACAAATTTATTACCTGCTTCTATGGGGTGCTGGATGTCCAGCGTTGTCGACTCGCCTTTACAAATGCCGGTCATAACCCGCCCTTCCTCATACGTGGCGAAAAGTGTCTGCGCCTCGAAGAGGGTGGACGAGTTTTGGGCGCGTTTGCCGATTCGCAGTACACGCAAGCTGAAGTGGAACTGCATCAGGGTGATCGCCTGTTGTTGTTCACCGATGGGCTTACTGAGGCGACTAACGCGAGCGGTGAGGAATTTGGCGAAGAACGCCTGCGTGATTCTTTGATTGCCAACCGCGAGCTCAACGCAGCTGACTTGCAGGCAAGCATTCTGGATACCGTGAGAGAGTTTTGTGGGAACAATTTCGACGACGACGCCGCACTAATGGTGGTCGTGGTCCAGTGAGTGGCAGGGACTTTAATCCTGTGAGCCGCTTTGAAAGTCTGAGCTACTGGGGAGCACTTAGAAGGAGCCGATTATGGAAGGCTTTCGAAGCGACGTCCGCTACGCAGTCAGGAATCTGATCAAGCGACCCGGGTTCATGGTCATCGCAGTTGTCACGCTGGCCCTGGGGATCGGTGGGACGAGTGCAATCTTCAGTGCGGTCAATGCACTGCTGGTTAAGCCGCTCGATTTTCCGGGCCTCGAGCGTGTCGTAGCGCTCTGGGAGAAACAGCCAAGCCGAGGCGTTGAGCGCAACGAAGCGTCAATGGCGAATTACCTCGACTGGCGTGCGCAGAATCAAACCTTCGAGCACCTGGGCCTCTATCGTTGGTGGAGCGCAAACCTTACCGGTATCGAAACACCTGAGAGAATTCAAGGCTATTTAGTCACAGCTAATTTCCTCGACGTCGTGGGAGTGAAACCCGTCCTTGGAAGAGGCTTCGTGGCCGACGAAGATCAACCCGGTAAAGCGCCAGTGGCAATACTCACCCACGGCTTGTGGCAACGCCGGTTCGGCAGCGATCCCGACATCGTCAATAAGACCATAATGCTTAACGGGATCGCGCGCACAGTGATCGGCGTAATGCCCGAAGGTTTCAGCTTTCCCAGGGGCGTTGATGTTCTGGCGCCATTGACCATTACTCCGGAATTGCAGCGCAGCAGACAGAACCATTCCTACCTTGTTGTGGGCCGACTCAAGGTAAATGTTCCACTGGAGCGTGCACAAGCAGATCTCGATACGATCGCCGCCAGACTTGAAAAAGAATATTTGGATTCGAATACGGGGCGCGGAGTGGTTATTTATCCGATCGTCGAAGACACGGTACGGATGTACAGGACCGCGCTGTGGATTCTGCTGGCGTCCGTCGGATTCGTCCTGCTGATCGCCTGTGCCAATGTCGCCAATCTAATGCTGGCGCGCTCGGCGGCGAGACACAAAGAGATAGCCCTGCGCGCGGCACTTGGCGCGAGCCGCTGGCGAATCATCCGCCAACTACTAATCGAGAGCCTTGTGCTGGCTTTGATCGGTGGTGCGCTCGGGATCTTGATCGCGTATTGGAGCGTCGATGTCCTGAGGGCTGCGAATCCCGGCGAGGCGGCGAAGTATGCGCCCGGTTGGGAACATCTGGGTATTAATTTGCCGGTGCTCGGCTTCACGTTAGCGGTTTCACTGCTGAGCGGTTTCTTGTTTGGACTTGCTCCTGCCTGGCAGGCTTCTAAACCCAACTTGAACGATGCGCTGAAGGAGGGCGGACGGCAAGGGATGTCCGGATCGCAGAAACTGCGGCGCCTGTTAGTGATCTCTGAGGTCGCGCTTTCGTTGATGTTGCTGGTGAGCGCCGGTCTTCTCATGCGCAGTTTTGTCTCATTACTCAAAACCAATCCTGGTTTCAAACCCGACAATATCCTGACGATGAATCTGATATTGCCGGTGGCGAAGTATCGCGAAGACGCGCAGCGAGCCGCCTTTTATTCGGACCTGGTGCGACGCGCGGAAGCCTTGCCGGGAGTCGAATCAGCGGCGGTCGTCAACTATCTACCGCTCGGCGGCAGCAATTCATCGGATGCGTTCTTAATAGAGGGAGTGCCTGAGCCGCCGCCTGGCCAGGATTTCATTGGTCGTTATCGCGTCTGCACGCCGCGCTTTTTCGAAACTCTGGGCATTTCAATTGTTAAAGGCCGTGTTTTCACCGAGCAAGATAAAGCTGACGCCCCACCAGTAATTATGGTTAACGAAACGTTGGCCAAGCGGTTCTGGCCCAACGCTGATGCCATTGGCAAGCGCATGCGATTTACCGGGCCGCTCGATAAGAATCCCTGGATGCAGGTTGTGGGGATTGTGCAAGACGTCAAACACGACTTGAACCTCGCCGTAACGCCTGATTTCTACTTACCGCATGCACAGGATCCCTGGAACGCGATGGTGCTGGTTGCAAAAACGAAAGTTGACCCCATGGCCCTGGCAGCGACGCTGCGTGCGCAGGTTTGGTCTCTCGATAAGGACCAGCCGGTTTTTGATGTGCGCACCATGAAAGAAGTGCGGTCTATGTCAGTCGCGCTGTACAGCTTTTCTTCAGTGACACTCGGCATTTTTGCGTTCGTTGCGATGGTCCTCGCCGCAGTGGGCATTTACGGCGTTATGGCTTACGCGGTGACACAGCGCACTCATGAGATTGGCATTCGCATGGCGCTCGGCGCTCGAGGGAGAGATGTACTGCAATTGGTTGTGAAGAATGGAATGACGCAGGCACTGATCGGCGTCGTCGTGGGATTGGGCGGAGCCTGGGCGCTGACGAGGTACCTCCGCAGCCTGTTAGTTGGGGTGAGTGCCACCGACGCATTGACGTTGGGTGTGGTGTCACTCTGTTTGATGGTGGTGGCTTTGCTCGCCTGCTACATCCCGGCGCGCCGCGCGACGAAGGTCGATCCGTTGGTGGCTCTTAGATACGAGTGAAAGAATTTCGGATTTCGAAATTTTGTTCGTGCGCGAATGAAATCGACTTGGGTTGCTTAAACTTAGCTATCAAATTCGACGTTTCAAACGAGAAATCCGCAATTCGAAATCGGCAATCGGCAATCGGCAATCGGCAATTGGAAATAACTTTATGGAAACCCTATTTCGCGACATCCGACACGGAATTAGAAGTCTGGCGAAGCGGCCGGGCTTCACGTTGGTCGCTTTGATCGCCTTGGCTCTGGGCGTCGGGGCAAACACAGCGATCTTTAGTCTGGTTAACGCAGTCTTGCTCCAACCGTTGCCTTTCGCGGAACCTGATCGGCTGGTCTGGATGTGGGGGAACATTCGCAACGGCGGCAATCGCGCGAGTGTTTCGCCACTCGATTTCCTTGACTATCGCAACCAGAACAAAACCTTCGAGCACTTTGCGGCCATGTTTTCCGTTCCGCTTCCTTTGAACTTCACCGGTAGCGGCGAGCCTGAGCGGCTGACAGCAGCAGGAGTTACGGGCAATTACTTCCAGGCACTCGGCGTCCAGCCGGCGCTGGGTCGCACATTCTTAATCGAGAACGAACGTCCCGGACGCGATCAGGTGGCTGTGTTGAGCTATGGCCTCTGGCAAACGCGATTTGCCGGCGATCCGGAAATCGTGAACAAGACAATCACGCTGGATGGAAAGACCTGCGAAGTTATCGGTGTGATGCCGAAGACCTTTAGCTTTCCACAGACGGCTGAGTTGTGGGTTCCGCTCAACTTCGATGTCTTGCCGCAGATGAAACAACGCAAGGCTCATTTCCTGCGACCCATCGGAAAATTGAAGGCGGGTGTCACGCTCGAGCAGGCCCAGGCGGATACTGACACCGTCGCTCGGCAGTTGGAAGCGCAGTATCCGGCTACAAACACCGGCTGGAATCTGCGGCTGGTCTCTTTGCGAGAACAGCTCGTGGGTAACACCAAGGCGACGCTGTTCATCCTTTTTGGCGCGGTTGGTTTTGTACTGCTGATTGCGTGCGCGAACGTTGCCAATCTCCTGTTGGTGCGCGCGGCTTCGCGGCAGAAAGAGATCGCTTTACGGACAGCACTCGGCGCCAGTCGATTCCGCATTGTCCGGCAAATGATCACCGAGAGCGTGCTGCTCGCACTGCTTGGCGGCACGCTGGGGACGTTGCTGGCAATATGGGGAATTGATCTTCTTGTCAAGCTTAGCGAGGGAAGTATTCCACCCACTGCGCAGGTCCGCATAGACCTAACGGTCCTTGGCTTTACGCTTCTGCTTTCGCTTTTGACGGGAGTCATGTTCGGTCTGGCGCCGGCGTTTCGGACGATGAAGGTGAGCCTCGGTGAAACACTGAAAGAAGGCGGTCGCGCCGGCGAGGGGATTCAGCGCCATCGCACGCGGAGCTTGCTCGTCGTGCTTGAAAGTGCAGTCGCCGTTGTATTGCTGATTGGTGCGGGGCTGCTGATCAGAAGTCTTATTCAATTGCAGAACACCCAGCCTGGCTTTGATAAGCATAACCTCCTGACGATGCGCGTCGATCTTCCCCGGCAGAAATATCCAACACCTGACAAGGCCGTGAACTTTTTCCAGCAGCTCGAAAGCCGCGTCGGCAGCTTGCCGGGGGTCGAGACCGTGGGACTAGTAACTGAACTTCCGCTGAGCGGACAACCAAACGATATGCCTTTCACCGTTGAAGGAAGGGCAGAGGGCGCCAGCGATCAGGGGTTTGACTTCGATTTTCGGCGTGTTAATCAGAACTACTTTCGTGCTATGCGAATTCCGCTTTTGCGGGGTCGAAACTTTACTGAACAGGAAGTGAGTCAGAGCGCCAAAGTGTTGCTCATTAGTGAACAGCTCTCCAGACAGGTCTTTCCCAACGAAGAACCAATTGGCAAACGGCTGGTGATGACGATGGACAATCAGCCATTCGAAATCATCGGTGTTGTCGGCGACATTCGTCACCGGGGCCTGGAGTTCCAGCCTGCCCCGGCCATGTACATGCCGACGTATGAAAACGGTGGGACGAATCTTGTTATTCGCACGCAAGGCGATCCGCTGAGCCTGGCGGCTGCAGTGCGAAAAGAAGTGCAGGGAATTGACATGGACCAGCCAGTCGCCGCGGTCAGGACAATGGAAGACTGGGTTGATTTCGCGGTTGCGGGACCTCGCTATCGTACGGTTTTGCTGGGATTGTTTGCGCTGGTAGCACTGGTGCTCGCTTCTACCGGAATTTACGGCGTGATGTCTTATTCGGTCACGCAGCGAACGCACGAGATTGGAGTACGAATGGCATTGGGTGCTCGACAACTCGATGTCCTGAAATTGGTAGTGCTACAGGGAATGACACTGGTTGTGATCGGCGTGGCCCTGGGCCTTGCAGGAGCAATCGCATTGACCAGGGTGATGTCAACTTTATTGTTCGGGGTGACCGAAAAAGATCCGGCGACGTTTGCGGCAGTTGCGGCATTAATAGCTGTGGTCGCATTCGTCGCCTGTTACATACCCGCGTGGCGCGCGACAAAAGTCGATCCCCTGGTAGCGCTGCGTTACGAATAACGATATTGCCGATTGCCAATTGCGAATTTCCGATTGGTCTTTGGCCTTAGGTCTTCGGTCTTTGCGAAAGCGCAATCGGCAATCGGAAATTGGCAATCGGAAATTTCAACATGCGCTCTTTCTGGCAAGATTTGCGTTACGGCTGGCATATGCTCGCCAAACATCGGGGGTTCACGGCCGTCGCCGTGTTGACGGTGGCTCTCGGCGTCGGTGCGAACACTGCCCTGTTCAGTGTCGTCGACGCAGTCCTGCTAAAGAAGCTGCCGGTCAATGATCCCGATCGATTGGTCTTGTTCACGTCAACCGCAAGCAAGGAGTTCAGCCCCGGGGGCTATACCGGAAGCAGTAGTCGTGATCCTGTAACGGGTCTCCCCGTTCGCACCTCCTTCCCCTATCTAACCTTCACCCGATTTCGGGAACAGCAGAATGCGCTATCTGATGTCTTTGCGTTTGGTTCAGTCAGCCTGAATGTGAATGCGGACGGCGAGGCAGACGTCGCGAGCGGCCAGGCCGTTTCGGGTAATTACTATGCGGCGCTCGGAGTCCCCGCCTTTTTAGGCCGCACAATCAACGAAGGAGATGACCAGGCGTCTGCCAACGCCGTCGCAGTGTTAAGTCATCGCTACTGGCTCCGGCGTTTTGGCGCTAATCGTGACGTGATCGGCAAACAGGTCAATCTTAATAATGTCGCGTTCACAATTGTCGGCGTCTCGCCGGCTGGCTTTAACGGCACGGGGCAGATCGGGGAGTCGCAGGATGTCTTGATTCCCATAGCCTGGGAGCCGCAGGTCAGTGGCGAACGGTCACGGATGAAGGGGGCCGGAATCTGGTGGCTGCGAATAATGGGCCGACTGAAACCGGGAGCAACGGCTGAGCAAGCTCAAGCGGCCCTGGAAGGCATATTTCTGCAATCGGTGCTTGATCACCGAGTGGCTCGCCAGGCCCAGCAATCGCCGCCGCCGGCACAGGGGCAGAACACCTTCAAGCCGCTCGAGCCGAAAGACTATCCGCATCTGGCCGTGGATTCCGGCAGTCAGGGCGAGATGAATACCACATGAGATCGGTATTCGCATGGCGCTCGGCGCAAATCGAGGGACCGTGTTGACAATGATTTTGAAGCAAGGGATGACATTGACACTGGTTGGGCTCGCATTGGGACTGCTCGGCGCTTATGTCCTGACGAAGTATCTCGAGAGCCTGACGAACATGTTGTACGGAGTAGAGCCCAGGGATCCTTTGACGTTCGGTGCGATTGCCGCGTTGTTGACCTTGGTTGCGCTGGTCGCCTGTTACATCCCGGCGCGACGCGCAACGAAAGTCGATCCCCTGGTGGCCCTGCGATACGAGTGAAAAGAATTTTGGATTTTGGATTGCGGATTTTGGATTTTGTTGTAGTTACGGTTGGAATTGACTTGGGTGGTTGAACTTAGGTGTCAGATTAGACTTCGAAACGAGAAATCCGACATCCGCAATCCGAAATCCGCAATCCGAAATTCAATCGGTAATCGGTAGTCGGAAATACAGAGTGAGAAACATCGTGTACGGCATATTGCAAGACTTGCGCTACGGGGTTCGCGTGCTGCTAAAAAGCCCGGCCTTCGCGGCGGTGGCGGTGCTATCGCTGGCATTAGGTATTGGCGCAAACACAGCGATCTTTCAATTGCTTGATGCAGTCCGGTTGAAGACTCTGCCGGTGAGCGCCCCGCGGGAATTGGCGGAAGTGCGCATCACGGACATGACTAGCGCGCGCGGAAGCTTTAGCTCTCCGTATTCCGCAGTTACAAATCCGATTTGGGAACAGATCAGGGACCAACAGCACGTCTTTTCCGGCATCGCAGCTTGGGGATCGGTGGGCTTTAATTTGTCGCAGGGTGGCGAGGTGCGTCCCGCCCGAGGACTATATGTAAGCGGAGATTTCTTTCATCTGTTGGGAGTTCCGGCCGCAGTGGGGCGTGTCTTCGTCCCGAGTGATGACACCCGCGGTTGTGCCGACCCAGGTGTGGTCATTAGCGATTCGTTCTGGCAGCGTGAATACGGCGCCGAAAAAAATGTCGTTGGTCGCAAGCTCACCCTCGCCAATCATCCCTTTGAAATAATCGGCGTTACTCCCGCAAGTTTCTTCGGTCTCGAAGTGGGTCGCTCTTTTGACGTGGCGCTCCCCGTTTGTGCCGAAGCGATCGTCAGCGGCAAGAACAGTCGCCTCGACTCAGGCACTGTTTGGTGGCTGATGGTCACCGGACGTTTGAAACCCGGCGTCACGCGCGAACAAGCAACCGCAAGCCTGCAAGCGATTTCTCCCGGTTTGTTTCAGGCAACGTTGCCCGCGAACTATCCGCCGATCAGCGTCCCAGGCTATCTCAACTTTAAGCTCGAAGCTGCCCCGGCCGGCGCGGGTTATTCGTCGCTGCGCGAAAACTACGAGCGTCCACTGTGGCTGTTATTGGGGATTGCCGCGACGGTGCTGTTGATCGCGTGCGCTAACCTGGCGAATTTGCTGCTGGCGCGCGCAAGTGCCCGTGAGCGTGAAATGGCAGTGCGGCAAGCCGTCGGAGCTTCGCGCCTGAGGCTGATTCGACAACTACTCGCAGAGAGTTTGTTGCTTGCCGTTGTCGGTGCAGCGCTGGGTGCTCTACTGGCACAAACGTTGAGCCGATTCCTGGTTTCGTTTCTCAGCACGACCGGCAACACGCTCTTCCTTGATTTAGGAGTCGATTGGCGTGTTCTGGGTTTTGCTGCCGGGATCGCCGCACTGACATGCATTCTTTTTGGATTAACTCCCGCAATGCGCGCAACCAGGCTTACGCCCGGAGCCGCGATGAAAGCCCGCGGACGTGGGCTTACAGCGGGCCGCGAGCGATTTAGTTTGCGACGAGGTTTAGTAGTGCTGCAGGTTGCCCTCTCTCTCGTTTTAGTAGCCAGTGCGCTCCTGTTCTCACGCAGCCTGAATAAGATTCTCACCGTGGACGCAGGCTTCCGACCCGAGGGAATTCTGCTCACGCGTACAGGCTTTGAGTCATTGAACCTTCCAGCTGACCGCCGGCTTGCGTTTCGACGCGAGCTGTTGGAGCGGATTAAAGCCATCCCGGGCGTTGAAGCAGCCACCGAATCGAACATTGTTCCGCTCAGTGGCAACGCGACTGCAAATAACGTGTGGTTGGATAACGACCCACAGCGTAAAGTGAATACCTCGCTCAGCAGCGTGGGCCAGAATTACTTCACGACGCTTCTCACCCCTGTGCTCGCGGGACGAGATTTCGATCAGCACGATGGGACGGGCACGCCAAAGGTCGCGGTGGTAAATGAGACCTTCGCCCGCAGGCTTCTGAATGGGGCGAATCCGGTTGGCCATCGCTTCTGGATCGAATCAACCCCGACCGATCCCGAAACGCAATATGAAATCGTCGGCCTGGTCAAAGATACGAAATACGAAGACTTGCGCGAAGACTTTGGCCCAATCGCTTTTCTCGCCAGCGCGCAAGATCCCAGACCCTCGCCGTCCGGACAGTTCCTGATTCGCTCGAGATTGCCTCAAGCTGAAATCACCAATGCGGTAAGAAATGTGATCGGCAATGTTAACCCGGCAATCAACATCAACTTTCAAGGCTTCAGAACGATGATTGACGACTCGCTACTGCGCGAGCGCTTGATGGCCACGCTGTCTGGTTTCTTTGGTCTGTTGGCGTTGTTGCTCGCCAGCATCGGGCTATACGGAATTCTTTCATACGGTGTAGCGAGTCGCACAAATGAACTTGGCATTCGGATGGCCCTCGGCGCGCAAACAGGACACGTGCTTTCGCTGATTATGCGCGAGGCGTTCGTTCTGGTTTTAGTTGGTGTAGTCGTTGGCTTGCCGTTCGTTTTCGCGGCCACTCACTTTGCTAAGACACTCCTCTTCAACCTGACACCGACTGATCCAATTTCAGTGAGTCTGGCCGCGCTGTTGTTGTTTACCGTTGCGCTCCTGGCGGCGTATTTGCCAGCACGTCGCGCAACGAAAGTCGATCCGCTGGTGGCTCTGCGGTATGAGTGAAGGGAATTTCGGATTGCGAATTTTCGCGGATGAAATCGGAATGTTGGTGGTCTTTTTCGCGTTGCTTCGTGTGAGGCGCGTGGATCGCCCTTCTCACCTGGAGCAGAAAAAGCGATCCACGAACTACACGAACTGACAGAAATAAGATGTTGCTGAAGGAGATTTCCGATATCAAGAGCAATCGTCCCGGTATTCAACATTCAACGTTGTGTACAAGCAAATCGGCAATCGGCAATCGAAAATCGGAAATTACTTATGGAATTACTGATTAAAGACATTCGCTACAGTATGAGGAGTCTGTTAAAGCAGCCGGGTTTCTCCACAATCGCGGTCATTACTTTGGCGCTCGGAATGGGAGCGAATACAGCGATCTTCAGCTTGGTCCATGCTGTTCTATTGCGGCCGCTGCCTTTTCCTGAATCGAACAGGTTGGTCGTCGTCAAAGACCAAAACGGGAAAACCGGTGAGACCTTTCCCGCAGTGTCGCCTGCCGACTTCTTCGATTGGAGAAATCAGAGCCAATCGTTTGCGAATGCGGCCGCCTATTCAGGCTGGCCGGTGACGTTGCTCGAGGGCAAACGGTCCGAGATGATTCCCGCCACGCGTGTGACTGATGAGTTCTTTGGTGCTGACGATTATCGGCATCTACGGCGTCATTTCATACTCAGTGGCCCAGCGGACTCACGAGATGGGAATCAGGATCGCTTTGGGAGCAATGCCCCACGATGTGCAGATACTCGTGATGAAACAGGCAATGATGCTCGTATGTCGATCCATTGGTGGCGCTGCGGTACGAGTGAAAGAATTTCGGATTTCGGATTGCGGATTTCGGATTTTGTCCTGGGCGGAGTGCAACCGATTTGGGTCGCTTGAACTTTGGTAACAGATTGGACGGTTGAAACGAGAAATCCGCAATCCGGAAATCGAAATCGGCAATCGGAAATTGGCAATTGGAAATGACATCATGGAATCACTATTGAAAGACATTCGCTTTGCCGTCCGGAGTTTGTCAAAGCGACCCGCGTTCACGGCGGTCGTGGTGCTCGTGCTCGCCCTGGGCATTGGCGCCAACGCGGCGATCTTTACCGTTGTCAATGCGGTGTTGCTGCGGCCGTTGCCTTATCCGGAAGCTGATCGCCTGGTGAGAGTATTTTCATCGCTGCAGCGCGAAAACATTCGCGAGACCGGCGGTGCCGTGTTCGCTCCCGACTTTATAGAGTGGCGCGCGCAGTGTCAGACCTGCGAGCGCCTCGGCGCGTACACGCTGTCCTGGCCCAGCAATCTGACAGGCGGAGCAGAGCCTGATCGAGTTCGTGTGTCGCGGGTCAGCGATGATCTTTTCGTCACGCTCGGCATTCAGCCGTTATTGGGACGCTCCTTCGCACCTGACGAAGCCGCCAGACCGGTATTTACGAACGAGAGCGCCAACGCGCCCACGAATACTGCGGTAGTCCTCGGTTACAGCCTGTGGCAAAAGCGTTTCGGGGCCGACAAGGCAGTGCTGGGCAAGACGATCAAGATCGAAGGCGACAACTGCACGATCGTGGGCGTAATGCCCGCTGGTTTCAAGTTTCCCGATGAAGCAGATGCGTGGCTGCCAGTCTCGCTCGGGACGAAACGTGACAACCGTTTCCTGCAAGTCGTGGCTCGGCTGCGTGCAGGCGTCACACGGGCTCAGGCGAACGCTGAATTCGCCACGATCGCCGCCCGGCTTGGACAAGAATTTCCGCAGACCAATCAGGGGCTGAGCATCGACGTTGTTGGGTTGCAGCAGTCCATTGTCGGCGACGTGCGGCCGGCGCTGCTCATCTTCCTGGGTGCCGTTGGCTTTGTATTGTTTATTGCCTGCGCTAACGTCGCGAGTCTGCTGTTGGCTCGCGCGGCGACCAGGCAGCGGGAGATGGCTGTCCGGGCTGCACTGGGTGCGAGCCGGTGGCGCATCGTGCGCCAACTATTGAGCGAGAGCGTGCTGCTTTCGCTGCTGGGTGGGGGCTTCGGATTGCTGCTTGCCGTCTGGACTTTGAATCTGCTGGTCGCCGCCGCACCGCATCAGATTCCGCGACTCACTGCTATTGAAATTGATCGCTGGACTCTCGCGTTTACCTTCTTACTTTCGGTGGGAACCGGAGTGATCTTTGGACTTGTTCCCGCCTTGCAATCAGCTAGACCGGATTTGAATAGCACGCTCAAGGAAGGCTCTGGACAAATGGCCGGCAGGGCGCGCCAGCGCTTGCGCAGTTTGTTGGTGGTTTCCGAGATCGCTCTCTCACTGGTGCTGTTAATTAGCGCCGGTCTGTTGGTGAAGAGCTTTGCGCGCTTGCGCAGTACGCCGTTGGGTTTCGAACCGACGCACGTCTTGACCGCTAGCATCACACTGCCGGAAGCCTCGCACCCGACAATGACTTCGGTGAAAAGTTATTACCGGGAGGCAGTGGCTCGGATTGTCGCGCGCCCAGAGGTGCAAGCCGCCAGCGTCGTGAACTCCTTGCCCCTAAGTAAAGACGGCGTTCGCATACGCGGGAACGTAATGATCGAAGGCGAATCCAGCGAGCGGAAGGGTTTGTGGACCAACAAAGTAGGAATCGGACCTGACTACTTCAAAGTCATGAGCATCCCGCTGTTGAAAGGACGCTCGTTCACTGATCGCGATACTGCTGATTTTCCCGGCGTGGCGATCATCAGCGAGAGTTTTGCGCGCATTGCCTGGCCCAATCAGGATCCGATCGGCAAACGAATGAACAGCGGTTTTGGCGGCGAGACCTGGCAGGAAGTTGTCGGCGTGGTAAGCGACGTGAGACATCAGGAGATCGGGGAGCGTTCGTCCGTTTCCCTCTATCAACCTTTTCTGCAAGTCGGCGATAAACGCCGCTGGTTTATCGGCGACATGACATTTGTCGTTCGCACTGGCACCGAGCCACAAAGCTTTGCCTCCACGCTGAGAAGCGAACTGGCGAACATCGACAAGGATCTCCCACTGTACAACGTTAAAGTCCTGAATGAAGTCGTCAGTGGACAGTTCACCGATCCCGGCTTCTACGTGCTGGTGCTGGGCTCCTTCTCGGTGCTCGCGCTGGTTCTGGCGGCGGCGGGAATCTACGGCCTCGTTTCCTATGCGACGACCCAGCGCACGCATGAGATAGGCATTCGCATGGCGCTGGGAGCGCGCACTGGCGACGTGTTGCGACTGGTCATACGACAAGGCATGACGTTGGTACTGCTGGGAACAGGCATTGGTATCGCTGGAGCGTTTGCGCTAACGCGTGTGCTCGCGAAGTTTTTGTATCAGGTGACTGCAACCGATCCGGCAACATTCGTCGCGATTTCATTGTTGTTGGCATTTATCGCCTTTCTCGCTTGCTACATTCCCGCGCGGCGCGCGACGAAAGTCGATCCGTTGGTGGCGTTGAGATACGAGTGAAGAGAATTGCGGATTGCGGATTTCGAATTTTGTCTTGTGGGGTGCGATCGACTTGGGTCGCTTGAACTTTGGTAACAGATTCGACGGTTGATACTGAAGTCTAAGTTACGGAGAAATAGAGATGCAGAACCTGAGACAAGACCTGCGCTACGGATTTCGTACGCTGGCAAAGAATCCGGGGTTCATGACCGTCGCCGTGATCACGTTGGCGCTGGGCATCGGAGCAAACACCGCAATCTTCTCGGTCGTCAACGCAGTCCTGTTGCGACCACTCCCTTACAAAGATCCGGCGAGTCTCGTCGCCTTTCGCTCACTGAATCTGATCTTAAATCTGAGATCTGAGGTACTTGAAATCTGAGATCTGAGATCTGAGATCTGAAAATCGGCAAATAGTCGCGGAGGTCGACTTGTAAGGAGAAGCAACATGTGGGGAGCCTTAAGACAAAACCTTAGCTACAGCATACGCAAATTGGTGAAGAACACCGGCTTCACCGTGACTGCAGTGTTGACACTCGCGCTGGGGATAGGCGCGACGACGGCCATTTTCAGCGTGGTCCACGCCGTGTTCGAACCTATGCCCTATCCAAAACCCGACCAACTGGTCATGGTGTGGTCCAAGGTGCGGGGTGGGAGGAACTCGGTGTCGGCGGGCGATTATCTTGACTGGGGGCGGCGCAGCACATCCTTTCAGGGCATGGCGGCATGGACCGGCGCCTCATTTAACGTGGCTACCGCTGACAGACCAGAGCAGGTTGCTGGCTCACAGCGGACACCCGGGTTTTTCACGATGGAAGGATTGCCGATGTTGCTCGGGCGCGATTTCCTTCCTGAAGAGGGTCAGCCGGGCAGGGACCACGTAGTGATCCTCAGCAACCGATTGTGGAGTCAGCATTTTCGCGCGGACCGCGACATTATCGGAAAAGACATCCGGATGAACGGGGAACCCTACACGGTCGTCGGCGTCATGCCGTCTGGCATCCATGATCGCTTTAACTCGCAGTTGTGGGTACCGCTAGCCTTCAAACCAGAACAAATGAATCACGATTCGAATTCAATACTCGTGATGGCGAGGTTGAAAGACGGCGTCTCGCTCGACCAGGCACAGGCGGAAATGAACGGAATTGCCGGCCAGCTGCAAAACGAATACCCGAAGTCCAATGCCAACCGGGGTGTGAGCGTGGAGCCGTTGCATCTCAACTTCCTTACAGACGCGACTCGCAGGAACCTTTGGCTGCTGCTGGGCGCTGTCGGTTTCCTCTTGTTGATTGCTTGCGTCAACGTGGCGAATCTGCTGCTGGCTCGCGGCACATCGCGTCAGCGAGAGGTGGCCGTGCGGGCGGCGTTGGGCGCCTCAAGAATGCGCTTGTTCGCACAGTTTCTCACTGAGAGTTTACTGTTGGCCGTCCTCGGCGGAGCACTCGGCATTCTGCTCGCGGGAATAATTATCGATGTGATAGAAGCGGTCATGCCGCCAGTGGGCACGATGCTCCCGTCTGAGGCAAACATCAGAATCAGTATTCCGGTTTTGCTTTTCACGATTGCCCTGACGACGGTGGCGGGATTGCTGTTTGGATCCGCCCCAGCCTGGCAAGCAACCCGCCTTGATCTCAACGAAGTGCTTAAGTTGGGAGGCCGTACCGGCGGTGCCGGAGCGCGGCGCAACGCCCGTCGAGCACTCGTGATTGCCGAGTTTTCCCTGGCCCTGATTCTGCTGACCAGCGGCGGCCTGGCTCTCAAAAGCTTCTGGAACCTGACGCGGGTGGACCTCGGCATTCGTACGGAACATGTCCTTTCGTTTCGCTTGCCGGTGCCAGATAACCGCCTGAATGGGGCGGAACCGATTAGATCGTATTACCGGCAAATGCTCGAAAAGATCGAGGCCATCCCCGGGGTTAGAAAGGCGGCCGCAATGACTGGAGTGCCGGCTCGTGGCCCAATGTTCGGCAGGAGGTTCAGCATTGTGGGCCAGCCAGCGGTCAATCCTTCCGAACGTCCCGGGGCGGCATTTCAGATGGTTACTCCGGGATACGTCGACGCGCTGGGAATCCGCGTGATCAAAGGTCGCAGCATTGATGACCACGACACCGCCACGAGCACGCGTGTCGCAATGGTCAATGAACAGTTTGTCAAACGCTTTTTCCCCGATGTCGATCCGCTGACGCAACGGATTTCCGTCGAAGAATTGATCCCCGGAGGGAAGAACGGGCAACCAATAGAGTTGCAGATCGTCGGCGTCTTTCACAACGTGCGCGGTGCAGGATTCCGTGAAGACTATTCGGAGATCGTCGTGCCGTTCTGGCAAAGTCCCTGGCCACAGACTTCGATGGTAGTAAGGACGGACGGCGATCCGAAGAGTGTGATCAAGAGTATCGCCGCCGCGGTTGGTTCAGTCGATCCGGATCTGCCGCTTGCCGGCGTGAGAACTGTTGACGAGATCGTGAGTGAGTCATTGGCCATCGATCGCTTTAGCGTGGTGTTGTTTAGCAGTTTCGGGGTACTGGGTCTGCTGCTTGCCGGTGTAGGCATATACGGAGTGATGAACTTTACCGTTGCGCAACGCACTCAGGAATTTGGCGTCCGTATGGCGCTCGGCGCGCAGCGCTCGCGAGTTATGCGTCTGGTATTAAGAGAGGGAACGATTCTGGCTGTGATAGGAGCACTTATTGGTCTGGGCGGAGCTTACCTGGTTGGTCGCGCGATGCAGTCCACATTGTACGGCGTCGATGCGCTGGACGTGCGCGCATTCGCTGCAGTCGCTTTCATCTTGCTCTTCGCGGCTTTGCTTGCGTGCTTTCTTCCCGCGTGGCGCGCGAGTCGAGTCGAACCGATGGAAGCGCTGCGATACGAATGAAAAGAATTTCGGATTTCGGATTGTGGATTGCCGATTTTGTTTTGCGCGGAGCAATCGATTTAGTAAGGACCTGGTTTGAAAAACTCTTTGATTCTTCTCCGTGTTCTCTGCGTCTCTGTGGTGAGGCCTTCTGAGCTTTCGGTCACCACAGAGACACAGAGAACACGAAGACCGCGAAGGAAATTTTGGACTTTGGATTGCGGATTTTGTCTTGGGCGGAGTGCAATCGACCTGGGGTGCTTGACCTTTGCTATGGAAATTTGACTGTGAAACCAGAATCGGCAATCGGCAATCGGCAATTCCAAGAGGTAATCGATGAACACACTTTGGCAAGACATACACTTCGCCGTACGAATGTTGTTAAAGAATTGGAGCGTGAGCGCGATCATCGTTGTCTTGCTGGCCCTTGGCATCGGCGCGAACACGACGATCTTCTCAGTCGTTAACGCGGCGCTTCTCCGGCCCTTGCCCTACGCCGATCCGGACAGGCTTGTGCGGCTCACGGAAGACAGTCCGAATGTGCCGCAGATGTCCATCTCGTATCCGAACTTCATCGACTGGCGCGATCAGAACAAAGTCTTTTCCGGTATTGCCGCGATGCAGTTTCGCACCCTCAACCTAACGGGCAAGGATGAGCCGGAGCGCCTGGCGGGAAGAGCGGTGTCCGCAGAGTTGTTCGACGTCCTGGGCGTCAAGCCAGCGTTGGGACGCAGCTTCGCGCCGGAGGAAGACCGCCCTGGCGCGAATCCCGTCTGCATCGTTAGCAACGGCTTGTGGCAGCGGCGATTCGGGTCAGACCCCGGGCTGGTAGGTGAACAAATAACCTTGAATGGCGCGAGCTACACGGTCATCGGTGTGCTTCCAGCGAGCTACGCCTACGGCACACCCACCGATGTATTTGTGCCCATCGGATTACGAGCTGATGAGATGAAGGAGCGGGGAAGTCATCCCGGCATCTACGCGGTTGCGCGTCTGAAGCCTGGTGTGACGGTTGAGACGGCGCGCGCCGAACTCATTGCGATGGCCGAGCGCATCGGCGCGCAGTACGGCATGAAGGGAAACAGCGCGACCCTAACATCGCTGAGCGAAGCCTTCGTCGGCGATATACGCACCACGTTGCTCATCTTGCTCGGCGCGGTTGGCTTCGTGCTCGCCATCGCGTCTGCAAACGTCGCCAATCTGCTTTTGGCGCGGGCCGCGACGCGACAGAAAGAGATGGCGATTCGCTCGGCACTCGGCGCCGGACGCCTGCGCATCGTTCGCCAACTGCTCACCGAGAGTCTGCTGCTTGCAATCGCGGGTGGATTTATCGGCGTGCTCCTGGCGCTGTGGGGCATTGACCTGCTTCGCTCTGCCAGCGCCGACAGCTTGCCATCGACTGCGGTGATCAAATTGGATGGCAGCGTCCTCTTCTTCGCTCTGCTCGTCTCGCTCCTTACCGGCATCGTCTTCGGTTTAGCGCCAGCTCTTGCAGCCATGAAGACCGACTTGCAAGACACGCTCAAAGAAGGCGGGCGCAGTTCAACCGCGGGCGGACGACGTTCATGGCTGCGTAGCACGCTCGTCGTCACCGAAGTCGCACTCTCGCTCGTACTCTTAATCGGCGCGGGACTGCTGATTAAGAGTTTCGTACGCATTCTTGATACGGACCCCGGCTTCAAGCCGCAGAATTTGCTCACGATGCAACTCGCGCTCAATGCAAAGAAGGACGAAGGCGGCAAAGTCCTCAACTTCTTTAACGATTTGAATGGGCGCATCGCGGGACTACCCGGTGTCCAGTCGGCGGCGTTTTCGAACGGGATACCGCTTGGACAAACAGCCGACACTTCGTTCGCCATCGTCGGACGTCCGAAGGCCGAACCCGGGAAACAGCCGCAGACGATGCTGTACATCACGAGTCCCGACTATCTACGAGCGATGGGCATCCGTCTCGTCAAAGGAAGGTTCTTCACCGCGCAAGACATGCAGCGCAGCCCACGCGTCGCGGTGATCGACGAAACATTCGCGCGCCAACAATTTCCCGATCAAGAGGCGCTTGGCCAACGCATCGCGGGGGATGGTAAAGACAATCCGGACGCCGAAATCGTCGGCATCGTCGCACATGTCAAACACTTTGGACTTGACGCTGTAGAACGCGTGCAACCGCAACTCTATCTGCCGTTCAACCAGGCACCCGACGACATGCTTCCGTTCCTCGCGCCGCGAATGAACATTGTCATCCGTACGACGGCGGATCCCTTGAACCTGACGGCTGCCGTGCGCCGCCAGGTGCAGGCCCTTGATCCGAATCAACCAGTCTACAACGTAAGCACGATGGAGCAGACGCTCGACCAATCGCTCGTCACGCAACGACTCTCCATGATGCTGCTCGCGTCCCTCGCCTCTCTTGCCTTGATTCTCGCCGCCGTCGGCATCTACGGCGTGATGAGCTACACCGTCACTCAGCGCTCGCATGAGATTGGCATTCGCATGGCCATCGGCGCCTTACCGCGAGATGTTTTCAAGATGGTGATCGCGCGGGGAATGATGCTGGCTCTGATTGGCGTGGCTTTTGGTTTGGTGGGCGCGTTTGCCCTTACCCGGTTGATGGCGACGATGCTCTACGGTGTCGAGCCAACCGATCCGACTACGTTCGTAAGTATCGGGATTTTATTGACCGGAGTCGCGCTGGTTGCTTGTTACTTGCCAGGCAGGCGGGCAACGAAAGTCGATCCGGTGGTGGCGCTGCGATACGAGTAGGGAGAAACAAATGAATTCATTGTTACAGGACTTGCGTTTTGGTTTGCGAATGCTGATCAAGAATCCCCTCTTCACGCTTATATCCGTCATGACCCTGGCGTTGGGCATCGGCGCCAACACAGCGATCTTCAGCGTCGTCGATGCGGTCCTGTTGCGACCGTTGCCGTACTCAGAAGCCAACAGACTCGTGTTTCTTTGGTCCACAATGAACTCCCAGGGCGTGCCTATTTCGGGAAGTGCCTTGCCCGATTACTACGCCTGGCGGGATCAGAACCGCGTCTTTGATGGCCTGGCCGGCTTTTACAATGGCGACTTCAACCTGTCATCTCCCGGTACTGCGCCGGAACTCATACAAGGCGCATACATCACTCCCAATCTCTTCCAAGTGCTCAAAGTTTCCCCATCATTCGGACGATTGTTTGCGAGCGAGGAAGAACAATATGGCAGGCATCGTGTCGTATTGCTTAGTTACGGATTGTGGCAGAGGCGTTTCGCCGGCGAGCGCGATCTTGTCGGCCGGGACATTAAGCTGGGCGGCGAAAACTACACGGTCGCCGGCGTAATGCCGCGAGGGTTACCGTTTTTTGCTAACTTGCCGGAGGTTGAACTGTGGACGCCAATCTCATTTGCGCCGAATGACGATATGGCCACGCGCAACAATCACTTCGTGAATCTCGTGGGCCGCCTCAAGGCGGGTATTACTTCAGAACAGGCGCAATCGGACGTCAGCGCTATTGCGAAAAGTATGGAAGCACAATACCCCAGCAACAAGGGCCTGGGCGCGTTGATCGTGCCGATGCAAGAACAGATCGCAGGCGATTCGCGCAAAGGGTTGCTTGTGTTACTTGGAGCCGTCGGGTTTGTGTTACTCGTGGCCTGCGTCAATGTTGCCAACCTGCTGCTGGCGCGCGCTTCGGCGCGGGCAAAAGAACTGGCGATCCGCGCAAGTCTGGGTGCCAGTCGGTTGCGCATCATGCGCCAGGTGATAATTGAATGTCTCCCACTTGGCTTGATCGGCGGGGTTCTCGGAGCATTGCTGGCAATATGGGGAATCGATCTGCTTTCTTCATTATTGCCGGCCTCGTTGCCCCGCGGTAATGCGATCGCTGTGAACAGCCGTGTGCTGATTTTTACCTTCGCGCTGGCCTTGTTGACGATCCTGATCTTCGGTCTGTTCCCGGCACTACATGCAGCCAGGGCGGACGTGCGTGAATCGCTTAATGAGGGCGGACGCAGCGGAATTGGCAGCCGCAAACAAGGTCGCTTAAGACGGCTCTTGGTAATTGCCGAAGTTGCGCTCGCGCTCGTGCTGCTAGTCGGCTCGGGGTTGATGGTGCGCAGCTTCATCAAACTGCGCAAGGTAGATGTCGGCTTTACCGCGCACAACGTCTTAACGATGCGCGTGCCGCTGCCGCCGGCAAAGTATCCGACGCCCCTCACCGAAACTGATCCGCGTGACCCTGCGGGCCTGGCTTTCTACCAGGAATTGCTTACACGCTTGCGGACACTGCCCGGTGTGCAGGGAGCGACTGCCGCCACCATTTTGCCGCTTGGTGCTGGAGATGGCTGGGGCAAATTCCTGAGCATCGAGGGCCGTATTGAGACATCGCTCGACAAAGTGCCCCTGGTTCGCTTTGCGCTCGTCAGTCCCGACTACTTTCAAACATTAGGTGTAGCACAAGGGAGATCGGTGTGCGCATGGCGTTGGGCGCGCGACCAGGCAACGTACTCCGGCTGGTTGTCGGCAATAGAATGATACTGGCGCTGTCAGGAGTCGCGCTCGGCCTGGCCGGCTCGTACTGGTTAACTCGGTTGATGGCGACTATGTTGTTCGAAGTGAAGCCAACGGATTTGATGACGTTTGCGACCGTCGCGATTGGGCTATTGGTGATTGCGTTGGTTGCTTGCTACATCCCGGCGCGCCGGGCTACCAAAGTCGATCCGTTGGTGGCGCTGCGCTACGAATGAAAAGAATTTCGGATTTCGGAGCCTGTTGGAAGAACAGATAGGAGCCGCCCTGTTTATCGCTGGCACAATGAGGCGCAATTTTAACCCCGTAGGGGTGCCATGTTTATAGTTCCAAGGACCGAGAACCCTCCGGCGCGGTTCGGAGGGGCGGAGGTCAACTTGACAAGTACCAATCCAGGTTCATTCCGCCCCTCCGAACCACGCCTGGGACTCCGCAGGTATCGGTCTATAAACATTTCGCACCTATGGAGTGAAGAACTGTCGCGATTAATAATTCATCCTGACGAGCAGGAATCAGGTTCACGACTTAGCGACTCAGGTTTTTTCCGACAGAGTAATACGCAGGATGAATTCGAAACTTTGGGTTGCTTGAACTCAGGTATCAAGTTTGAGGTTTGAAACGAGAAACCCGGAATCCGCAATCCGAAAGTGGAGGATCCATGAACTCTTTTTGGCAAGACTTGCGCTATGGCATGCACGTGCTGCTCAAGCATCCGGGCTTCACTATGGTTGCGATGTTGACGCTGGCGTTGGGCGTCGGTGCTAACACAGCATTGTTTAGCGTGGTCGACGCGGTGCTGCTCAAAAAACTTCCAGTCAGCGATCCCGACCGGCTCGTGTTGTTCGGCGCCAGCTGGAATCGAAACTTTAGTCCTGGTGGTTACAACGGCAGCAACCGTCGTGATCCTGTCACCGGCATAAACACCGCGACCTCGTTTCCGTTTCAATCCTTTTCGCGTCTGCGCCAGGAGCAGGGCGTAATGTCAGACGTTTTCGCGTTTGGTTCGGTAGACCTCAATCTGAATAGTGGCGGGCAAGCCGAAGTCGTCAACGGACAAGTCGTGTCCGGTAATTACTATTCGGCACTGGGACTTCCGGCCTTAATTGGTCGGACGATTAATGACGCCGACGACAGTGCCGGTGCAAGCCCTGTTGCCGTGATTAGCCATCGCTATTGGACCAGCCGCTTTGGGGCCGAAACATCGGTGATCGGCAAGCAGGTTAATCTTAACAACATTGCATTCACGATTGTTGGCGTCACGCCGCCCGGTTTCGAAGGTACGATGCAGGTGGGTTCGTCGCAGGATGTTTCGTTGCCGCTGGCCTGGGAACCGCAGATTAGCGCGGAACGAACGATGATGAAAGGCGCCGGAGTTTGGTGGCTAAGACTTATGGGCCGGCTCAAGCCCGGTGTCACGCTCGAACAAGCACGCGCGGCTCTGGAGGCTCCCTTTCAACAATCAGTCTTAGAACACCGCATGGCCCGGCAGTCGTCGGCCGCGAATCCCATTAAGCCTTTGGAGCCCAGGGACTACCCAAGGCTGCTGGTCGATTCGGGAAGTCAAGGCGAAATGAATATGCGGCGCACTTACCAAAAGCCGCTCCATTTGTTGTTCGGCGTAGTCGCTTTAGTTTTATTAATCGCATGCGCGAACGTTGCGAATCTCCTGTTGGTTCGGGCTTCGTCACGACAAAAGGAAATTGCCGTCCGCCTCGCGGTGGGCGCAAGCCGCTGGCGTCTGATGCGGCAGTTGCTGACAGAGAGCATATTACTCGCAATTCTGGGAGGCGGGCTGGGTATCCTGTTCGCGGTATGGATCAAGGATAGCTTATTGATGGTCAGCGATTGGAGTGGTCGCGAAATGACCGCTCTGAATCCGCGTCTGGATCTGCGCGTGCTCGGTTTTACGATGGCGCTCTGCTGCTTCACCGGCATTGTGTTTGGGATAGTTCCTGCTTTGCGCGCCACACGGCTCGACCTTACACCGTCACTCAAAGACACGGGGAGAGGCTCGAGCGCTTATGCACGTTCTTTTCTGAGCAAGTCTTTGGTGGTGGTTCAGGTATCACTCTCTGTATTGCTGCTGATCGGCGCGGGTCTATTGATTCGAACGCTGCGCAATCTGCAAAAAGTAGAGACAGGCTTCAATTCTCAAAACCTGCTGCTGTTCACCGTTGACCCCAGCCTGATCGGTTACAAAGAGGATCGTCTGGCTAATCTTTACCAAGAGATGTTCGCGCGGCTGGAAGCTGTGCCGGGCGTGCAGTCCGTCACCTTCTCACGCCACGCCCTGCTTTCGTTTGGGGGGACCAACAGTTCAGTCTTTCTTCCAGGCGCAAAGACTTTGCCGGACGGCAACCCAGTGGATAGCGGTGGATCCTATATTCACCACGTCCGCGAAAATTTCCTGCAAGCAATGGAGATCCCGCTGCTCGTCGGTCGAAGTTTTAACGAGCAGGATGATGCGCGGGCGCCGAAAGTCGCCGTGGTTAATCAAACGTTCGCCCGAGTGTTCTTTCCTAACGAGAACCCGATCGGCAAACGGTTCAGTTTTGAACCGCCAAAGCCTGGCGAGATCGAGATCGTTGGTCTGGCAAGGGATGCAAAATATACCAGCCAGCGCGAAGACACACCTCCAACTGCCTACATTCCCTGGCGGCAGTCACTAGGCTCGATGCGCTCAAGCACGTTCGAGGTTCGCACATTGGGTGACCCAGCCAACTTCGTGGGCGCGATTCGTCAAGCAGCGAACGAAGTGGAATCTAACCTCCCGCTCAACGATGTCAAGACGCAGATTCAGCAGACCAACGAGACGCTGGCGATGGAACGGTTGTTTGCCAAGCTGCTAAGCCTTTTTGGGGTGCTTGCGCAGCAACTCGCCGCGATTGGTTTGTATGGCGTGATGGCCTATGCCGTCAGTCAACGGACGCACGAGATCGGAATTCGCATGGCTCTGGGCGCTAACCAGCGCAATGTACTGAAGATGATTCTGAAGCAGGGAATGACGTTGACGCTCATCGGCGTCGCATTCGGTCTTGGCGGCGCGTATGTGCTGACGAAGTATCTGGAAAGTCTCACCAGCATGTTGTTCGGAGTGAGACCCCGAGACCCGTTAACGTTTGGCGTGATTGCGGCGCTGTTGATGGTGGTGGCGCTAGTGGCGTGTTTCATTCCCGCGCGTCGCGCGACTAAGGTCGATCCGTTGGTAGCGCTCAGATATGAGTGAAGGGATGGGCGATTGATTTTGGACTTTGGAATTGGGACTTTGGACTTGCCTTTAGGATTGCTACGGGACATGAAGTCATCAGTACCGACACGCGGTAGCGTCGGGTCAACGATCCGCTACGAATCCTGATGACCATCGTTGACCCGACGCTACCGCGTGTCGGTACTGATGACCTCATGGCCCATAGCGACTCAAATGCCAAAGGCACAAAGACCAAAGACGGCAACTGATAAGGACAAGCATATGGAAACGTTCAGGCAAGACCTGCGATACGCGCTGCGGATGCTCGGCAAGAATCCTGGCTTCACTGCTGTGGCTGTTATCACGCTGGCATTAGGAATCGGCGCCAACACCGCAATCTTCAGCGTGGTCAATGCGGTGTTGCTGCGTCCGCTTCCGTTTCGCGAACCCAAACAACTGGTTCGTGTCTACAGCGAATTTCCGACGATGCAATTGAAAAACTTTTGGCTCTCGCCCCCGGAACTGCTCGACATCCAGAAGGAAGCTAAGTCATGGGAGTCGATTGGCGGATGGGCATCGGGGGGAACAAATGTGGGCACCAACAACGAACCACTGCGCGTTACCTCCGCCGGTGTCACTAGAGGACTTATTGATAGTTTGGGTGTACAGCCGGAAATGGGCCGCAACTTCACGCCTGAAGAGGATCGCAACGGTGGACCAAATGTCGCTTTGATATCCCATGGACTGTGGCAACGCGCATTCGGTGGAACAAATGACATCATCGGCAAGCAGATTCAAGTCAATTCCCAGTCGACGACAGTCGTGGGTGTGATGCCGGCGGACTTTGCATTTCCTCCCGGCAGCAACGATCAGGTCGAGATTCTCCTGCCCTTCCAATTCGACCCAGCAAATCCCGGGAGCCGCGGCTCGCACTTTCTGTCCGTAATCGGCCGTCTCAAACCGGGGGTCAAGATAGATCAAGCGCGATCAGAAATGATCAGTTTGATGGCGGGATGGCGTAGTGAGAATCGCGCGCAGCATTTGTTAAATCCTCAAGGGCATCCGGTGGTGATGCTCCCTTTGCATGAAGACGTTGTGGGTTCGGCTCGACTCGCGGTGTTGATGCTGATGGGAGCGGTGGGATTTGTGCTGCTCATCGCGTGCGTCAACGTTGCCAACTTGCTACTGGCGCGCGCCGAGGCCAGGCATCGTGAATTTGCCGTCCGGTTAGCGTTAGGAGCCGGACTCCGGCGCATGACACAGCAATTTGTCGCCGAAGGATTCCTCTTAGTTTTGTTCGCAGCGACAGTGGGTACGCTGCTGGCATTTTTTGGTTTGAAACTTCTGCTGCTGTTTGCTCCCGACAGTATCCCGCGAACAGGCGAGATTCGGGTTGACCTCCTGGTATTGACGTTCACGTTGGGGTTGTCAGTCATCGCTGTGTTCTTGTTTGCTTTAGCCCCCTTGGTGCAAATCCGCGAAACGAATCTCGCTAACTGGATTCGTGGGGCGAGCCAACGTTCGATCGGTGGTGGCGGACAAACGCTGCGTAATACTCTCGTGATTGTTGAGATTGCGCTCGCGGTGGTCCTGGTAGTCGGTTCGGGCCTGATGATTCGGGCCTTCTGGAAATTGCAACAGGTCACTGCCGGCTTCGAGCCCCGTGGAGTTTTGAGTTTCAGCATCAATCTGCCGTCGACAGTTTACAAGAATCCTGATCGGTTGCGCTTTGCGACTACCTTGCAGCAGCGCCTGGCGAGTTTGCCAGGCGTGACCGCCGCGGCGCTGGCCGGAGGACTTCCGCCTCTGCGCCGGATCAACGCTAATGATACAGAGATCGAAGGCTACCAACAGACGCCGGATGGCCCGGCCCAGAACGTCGATTACTGGAATGTAGTCAGCAATGATTACTTTAAGACTCTCAAGATCAAAACAATCGAAGGGCGCACCTTCGAGCCCGCCGATGACAACGACCAGGCTCAGCGAGTCGTGGTTGTAAACCAGGCCCTCGCCAAACGGTTCTGGAAGGGTAGCCCGATCGGTCGCCGCGTCAATCCCGGGTTCGCCACCCCGAAAGTGTGGGCCACGATTGTCGGCGTTGTTGAAGACACTAAGAACGCGGGAATGGATAAGCCGGCCGCGCCGGAGCTTTATTTATCGGCGCCTCAAGTAGCCCAGTTCGGGTTGAGCACCAACATGAGTTTCATCGTGCGCACTGATGGCGATCCTCAATCCTTCGGTCCCGGCATTCGCGCCGCCGTTAGTGAAGTCGATCCGCGCCTTCCTGTTTATGGGCTGCGACCAATGTCTGAAGTCGTGGCCCGATCGATGGTTCAACCACGCTTTCTATCGTTGCTCCTCGCTACGTTCTCAGCAATAGCCCTGTTCCTGGCAGCCATCGGCATCTACGGTGTGATGGCCTACTCGGTGGCCCAGCGAACCCAGGAGATTGGAGTCCGCATGGCCCTCGGAGCGCAGCGCTTGCACGTCCTGCGTCTTATTTTTGGCCAGGGGTTCCTGTTATTGCTGATTGGAACAGTGATTGGGCTGGGGGGAGCCTTCGCGCTTACTCGACTAATGCGCACGCTGCTCTTCGGGATTACGGCGACTGACCCCTTGACGTACTCAGCAGTGGTGGGCTTGTTAACCGTCGTCGCATTGCTCGCTTGTTATATCCCGGCACGTCGAGCAACGAAAGTCGATCCATTAGTGAAGGATTTCGGATTTCGGATTTTGTTCTTGCGAAGGTGAAATTGCCTTCGGTTGCTTGAACGTTAGCTATCAAAGGGTGCTTGAACTTTAGCAATCAAATTCGACGTTTGAAACAAAAAATCCGCAATCCGACATCCGAAATCCGAAATTGTTATTCCGCAAATGAGAAAGCTATGGAAACTTTAATTCAAGACCTTCGCTACGGGACGCGCATGCTGGCAAAGAAGCCGGTCTTTACGATCGTCGCTGTCATCACGCTGGCTCTGGGCATCGGCGCAACTACCGCGATCTTCAGTGTCGTAAACGCCGTACTGCTCCGTGCTTTGCCGTATCACAATCCGAGTCGATTGGTTGTTCTCTGGAGCACCGATTCGAGCGGGGAACGTGACGGGCTGTCCATTGTCGAAATCCAGGAGTTTCAGACGCAAATGCGCTCGCTCGAAGACCTGGCTGCCATCCAGTCTCAAAGCGTGAACTTGACCGGCAGCGATCGGCCCGATCGTGTGCGCGGCGCCTTCGTGTCGGCGAATTTCTTCAAAGTCTTCAAGCTTGCGCCGGTGGTGGGACGCACCTTTGTGGAAGGTGAAGACCGACAAGGCGCGGAAAAGATCGCGGTCGTTAACGAGAAGATGTGGCAAGAGCGTCTGCACAGCGACGGGAATCTTCAAGACAAGAAGCTGATTCTCAATGGCGAGCCTTACAGCGTGATAGGTGTCGTGCCGTCCAACTTCAAACATCCACTCGACCCGGATGTCGAAGTGTGGATGCCGATGCCCAACTACCCCGGCAACACCGGACAGCGAGAGTCGCGTTTTCTATTTGCGATGGGCCATCTCAAACCCGGGATCGGCTTATCGCAGGCGCAGGCAGAAGCGGCTTCCGTTGCCGGTCAACTAGCTCAGGCTTATCCCAAAGAGAACGCTGGACGCGGCTCGAAGGTGGAGGATTTCCGTGACCTGATGGTCAGCGGCATTCGTCCGATGCTGTGGTTGTTGTTCGCCGCCGTCGGCGTAATTCTACTGATTGGCTGTGCCAATCTCGCGAATCTGTTGCTGGCTCGCGGCTTAGCGCGCCAGAGAGAGATTGCCGTACGCGCGGCCTTGGGCGCAGGCAGGTGGCGCCTGATTCGTCAGCTTTTGACAGAGACCACAATCATCAGCCTGATTGGCGGCGCGTCTGGATTACTGCTCGCGCATTGGAGTTTATATGCGCTGCTGAAGCTGCCGCAGAACTTCGTTAGTGTCGAAGAGGTCACTCTCGACTCACGCGTGCTGCTGTTTGTGCTCGCAGTCTCTGTCTTAACTGGGTGGCTTTTCGGCTTGCTTCCCGCTTTGCGGCTGGCGAGACCCGAGCTGCAATCGTTTCTCAAAGAGGGGGCACGTGGGAGCGGCGAAGGCGCGCGATGGAATCGCGTTCGCGGCGGCTTTGTCGTGGTCCAGGTCGCAATGTCGCTTTTGCTGCTGGTGAGTGCGGGGTTGCTGATCAGGAGCTTTGACAAGCTGCTACGGGTTGACATCGGTTTCAAACCCGAACGCCTGCTAAGCCTGGAATACCGTCTGCCGCGCGGCAAATACCGCGAGCCGGAAGCTCAATGGAATTTTCATCGCCAGGTGGTCGATCGAATTCGAGAAGTACCCGGAGTCCAGGCGGTCTCACTCGTTCGCGGCCTCCCTTTCAGCGGCAATGGCGGCACGACGGGGATCATCCTTCCCGATCGAGAACGTCCTGCTAAGGGCTCGGAACCGCAAGTGCAGTTCAATACGGCCATGCCCAATTATTTCGAAACCATCGGCATCCCTTTCATTCAGGGGCGGGTCTTCAGCGATCAGGATCAAACAAAGACGCCCGCAGTCTTCATTATCAACCAAACCATGGCTCGCAGATTCTGGCCCAACCAGGATCCCCTTGGAAAGCAAGTAACACTGGCTGAAGACGGAACGACCGGAACAGTCGTGGGCGTTGTAGGAGATGCGAAACAATATTTGGTAGACGAGGATCCAAGGCCCCAGTTGTACGTTCCCTACAGTCAGAACCCAGGCATCTTCGCCACCGTGGTCATTCGTACGACGGTAGAACCGCTCAGCCTGTCCGAGTCGGTGCATCAGGCCGTTTGGAAAGTCGATCCGGATCAGCCGATGTGGAAAATCCGTACCGTCGAATTCCTGGTGAACCGCAGCGTGGCTGACCGGAAATTCCTGATGGCCCTAATGGGTATCTTCGCAACTCTCGCGCTGGTGCTGACCATGATTGGACTGTACGGCGTCATCAGTTATCTCGTTAATCAACGCACTCAGGAGATTGGTGTTCGCATGGCGCTGGGGGCGCAGGTCGGTCAAATCCTGGGGATGGTACTGAAGCAAGGTATGACGCTGGTCCTGATCGGCGTCGCTCTCGGCCTGGCTGCATCGTGGTTAATCACGCGATTGATGTCCCGTTTGCTTTATCAGGTTAGCGCGACAGATCCACTCACTTTCGCGGGGATTCCGTTACTGCTGACGGCCGTGGCGTTGTTGGCGTGTTATCTCCCCGCGCGGCGCGCAACTAAGGTCAACCCACTGGTGGCTCTGCGGTACGAATGAACATTGTAGGGGCGTCCCTCCGTGGGCGCCCCTCGTTTCGGTACGCGCCTCGTTCGGTAGGAAAGGGGCGGCCACGGAGGGACGCCCCTACAGGAGTTATGAATATGATCGCCGAAACTCATCAGGACATACGCTACGGCCTGCGCATGATCGTAAAGAGTCCCGGCTTCACGCTGCTGGCAGTGCTGGCGCTCGCTTTGGGCATCTGCGCGAATACGACGATCTTCAGTCTCATCAACGGACTGATCCTGCGCCCACTGGCCGGCGTCAAAGAGCCGGAGCGGCTGGTCGCCGTCTACACTAGCGATTACAGCAGCGGGTTGTACGGTGGCTCGTCCTACCCTGACTACCTGGATTTCCGCGATCAAGCGGACGCCCTTGCGGGCCTCGCAGCCTACGACCAGACTGTGCTCAACCTAACTGGCGGCGCCGAAG
>WNFZ01000520.1_pt1 | contig 44553 bp, 36 predicted proteins | sample 5400081 | NCBI WGS metagenome assembly WNFZ01 (sample SAMN13153365, study PRJNA577476) | soil metagenome | isolation source: 80 cm soil or saprolite under grassland replicate 1 | place: USA:California | collected 2016-06-15
GCGACAAACTGAAGTTTGTCGGACAGCGGAAGAAAATCTCAATGGGGGCTCGCGACAAACTGAAGTTTGTCGGACACCGGAGGCCGCGGCCCGAAGAATCCTCGACGAAGCTCGGAGCCTCGTGGCTTACTGCACACTTCAGGAGAGAGCACAGGCGGGGGTTGCGCGATGAGAGGTCAAGGGAGTAACGGAGTGCTTGTCGTCGGTCACGGTAGTCGCCGCGAAGAAGCCAATTCCGATGTGCGAGAGGCAGCCCGCCAGATTGGCGAGCGTGGTGGCTTTGCGTTGGTTGAAGCCGCCTTCCTGGAGATTGAGCATCCGAACATCTCTGAAGGCTTCGGTCGTATGGTCCAACGGGGGGCGCGTTCAATCATCGTTCACCCGTACTTCCTCTCGCCGGGACGGCACACGCGAGGGGACTTGCCCCGCGAAGTGGCGACAGTGGCAAAGCGTTTTCCCTACGTTAGCTATCGAATCACGGAGCCGTTGTCGGCGCATCCTTTAGTGATTGAGGCGTCGATCGGACGTATCCTCGAAACGATAGATCACAAGGCGTATGACGACGCTCCAGACGCCCAGCATTACAGGGCCGAAGTCGGGAAGGTCTATCTCGTAGGTGCGGGCCCAGGTGATCCGGGACTATTAACAGTCAAAGCTCGTGACCTGTTGGCATCATGCGATGTGGTGATCTACGACTATCTTGTCAACCCGGAATTGCTTTCCCACGTTCCTCTGGCCGCCGAACGCATCTACGTCGGCAAAGTCGGCGGAGGCCAGCAGACCCCGCAGTACGAGATCAACCGTCTGCTTATCGATCAGGCACAAACAGGAAAGCGCGTCGTGCGGCTCAAGGGTGGCGACCCGTTTCTCTTTGGACGCGGCGGCGAGGAAGCCGAATCGCTTCATTCCGCCGGCATCCCGTTTGAAGTAGTGCCCGGCATTAGTTCGGCACTTGCCGTTCCAGCCTACGCGGGCATCCCGCTGACACATCGCGGTTTTTCATCATCAGTTGCTGTGCTCACCGGCGCGCAGGTTGGCGATGGCAAGCCTGAGCCCGGGGCTTTAAGAAGTCTTGCATCGGCAGACACCATCGTCGTGTTGATGGGCGTTGCGCACCTGCACGAGATTGCGAATAGCTTAATGACCTCCGGGCGTTCGCCGGAGACGCCCGCGGCTGTCATTCGTTGGGGTACTTATGAGGGGCAGCAAACTGTGATTGGCACACTTCGCACGATAGCAGTCGAGGCCGAGCGGGCCCGGATGCGCGCACCCGCAGTCATCATCATCGGCGAGGTGGTACGTTTGCGCGAACGTCTCAACTGGTTTGAGCAAACTCTCGAGGTGGCAGCTTTAGCCGTAGCCTGTTGATATTTTGGAGTGCGCTGGCCTGGCAGCGCTTTGGCCTAAGTTCGCAGCGGACTCCTGGCGCGAAATAGCTTTGTAAGCCAAACCTCTTGAAACGTAGATGAGTGCCAAGGAGGAACAGGCCAAAGCGACGCCGGGCCGCCGCACTCCAAAAGGGACGAAGGGAGATTCTGATGTCTGTGGCAGCTCTGTCAGTCGATCGCGAGACGACAGATGAAGATCTGAAGGTCATATCTGCTGAACTCGAGACAGCCTCGCCGGAAGAACTGCTGCGGTGGGCCGTCGAAGAGTTTGGTTCGGATGTTGCGCTCGCTACAGGTTTCGGAGCTGAAGGCACTGTGCTTGTTGCAATGCTCTCCGTCATCAGTCCGGGCACACAAATTTTTTATCTCGATACTGAATTGCTCTTCCCGGAGACATACGCCTTGCGCGATCAGCTTGAAGCGCGTTACGGCGTCCGCTTTGAGCGTCGGACGACACATCTCTCACTCAGCGATCAAGCTGCCCAATACGGCGAGCGGTTGTGGGAGCGTCAGCCTGATCTGTGTTGCCGTCTGCGCAAGGTCGAACCTCTGAGAGAAATGCTCAGCGGGCTGCGCGCATGGGTCACAGCGATTCGACGTGATCAGTCACCTGCGCGAGCCGATATCGGCGTTGTCGAACGAGATGAGAGGTTTGGTCTAATCAAGATTAACCCGCTTGCCGGGTGGTCTGAGCGTGATGTCTGGGCCTACATCGCCAGGAACGATGTGCCATACAACCCGCTTCATGACCACTCTTTTCCGTCGATTGGGTGTGAACCCTGTACGACCCCCGTGAAAATTGGTGAAACGCAGCGAGCCGGACGCTGGCGAGGCACCAGTAAAACCGAGTGTGGTCTACATCACTAAAAGCGTTCCGGGCTTGCGAGGTTGGAATAAAAGGGATCAATACGAAATGAAACTTATCCGTCCCCATGGGGGCACATTGGTTAATCGTGAAGTTACAGGGCTTGAGCGGGACCGATTGGTGCAGGCTTCGGTCTGCATGCCTCGGTTGTACCTTAACGCGCGTGAGATCTCTGATCTTGAAATGATCGCCACAGGCGCGTACTCACCACTTGAAGGATTTTTGGATCGCTCTGACTACGGTTCGGTGTGCGCCAATATGAGGTTGGCAAACGGCGTTGCGTGGCCAATTCCCATTACGCTCTCTGTGACGAACGAGCAAGCGAGCGCGTTTCGCCAGTTTGAGGATTTAGCGCTCTATGAAGGGGACCACCTTTTAGGAATACTCCATCTCGCCGAAAAATTCCGCTACGACAAAGCACAAGAAGCGCAACTGGTATATCGCACGACGGACGCAAAGCATCCGGGCGTGCGCGCACTCTACAGTCAAGGTGAGTGGCTGCTGGGTGGGAAGATTAGTCTTCTCAACCGGCCTCGCAATGTTGCTTTTCAGCACTATCGCCGGGACCCTGCGGAGACCCGTAGCCTATTCCAACAGCGTGAGTGGCGCCGGGTGGTAGCTTTCCAAACGCGCAATCCCGTGCATCGTGCTCACGAGTACATTCAGAAGTGCGCGTTGGAAATTGCCGATGGTTTGCTCTTGCATCCGCTGGTGGGCGAGACCAAATCTGATGATGTGCCGGCAGACGTGCGCATTCGTTCTTATGAAGCAATCCTGGCGAATTACTACCCGGCAACGCGCACCGTCCTGTCTGTTCTTCCGGCGGCGATGCGTTATGCCGGACCGCGCGAAGCGGTCTTTCATGCACTCATTCGCAAGAACTACGGCTGTTCGCATTTCATTGTGGGTCGTGATCACGCCGGAGTCGGTAATTACTACGGCACCTATGATGCACATCACATCTTCGATGAATTTGAACCCGAAGAGTTGGGTCTTACGCCGCTCTTTTTCGACCATACTTTCTATTGCCGTTCCTGCGCAGCGATGGCGTCCACCAAAACGTGCCCGCATGATACGGCCGCACACGTCACGCTGTCAGGAACGAAAGTACGGGAAATGCTAAGTGCTGGGCAGTTGCCACCGGTCGAGTTCTCGCGCCCTGAGGTAGCGGAGGTACTGATCGCGGCCCAGAAAAGTCTAGAGTCTGGAGTCTGGAGTCTCGAGTCTGGACTCAAAGAGATTGTTCTCTGAATTCACAACAGTACAGCTCGGACTCCAGACTCCAGACTCACGACTCCAGACTTTATTTGATAGCTTAAAGGAACAGTACATGGTCGATAGAAAAGGTTTCACATTGTGGCTGACGGGATTGTCCGGTGCGGGCAAGACGACATTGGCCGAACTATTGGCGATTGAACTTAGCACTCGGGGAGTTGACATCGAGATCCTGGATGGAGACGATGTGCGCACAAATCTATCGAAAGGCTTAGGCTTTTCTAAGGAAGACCGCGACACCAACATTAATCGCATCGGCTACGTCTGTCGTCTGCTCTCGCGTAATGGTGTGGGAGTATTGGCAGCGGTGATCTCTCCCTATCGCGCAGTGCGCGACGAGGTGCGCAGCGCAATTGAACGGGATGGAGCCGAGTTCATTGAGGTCTTCGTGAAGTGTCCGATTGCCGTGCTCGCTGAGCGCGACGTGAAAGGGCTTTATAAGAAGGCACTCGCCGGCGAGATCAAGGGTTTTACCGGAGTGTCTGACCCTTACGAAGAACCGCTCGCACCCGCCGTTGTCGTCGAAACAGATCGAGAGTCTGTCAGCTCCAGTATTAAGAGAATCATTCGCGAGCTTGAACGACGTGGACTGATACGTGAAGTAGTCGTCAGCCCACCGCTGATTCGTCGTCGGGTTTTTTCACAACGTTCGGGAGCTCTGGCAAAGGAATCACGCCCAGCCAAAGCCGCGACTCGCATTGCGAGCCTGCCAATCCTCCAACGAATATTTCTTAAGAGACCGTTAAGGAGCAAGCATAGAAATGAGAGTGGCTATCGAGCCCACAGTTGAAGCTGATTTCACGTTCGCAAACGATGAGCCGTACACGCTGAGCACTGGCGGTCAGTTGCAGCCCGTGACCTTACGCTATGCCCTCCACGGCGAACTGAACGCAGCGCGTGACAATGCGCTCCTCGTCTGTCATGCGCTGTCCGGTTCGGCGCGCGTCGCGGATTGGTGGCCGGAGTTGTTCGGACCCGGACGACCATTTGATACGACGCGATACTGTGTTATCGGAGTGAATATTATCGGGTCGTGCTATGGCTCGACTGGACCAGGCTCTAAACATCCTCGAAAACCCAACGAGCGCTATGGCAGCGACTTTCCACTGATTACGATTAGCGATATGGTCGGAGCGCAAGCGCGGCTGCTGGATCATCTCGGCATCGCGCGGCTTCACGCTGTAATCGGCGGTTCCATCGGCGGGATGCAGGCCTTGAGTTGGGCCGTTGATTTCCCAGAAAGAGTTGAGCAGTGCATCGCCATTGGGGCGGCGCCGCTTTCCGCCATGGCACTGGCGCTCAATCATGTCCAGCGGCAGGCAATTCGCAACGACCCTGCGTGGTTGAATGGCAGCTATGCGCTGGATCGGCAGCCCGTTGCTGGTTTGGCACTCGCGCGGTCCATTGCCCTCCTTACTTATAAATCGTCAGAACTTTTTACGGAACGCTTTGCACGACGGCCTGACCGCGGCGGCGAAGATCCGCATAGTTCACTGTCTGGACGTTTCGACATAGCGGGCTATTTGGACTATCAGGGCTCGATCTTTACGCCGCGTTTCGACGCCAACTCGTACCTGGTCATCTCCAAGGCGATGGATACATTTGATCTTGCGCGAGGATACGGATCCGAGCAGGCAGCACTGCAGCGGATTCGTGCGCGTCTGCTGCTGGTTGGCATCTCGTCGGACTGGCTCTTTCCTGCGAGTGACGTGTTCGCTCTCGTTGAGCGTGCGCGTGCGGCTGGCGTGAGCGCAAGCTACGCCGAGCTTACCTCATCACACGGACATGACGCCTTTCTTGCTGACGCCGAACTGCTGGCTCCAATAATCAGTTCGCACCTTGAAAAAGACCGCAAGGCCAGGGTCACACAGGCTGGAGTGAGTGACCGGTTGGGAATTTCAGACTATGCTGTACTATGCGATGATTGAAGAATCCCACCCACGGCAGTTACGGCAGTGGGTGGATTGTTCAGATCCGGCCTCCGAAACAAAGCGGCCGACTGCATTTAAAACAGTCCAGTTTTTGGCGCTTCTAGGGAACGAACAGGTTGGATCTTAACCATCCACCAACTCCCGTTGGTGGAATTCCTAAATTCCGCAAGCCCATCTATGTAGGTTGGATCTGAACTATCCACCCACTGCCGTTACTGCCGTGGGTGGGATTGCCGGGTTTCATACGAAATCTCTACCGCGAGGTGGCATTGACCCGTTCAGCGATAGCGACCTGGATTGCAGCAACTTGAAGGACAACAATGATGCAAGCGGCAGAGATCGTTCGAATTGAAGAGACCGGTGACAGCCTCAGAGATGGCAAGTTGAAGGTAGCTATTTTAGGAGCAACCGGAATGGTCGGCCAGCAATTGGTTGGACTTCTTAATGATCACCCGTGGTTCGAGGTGGTTGCCATTGCAGCGTCGGCGAATTCAGCCGGTAAGTCATACGCAGAAGCGGTGCAGGGGCGCTGGGCCATGGGGTGTGACGTGCCGCATGACATTGCCGCGATGAAGGTTCGGGATGTCCAGGCAGTGGACGAGATTGCCGCGCTTGTTGATGTCGCGTTCTGTGCCCTCAACCTTGACCGAGAAGCAGTGTTACGGCTGGAACACACTTACGCCGCAAAAGGCGTGTGGGTGACTTCTAACAATTCGGCGTACCGGCCTGACCCGTTCGTACCGATGGTAATACCGGCAGTCAATCCGCATCATCTGGATATGATTCCGATCCAGCGGAAAGCAAGAGGCTACAGCACCGGCGCACTTATCGTGAAGAGTAACTGCTCGATCCAAAGCTATGTCATTGCTCTGCAGCCGTTACGAGAGTTCGGCATTGAAAGAATAAATGTTCATAGCGAGCAGGCAATCTCGGGAGCGGGGAAGACCTTTGACACTTTTCCGGGAATTGAGAGGAACCTCATTCCGTTAATCAACGGCGAAGAACGGAAATCAGAAGTTGAGCCTTTGAAGATTTGGGGTAAAGTCGGGGCCGACGGAATAGTGCCGGCTGCTGGCCCGAAGATAAGAGCGAAGTGCGTCCGCGTGAGCGTTCTTCATGGTCATACGGCCTACGTGACAGTTAATTTCAAGTCGACTCCAACGGCGGCGCAAATCCTGGAACGCTGGGAGAATTACAGTATGGCCGATCAACTGCCATCGGCGCCCCGCAAGCCTATTCACTACCTTACGGATCCGGACCGGCCCCAACCTGTTTTGGATGTTATGACTGAAAATGGGATGGCTGTTAGCCTTGGGCAGTTGAGAGTAGGCGATGACGAGACCGTTTCCTTCACCGGACTTTCTCACAACCTGATCCTTGGCGCCGCCGGCGGCGCTGTGTTGGCGACTGAAGCGGCGCTTGCCAGGCAGCTCGTCTATCGAAGGATCTGATCTCAAATCTCACATAAGTCTTGAAAGTCAAGGAAGTCTAGGAAGTCTTGGAAGTCTTGGAAGTCTAGAAAGTCTGTAAGCCGTCTCGAAATTGGTGCCAGCGTCCAAGACTTTCCAGACTTCAAGACTTTCCAGACTTTCAAGACTTCCAGACTTTCAAGACTTCTAGACTTTCAAGACTTCCAGACTTTCCTGACGCCCGTCAGTCAGGCGCTCAACGCAGATAGTCTTCCAGTTGCACCGCTCGATCAGTTTTCTCGTCACGATATTTGACGATCAGTGGCGCATAAAGCGATAAACCCAAGGCCCGGCCGCGATCACTCGAGACAGCACGCGTTCCGGACGGGGATCGCGCCGGTCAGAATCGTGCCGGGAGCGAGCACCGCTCCTGCGCGGACGATCGTTCCTTCATAAACGCCGCAGTTGCCACCCACCAGCACATCGTCTTCTATGATGACCGGCATTGCACCGACGGGTTCGAGCACGCCGCCAATTTGCGCCGCAGCAGACAAGTGAACCCGCTTACCAATCTGCGCACACGAGCCGACAAGCGCATGGCTATCGATCATCGTACCCTCGTCAACGTACGCGCCGACGTTGACGTACATCGGTGGCATGCAGACAACGCCGGTCGCAACGAACGCACCATCGCGGATGCTCGATCCGCCTGGCACAACGCGCACGTTGTGGTCCAGCGTCAACTCGCGCACAGGATAAGTGTCTTTGTCGAAAAAACGCAGGCTCTTGTCTGCAGGAGACATGTCGGTGAGCGCGCCGATGCGAAAACCAAGGAGGATACCGCGCTTGACCCAGGCATTCGCGTGCCATGCGCCATCGGCTGTGCGCTCGGCGGCGCGAACCTCGCCACGATTCAGCGCGGCTTTCAATTCATTGAAGAGACCTCGAGCACGCGTGATGTCGATTAACTCCCCGTGGGCGTTCAGCGCTTCGATTTCTTCAGGCAGCGACATGGGTTGCTTCCTTTAGCAGTCCGAGTTCCAGTAGCACCTCGCGCATGCGGGTCCGCGTTTTTTCCTGAACGGGCACCAACGGCAGACGCAAGTTTTCCTCGATCAATCCCATCAAAGCTAATGCAGCCTTGACCGGCCCGGGACTCGATTCGATGAAGTTTGCTTCCATCAGCGGCAGTAGTTTGTAGTGCAAGACTCGCGCGTCGTCCCACTCACCGGCAAGCGCCAGTGCGACGAGTCGCGACATCAGCACTGGCGCCTCGTTTGATGCAACGGAGATTAGGCCGTCGGCTCCAAGCGCGATAAGCGGAAGTGTGACTGCATCGTCGCCGGAAAAAACCCGAAAGTGCTCGGGGCGGCCACGCAGAATCGCCATAATCTGCGCGAGATCGCCGGATGCTTCTTTAATGGCGACGATGTTCTCAACTTCGCGCGCCAGCTTGAGCGCGGTCGGTGCTGCGATGTTGGAACCGGTGCGGCCGGGTACGTTGTAAATCACCACCGGCAAATCGCTGACCGCTTCGGCCACGGCACGAAAATGTGCGTAGAGTCCGTCCTGCGTCGGCTTGTTGTAGTAGGGAGCGACGACCAGTACGGCGTCTGCGCCGAGATCTTGCGCGGTCTGCGACCATTCAATGGCCGTGCCCGTGGCGTTGCTTCCCGTACCGGCGATAACCCGTGCCTGGCCGCGCGAGCCGTCGATAGTGAGCTTGATCACGCGCTGATCCTCTTCCTCCGTCATCGTCGCACTTTCGCCCGTTGTGCCACAGGGAACCAGCAGCCGGACGCCGCCCGCGATTTGATACTCGATCAGCGAGCGCAGACGGTCGTCGTCAACCGCTCCACTCGTCGTAAAGGGAGTGACCAGAGCCGTTGCGGCGCCGCGCAGCCATTCAATATTCATTGTCATTTGCGTATCGTCCTTTCTTTGAGAATCTCGTCGATCATTTCTGAAAACTCATAGGTACCCTGGCGCCCTATGATCCAGCCAGCCGCCACGAGCGCGCCCGCGGCGAAACCCTCGCGGGTGCGCGCGGTGTGCGTGAGCGTGACCTGGTCGGCGGCAGAATCGAAGCCGACGCGGTGTGTGCCGGGAATGTAACCGGCGCGGGTGCTAGCCACTGGAATATTTTGAGCGATAGGAGCGAGTAAATTGCGCAACCGTAACGCTGTGCCAGACGGCGAGTCGCGTTTTCTCGCATGGTGAGCTTCTTCGATAAATGGGGCGTAGTCTTCAAAGCCGTGAAAGAGCTCGGCTGCTCGCGCGACAATGCGGTAAAAAAGATTGGCGCCGATGGAAAAATTAGCACCGTAGATCAGCGCGCCGCCGTGCTCCTCTATGACACGGCGTACGTCCGGTTCTTGACTGGTCCAGCCGGTAGTTCCTTCAACAAGTGGAACGCCCGCGCGAGCGCATGCAGTTACATTACTGAGCACGGCGCCCCCTACCGAGAAATCTATCGCTGCATCGTGACCCGCCAACAACTCTTGTAGTTCGTCTGCGCCACGTGTCACATCACGCGAAGTCAAGACGAGCGGCACCTCATGACCGTCGTCCTTCGCTCGGGCGCAAACCAGGCGACCCATAGCTCCACCACCAAATAAAGCGAGTTTCATCGTTAAATACGCGCTAACAGGGTACGCACCAGGCGCACATAAAGGTCGACAGCTTCGGATAGTTCTCGCTTGGCGACGCGCTCATGCTCGGTATGAGCATCCTGGATCGAGCCGGGTCCGAGCAGCAACGGCTTGCCCCAGTTAGTAAGGTGAGGAATGTCCGTTGTGAAACGGACCACTGTAGGTTCGAATCCTTCAACCGCAAGCATCTTCACCGGCTCAGCGACCGAGAGATACTCCACGGCAGCGCGTTTCCCAACGACCCTTTCCAACATCTGTTTTATCGGCCTCGCGGCAGTGACGAGGCGGATTTGCAAATCGGCTTGCGCCTCGGCCGGAATAACATTCGGTCGGGTGCCTCCTTTGAGGGTTCCGATGTTGCAAGTGGTCTCGCCAAAGAATTCATCCGATGGCCAGACGCAAGAGCGTATGTCCCCGAGAACATCGAGCAGCCTTTCGATGGCTGATTCGCCATGCTCTGGATACGCCGAGTGCGCCGCACGCCCCTCCGCTTTGAGTTTCAGCCGCAAAGATCCTTTCGAGCCAATGGCCAGTTTGTTTTCGGTTGGTTCGCCATTAATCAAGTAACGGCATGAGGCCGCCAATGGATGTTCGTTGGCTGCACGCGCGCCGGAGCTGCCTGCTTCTTCATCGACCGTGAACAGCAAGCCGATCTCCGTTACACCCTCTGCGCGCAATTGCTCAGCGGCGGCGATCTGAGCAGCAATGATTCCTTTCGCATCGCAGGCTCCACGGCCATGAACATAATTCTCGTCTTCCTTCGAGCTGATATGCGGTGGCACGGTGTCCATATGAGTTGAGAGGACGACGCGCGGCGGCCTGGCTGTCGTAGCGATTATATTGGCGCGACCTTCCGCGACTTCCTGATCTTCAACTCTGTAGTTCAACCTCTTCAGGTAGGAATTGAGAAAGCGACCAATTCCCAACTCTTGGCCGGTAGTGGAGGGGATATCTATGAGATCTCGCGTCAGTTCCGTCAGATTCATGCGCCCACCGCTTCACTTCGTGACTCTCCGTCACTCTCGAAAAAGGTTTCGTGCAGCCGCGAGATGGCTTCGCTGACACTGTGTTCCTCAACCACAAACGTCAGGTTAATACTGGACGCGCCCTGAGAAATAAGCGAAATGTTGATGTCGCTAAGACAACTGAAAGTGCGCGCCGCAACTCCGGGCGTCCCTCGCAGGCCCTCGCCCACTACACAGATGATCGCACGCTCCTTCTCGACATGCACAGCGCCCAGCTGCTTCAACTCGCTGATGATGGCCGGGAGGGCACTCGCATCATCAATCGAGAGGGAGACGCTCACCTCCGAGGTGGTTACGATATCAATGGCAGTGCGGTGCCGATTGAAGATCTCAAAGATAGCGTGAAGGAAGCCATAAGCACCGAGCATCCGAGCGGAAGTGATTTGCAGGAGGGTGATTCCCGACTTATGGGCGATGGCCTTAACGGCCTGCGGTGAAACTTCCGTCTCGCCGCAAACGATGGTGCCGCGTTCTTCTGGCGAGCGCGCGTTGCAGATGCGCACCGGGATGTTTTGTTCGACGGCGGGTTGAATTGTTTTTGGATGAAGCACCTTAGCGCCGAAGTACGCGAGTTCGGCCGCCTCGGCGTAGGACAGCCGCGGCACGGTCCGGGCTTGCGGCAGCACACGCGGATCAGCCGTGAGCACGCCAGGGACGTCGGTCCAAATTTGCACTTCGCGTGCGCCCAGCGCGGCACCGACAAGCGCCGCGGTATAGTCAGAACCACCTCGTCCGAGTGTGGTCGTAGTCCCATCTGTTGCCGAGCCGATAAAGCCCCCCAATACCGGGATCTGTGCAACTGCGAGGAGTGGCCCAAGCTCAGCTCGGGTGTGTGCTTCGGTCTGTTCGAGCAAAGGCTCGGCACGTCCGTGTTCGGCATTGGTGACAATGCAACGTCGTGCGTCGACGTATCGGGACGGCAATCCGCCCTGGCACAGAACGGACACCAGCAAAGTTGCGGAAAGACGTTCGCCGTAGGAAACGATCAAGTCCTGCAGGAGGGAGAGTGGAAGTGGCACAATTTGCGCATTGCCGGCCTGTAGTAGGTCTGCGATCTCGTGACGGGCGCTGTCGAGCGTGGCCGCGATCGCATCCGGTTCGGAGGTCAGTGCGCGGGCTACGAGTAAGTGTCGTTCAAATTGCTTCTCAAGCAGATGCGTTGCCGCTTCGACGTCGCCCTCGGCCGCACGGGCGACGCTGTCAAGCAGCGCGTCCGTAACACCGCTCATTGCGGACGCGACGACGACGAGAGGCGACCCCTTGTGTGCGCGGACAATGCTCACGACCCGCTCGAAGGCGAGTGTATCTTCGACGCACGTGCCGCCGAATTTCATGATTATGGGTCTAATGGTAGCGTTCATTACAACTCTCTGACTCAGGTCTCGAAAAGTGGCACAGACTTCAGTCCGAGAGTGTGTGGCAACCACACACTCTCGATTAGCCTTTGCATTACCTCAGCAACAAATGCAAAGAGGTCGGTCGTGTGGGGAACACGACCGACCTCTTCAGAAGCTAATCAAAGTGAGCGCGCTTACCTCGCACGCTACAGCTGATCAAGTCGTAGCTCTCCACCGGTTTTGATTCGCGGTGACAGTCCTGCGGATTTAGCCGCAGTGACCAGCTCATCAGGACGAAGGGTTTCCTGCTGAGCTTCGGCGACCTACCCCTTTCGCCAAATTACATGGGAACCTTCACCCTCACTGGCCGGTTACTCTATTTGGTTACTCTTGGAGGTCGCGCCTCTACTCTGATACAAAGATCAATAATGCAAAAGATGCCAAACCTTAGCGACGATTCAGGAGTACTGTCAAGCCTCAAACGCAGTTTAGAGTGTAAGCTTTACTCGAGACTTACTTCGCGCTCTAAACAAACCAAAATGGACTTCGGCTCGAATGCCGAAGCGGTGCGTTATATCTCTAATCAGGGGACAGGCGGGTTGTTCCTTGGTTTACCGTCGCTCTTTCGCTAAACTACTCTCATTTGTAACTAGGAGATCCTCATCATGAACAACGAACACCTCGAAAGAAGAATGGCTTTCATCATAGAGCAGCAGGCGCAATTCGCGTCTGACATTCAGCAATTGCGGGAAGCTCAGGCGCAAACAGATCAAATTGTGGCTCGACTTGCTAACGCAACGCTTGAAGGCTTCAAAGATGTGAACGTGAAGATTGATGCGCTCGTGGATTCTCAGATCCGGACAGATGCAAGTCTATCGCGCACGGATGAGAGCCTCCGCAATCTTATCGCTGTTGTGGATCGCTACTTTCGCGAAGGTCGTAATGGGGAGTCCAACAAACTTTAGTTTGTGGGACCTACGTGGCTAAAGGAACTAAGGAAAACAAGGAACGACCTGACTTTCGTCCGGCAAGCTGGGCCAGACTGGGTGTCCGGTCTTTTGCGCCTCTGCAGCAAGTCTGGCGAAATCTTCACGCTGCAGTTGCAGTCCATTGATAAGCAACGATCGACGGCGAGCGAGACTCATCAGTCCGAACAATGTCGCCGCACTGAGAGCCTCGGTCGCGATGAATTCTCCTCCTTTCAGCAGCAGTGGCATTTCTTCGTACCTCTCGTCACTACAGAATGTTCGTGTTCTATGGATGTTCGGTGAGCAAGCTTCGTACCGTAGAGATGGAAAGCTCGAACGCTCGGATTTCCTTAATCTATTCCAAGATCGAAGGACACGCGTGATGACGTTTTTGTCGTTAAGCATAGCTGTTGCGACAAATGTGTCACTAACTAAAGATTTATGCCGTGTTTCCGCACTGGAGTTCTCCAGCGTGCTTAAAAGCGGCGAGCGTACACAAGTAAGAACCGTTTCCTGCGGATGTAACTAAAGTCTCCTTAGGCTTTGCCGCTTTATGTTAGGCGGTGACTCTGTCCCGCCGTTCGGACTTCACCCTTTATTAGTTACTTATGCTTAATTTGGTTGCCGACACTGTAGCCTGGGCTTTAAGGAAGGGCCTGAAATGTCAGCGACAAGTTTGTTGCCGGAATCGTTGGGCCTCAACGAAAATGTCGTGCATCTATCAGGGGGGACGCAGCAGGCGTTGGGCGAAGGCCCGCAATTCTTCAGTAAACCAGAGAGATTAACTAACGGTTAAGCGCGGAATTTATAACAGGCAAAAAAAAATCTATTATACAAACATTATAGAAAGAGTTAGATTCAAAGTGTGTCTGTTCCGTCGGGTCGGCGGGTGCTTGAGTGACTCACGGGCAGTTGGCGCCTGGAACACAGGTATGACGAATTCTGCGACATATTCAATGCCTTTTAGCTTGGTAATTACGCGGAGCAACGGGCCAGATCTCGTTGCTGTTAGCGTCGTTATTACCATCTCTCTAGCCATCACAAAGGACAGCACATGATGGCCTGTTGCTCACATTAGGAACTTTTGCACAGGCCATCAACCAACCAAGTTGATGGCTTTTATGCATTTCAGGAATGGTCCAGAAACTAGCCTTTCTGATCTACGAAAAGAGCAAACCGTTTGAGGTAGGCCAATTCGAGTTGAAAATTGGCGATCGGCAATAACTAATGGGCAAGCCTACAGGATTCATGGAATATAGTCGGACTCTTCCAGTTGTTCGGCCGCCCGCCGAACGCATAGCCGATTGGCGTGAGTTCCATACGCACCCTGCTGAGTCGGCACTTCGTGATCAAGGTGCACGCTGCATGGATTGTGGCGTACCGTTCTGCCATACGGGTCAGATCCTGGATGGTGCGGCTTCCGGGTGTCCCATCAACAATCTCATCCCTGAGTGGAACGATCTAGTCTACAGAGGCCATTGGCGCGAGGCGCTAAGCCGCCTGCACTACACCAACAACTTTCCGGAATTTACCGGGCGGGTCTGTCCCGCACCATGCGAAGGCTCTTGCGTGCTCGGCATCAGCGATAACCCGGTCACAATCAAGCGGATTGAGCAGGCGATCATTGACAAGGGATTCGAGGCGGGCTGGGTTCTGCCCGAGCCCCCATCATTGCGCACCGGCAAACAGATCGCCGTGATCGGTTCTGGTCCAGCCGGCCTCGCGTGCTCCGCACAACTTAATCGCGCGGGTCATGGGGTAACCGTCTTCGAGCGCGCGGACCGCATCGGCGGCTTGCTTATGTACGGCATTCCTAACATGAAGCTGGAAAAATCGGTGGTTCAACGCCGCATCGATTTGATGGAGAGAGAGGGTATAGCGTTTGTCACGAACACGCACGTCGGAAAAGACTATCCGACCGACCAACTAATGAAAGAATTTGACGCGATTGTTCTCTGCGGTGGTTCCACACGCCCGCGTGATTTAACCCTCGAAGGCCGCAGCCTACGAGGCATTCATTTCGCGATGGAATTTCTTCACGGTAACACTAAAAGTTTGTTGGACAGCAACCACGAAGATGGACGCTACCTTTCGGCGAAGGACAAAGACGTGATCGTTATTGGCGGCGGTGACACGGGCACGGACTGTGTGGGCACCGCCCTGCGACACGGCTGTAAGAGCCTGGTTCAATTTGAAATTCTGTCGCAGCCGCCTAACGCGCGTGGCTCCGACAATCCCTGGCCTCAGTGGCCCAAAGTTTATCGGCTTGATTATGGACAGGAAGAGGCCGCCGCCATTTTCGGAGAGGACCCGCGCACTTACTGCATTAAGAGCACGCGGTTTGTTGGTGACGACAATGGCTTCATCCGTGGTGTCCGAACGATGCAGATCGACTGGGGTAATGGAGACAAGAGTGATAGCGGCGGCGCCGGTCGTTCTGTGCCGAGAGAGATTCCCGGTACGGAAAGAGAATGGCCCGTGCAAATGATTCTGCTGGCAATGGGTTTCCTGGGACCCGAGACGGAGGGGCTGCTCTCTCAACTCGGCGTGTTGATTGACGAGCGCGGCAACGTGGCTATTGACGAGAACAAGATGACGAGCGTGCCGAAAGTCTTTGCTGCTGGGGACATGGCGCGGGGCCAATCGCTGGTTGTATGGGCCATTGCGGACGGACGCCGCGCTGCGAGAGGTGTTGATAAATACCTGATGGGGGAAACGATGCTGCCGTAGCAGAAAAAGCGACCTCAGATTTCAGATCTCAAATTTGAGATCTGAAATGATCTGACAGTCGTGATCTTAAATTTAAAGATCCCGGATTTGATATCTGAGATCAGAAAGTCATCATGAGCGCCCAGCCACAGACACTTAAATTCGAAGCCGAACTGCCGTTGGCTAACATCGGTCAACAACAGCCGCGCGGAGCGGAGATTTTGATCCACGCACTCCTGCACGAGGGCGTCGATTCAATCTTCGGCTATCCGGGCGGGGCGGTGTTGCACATCTACGACGAACTGTGGCGCGCCCGTGATCGCATTACGCACTATCTCGTCCGTCATGAACAGGGCGCCGTACACATGGCCGAAGGCTATGCCCGCGCGTCAGGACGAGTCGGCGTCGCGCTGGTCACATCAGGTCCGGGTGCAACAAATGCGATGACCGGTATCGCCAACGCGTACATGGATTCGACGCCTATTGTGGTTATCACCGGACAAGTGCCCACCCCTTTGATTGGCACAGACGCTTTTCAGGAAGTCGACACCGTGGGCATCACGCGCTCCTGCGTCAAGCATAATTACCTTTTGCGCGACGTGCGCGATCTGGCTCCCATCGTACACGAAGCTTTTCACCTGGCCCGTACCGGCAGACCTGGCCCCGTCGTGATCGACATCCCTAAGGACGTCTCGGCTGCTCGGGCTTCATACTCACGTCTGAAGAACATCAGCTTTCCCTGCGTCGACCGCCGCTTACCGCCCGATTCACGCGTGGTTCGTCGAGCAGCCATGGCGATCATACAAGCGGAGCGTCCCGTGTTTTACGTCGGTGGCGGGATTGTTAATTCCGGCGCGGCTGATGCGCTCCTCTCACTAGCCGAAGAGTTGCAATTGCCCGTTACACCGACGCTGATGGGGTTAGGTGGTTTTCCTTCCGCGCACCCGCTCTCGCTAAACATGCTCGGTATGCACGGCACCTACGCTGCAAATATGGCTGTCGCCGAAAGCGATCTGCTCATTGCGGTCGGGGTTCGCTTCGACGACCGCGTTACAGGAAAGCTCGCCACGTTTGCGCCGCATGCACGAGTTATCCATATTGACATCGATCCGGCCAATGTCGGCAAGAATCGGGCACCGGAGATCTCGCTGATCGCCGATGCGCGCGATGCCCTTTGCGCCCTGCGCGCAGAAGTAAAGACGTTTGGCCAAAGAGAGATCGATCGGAGCGTTGCGCAACGCGAGGCGTGGTGGGAGATGCTGCGTGGCTGGCAGCGCGAACAACCGTTGCGGTTCTCGGGATCCGCAGATCACATCAAGCCGCAGTCAGTCATTCGTGAACTCCATCGGTTGACGAAGGGTGAAGCTCTCATCGTCACCGATGTCGGGCAGCACCAGATGTGGGCCGCTCAGTTTTATCCATTCCAAAGGTCGCGGCAGTGGATAACGAGTGGTGGGCTGGGTGCGATGGGGTTCGGCGTCCCCGCCGCGATTGGTGCGCAGTTGGTGATGAAAGATCAACTGGTGGTTGCAGTGGTCGGGGATGGTGGCTTCCAAATGACGAATCAGGAGTTGGCGATGGCGGTGCAGTACCACCTGCCCATCAAAGTCTTGATCATGAACAACGGCTATCTTGGGATGGTGCGCCAATGGCAGGAGATGTTTTATGACCGCGCCTATTCAGAAGTTGATCTGTCAGTATCCCCCGATTTTGTCAAACTCGCAGAAGCCTACGGCGCGTTCGGTGTGCGGGCAACTCGTCCCGACGAATTATCGGATGTGCTTTCGGCCGGTTTGTCACATAACGGAGTCGCAGTCATGGATATTGTCGTTTCAAAGGAAGAGAACGTCTTCCCAATTGTGCCGGCCGGCGGAAACTCTCGCGACATGATTGTGCATAACGAGGGAGTGTAGATACAGAAGGACAAGGAATTCAGGAACTAAGGAAGGTGAAAAATGGGTTTATACGATTGGGATCGGATGAAGGCAGAAGAGATCACGGACCTCTATCAAAGAAAGGTGGCTATCGGTGAAAGCATCACCGTGGCGAGGGTGGAGGTTAAAGGAGGCGCTATCACGCACCCTCATAGTCATGAGAATGAAGAAATGATCCTCGTGCTCAAGGGCAGTTGGCGCTTCCACCTGCCGAGCGGCGATGTAACTTTGGCGCCAAACCAGATGCTGAGGATTCCAAGGGGAGTCGAGCATTCCTCCGAAACGCTTGAGGATACGGTGGCGCTGGATATCTGCGCTCCTGCACGGGTTGACTGGCTCAACGGCGCGGACCGATCGCTCCACTATGATCCAGACCAGTCGCTCTGGGCCGTATGAGTTGTCCGACAGACTTCAGTTTGTCGGAGTTTGCGGAAAAAAAGGAAGCGGTAAATGAGAGTGACTACTCTCCGCCTCTTCGATATATCTTAGATTGCCGTCTTTGCGATTAGCGGGGATATGCCGACGCTCCTAAGCACGAGCACCAATCAAAGATGACTGAGCGAATCGAAATCTACGACACAACCTTGCGCGATGGGATGCAAGGTGAGAGTGTCAATTTCTCCGTCGAAGATAAGTACCGCATTGTCGAGCAGCTCGATTCGCTTGGTGTGGATTTCATCGAAGGCGGGTGGCCCGGTTCAAACCCGCGCGATGTGGCGTTCTTCGAACGGGTGCGAAGGCTCAAGTTGGGCACCGCCCGCATTGCCGCATTTGGTGCGACCCGCCGTAATGCGCTCACCTGCGCCGGCGACCCCAGTATTCAGGCGTTGTTGAAGGCCGAGACTCCCATTGTCACCATCTTTGGTAAATCCTGGTTGTTGCATGTCACTGATGCATTGCGTCTGAGCCCCAAGGAGAATCTCGAGATCATAGAGGACACGGTAGGCTATTTAACCGCGCGCGTGCCTTATCTGATTTATGACGCCGAACACTTCTTTGACGGTTATCAAGCTGATCCTGATTACGCGCTCTCGACGTTGCGCGCGGCTGCAGCCGGTGGGCCGCAAAGGATTGTGCTCTGCGATACTAATGGCGGCAGCCTGCCGGAAACGGTAGCGCGCGTGACGCGCGAGGTGATCAGGCAGATAGACGTGGCGATTGGCATTCATTGTCACAACGATGGAGAGCTTGCTGTCGCCAACACGCTTGCGGCTGTATCTGCCGGGGCCAGGCATGTGCAGGGAACGATTAACGGTTACGGCGAGCGGTGCGGTAATGTGAATCTCTGCTCTGTGATTCCTAACCTCCAGTTGAAGCTCGGATATGACGTGCTCGGCCCTGATCGCCTGCAGAAGTTGCGCGCCACGTCACGATTTGTAAGCGAGATGGCCAATCATGCGCTTGATTCGCGGGCGGCTTTTGTTGGGGATAGCGCCTTTGCTCACAAGGGCGGCATTCACGTCTCGGCCGTCGAACGCAACCCGGCGACTTACGAGCACATCGCGCCGGAAACGGTTGGTAACCGCCGCCGCGTGCTAATCTCTGATCTTGCTGGACGTTCCAATCTGGTAGCCAAGGCTCGGGAGCTAGGTCTCGAACTGAAAGACGAACAAGCAGTGCTCGATGAGTTGAAGCGACTGGAGCACGATGGATATGAGTTTGAGGCAGCGGAGGCAAGCTTCGAATTGCTGGTATCCAAACTGCGAGGCACGCATCGGCCCTACTTTGAATTGCTCGGATTCCGAGTCATTGATGAACATCGCGGCGCGCTGATGCCGATGAGCGAAGCGACGGTCAAGGTCAAAGTCGGCAACCTCATCGAACACGCGGCTGCGAGCGGGAATGGGCCGGTGAATGCCCTCGATAACGCACTACGGCGTGCGCTTGAAAGCTTTTACCCCTCGCTCACCGAGATGCGCCTGGTTGATTACAAAGTGCGGGTGATTAACAGCAGCCTGTCCGGCACAGCGAGCCTGGTGCGTGTGCTGATCTCCTCCGCCGATGAGAATACAAGCTGGGGCACAGTAGGTGTGTCGGCGAACATCGTCGAAGCAAGTTGGCGCGCGCTCGTAGATTCGGTTGAGTATAAGTTGGCGCGTGATGGCGTGTCGCCGATCGGCGAAGTGCGGGACGAAGATTCAGACACGAGCTCACAACTGAAGCAAGCTAACAGGTAATGAAGAACAAAATACGGGTAATGAAGTTCGGCGGCACATCTGTCGGAAACGCCGAATGTATCCGGCGTACTGCAGAGATCATAGCCGCGGCGGCGCAGGATTCCGCGGTGGTTGCGGTTGTCTCGGCGATGGGCGGCGTCACCAATACGCTTATCGAGGCGGCGCAAAAGTCACGGACGGGCGACGAAAGCGCTGCGGACGAATTGGGAAACACGCTGCGCAGACAGCATTCAGAGGCGATTGAAGCTCTCGTCAGCGACGACGGCAAACGCGCGCAATTGTCAGCCGAGACCGAGAAAATCGTGCAAGAGGTGACGACCCTGTGCCGTGGAACGGCGCTCTTGCGCGAGCTGACGCTCCGTACGCTTGACGCCATTTTGAGTGCGGGTGAACGTTTGTCAGCGCGGTTGCTCGCGAGTGTGGTATGCGAGTTAGGACTCGAGGGAGTGGCAGTCGAAGCGACAGAACTGATCGTAACAGACAACTCCTCCGGCCGGGCTGAGCCAATGATGGCTGAAACACGTGAGCGCGCCGCCGCGCGGTTGACGCCGCTGCTCGAGAGAAACTCGGTACCGGTTGTGACGGGCTTTATCGGCGCGACGGCAGACGGCATGCTGACTACTTTGGGGCGCGGCGGTTCGGACTATTCCGCGACAATCCTTGGTGCTGCAATCGCAGCTGACGAGGTCATCATCTGGACAGACGTCAATGGCGTACTGACCGCCGATCCGCGTCTCGTGTCCGCGGCGCGAACGCTTGGCGAGATCTCCTACATCGAAGCGGGCGAGCTAGCTTACTTCGGCGCGAAGGTCTTGCACCCGAAAACTCTGCGACCGGTGTCGGAAGCAGGCATCCCTGTATGGATTCGCAATAGCTTTGCGCCAGAACAACCGGGCACCAAGATTACAACAACAGGGCATCCTACTGCGCGTGGCGTGAAGGCAATCACGGCGATCAGTGACGTTACCATGATCACGGTCGGCGGGCGCGGCATCGTCGGCTTGCCTGGCGTCGCCGCCAAGACTTTCACGGCGGCTGCAAACGCCCAGGCAAATGTGCTGCTCATCTCGCAGTCGTCGTCGGAAAATGATATCTGCTTTATCGTAAACTCCGCGGATGCGGCACCGACGGTTAAGAAACTGCGCGAGGCGTTCGCGATCGATTTGGCGCACAAAGAAGTGGAACACATCAATGTCAACCCCGGCATCGCCATCGTCGCGGTCGTCGGGGGCCGCATGAGGGGCATGCCGGGGATCGCCGGGCGCATCTTCAGCGTCCTCGGCCGCCGCGGTATTAATATCATCGCCATCGCTCAGGGATCTTCGGAGTACAACGTTTCGTTTGTAGTGGAGGCGAACCTGATGCAAGAGACGGTGCAGTCATTGCACAGCGAGTTTGGGCTCGAGCGACGTGGCTCTCGTTTTGAATCGGTTGAGAGTGAGAATACGCTCGCTAGTGAGGAACGCCCTCATATCTTCGTATGACAACTCTTTCGTCTTTACTGCGATAAACCAACACGCCGTATTAGATCTGCATAACGCGGGTCTGAGCGTAGGCTGTCCCATCTTGGTTCTATTTTGATCCATTGCAGTTGAAAAGCGCGCTGTTCGTAACCCTTGTCGAGCCAGGCAAAAGCCTGGTCCTTCTCGCCCAAACCCTCGTAGATGAGGGCTACGCTGGTCGCGGGTACAAATTCTTGTGCGGAGAGTTGCTTGAGCTCGTCGAGCAGCGTCCGCGCCTCGTTTTTCTTACCTGATACTCCATAGACATGGCCGAGACCAGCTTTTGAAAGTGACGATTCACTGCCTGCTGTAAGCGGAATCTCCTTCTTAAATTCAGCAATGGCTTCGCTATACATCCCTTTTTGTTCATAGGCGGCTGGAAGAAAATTGTGCGGCGGAGGGAAGTTCTGGTCCAACTCCAGCGTCTTTTGGAACTGTTCGATGGCCCGGTCGTAGTCGCGAGAGTAGTAAAAAGCCAATCCCAATTCAAAGTTGATGATGAGTGAGAGTGGCTCCAATTCCACTGCCCGTTTTTTCTCTGCAATCGCTTCACTAGTTCGGCCCATTACTGCTAAATATCCGCCATACCATTGATGGGCTATCGCATAGCGCGGATTCAGCTCGATGGCACGCTTGTATTCCTTCTCGGCACTCGTCCAGTCCCAATCGTATACTGCGAAGACGCGGCCTAGTGAGACGTGTGCTTCGGCGAGCGTCTCGTCCAGTTCCAGTGCTCGGATCGCTGCCGCCTTAGCTTTAGGCATTGCCTCTCGCGGCGGCAGCTGGTTGGCCGGCACAACATAGGAGTCAGCCAACCCGGCGTAAGCCAAGGCGAAGCGGGGGTCTTTATCAGTCGCCTGATTGAAATACTCGATTGATTTCTTGAGCCCTTCTGCCGTCCGCTTGTTCCAGTAGAAGCGGCCTTTCAAATAGAGCTGATAAGCCTCGTTGCTCTCGGTGTAGTGTTTGGCAGCCCCTTTCTCTTCGCCCGAAACTTTTAGCTTCAGTTTCTCGACAATTTCGCTCGCAATCTCGCGCTGGATCGCGAGCAAGTCTGACATGTTGCGGTCGTACTGCTCGCCCCACATCTGCGTCTTATCGCTCGCATTCACAAGTTCGACGCTGATCGATAGGTTCTCGCCGCGCTGTGTGACCCTTCCGGTTAGGATCGCTTCGACGCCTAATGCATTCGCCACTTCCTTCAAGTCAACCTCTGTGCCCTTGTACTTGAAGGCGGAACTGCGCGCGATTACTTTAACGCCGGGCCATTGCGAGAGGCTGTTGATGAGGCTCTCGGAGATTCCGTCCGAGAGGTATTCTGCGTTCGGATCACCGGTCTTGTTTGCAAAAGGCAAGACTGCGATGGAAGTGATTCTCGTCTTGCTGCCCGTGGCAAGATAGTTTGAGTAAGCTAAATACGAGACGATAATTGTGGTTGCGAGCAGAGCCGCAAGAAGCAACAGCACGCCCTGCTTGTGCCGTTTAATCTCACCCTCAAAGTATTCCGCAATCAATAGTGTGTGAGTGTGGCTTGCTGCGCCATTTCTCTGGGCCGCTGCAAACTGTGCCGGCACAGATTCCAGGCCCCAGCTGCTGTTTTGCGAAAGAGGCTTCGCTTCGCCATCCCAGCCGACCCGCTTGGCACTGATTTCGGCGACTCCCTGGTTGGCCAGCGCCTCTTGTTCGCTCTCCCGCGCCCGTTCGCCGCCATGCTGACGCACGTCCGCCACAAACTGGTATCCGCGACCAGGCACAGTTACCACATACCGGTGTTCGCCCGGGCTTTCTGTAAGAGACTTCCTGAGCGCCGAAATGTTGACGGTGAGGTTGTTCTCCTCCACCACTGCGTCATGCCAAACCTTCCGCATCAACTCATCTTTTTCGATGAGGCGCCCTTTTCCTTCGAGCAGTACCAGCAGAATCTCAAAAGCCTTCGCGGGCAGCCGCACCTGCTTACCTTCACGCAGCAGGAGGCGCCTCAGTACGTCGACACGAAACGGGCCGAACTCATAAATATGCATCGGTCTGTCGCCCACTGCCGCCTTTAGCAAAGTTTAGGAAGGTTTAGGGAATTTTGAAGGACTTCTCGCGTGCTCACGAGAGATTATCCGTCGCATTCAATCTGCGGTCAACACACTAAGGAGAAAGACCATGTATAGATCCAAGAATTCGGTCATCGCCATCGTTGGTTTGCTTATCCTCATCGGCGTGACTGTTGCCGTCGTGCCGCACACAGGCTTCGGGCAAGTCCTACAGGGAAACGGCACGATACAACTCAATTGCGACGAGCAACCGTGCGATGCGGTGGCGCGAGGTCGTGCAGCCTTCAATGACCGCAATCTGAACCAACTCGGTGGCAATGGACGTTCGTGCGCCGACTGCCACATGCCATCGGAAGGCTTCCAGCTCTCTCCCGCGGCCGCCCGGGCTCGGTTCGATGCGCTGCAGGCGAAACGGGAGTTCAACAAGAATGCAGACGATCCGCTCTTCCGGCCGGTGGACGCCGACGACTTTCGTATCAACGGAGATAATGCGATCGATTTCTCGAATCTGGTGGAAAACGGGCTCATTCGCATCACTATGCCATTGCCGCTGAACGTTAAGCTGATTGATCCAGCCACCGGTCAGCCAACCGACGAAACCTCGGTCGATCTCTGGCGCGCGGTCATGCCTGTACTCAACGTGGCGATCACGGGACCGGACGGCGTGTTACCGATCTGGCCGCCAGGCGCTCCACGTCTCCCAATCATGGGCCAGGACCCTAATGGCCCTAACCGGCAGGGTGGCTACCAGCACGATGCGCGTTTCGGCACGCTTCAGGAACAAGCCCGCGGCGCACTCTTCGCACACGCCCAAGTATCGGTAGAACCGCCGCAGCGCATGCTCGACGACCTCGCAGCTTTCCAGCAGACGCTGTACTCGTCGCCCGGGGTCGAACTACTAGCCGACGCGATTCTGTCGGGTTCATCAACGCTTCCCGATCCGGACCCCGAGCTGAACGAGCTTGAGCAGCAGGGCAAGGTAGTCTTCAACCGAGCTTGCGCCCAATGCCACGGCAGTATGTTGCATCCGAGTGGTTCCACTCCCGAGGCGGCAATCGTGCATCCCATCGTGCGCTATCACAACATCCAGACTGCCTGTCCGCGCCCGGCGACGGATGGCTACTCGCCTTGTCCGCCGCGGCTTGTGCGCAACGCGCGCACTTACCGCATAACTCTAGCGAATGGCACCTTCCAATTCGTCACCACCTCGGACCCGGGACGACTGCTTCTCACAGGCCAAACCGCTGACCTTGGAGTCATGGACATCACCCAGCTGCGTGGAATCAGCCGAACCGCGCCTTACTTTCAGAATAACTCCGCGGCAACGCTCGAGGAGGTACTGGACCACTACGACGCCTTCTTCCGACGCGTGGCCCGACTCAATCCGCCACCCAACTTGCCGCCGATCCTTTCATCGAACGGGCTTGTCGTCGATCGGGGATTCGTAACTGCGGACGAGCGACCGGCGCTGTTGGCTTATCTCCGAAAGCTGTAAGACTGGCTAGACTCCGATGATGGTGGGTTATGTGACCTCAACGCTATGGTTGATCAGACTATCGGATCCGATACTGCGGCTATCCAATTGGTTAGTTCGCTGACATCTATCCGATCCCATTCGATTTAGAATTTAGAATTTGGAAAGCCGTCATGTGTGTTTCGAGTGACCGTTTTCAGTTTTGCGTCGCGAATGGTTTAGTTGACAACTAGTTGGCGGTTTCACGGGTGAACGTAATGAAGTCGGTGTCGACAGGTATGCCGCCTTCAGCACGTACAATCAAAGCAATTTGGGCCCGGTGATACGTTCCGTGAAAGGCCACGTGCGTGAGAATGTCCCTGACGGAGGTCGTGAATTGTTTTCCGCTCAGGTTTCTGTACGTTAGCAGCGAGTCAAGACCATCAACTTCGAAGCGCTCAATAACAGTATAGAACTCGCGCTGGTTGTCGGTCGCCAGTTGTCGACATTCATCCGGGGTTAGCTCTGGAGATTTGTTTGTTCCGACCGTCTCCTGACCTCTCAGTCGCTCCAGCCAGATTTTTTCTGCCGTGAGAAGGTGCGCCAGTAGTTTGAGAGCCTTTGTGTTTGTTTCTGTCCTGGAAAGGGAGTCCAGGATACGTGTGTTTGCCCATTCAGTATATTTGAATAGCCGGCTAATCATGTTACTCAAAGCCTTTCTTGTTTTGGAGTGTAAAGTCCATCGCTCTCCACATCGAAGATTCGGTTCAGTCGTGACCGATAGTTCTCAAACGCGATCTGCGCTCCTAACTCCAGCAACTGTTCTTCAGAGAATTTATCGCGCAAGCGTATGTACAGATCTTCGGAAACATTCGCTGGTGTGGCCGCCATTGCATCCGTCAGTTCAATCACCAGGCGTTCCACGTCAGTGAATACTGCCAGGTCGTCACCGGTGAGCGCCAGCAGTTTCTCGTCCGTCAAACCTGCTTTTCTGCCCACGGCAGAATTAATGTCCACTCAAAACGGACAGCCCACCCGGGCCGCCGTCCGCACCTTCGCCAACTGGATGTAGCGCAGCGAAACCCGCCGCTTTCGGCTCAGGCCCGCTTCCATACCAATGCTGCCCCACACTATACCGGGCACGCGCATCTGCAACTTCACCGGCGTAAGATCCTTTCCGAACATCTTGCGCATCACACCGTAAAACCACCGCAAATGCCACGGCGCCTGCCTTTTCTCGAGACCAGAAATGCGAGCCATTAAAAATTCCCTTCTTACGTGTTTAAATGAACCTCAAGGAAAGGTAGTTCATCACTCCGGAGTGAAGAACCTGGTTTATTTTGGCGTTTCTGCCGATCCACACAAATTACGGCCTAAAAGGAGCAACCACCCGATTTCACCTCACCGGTCTCATCGCAACTTGTGCCTCATCCTCTTACGTTCTATCTTTTGATTCGCTGACAACTTATGGAATTGGGCATAAAGAATAAACCTTCGCCACGGATTATCGCCTGTATCCAACAGGCTTTGTTGGAAGACATCGGTACAGGCGACGTCACAACCAACGGTATCGTGCCGGCAGACGCTACGATTCGGGGTCAAATAGTTGCCAAGCAGAACGGAACTGTTGCCGGGCTCGATGTTGCGGCGGCAGTGTTTTCTCTACTCGATGACCGAGCAATCTTTCAGCCGCAAGTGTCCGAGGGCGCTGCTGTTTCGACAGGTACGATTGTGGCCCATCTTTCAGGTTCGGCGCGGGCAGTGCTTACGGGCGAGCGCACGGCGTTGAATTTCCTGGGACGAATGTCTGGAATAGCAACGCTGACGCGCCAGTTTGTAGACGCTGTGTCAGGTACGCGAGCGAAGATTCTGGATACGCGTAAGACAGCGCCGGGCCTACGTGAAATCGACAAGCTCTCCGTGCAGCGTGGTGGCGGAGAAAATCATCGAGCCGGACTCTACGACATGATACTGATCAAGGACAATCACATTGACTCCGCCGGCTCTCTAGCTGAAGCTGTACGCAGAGTTCGCTCAGCCAATCTCGATCTGGAAATTGAGATCGAGGCGCGAACGCTCGACGATGTGACAACCGCTCTTGATCTCGGTATCGTGAGAATATTGCTCGATAACATGACTATTGACAAAATGCGTGAAGCAGTACGAATGACTGCCGGAAGGGCCAGGCTTGAGGCCTCGGGCAACGTCTCTCTCGAGAATGTGCGACAAATTGCGGAAACGGGAGTAGACCTCATTTCGGTTGGGGCCTTGACTCATTCGCCAAAAGTCTTCGACGTCAGCCTCCAACTTGAGACCTTGTAGCGCAAGCTGTTAGCTTGCATTCGGCGGCTAAAGGTGCCCCTTCCTCGAAGGCGCGTGTTACCTACGGCCCCGCAAACTAACAGTTTGCGTTACTTTGAGGAAACCAGTAGCAGCAATAGATCAACTAAGGTACAAGGCAGGAAACGATTAACATGATCGCGACAACCACCACAGAGGAAACGTATCAGCAGATGCGGGCGATATTGAGGGATATCGTCCCTGACTTTGAGCTGCGAATAAAAGCTGAACTTGCGGCCGAGATTAGTCGACTGAAAGTGGAAAAGAACGCGGTGATCCTTGGGCACAACTACATGGAGCCCGCTCTGTTTCATACAATCCCGGACTACGTTGGCGACTCATTGGAATTGGCTCGGCAGGCAGCGCAAACTGATAAAGACATAATCGTCTTTTGCGGCGTCAGGTTCATGGCTGAGACAGCGAAGATTCTAAACCCGACAAAGATTGTCTTATTGCCGTCCGAGAAAGCCGGTTGTTCGTTAGCAGCAAGCATCACCGCAGCCGATGTACGCGAACTCAAACGCCGGTTTCCGGGAGTTCCCGTAGTCACCTACGTCAACACGTATGCAGACGTGAAGGCCGAGTCAGACATCTGCTGCACTTCTGCAAATGCGGTGGCCATTGTCGAATCGTTCAAAACTGACACAGTGATTTTTATTCCCGACGAATACCTCGCCAGGAATGTCGCGCGAGAAACCGGCAAGCACATCGTCTTTCCCACTCTCGATCCCAACAGAGCATTCGCAAATGATCTTGACTACCAGATGATTGGCTGGCCTGGCCGGTGCGAAGTTCATGAGAAGTTTACAGTCGAGGACATCGCGAACGTCAGAAAACAATTTCCAGACGTTGTAATCCTGGCCCATCCCGAATGCAGTCCCGAAGTCGTTGCTGCTTCTGATTTCTCCGGAGGCACCAAAGCCATGATCAAGTATGTCGAACACACCAGGGCTCCGCGTTATCTGCTGCTGACAGAGTGTTCGATGGGTGACAACATCGCAGCCGAAAACCCTGAGAAGGAAATGCTGCGCCTCTGCAGCGTGCGCTGCCCGCACATGAATCAAATCACGCTCGAGGACACCCTCGCGTCTCTGCAAAACAACCAGTACGTGATTGATATTCCGGAAGACATTCGCCTGAGAGCTGCCCGGTCAGTCGAAAGAATGATTGCGATCGGTTAACAATCCTTAGGACCCGCTCACGTTGATTGAAACAGAAGTCCTGATCATCGGCTGCGGTATCGCCGGCGCTACAGCCGCGCTGAGACTGGCGCGCAATCCCAACCGCCAGATTACAGTCATCACTCGGGCGCCCGAGCCCCGTGAGTCAAACACCTGGTACGCTCAAGGTGGGATCATTGGCGAGGGGCTCGATGATAATCCTGCGTTGCTGGTATCCGACATCCTCGCTGCTGGGGCCGGCGCCAGCTCGCCTCAGGCGGCGCAAATTCTCGCCGAAGATGGTCCGCGGCTCCTCCACGAAATCCTGGAACAAACAGCGGGCGTGCACTTCGACCAGGACACCGGCGGCCGTGCTTTGTGGGGCAAGGAAGCTGCGCATTCTCGTCGTCGAATTCTGCACGTTGGCGATGCCACCGGGCAAGCTATCATGACTGGTTTGATGTCGGCCCTGGGTCGTTGTCCGAATGTCCGGATCGAATCGAGCTTAACCGCCGTCGATCTCATCACGTTTCCTCATCACTCGCGCGACACGCTCGACACTTACAGGCCAATCACCTGTCACGGTGTCTACGCATTCGATCGTCACGAACAAACAGTGCATCGCTATCTCGCTTCGGCGACTGTTCTGGCAACGGGTGGCCTCGGCCGTATCTATCGCAACACCACAAACCCGCCCGGAGCGCGAGGCGATGGACTAGCAATGGCCCACCGCGCGGGCGCCAGAATCGCAAACGCTGAGTACGTACAATTTCACCCGACGGCGCTTGCTGCTCCCGGCCGGGAGGGCTTTCTGATTAGCGAAGCGGTGCGTGGTGAAGGTGGCATACTGTTGACACCGAATGGCCACCCGTTTATGGGCGAGTACTCACCCGAATGGAAAGACCTTGCGCCACGTGATGTCGTCGCCCGCGCGATTCACCACCAGATGGAAACGAAGGGCTATTCATACGTGCTGCTGGATATTGCCTCGCGGATGCCGGCGGATGCGATTCGTGCGCGGTTTCCCTACATCCGTGGCGAATGCCTAAAGGTAGGTATTGACATCGCGCGAGAACCGATACCTGTGGTGCCCGCAGCACACTACTTCTGCGGGGGTGTCCTGGTGGACCAGTGGGGCCAATCGAGCATTGCTAACCTTTACGCAGTCGGTGAGATCAGTTGTACAGGTGTCCACGGGGCGAATCGCCTGGCTTCGACTTCGTTGCTGGAAGGTTTGGTCTGGGGAAACTCGGCAGCTCGGCACATCGAAGAGTCGTTAAACAAATCGGCTTTCACACCGCGCACAACTTTTGACGAGGTGCCCGCCTGGGATGAAAGCGGGCTCGTAGCTGATGCGGATCCGGCTTTGATTCAGGGGGACATGCAGAATATTCAAAACATCATGTGGCACTACGTTGGTCTGGTGCGGAGCGAGGAGCGACTCTCGCGCGCTATTCGCGAGCTGCGTCACCTGTGGAACGAAATCGAAACCTTTTATCGCACGACCAAGCTGGCAGATGGGCTGATTGGATTGCGTAACGCGGTTGAAGTCGCCCTGTTGGTAGCGCAGGCAGCTCAGCACAACCGTCGCAGTCGTGGCTGTCACTACCGGCAGGACCGCGCTTCAGTTGAAGGCGACAGACTGATTTAATATACGTGACAAGGAGGAGACGGACATGAAATTGACGGAGTTGTTACTGGCGGAGCTTGATCGTGAGGTAGAGCGTTCGCGCCGGGCTTTGGAACAGGTCCCTGAGGGAAAGTATGAGTGGAAGCCGCACGAGAAATCGATGATCTTCGGATATTTAGCGAATATGGTTGCGACCATGCCCTCATGGATGGCCATGGAGATCACGCGGGACGAACTGGACGTGGCTCCGGCGGACGGTCCGAAGATGGAGCAGCCGCGGATGGACACGAGCGAAGTGTTGCTGAAGGCCCTCGACAAGACCGCAGCTGAGGCGCGTTCGGCGCTCGAGCAGACCACCGACGAACATCTCATGACATCTTGGCGATTGCTGGCGCGGGGACAGGTTGTCGTGGAGGAGCCACGCCATGTGATGATCCAGGACACCATCAACCACTGGGCGCATCACCGTGGGCAGATGACGGTCTATCTGCGTCTGATGGGTGCGAAGGTGCCCGCCTTGTATGGACCATCAGCTGACGATAGTCGGTTCTAATAGTGGGCTAGAGACTTAGAATTTAGAATTTAGAAATCATTAGGAATTTACAAAACCGAATTAGAATTGTGACTCGAATCCCGGGATTCAAATTCTAATTTCTAATTTCTAAATCTAAATTCTAAGTAAGGATTTAGGGTGAGGGAATCACAAAACGCTCTGTATTCATCATTCCCCCACCGGGCTATGCGGATTAAGGACGTAGCCCGTGAGGCGGGTGTTTCTATTGCGACCGTTTCTCATGTCATTAACAACACAAAATACGTCACAGGTGACACGCGCCAAAAGGTATTGCGCGCTATTCAACAGTGTAACTATTATCCGAACGCGCATGCGCGAACGCTTGCTTCGGGCCGCAGCAACATCATTGGCCTTTTAGTGTCGGACATCTCCAATCCGTTTTTCCCTGAGCTCGTCAAGAGTGTTGAGGGGGCTGCCTTTGAACGCGGCTATAATGTAATTCTCGTCAATACGAATTACGACGCCAAGCGAGCTGCCGATTATGTTCGGCGTCTAATCGAACTGAAGGTGGCGGGCGTTGCTCTGATGACGTCGGAACTTGATCCTGAATTAATTGATGAGCTGGCGCGTAAGCAGGTTTGCGTGGTCTTTCACAACCTCGGAATTCCCGGGGAGCATATGAGCAACATCCTCGTGGATTATGCCGTGGGAATTGAAGAGGCCGTCCGACATCTTGTCTCTCTGGGCCACCGAAAGATTGCGCACATCGCAGGGCCGAGTTGCTTCCGTTCTGCAGTCATCCGGCGCGAAGCTTTTTTGGCTTCGATGAGGCGCCATTTTCCGCGCGCTCGCAAACCGAAGGTCTACGAAGGAGACTTTAAGTTTGAAGGAGGGCAGCGTGCTGCTAAAGAGATATTCGCGGCAGGAAATCTTCCAACTGCGCTCGTGGTCGCAAATGACATGATGGCCCTCGGTGCGATGCAACAGTTCCGCGCAGCAGGCTTAACTGTTCCGCAAGACATTTCCCTCATAGGCTTCGACGACATTGCCTTTGCGGCGCTCTCTGATCCGCCGCTGACGACCGTCTGTTCGCCGCGGATGGAAATCGGCCGCAAAGCTGTCGAGGTTCTGATGGCCACCATTCGACACCCACGTCAAAAGGGTGGGGAAATTAGAGTTTCAACATATCTGGTTAAGCGCGAATCAACTGCGCCGCCGCAGAAGGCCTGACACGCCACGCAGGCACAGAGAACACGGCGCAGCTCCCGGCCGCAACCAAACCTGACTCAAAACATGATCAACGCGCATCATACGAAGTGAAATCACAAGAAGTAACGCTAACAACATTTCGGGTAAGTTCGTGTCTTTGGTTCGTGTAGTTTGGTGGATCGATTTGTCTACTCAAAAAATCTCCTCAAGAAAACAAGAAGTTTACCGTTTATTTCACAGAGAACACTGATGGTGCACTGAGAAAAATCTCGAATTAGGACACTATCTAATAAAAAACTTCTGCCGTCGGAGAGGGTACAATGCGAGGCAAAACCGGGCGTAAACTTCTTCAATTGTCTTTGCTGCTGACGCTTGGATCATTATCGGCGATAGCTAAAGCAACTCCCGAACTGCCCATCGTTCTTTGGCCAGGAGGCGCACCCGGCGCGCTGGGAACTGAACCAGGCGATATTCCGACATTGACGCCTTACTTACCGCCAAAGGAGAAAGCGACGGGCGCAGCCATCATCGTTTTTCCAGGCGGCGGGTACCAGCATCTGGCCGATCACGAAGGCCGTCCGGTCGCCGAATGGCTCAACTCCATCGGCATTACTTCGTTCGTGCTGAAATATCGGCTAGGCCCGCGCTATCACCATCCTGCTCCCTTGCAAGACGCAGCTCGCGCTATTCGCACGCTGCGCGCGCGAGCAACTGAATGGAACATCGATCCTGAACGCATTGGCATCCTGGGATTCTCGGCTGGGGGTCATCTCGCCTCGACTATCGGCACTCACTTTGATTCCGGCAAACATGACTCCACGGATCCAATCGAGCGGGCAAGCTCCCGGCCCAATCTAATGATCCTGGTTTATCCGGTGATCACGATGAGGCAGCAAACCCATTCTGGATCAAGAAATAGTTTGCTCGGACCTGATCCGTCTCCTGATCTCGTCGCGCTTCTTTCCAACGAAGAGCACGTGACGAAAGAGACGCCACCGGCCTTTCTCGTTCATACGATGACTGACCCCGCTGTGCCTGTGGAGAACAGTCTGATGTTCGCCATGGCGCTTCGCAAGGCTGGCGTGCCTTTTGAGTTTCATCTTTACGAGCGCGGTCCCCACGGTTTCGGACTCGGCGAAAAAGATCCGATCCTTGCAACCTGGCCTGCTCGATGTGCCGACTGGCTTCGCGTTCACGGATTCACTTCTTCATGACTTCCACCGCGAAGACGTGTGTAGGTCCGAACATGTTCGAGCGGAAGATGATCCATTTCATGTCCGGTGTGAAGGTGACGTTCGGCTCTAAACTGTAGTCGTGCCTGGAGAGGTTGACCAGCTTCTCGGCTTTGAAGAAGCCCGGCTGGATTAGGTCTTTAGAGTTTGGCAGTTCGTTATCCGTTCGATCCGGCACCATCTCCGGCCGGAACAAGTAAATCCACTGCCCGTTTCCAGGCGCGGCGACGCTGTTCGGACCACCGCCGTCACCAGCGAAGAGTTTCCCATCCGGCGCCACATTGAAGTGCACAGACCATTCGCTGCGTTGCAGGTTGTACCAGGTCCTTTTTCCAGTCTGGGTGTCGTAGCCTGCGAGCCAGAAGACCTGGCTTCGCGGGGTTTGCAAGTCGTACCAGATCATGCGTCCATCACCGCCGAAAAACTCGTGCCCCTCGATCTCCATATTAATGGTCCGTTTGTGTATCTGCTTCAGACCTGTGCCGTTCGTCCGAATAATCCAGGTCCGATCCACCTTATGCCACGGGCCTTCGTGACAGAACATTAGCAGGGTTGGATCGGTAGGTGAAAACTGCAGGTGGTTAAGCCAGTCGGTGCTGCGAAGAATAGTCTTCACTTCAGCCGTGCCTACATTCAAGATAAACAACTGCATCGGAATGCGTGCGGCCAGACGCCGTTCCATCATCTGACCTTTACCCGGATAGCTATCACGTCCGGGCTGAGGTCTTTGTACCGTGTTCGCAGACGGCGGCGTCTCGGGGACCGTCGCACCGGCGTTTCCCGATACATTACCTTCCGTGATCGTACCCGCCAGCAGGGTCTCGTCCGCGTTGACGGTGGCAACGGAGCCACCGGGCGGAAGTTTTGCAATTTCTCTGTTTGCGTGGGTATTAAGATCGAGCGCGTAGACTATGCGGTTTTTAATGTAGTAGACCTGGCCTGTTTTTCTGCCGGTCATTATGAGGTTGACCCGTCCGTCTACCACCTTCTCAATTGCGAACGTGTGAAGGTCGATTGCCGAAAGCCCGGTGGGAGTTGTAATGATTAACTTCTTGCCATCCGGCGTATAGCCATTCTGATGGAAGTAGAGACTCTGGCTACCTGGCTCATCGGACAGACGGACCACGCGATGCCCCGTGTCCTTATCAACCCACTCACGCGGCGGCTCTTGTGCGCGCGCTCTTCCCAATATGAATAGGGTAGGCAACAGGACCAGCAGAACAATGCGAATATATAAGTGATTACGAATCATGACGGCCTCCTTGTAGTTGGTTTTACCTCGCAAACAAGATCCGGAAGGACGACTCCTTGGAAACATGGCTTACCGAGTACTCGGCTTTGCCGCCCGATGTGAGGCGGTGGCTTCGCCCCGCCGGTTAGCTGGCGTAACACTTGGGCTGTGCCCCTGGTTCGGGCTTTGCCCTCGCTTAAGGTTCGGATGTTCACCGGATGAGCTGGCAGATGGCGCGTGATCTGTAAATGTTTGGTGCACGTCACTGGAGAAATCACAACTTACATGAGGGGCAAAGCCCGAACCAGGGACGCAGTCCAAGTTTCACGCGAGTTTAACCGGCGGGGCGCAGCCACCGCCTCACATCTCTCCTCACATCGGGCGGCAAAGCCGCGACATAGATGCGAGTTCCATTGAAAAGAAAATGTCTAATAGTGTACACGCGCGCCGTTCTTGGACCAGAAGCATCTAATTTCTGAATTCCGCGCGAAGGGCGGCGGCAGTAACGCCGCCGCCCTTCATCGTTCACCAAAGCACCGAACGGAGGTCAGGATTTCTCAAGACCTTAGAAGAAGATCCTTATACCGAACTGGACGTAACGCGGAGAGGTCTCCGGCCTGCCGCCGGTCAGCGTTCCGAAGTTCGTATCGTATCTCTGCCTTATGCGGTATAGCTTGAACCCTTCCAGTGTCTTGATGTCGAACGAGTTCGCGTCTCGAGAGGCAAAGCCCTCCGGTAAGGGTACATGGAAAAAATCCAGTGGCAGAGCGCCAGTGCCGGACGGACGCGTGGCATTAACCGTCGCCCGTATCGCCGCAAGCTGCGCCGCACCTGCTGGAGTTGAAGCCAACGGCTGACTGTTGAACGTGGCCCAGGTATTGTATTCAGCCGTGGTGATCGGCTGTGACACGCCGCTCTCGGTGGTTAACTCGATGGGGAAGGTCCCCAGTCCAAAAGGCGTATTACCTGTGTTGTTGTAGCGGAAGTTGGGGTGGTTGAAAGCGTTTATCAGGTCCACTCTAAAGTTAATTCGTCGCCTTCCATCCTTGTCGCCGAACACCGGCCAGGGAAAGTCTTTCGACAAAGAAAAGTCGAAATACTCCTGCCTCGGCGGACGAATATCCAGCGCCCGAGGGGAATTGCCCAACTGTCCTTTGACCGGGCGCATAAACGCTGCCGGATTGATAAACGGTTCGCAACCGCTGCCTGTTGGGCAACTACGTTTCCATAAAGGATTCTTCAACGGCACGCCGGGCACGATGTCCGGTCTAACTACGCGATTGAAGAGCACGCCACCAAGCTTGTTAGGGTCAGTGATAAACGGTAAGAACGGAGTCCCGCCTGGCATTCGGAACACGCCGGACGTGGTCCAGTTTCCGAGTAGCGCATGCACCACTTTCGGAACGTCTCCCTTGCGTCCAATTGGAACGTCCCAGATCCATGTCGCGCTGAAGTTGTTCTTGATGTCAAAGGTTGAGATCGCACGATCTAAGTTCAGCGGGGCTCCAAGCTGGACTTGACCCCGCGCCTGACCAGTCGACAAAACTCTTGTATCGGGGCTGGCGTCCGACGCGTCGTCAATGCCTTTGCCGTAGGTGTAGTTCGCCGTGAAAGTCAAACCCCGACCGACACTTCGGCGCACGTCTATGTATCCCGCGTGTCGAATGCTGCTGGCCGAAGGATCGAAGTACCTGTTTAGGGGATCGAAGCCGAGGAAAGTACTGAAAACGCTGGCACGACTAATGCTGATCACGGCGTTTTGCAGGTTCCTTCGCCCTAACGGGTCGGCAATAGTCCCCGTCGAATCAATACCCAGCGACTCCAAGGCAGTGATTTGGTCTACGTTACGCGGGTTAATGTTGACGAGCGGCAGGAAGAGGTGCGCACCCTTGTTGCCGACGTAAGCAATCTCTATTGCGGTCTTCCAAAACCCTTCAAATTGCACTGCCAGATTCCAGTTCTGTGAGTACGGGACCTTTCCGGATCGTTTGGACCCATCTCCAGCGAATGCACCAATGCTAAGACTGTTAAGGAACACCAATCCGTTCGCATCGACGCCTAAAGTTTGGGCCAGCGAGGCTCCTGTTCCGTTTAGAGGTGGGTTACCTGACAATCGAATAGGTTGAGTCGCATCCGCTGTACCAGTGGAACTCGTGGCAAGAGTACTCACGTTTACAAAACCGCCGAAGTCTGGGTTTGGTGAGCGGTTATTACCAGTCAGCGGTGCATGCGAAATTCCAAAACCTCCACGAACGACAAACCCTCTTTTCTGAAGATCGATACCAAAGATCTTCCTATTCGGATTCCAGGCGAAACCGATCCGCGGTTCGAAGCCCCAGTAATCAACTGGCGTGATGTATCTCGACCGCCCGCCGACACCCGAGAAAGCAAACGGCGGCACGCTCACTGACGTCGGAACAGAACTCGGAATCGGAGCGGTAGCTGCAACGCCCAGGTTTGTAGCGAGTGTGCGGCGCTGCGCGTCAGTCAATGGAAAAGGCTGCGCCAAATCAGGCCGGAACACACCCTGTTGGTTGTGCTTTTCATAGCGAGGATATTGAAGCGAATATCGAAGGCCGAGGTTGAGTGTTAGATTCGGCAGCACCTTCCAGTCGTTCTGCACAAAGACGGCTCCGCTCTTCCAGCGATAGTCGTAGTCAAGTAGGAGCGGTCGCAGGTCCACCGAGTTCGGAACTCCCAGCAATGTGCTCGCAACGGTGTTGCCGCCGTTGGCCGCCGTTGTCGAGCGATTGCTGCTCGTATTTACTACTCGAAAATCCCACCTGCCGCCGGATGCCGCGAAGAACGGCGTGGACGTCAGTCGGGCATCGTTGAGATCCACGCCAAACTTCCAGGTCATGTTCTCGTGGGTCCAGTAGAGTATGTCACTGATGTTATAGCGCTGCTCGACGTTGAAGTTATTGGTGGAAGCCGCTGAGCCGATGTCGGCGCCCGTATAGTTACCGTCTCGGGCGATAAAAAACAGCGGTATCCCGCCCGGGGTCAGATGTGGAAGTCCCAGTTCCCCCGCGAGACTCCGTCCACTCTTGATTGCGAACTCGGGTGAATAGTCTTCACTGAAGTTACCGCGGGTATAGTTAAGCCGCAGGTCATTGACCACGGTCGGCTTGAGGATGTTGTTGAATGCTACCAGGAACTGCCTCGCATCACTGTAAATGCCGGCGTTTCCGTTCACGTCGTTGCCTGTGCCTCTTATGCCGATGGCCGGCGTTAACGAGTAACGGAAGTTAACTTTGGCATTGTCGGTGAAGTTGTGGTCAAGGCGCAGCGTGTAGCGGGTCTCATTCTGTTGCACGGAACGTTGCTGGAAATTGTTCCTGACGACGTTGCCATCGAGGAAGTACCCCCCAGCCGGTGGCATGAACTCCAGTATCTTCCGACCGATCGGGTCAATAAACTGCTGAGGAATGACGTCTAGTGCGGCGTTTGGTGCCAGATTGACTTCAGGAGTACATTGCGGCGTCGGAACGCCGTTAACCACAACCGTAGTCGCTCTTGGATCACTGAACTGGCAAAATTGATATGAAACCGGAGTGCCAGTCGACGTAAATCTGCCCGGAATATTCTGCAGAGCAATTGGTACAAACCGACCGCCAATCAGGACGAACTGTTGATAGATGTTCGCACTGCCAGTAGAGGTCAAACGAAACTGGGAGGCGACAGCCGCGGGCACAACGCCGCTGTCTGTCCTCACCAAGTTGCGGAAATCGCCTGCGATCTCAGCCGCGGTGGGTACCAGAGCCGACGATGTAAGAAAATCCTGCCGCCAGCGCGGCTCATAGGCGAAAAAGAAGAAGGATTTATTCTTGCCGTTGTAGAGCACTGGGCCACCCTCGCCAAATCGCGGCAGAAAGATTGGACCACCCACCGTAACCGAGACTTGATTGGACCGCAGATTATTGCGTGGTCGCGGAGCGTTACTGATACTGAATGGCGTTGCGTTGAATTTCGGATTACGTGTGTACCAAAGCGCCACCCCGCTGAATCTGTTGGTCCCTGACTTGGTCGTGGCGTTGATGACTCCGCCGCCTGTATTACCAAACTCCGCCGAGTACGCCGATGTCTGAACGGTAAACTCCTGTACGGTCTCGGGCGTGAAACTGACGACGGCGCGCGCAATCCCGACTCCAGTATTGTTGACACCGTCGGCCAGGATAGCTGTACTGCCAGAGCGTCCGCCATTCACGTTGAGGTTAAAGCCGGGGACGGGCTGATCTCCAGTGACGCCGGGATCTTCGCTGCCCACGTCACCAGTGACATTAGGAGCTGTTACCGCCAGATCGAGCACGCTGCGATTGTTCAGGGGAATCTCTCGAATCTGACGTTCGGAAACGGTTTGCGTCGTGGTGCCTGATTCTGTGTTGAGTAACGATGTCTCAGAGTTGATCGTCACCATCTCAGATACGGCGCCAGCTTCGAGCGTGATGATCGCTGACGCAACGGTTGCGGTGTCTACCTTCAGAGTCTCCACGACCCCTCGCTTGAAGCCTGGAGCTTCTACCGATACGCGATAGCTCACCGGGTCCAGCGATTGGACTGTAAATGATCCCGAATCTGTAGTTGTGACCGTAACGCTCTGGCCTGTTCCCACGTTAGTGATGGTCACATTCGCGCCCTTCACAGCCGCTCCGTTTGAATCCAGGACCGTTCCGGAAATGCCGCCTTTATTAGTCTGTCCAAGGGCAGCAACGACACATATAAAAAGAATCGCTATGGTTGTGATTGCGCGCATTGTTTTCTCTCCTACCTTTCAGTGTGCACAACTAGCACCTACATCTCTGGACACAGTCTGTGTGTGCGCCAGTACACATATAAGGTTACAAAGACACGTGTAGAGCGCGACGCCGGACATCTATCATCGCACTCGAAGTTCGGAGTTTTCAGAGGTCTGTTCGTGCTCCCCCCAAAGGTGGTTGACGTGTTGGCCTTGTTACAGCGTCAACATTCTCTCGAAAAAAGCGCTTAACTGGTATTGGGAAGCTCGCAAGCACTCGCTTAGTTGAACCCAGCTGAAGCTGTTTTGCTCAGTGAGGGTTCTGAGCGTTGATTCAAGGGGGTTACTTATAACGGAAACGACCAAGCTGTGACTTGGTTTACTGCCCAAATAAATAAACTATCGTTTGATTGCGGGCAAAATAACACCAATGGGATGGTTTGTCCAGAATTTCTCTCAACAGAATCTCGCTCACTATTGTGAGGTGGGTCGTGCGCCGCATCAAAAAAGATCTTGCTCAAGAAAACAAGAACGTGACGGTTTGCTTCACGGATCAAAACTGAATAATAAAAGAGGGCTTCTTACCTATGTGTTCTGATCCGCATTATCAGCGTTAATCTGTGGCTAATGTCTCTTACAACCTAGGGTTCGCCCGCACTCGCCGCAATCAAACGAATCGGTCCCAGCAACCCCGCGGGCACGGCGCGTACTTTGTCCATGTCTTGTGCTTGAAAGCGTTCGCCATAGCGGAGATTGAGAAGCCGGTAATCTGGGAGGCGCCGTCCGGCCATGTAGTTGAGAGCCAGATTGCCCACGACGATCCGAATTCTGTTCACGCCCGGTCGCAGCAGGTCGGTTACATCGAGAGAATATGGCGGACACCATATGGAACCGGCTCGCTGATCGTTGACGTACACTACCGCGGCTTCTCGCACCGGGGCATCGAACCAGGTCTGCATGCCGGCTTTGATCAGTTGGACAGGCGCTGGTTGTCCTACTCCCAGATCAAGTCGAACCATCAGCCCCGGTTGCTGCATGGTCGCCGGCACCGAGACCTCCTTCTCGTAAACGGCCTGACCTGAGAAATAGCGAGTGTCTTCGTTCTCGGTCCACGAACGCAGACTGTCCATCACCATCGGCTTGCTATTCGCACCGAACGAAACTCGCCAGCCCGTGCTCAAATCAATCGGCGCTGAGGCTGCTGCGGGAGCGCGAGTAGGAGTCTGCGTCAATGTGCGTTTTGTAAAGGCCAGAACGCATGACTCGTATGGAGCAAGAGCCAGTGCGACCGTGGTGCCACCTTTCGGCCGTGCGGCGATCTCTGCGGGTCTGACGCGGCCGGTGATGGGATCCCAGTATTCCGCCTGCGCGTTCGTGACACGAAACGTGGCTTGCACACTCTGCGGCACGTTTCCGGTGTTCGCCACAAAATAGATCTCCGCGTCCCCGGTGCGCCGGTGGATAAAGCCGATATCCGGAGCAGACGGCGCAAGGCTTACATCGGGCTGTAGCAAGCCAGTAAGCGTACTTTGGAGTTGCTTGTTTTCATCCTCGGCGAAATGACCTGAACCTGACGGCATCGCAAACAGTCGCTGAATGATCTCGTGCACCTGACTTTGCTCGGTTTCTGTCGCCTGTAACCCAGGCGAGAGCCCGGGCAGTCGCCGCGTGGCAATCACGATCCCGCCGTTGCGGACAAACTCTTCCAATGTCTTCAACGTGTCTATCGGAATGCGCTCTACGCCGGGCAGGATCACCACCCGATACTTATTCGGCCCCAGTGCCAGGGAGCCTTTGTCGACACGCCCGACTTGCTTGAGCACGTTATCGTCGAAGAAATCGAAGTTGTATCCGGCTTCAAGTATGCGCGGAATGACGTTATCGCCGACAAGTTCGCGCAGCGTGTCGATCATGTGAACGTGGCCGGCCGAGAAGTGCGCGTAAGCATCGCTGTTTGGCAGATAGAGCGCCACGTCGTTCGCCGGCTGGCCCTGACGAAGAAGGAAACTCAGGCGTTGCAAGTAGAGAGCTATGTCAGGCATCGCAATCCACCATGGATTCTTTTCATCAAAAACCGCAGCGGCGTAGAACCGCCAACCTGGGTATTCAATGCTCTCCGGAGTGTATGGCCAGCCATGACCAATCAATTGATTGATCCCTTCCAGAAAATGGAGATCGGCTTCCGCTTTCATGTCGAGCGGTGTAGCCCGAAAGACGGGCGAGTGCAGCCACGTCCATGTTTCGGAAGACGTCACCGTATGCCCGTACAGGTGACTTGCCGAAGAAGCCCAACGCGAAGCCCTCAAGACTTTCCATTGTGGTCCCTCGCCCTCGGGCAAATCCACATAGGCGTTACTGGAAAGAGCGGCCGCGGGGATTCCGTAGTCCTGCATGCGTAACTGCGTGTGGTTCCGTTGCGACCATTGGTGCAGGGGCGCGAGGAATCGTTCGTTCAGCAAATCCGTTAACGTCCTGCCCCAGTCGTGCCGGATGGCTTCAGTCTTTGGTCCGATGTTGCTCACCAGTGCCGGTAGGTAAGGCTTTAAATCATAACCGCGACGTGTTTTGAATTCTTCCAGGAAGTCACTGGTCCAGTCCTGGTTGTAGACTTCCAGGCTATCGCAAAAGACTGCGTAGGGAGGATCGGAACCAAAGGCCTGCATCAGCCGGTCACCCACCTTGTTCAGGTAACTATCAGCGGCGGAGCGGCTCAGATGATCGAGTACGAATCCTTCGCCTCCGATCGCCGGACGTTTTACCATCATCCCGGTGCGACTCGCGATGAAGAAGATCAGCTCTTGTGGTCCATCGAGTCCGACGGGTAATTGGACCATGCCTTCTTTAATGTCTGTGATTTCTCGAATGCTGTCAGGGTCTATTGTTTCCCCTCGCGGTCGCACCAAAAATACGGCTAGTAACTTCTCACCGGCGCCAATATGAGGAAGGGGAACGCGGCGCGAGTTACTATCGATCTTCACGCGGTCTGACCTGAGCATCCCCGACGCCTGATCCACCGAAACCTGCGGTCCGCCGAAAGGCCAACCGCTACCAAGGGTCAAGTCCATCCGCAGGCCCAGTTCGTGAGCTTTCGTTGACACAAAGCGCAACGCGTCCAGGTACTCGTCTGAGAGAAAAGGAAAATTCCTAATCCCTTTCGCCGGATCGTCGAGCGTCAACGGGTAGACCGGCTGCACCTCAAAACCGCCGATTCCCCCATCCTTCATCAGCCGCATCTCGCGCTCGAGTTCGGGCTTGGTGACTGCTGGGCCAAACCACCACCAGCGCATCATGATCTTCGAGTCGTCCGGAGGACGCTCAAAGGAGGCTTGCAGCTCGCGGATGTTCTGCGCACGCGCGCACGGCAGCGGCGCCAGGCCTGCAAGCACAAACACGACCGAAGCACTTAAGATTCTCGAGTTTCGATTTGATAGGATCCCCATAAGCTCCAGGCGATAGAATTGTCACCCCGTTAGGGGTGAAATGTTTTCGGAACATTACAAAAGATCATGCGCCGTTCGGAGGAGCTACTAATTTGGAGTGCGGCCGCCTGGGGCCGCTTTGGCCTTAGTCTCCTTGCCACTCAACTGCGAATCAAGCTGGTTCGCGCGCGAATCCATTACGCCTTGGAAGACCGCCCGAAGGTGGGCCAAAGCGCTGCCAGGCCAGCGCACTCCAAATTAGTAGCTACATTTGACGGTCCAGCGGTCGGCGAGGGCACTTGCGCTGATTTGCTAGGTGTAGCACCACGGTCAATAATCTTGCTGGCGGACGTCGGAGTAGGCTGTGCCTTTGCCAGACCCGTTAATGCGAAAATTGCGATACAGATTGTTGCGAGCTTCTTCATAGTAAATCCATAACCTCATTCAAGGTGAAAGACTTCCAGCAACGAGATCGCCAGCGGACTGTCGTCCGGATTGGTTAGCATCAGATCTTTCATATGCGCCCACCAGCGGTGACAGGGTTCAGTCTCCGCAATCTGCTGCCACAATTCTTCAGATTCAATCTCCGCGTAGGCGAATAGCAGGTCAGTGCTACGATCGAGAAAGATCGAGTATTTACTAACACCGTGGTCTTTCAGAACCGCCTGCAGTTCGGGCCAGATCGGATTGTGCCGTTTCGCATACTCCTCTTGGCTACCCGGCTTGAGCGTCATTAGAAATGCTTTGCGAATCATAATAATAAGTACGAAACGGTCTACTCAGGGGCAAAGTAAGTTTTGCGTCCCCAAACAACATATTCCGGATGCCCCCGCACCTCGATGCTAACCTTTCGTCGCCTGCCGTCTCGGGTGCGATTGGTCGGGTAATACCCAATGATATAACGTTGATTGATGTCAGTTAGAATTCGCTTATATACCTCATTAGCCTGGTCTGGCTGCTCCAAAAAATCCACCCATCCGCCGGTGTATTTAGCCAGGCCCGTTAGCGCTAACTGCATGCGGAGCCAGTGTGCCAGGTAGCGGCTCAGGGATGTATCCGACATGCTGGTCGAGCCTGAGTTGCGAGCCGGCAGATTGTTCAGCCGGCGCAATTCAACGGCAGCCTCGTCTCTGTTTTTCCAATCCAGCTTTGCCTTTTTCAACTGCTCGTCTTCGGAGAGGCCTACCAGCCGTATACCGGGAATGATTGAGTAAACCGTACCGCGTGCTTTCTCCGCCGCGGTCAAGAGATCTTCAAAAGTATATTTTCTTTTCGGCAGGTAGGGATTAGAAGGTGTATCGCCGGTGAGATCGTTGAGCCGATCTCCGTCCGTTTGGAAAATAACGATCGGGCGAAGGTCTTCCTCGTTGAATAACTCATTCAACGTCGCGATCAGGGCGTCGTATTGTTCGCTGCGCCCTAGCTTTCCCGACAGAGCGTTTGTTTTCAACGACTCCAATTTCGCCTTAAGTATTTCCTTGTCACTGGTGAAATCTACCAGCAATTGAACGTCGTCCGTCACTATCGCCATTCTATCCTCGGGATTCAGTTGATCGACGAGCGTTTTGGCGGCTTCTATGCTGGTTTTGATATAAGGCAACTGGCTGCCGCTGTAGTCAATGAGCAGGACAATTGAGCGCGGAATCGTTTTGCTGTCACCCCGCGAAAAGCTGCCAACTTTCTGCGGTACGTCATCTTCCTTAACAACAAAGTCCTCCTCAACCAGTCCAGGGATCGACTTCCCCTCTTTATCAACCACCAGGACATCGCAAACGACCAGATCAGTATCAACGCGAACTACGTCCTCTTCATTGACGTTGCTACGTTTCTTCCTTCTTCTTTCAGCGTTCTCTTTAGAATTTCGCCTGAGGCTTGAACCAAAATCTCTCAGTCTTGGAGCTTCACTCATCAGCGGCGCCAGATTGGTACCATTTACGGGCAGTGAGCTGGACGGTCCGAAGTTCGGAGTTGACGCTTGAGCTGACCGACTCTCAGACGGCGGATTGAAGACAAGTTTGTCGTTGGAAATCTCCACATTAACTTTTGGCTTGTACTTCGTAGTTGTTTCTTCCTCGAAGCCCCCGAGGTTCACCTTGCGATAGGTCTTGACGATCAAAAACTCGTTCCGGTCGATCCAGAGCTTTAGCATCTGTCCCTGTAACTTGCCCTCGATTCTGAAGGTCTGGCGACCGTCGATCTTTTCCTCTCCAGCCAGCTTCAACTCCTCAAGCGAAGTCAGCAGGCTCATCGTGCGAAAGAGGTCGGGTAACAGTAGACCCGGAATAGTGACCGCCGAACCGCGAGAGGGGCGAGCAAGGTTAAGCAGCGTCCTTTCGAGAGGCGCTTCTCTTTCGTACGGGGGCGACGGCCACCCGCTCTTTTCCAGATCTCCCTCCTTCCAGGCGACGTAGCGAGCC